>Ga0075522_10003142_pt1 | contig 12064 bp, 14 predicted proteins | sample NGEPerA_FD_74796 | JGI IMG/M metagenome (GOLD analysis project Ga0075522, IMG submission 74796) | Arctic peat soil microbial communities from the Barrow Environmental Observatory site, Barrow, Alaska, USA - NGEE PermafrostL2-A | ecosystem: Environmental > Terrestrial > Soil > Wetlands > Peat ... | reverse complement strand
GATGATGGCATGCGTCCGCCCGAAGCGGTCAACGGGGCCCCCGGTGTTACCGGATCGGTCGAGGCTCCCGTCGGCGCCGACGGCAAGTCCGTTATGGTGTCCGCGCTGCCGGCGGATGAACAGCCGGAAACCGGTCCGGCGCAGCTCGCGCCGAATTTGCGCCGGCAGGAAGTTTCGTTCCCGACCAAGGAACCTGCGGGGACGATCGTCGTCGATACCCCGAACACCTATCTTTATTACATCCTCGGCGGTGGCAAGGCGATCCGCTATGGCGTCCGCGTCGGCCGCGATGGTTTCACCTGGACCGGCGTGCAGAAAATCTCGCGCAAGGCCGAGTGGCCGGATTGGCATCCGCCGCCGGAAATGATCGACCGCCAGCCGTATTTGCCGCGCTTCATGGCGGGCGGCCCTGGCAACCCGCTTGGCGCGCGCGCGATGTATCTCGGCTCGACGGTGTACCGCATCCACGGCACCAACCAGCCCTCGACCATCGGCAAGTTCGTCTCCTCGGGCTGTATCGGCATGCTGAACGATGACGTCCAGGACCTGTTCGATCGCGTCAAGGTCGGCACCCGTGTGGTCGTGCTGCCCGGCGGAGCGCCGCCGGCCGCGATCGCTTCGGCCCAACCGGTGCCCGGACCGAATGCCGGTCCGCAGGCGCCCGGCCAGATGTCGGCCGTTCCCGGCACCCAGCCGACCGTGGTGCCGCCGCTGCCCGCGCCGGTCACGGTGCGATAGGTTCGGTATCTCCGCGTCGAGAAAGCGCGTCAAAAAATCAGAGCCCGGTTCTCGTCCGGGCTCTTTTTTCGTGGATTGCAGCGCATACGCCGCGATGATGCTCAAGCTGTCGCTGACGAGATAGCTACGCCATCCGCTGCTTCGGCTCGCCCTTGAACCAGGCGTCGACGCCTTCGACCATCTGGCTGTAGTGATTGCGAAAGCTGTCGCCGGTGACGTAGCCGAGATGCGGCGTCAGCACGACATTGTCGAGCTTGCGGAACGGACTGTCGACCGGCAGCGGCTCGACTGAATAGACGTCGATGCCGGCGCCCGCGATCTTGCCCTGCTGCAATGTCTTCAACAGCGCCGCCTCGTCGATGATCGGTCCGCGCGCGGTGTTGACGATGTAGGCTGACGGCTTCATCCGCGCCAGATCCTCTGCGCCGACCAGTCCGCGCGAGCGCTGGCTCAGCACCACATGGATGGTGATGATGTCCGCGGTGGAGAACAATTCCTCCTTGCTGACATAGCCGACGCCGACTTCCTTGCATCGCTCCGGCGTCAGGTTCGGCGACCAGGCGATCACATTCATGCCGAAAGCCTGCGCCAGCTTCGACACCTTGCCGCCGAGCTTGCCGAGGCCGAGCACGCCGAGCGTGCGGCCCTCGATCTCCATGCCGACGAATTTCTGCAAGGGTTCGCCGGCATGCATCCGCGCGTTCTCGCGGCCGATATTGCGGGTCAGTTCCAGGATCAGGCCCATGGTCAGCGGCGCGGTCGGATCGCGGCCCCATTGCGTCCCGCACACGGTCACCTTTTGCTCCTTGGCGGCTTCCATGTCGATCGCAGCATTGCGCATGCCCGAGGTGATCAGAAGCTTCAGCTTCGGCAAGGCCGCAAACAGCGTGCGTGGAAACGGCGTGCGCTCGCGCATCGCGCAGATGATCTCGAAATCCTTCAGCGCCTCGGAGGCCGCGGCCTCCGAGGCGAACGGCTGGTTGAACACGGTGATATCGACGCGATCGGTGACCTTGGACCAGTCGGCGATTCCGAGCGTGAGATTGAGGTAGTCGTCGAGAATTGCACAGCGCAGCCGCGTCATGGGGAGGTCCGTCCTTCAAGGGTCTTTGGCGATGGAGACGGCGGGAGACCGGCCGTCGGGAAGGCCGGCATGGTCGCGCGCAACGGCTGGGCGCGCAAGCGCCTGCGGCTCTGAAAAGCGCCCGCGGTTACGAAAAAGCCCCTGCGGCAGTAAAAACGTTCGTGATTACAGCGACGACTTCAGCGGGATTTGAGTGCCTTGGCGGCGCGGATTTCCGCCAGCATCGTCTGCACCTGGGGCGAGATCGCCATCTGCTTGGCGCGGCAGGCGGGTCCCGGGCCGCGCATGTAATGCAGCTCCGGCCGGTAGGGGTCGAAGGCCCGGGCGAAGAACTGGCGCCAGAAGCCGCGGATCTCGCCGAGCAAGCCGGATTGTCCGTCGCGGCGCGGTGCCGCCAGGGATCCTGAAGTGATCGTAGTCATGACGCGGACCTGCTGTTCGCTGGCGGCTTTTGCCGCGTGAGATGCGCCTTTTCCGGCGCTGGGAACGAGTTTTGGCCTGATTTATTAAAAGATGGTTTCAATTGCAGTGATCGGGTCCGCACATGGTGTCGGCCCCGTAATGATCCGTGGTGAACGGATGGAAAACGGAGGGCCGCGGTTGCCCTTTGGGGGCCGCGCCGCTACATCAGCGGCAGCAAATTTCCTCAAATGCACCGGTTTTCAGGGATCGCGAATGGCTCGTCAGTTCGTCTATTTCATGCAGGGTTTGACCAAGAGCTACCCGACCCGGAAGGTGCTCGATAACGTCCATCTGTCGTTCTACCCGGACGCCAAGATCGGCGTGCTCGGCGTCAACGGTTCCGGTAAATCGACCCTGCTGCGGATCATGGCCGGCCTCGACAAGGAATATAACGGCGAGGCTTGGGTGGCCGAGGGCGCCCGCGTCGGCTACCTCGAACAGGAACCGCAGCTCGATGCCAGCAAGACCGTGCGCGAGAACGTGATGCTGGGCGTCGCCAAGCAGAAGGCGATCCTCGATCGCTACAACGAACTGGCGATGAACTATTCCGAGGAAACCGCCGACGAGATGACCAAACTGCAGGACGAGATCGAGGCCGCCGGCCTCTGGGATCTCGACAGCAAGGTCGACCAGGCGATGGATGCGCTGCGCTGCCCGCCCGACGATTCCGATGTGACCAGGCTTTCCGGCGGCGAGCGCCGCCGCGTCGCACTGTGCAAGCTGTTGCTCGACCAGCCCGAACTGCTGCTGCTGGACGAGCCGACCAACCATCTCGACGCCGAGTCGGTGTCATGGCTCGAAGGCCATCTGCGCAACTATCCCGGCGCGATCCTGATCGTGACCCATGACCGCTACTTCCTCGACAACGTCACGAGCTGGATTCTTGAGCTCGATCGCGGCAAGGGCATTCCCTACGAGGGCAATTACTCGGCCTGGCTGGTGCAGAAACAGAAGCGCCTCGAGCAGGAAGGCCGCGAGGACGCCGCGCACCAGAAGACGCTGGCGCGCGAGCAGGAATGGATCGCGTCCTCGCCGAAGGCGCGCCAGGCCAAGTCCAAAGCGCGCTACCAGCGCTATGAAGATCTGTTGAAACAGGCCGGCGAAAAGCAGACCCAGGGTGCGCAGATCACCATTCCGGTGGCCGAGCGTCTCGGCGACAACGTGGTCGATTTCGAAGGCCTCAGCAAAGGCTTTGGCGATCGCGAGCTGATCGACGACCTCACCTTCAAGCTGCCGCCGGGCGGCATCGTCGGCGTGATCGGCCCGAACGGCGCCGGCAAGACCACGCTGTTCCGGATGATCACCAAGCAGGAGACGCCGGACAAGGGCAATATTACCGTCGGCGAGACCGTGCATCTCGGCTATGTCGACCAGTCGCGTGACGATCTCGACGGCAAGAAGACGGTGTGGGAGGAAATCTCCGGCGGCAACGAACAGATACTGCTCGGCAAGAGGGAAGTGAACTCGCGCGGCTATTGCTCATCGTTCAATTTCAAGGGCGCCGACCAGCAGAAGAAGGTAGGCAGCCTGTCCGGCGGTGAGCGCAACCGGGTGCATCTGGCCAAGATGCTGAAGTCCGGCGCCAACGTGCTGCTGCTCGACGAGCCGACCAACGACCTCGACGTCGATACGCTGCGCGCGCTGGAAGAGGCGCTGGAGGATTTTGCCGGCTGCGCCGTCATCATCAGCCATGACCGCTGGTTCCTCGACCGCATCGCCACCCACATCCTGGCGTTCGAAGGCGAAAGCCATGTCGAATGGTTCGAGGGCAATTTCCAGGACTACGAAAAGGACAAGATGCGGCGGCTCGGCCAGGACTCCATCATCCCGCACCGGGTCAAGTACAAGAAGCTGACGCGGTAATCCGGCGAGCTGCCAAGGAAGCTGCAATGGCCGACTGGAGCGCACAGCAATATCTCAAATTCGAGGACGAGCGCACCCGGCCGTCGCGTGATTTGCTGGCGCAGATTCCGGTGGCCGATGCGCGCAGGGTCGTCGACATCGGCTGCGGGCCGGGAAACTCGACCGAACTGCTGGTCAAGCGCTGGCCGCAGGCCGAGGTGACCGGCATCGATACCTCGGCCGACATGCTGCGGCAGGCGCGCGAGCGGTTGCCGGCGCAGAAGTTCATCGAAGCCAACATCTCGCATTGGGCGGCGCCGGAAAACACCGACGTGCTGTTCGCCAACGCGATCTTCCAATGGGTTCCCGGTCATCTCAAGCAGTTGCAACGGCTGCTCGGCGCGCTGCCATCCGGCGGTGTGCTCGCGGTACAGATGCCGGACAGTCTCGACGAGCCGGTGCATGTGCTGTTGCGCGAGGTCGCCAAAACCGGGCCGTGGCGGCAGCAGCTTGCCGAGAAAGCACGCACCCGCGACATCCTGCCAATGGCCGGCGGTTATTACGACGCGCTGAGCCCGCTCTGCACCCGGCTGGAGATCTGGCACACGATCTATAATCACGTGCTCGACGATGCCGCGGCCGTGGTGGAATGGGTCAAGGGCACGGGATTGCGGCCGTTCCTCGATCCGCTGGAGCCACCCGAGCGCAAGCAATATGTCGCCGAATACACCAGGCGCATCGTGGAAGCCTATCTGCCGCAGGCCGACGGCAAGGTGCTGCTGCGGTTTCCGCGGGTATTTATCGTCGCGGTGAAGTGAGGCCTCGGCAGGCTGGTTTCCAACCGACCGTGCCCGTGATAGTCTTCCAGCATGGTTGACCCGGACAACATCGTTCTGGAGCATCTGCGCCACATCCGCGGCGCGATCGATGATGTGCGCGACGATATTCGCGAGATCAAGCAACGCGTCGGCAATCTTGAAAATCAGTACGCGAATATGTCGAATCGATTGGATCGGATGGATGTACGCATCGAACGCATCGAGCGGCGCCTCGATCTAACCGACGCGTAAGCGGATTGCCGAGCGTCTAACCCACTTTTTCCGCCAACCACATTTTTATCAGCGATTGATACGGCACGTCGCGCTTGTTGGCGGCGATCTTGATCTGCTCAAGCAAGCCCATCGGAAGCCGGATTGAAATCGCGGTGGTCGAGGGTTTCAGGTTTGGGAAGCGCGCGCGCTCGCCCTTGCTCCAGTCGATGTAATCGGTGGAGTCATGTGTCTCCCAGAATTTTCGTTCCCCGGCTTCGGTCTTGAATTCGGGAATTGATTTGAGCTTGTTCATAGGCTTTCCTCTCTTTCGAGAAGATGTTCTGGGCCTCGGCCTGACTGACGTCATATTCATCGGCATTCTTGCGGCTGTTTCCGCTATCCCAATCAAAGCCGTCGATGCGGCTCGTGTCGATATGTGTATATGATGAATATACGCAAAAAGGTGTGTTGATGCGATACAGGTTGCTGTCCAATTCGTTGCCGCTTTTGTTGGCGGCCTTCTTATTCGCGTCGGTCTTCGTGGGGCTATCCAGTCCCGCCCATGCCGCCGACGCAGCCTTCACCCAATTCATCGCGTCGCTGTGGCCGGAAGCGCAGGCCGCCGGCGTCTCGCGGACGACGTTCGACAACGAGACCCGCGGCCTCGAGCCGGATTACAAATTACCGGACCTGATCTTGCCCGGGCGCCCCGCGACCGGCGCGCCGTCGCAGGCCGAGTTCGTGCAGGTGCCGTCCGACTACATCAAGGAAGCCAGCATCGCCAAGCTTGCCGAAGAGGGCCAGCGGCTGATGCAGAAATACAATTCGGCATTGGCCGGGATCGAGCAGCGGTTCGGCGTACCCGCGACCATCGTGCTGGCGATCTGGGGCCGCGAGACCGATTACGGCCGCTACACGCTGCCTTATGACGCCGTGCGCGCGCTAGCGACCCAGGCCTATGTCGGCCGCCGCAAGGACCAGTATCGCAACGAATTCGTGCTGGCATTGAAGATCCTCGGCGACGGCGTGGTGACGCGCAAGGAGTTGCGTTCGTCCTGGGGCGGCGCCGTCGGCCTCACGCAGTTCCTGCCGTCGGAATACTACAAACATGGCGTCGACTTCGACGGCGACGGCCGCATCGATCTCTGGCATTCGGTTCCGGATGCGCTGGCGTCGGCTGCCGCGCAACTGGTCGACAAGGGCTGGCAGCCGGGCCTGCGCTGGGTCTATGAGGTGCAGGCGCCGGCGAGCGCGGATTGCACGCAAGGCGTGCCCGAGGTGACAAAGCCGATTGGCCAATGGCTGCGCGAAGGCTTCGTTCCGGTGCGCGGGCAAAAGCTCAGCGCGGCCGAGCAGGCGCAGCCGGCCTCGCTGCTGCAGCCCGAAGGCGTCGCGGGTCCGGCATTCCTGACCACGAAGAACTATTTCGTCATCAAGGAATATAATTTTTCCGATCTGTACGTGCTGTATGTCGGCCATCTCAGCGATCGCATGACCAGTCCGCAGCCGTTCGCGACGCCGTGGTCGGCCTCGACGCAACTGCGCAGCACCGATGTCGAGGCGATGCAACGTCAGCTCACACGGCTCGGGCTCTACAAGGACAAGCTCGACGGCAAGGCCGGGATGCTGACGCGCGCCGCGCTTGGCGCCTACCAGAAGTCCGCCGGGCTGAAGGTCGACTGCTGGCCGAGCCAGGCGGTGCTGCGCTCGATGAGTTCGGCGCATTGATGCCACCGCCGTCATCCCCGGATGAGCGCAATCGCGCTCACTCGGGAGGTGCGAGCCGCAGGCGAGCCTCGAAGGATGTTGTTCAACGCTTTACTTGTGGCCATCCTTCGAGACGCACGCACCGGACAGCGCAAGTGCGCTGCCGGGAGAGCGTGCTCCTCAGGATGACGCCGACATGAAAAAACCCGGCTGGAATCTCCAGCCGGGCTTTGAACTCAGGCGCGTGCGGTCAGCTTAGTTGCAGACCTCGACGCGACGGAAGCGCCAATTGTAACCGTCCCAGAAGCGCTCGCGCACCCAGCGGCAGGGCGGGGGAGCGCCGTCTTCCACGTACACCGGCCCGCCATAGGCGGGACGGCTGGAAGCGATCGCGCCACCGACAATCGCGCCGCCGATGATTCCGCCGGCCACGGCGGCACCGAGGCCGCGCTGGGCGCTCGCAGGGGTCGTCGCCAGCGAACCAGCGGCGATGGTCGCGATCGCGGCGATGGCAGCAAATGTCATCTTCATGTCTAGGGCTCTCCTGGAGATGGCGCCTCACGGTGCGCCGGGTTTAAGGTGACTCACACGCCGTATTCGAGGCTGGCCGTCTCGCTAAAAAGCGCACAACAGTCAATCGAAAGTAAACGCGGCGGGACGTATCGGCCGAAAAAAAGGTTTTTTCAGGCCAATTTTCGACGACATTCCCGGAAACAGGCCGTATCCGGGAACGTCAATGCTGATTTAATGAAGGTGAACGGCTTCAACCGCAAACCCTTACATTGCGGATCCGCCAGCCATAGCCGTCCCAGAACCGCTGCCGCTGCCAGTAGCAGGGGCCGTCATAGCCGGGGCCGGCGACATAGGCCGGGCGGCCGTAATAGCCGTAGCCCGGGCCATAATAGCCGTAACCGGGTCCGTAGTAGCCGGGACCGGCCAGTGCGCCGCCCACAATGGCGCCGCCGATGATGCCGCCGGCGATCGCAGCGCCGACACCGCGCTGGGCGTGGGCCGGCGCGGGTGCCACGATGGCCGACACGGCCAAGGTGGAGACGGCAGCGAGCGCCATCAATGTTTTCCTCATGGCTTCACCTTTCTCATTGAGCAGGGACAGCGGATATACCGGTCTGTCCTGGCAAAAGTTTCACATTCCGCTTGAATGATCAATGAACGGGACGGCCATATTTGACGACCAATCGTGGCCCGACGCAGTTCGCGCTGCGGCGCATAATGTCGCATGTTTCCTTACATTTCGGATGGGTGACAATTCATGTCGGCGGCGACACTGCAAATCGCGATCATGGTCGCGGTGCTGGGATCTCTGGCATGGTTGGCCACGCGGCGGAGCAAGCCTCGCGGAGCGCGCCGGCCATCCGGCGATCATTCGTGGTCGAACGATGCCTTCTACAATATCGCCGACGCCGGACAGCATCATGGCTCGGGTGGCCACGATGGTGGCTCGGGCCATTCCGCAAGCTCCGGCGATAGCGGGGGCGGCAGCAGTAGCGACTAAAGCGGTCCCGGCGCGAGAGGGGCGAATTGCTTTTATGCCTGTGCCGCAGTCATTTTAGAGCCATTCTAGATTAGCTCACGGTAGTTTGGAATTGCTTCAAAACGCGGTTTTTCCTTTTGCATCCCGTCATCGTCTTGCCTATCGATAAGGGACCGCGTCACTAAAGAGCCCGCCGTTTTATGATCGTTTGTTCCTGCAACGTCCTGACCGACCACGATGTCCGCAGTGCGGTCAATGGCGCGGAAGACCTTCCCCGGAATGCCAAGCAGATCTATGGCTGTCTCGGCTGCAGCGCCGAATGCGGCCGCTGCGCGCGCACCATCAAGGGCATTATCGAGGAAGCGCTGGGCACCTGCGCCAAGGCGTGCTGCTCCGGCTGCCCGCACAGCGCGGCCCATGCCGACTCGCACAGCCACGCCGATCTGGATCAAATCGATCTAGGCTTGGCGGCCGCCTGATCTACCCCTAAATCGTTGGATTTTCGTGATCTTTTTGCCATGCCGGCGGGAGGGTTGCGCTTGTCCGCATTCTGATTTAGAAGCATTCTAAATTAATCGAGCCCGGTTCGAGGGCCTCAAAAGCCGGAGCGTGTCATGCAGGGCGACCCAAAAGTCATCGACTACCTCAACAAGGGTCTGCGCAGCGAACTCACCGCGATCAACCAGTATTGGCTGCACTACCGGCTTCTGAACAATTGGGGCCTCTTGGAGATGGCCAAGGTCTGGCGCAAGGAATCCATCGAGGAGATGGAGCACGCCGACAAGCTCACCGACCGCATCCTGTTCCTCGACGGCTTCCCCAACATGCAGGTGCTCGATCCCTTGCGGATCGGCCAGAACGTCAAGGAAATCATCGAGTGCGACCTCGCCTCCGAGGTCGCCGCCCGCGCGCTGTATCAGGAAGCCGCCACCCATTGTCATGGCGTCAAGGACTACGTGTCGCGCGACCTGTTCGAGAAGCTGATGAAGGACGAGGAAGACCACATCGATTTCCTCGAAACCCAGCTCGACCTGATCCAGCGTATCGGGCTTGAACTCTATACCCAGAAGCACGTCGGCGGCCTCAAGAGCGACGATCACTGAGGTACTCTCGGCCGTTCCCCGGATGCCACGCCGCGCTTTCGGCGTGGTGCGCCGCTGATCCGGGGTCCAAGGATGCCGCTTGGATCGGCCCCGGCTCTGCGGAGCGACACTTCGCGCCGCACCGCGTCCGGGACACGCATTAATTCACGCTGCTAAAGCTGCGTCCCGTAACGGGCATAGACGGCGTCCTGGCCTTCAGGCTCGCCAAGGCCGGTCTGGTCGTGGATCACTTCGGCGATGCTCGGCATGACCGTACGCTCGACCCGCGTTTCTCCTGACCAGAGTTTCGAGCGCATCAGCGCCTTGCCGCAGTGGAAATAGACCTCGTCGACCTCGATCCGCAGCACCGCGCGCGGTGGCTTGCCGAACTCGATCATCGTCGCCAGTAGTTCCGGATCCGCCGATAATTTGCCTCGGCCGCCGACGCGCAGCGTCTCGTCGATGCCCGGCACGAAGAACACCAGATGCACGAAGCCCGAGCCCTCGACGATGTTGCGAAAACTGTCGATCCGGTTGTTGCCGGATCGGTCGGGCATCAACAGCGAATTCGCGCCGGTAACGCCGACAAAGCCGGGATTGCCGCCGCGCGGGGAGGCATCGACGCTGCCGTCGGCGCCGGACGTGGCGAGCACGCAGAACGGCGACATGCCGATGAATTTTTTGGCGTGGCTGTCGATCGCCGGCCGCGCCTTCGCGATCACGCGCGGCGTGGGTTTCGGGTAGATCGTGGCGAGGTCGCCAGGAGCGAGGTCGGTCAAGGGCAGTCTCCGAAAAGAAGGCGTCGAGACGGGGGCGAATCTAGCATCGCAATGCCGCAGCCGCCACCATCTATCGCCTGCTATCGCTTGCGCCAGGGCCAGTCGATCACGCCGGCGCAATAAAGCGCCCACCAGATCAGGACCGGCTGAAACGCCAGCCGAGGCCCATGATAATACCAGCTACTGCTGATATGCGGCAGGTTGATGCCGTCGATCGCGTGCTTGAAATTCGCCGGCCAGACGCAGAGCGCATAGGCCGCGAGCGCAACGCCCGCCCACCAGCGCAGAGGCTTTGTCACCAGCGCCAGCGCACCGGTCAGTTCGCACAGGCCGGTGACGAAGATCACCTGCGGCGCGAACGGCACCCAGGACGGCGTGATCGCGAGCAGCGCCTCGGGCGCCATCAGGTGCGCGATGCCGGCCGCCACATAGAAGGCGGCGAGCACCCAGCGCATCACAGCGCGAACGGTGGCGGAACGGTCGGTTTGCAGGTCGGACGACATGAAACGGGCGTACCACGCGCTGCGCGATCGCGCCACGCTTCGGCGCAGGCGACAGGGCTTACGCCGTATCGGCAGGCACGAAGCAACCGATTGGCCGCCGGGCGGCGCATCTGTTTGCACAGAAGAAAACTAGTGGTAGTATCGTCAATATTAGCTACCGTAGGGGGATTTTTATGAATACCTCGACACGATTTTGGATTGGTGGAGGGGGCGCATTGCTTCCGCTGCTGGTGACATTGCTGGCTGTCGACCTCGCCCCGTTGATCGACAACCCCACGCATTTCACCATCGGGACTTATGTGGGCGCGGCCATCCGGTACATCGTGTTGTTCGCGGTCGGTGGAATCGTTGCCGCGCTCAATTCGGATGAGGTTCGGCCGATCAAGCTGGTGCAGCTCGGTATTGCCGCTCCTGCGCTGATTTCCACCTATGTTAATGCGCAACAGCCAAAACCGCCGGCAACGCAGACTGCGGCGGTTCATTCCGGCATGCTGTCGCTTGATCTGATTTCCCGTGCATACGCCGCAGACACCGGTAATCGCAGCAATCGTCCTATCGTGGTGGCGGGTTTCCTGTCCGACGTGATCCGATCGGCGACCGCACCGTTAGCGCAGCAGATCGTGCCGCCTGCCGTGCCTCCACCTCCTGCCCCGTCGAACGAAGACATCGCCGCGGTCAATCAGGCACTCGAAAATGCCCGCACTTCCGCGGCGACCGCGACCACGGCCGCGGCCAAGGCCGCGGACGACGCAGCGAAGCTTGATCAGGAATCGACGCCGGCCACGATTTCATCGGTCCAGAAATCCGCGGCGGATGCCCATGCCGCAGCTCAACAAGCCCAATCCGACATCAAGATACTCGGAGAAGTCAGCAAGATGGCGGTGTCAAAATAGTTGCGCGTCCTCACATCGTGCGCTGCGGCGCGGTCTGCAGCAATTCGCGCAATTGCTCCACGTAGAATTTCGCGTTGCCGGTGGTGAGGTGGCCGCGGGTCTCGGTGCTGGCGGGGATCAGGTAGATCCTGCCGTTCTTGATCCGCTTGATCGCGGCTTCGGTGACGCCGGTCTCCGGCGGATTGCGCTCGTCGTCGGCGGAATTGATCGCCAGCACCACGGCCTCGATCTTCTCCAGCCCCGGGGCGGCATCGAAGTCATGCGAGGCGTCCCACTGATAGAGGAAATCGTTGGTATCAGCGGTGACCGGCTGCGCGAGCTGATGCTCGACCATCTCGTCGGCCTTTTCCGCGGTCGGCGCCTGCATCTGGTAGGCCAGCGTGCCGCCGGCCGAGGCGAAGCGGTAGGCGCCGATGGCGTATTTCATCATCCGCGGCTGTTCGGTGTAATT
>Ga0075522_10003141_pt1 | contig 12066 bp, 25 predicted proteins | sample NGEPerA_FD_74796 | JGI IMG/M metagenome (GOLD analysis project Ga0075522, IMG submission 74796) | Arctic peat soil microbial communities from the Barrow Environmental Observatory site, Barrow, Alaska, USA - NGEE PermafrostL2-A | ecosystem: Environmental > Terrestrial > Soil > Wetlands > Peat ... | reverse complement strand
GCGTGTTATTTCCACTAAGCGCTTTTGCTCAAACTACTGTCAATCCACAGGTTGGCATTGGAGCTTATCAGCCCCCTACTGGTGGTGGTGGTGGTGGTTCTGGAACTGTTACTAGTGTCTCAGTCGTATCAACGAATGGTTTTGCTGGAAGTGTTGCTACTTCGACAGTTACTCCCGCTATTACATTAAAAACAACTGTCACAGGTCTTTTATTAGGCAATGGCACTAGTGTTAGTGCAGCTACAGCAGGTACTGATTATCAAGCCCCTATTACGCTAACTACAACTGGTACTAGTGGTGCTGCTACATTTTCTGGTGGTACTTTAAATATCCCTCAATATTCAGGCGGTGGTGGTAGTGTCAGCCTTACAGCGGGCAACACAGGTATTGTTGTTAGCCCTAGTCCCATTACTGGCACAGGCACTATTAGCTTAGGTAACCCTACAGCAAGCACTCTTGGTGGCGTAGAATCCATTGCCGCCGTTACTAGTAATTGGGTAAATTCAATTTCTACATCGGGTGTCCCAAGTTTATCTCAGCCAGATTTTACTGATATATCAGGTAATTTTACTTTAGCTCAATTTCCTTCTATTGCTACTTTAACAGTACTAGGTAATGTGACTGGCGGAAGCGCAGTACCTACGGCGTTAACCGCTACTCAACTTACAACACTACCAAACGTTTTTACCTCATCGCTACAAGGGCTTGTACCAGCTTCTGGTGGTGGCACAACTAATTTCTTAAGAGCGGACGGAACTTTTGCTGCTCCTGCTGGAGCTGGTGGAGTAACGTCGGTCACTGGTGATACTACTATATTCAACAATTCTACTTCTACGGGCGCGGTAACTTTGACTAAAGCTAACGCTGCTGCTGGTACATTTTTAGGAAATAATACAACTTCTGCCGCTGCGCCTGCCTATATTTACGATGCATTGATTGGTACTAATATTATTACTGGCGCAGCAGTTACAACTGTTTTAACTGCTGCTTCTGCGGGCTTTCAAGTAATTAATACTACTGGAACATCTCCGATCACATTGCCTACGGCTTCAACATGTCCCGGTAAAGAATTTCAATTTACTAGGCCTTCTGCGAGTGGTTCCGTTACAGTGTCTGCGGCTGCTGGCGACACTATTACGAATACCATTAATACGACGGGCAATATTGCAATATCGCCTTCTCAATTTTTCAGGATAAAATCTGACGGTGTAAGTACTTGGCGAGAGACTACTCCTACGGTATTACCTCTAATTTCGGGAGGACTTGGATTAACAGCCGCCACAAATGGCGCTATTCTGTCAGCAGCTTCATCCTCTCCTGCATATTCTCTTGTCGGCACAGCAGGTCAACTTCCTCAATCAGCAGGAACATTGGTACCAACATTTACAAGTGCTCCTGGTGCTGGATTGACTGGCGGCTTTACGTCTGTCACTACACAGAAAGATGTCAGTTCGGGTACATCGCCTACTATTTCTGGTGGCGCTACATTAGGGACTGGTAGCCCAACTATAGGTTTCGTAGGCACAGCTCACGATGAATCAGGGCAGATTACTATTTTGGCAGGCGTCGGAGTCAGTAACGCAATAGCTACTGTGACTTACGGTAATGCTGCTTATGCGGCAGCGCCCAACGTAACAATATTTCCGGCAAATGCAAACGCTGCTGGACTTATTGCACAAGAATTTGTTTCATCTCAAAGCACAACAGCTTTTGCTTTAACTCTTGGTGCTTTAGTGAGCGGTCAGACTTATATCTATAATTACATAGTTAAACAATAACAGGAGAATTAAAATGGCTAGTCTACAAGACATCAATACAATAGCGACTGATTCAGTTTTTAGAGGGCGTTGTTTAGAAGCTTTAGAAGCAGCAGCCGTCAATGTAATGGCAGAAGACGGAAATACTTTAGGGCATTTACAACGAACAATTTATGCTAACTCTGTATTTTCAGGAAGTGTAAACACTTATGCTTTAGCATTAGCTGTATTAGCTAATAGCACTATCAGCGCAGAAGCCACTGTGCAAAGCTTGCCCGGTGCTACTTCTTCTGTTCCTGACGGTGATATTCAATTCACAGTAAATTCTATATTTGCTGCGTTGGCTGGTGTACCTGCTAACGCAGCGCCTGTTAGCCAATAAAATATGCGTAAACCCTGGATAGCTATTCTTATATTATGCGGTTTTTTGAGCCAATTAGTTTGTGCTCAGACTTACCCTAATGTTATCGGGACGAGTAGCACCGCGCCTAATGTTGTAGCGCTTAGCACATTTCCGCTTTTGAATGTAGCCAATACATGGGCTGCAAGTCAATTAATTGGTAGTGGTTTTATTATCGCTACAACTGAATTTGATAATGGTAATTCCGGTGCTTCTAAAACTATAAATTTCAATAACGGTAATCAACAGAAACTTACACTAACAGCGAATACTACGCTTACTTTTACTGCGCCTACAGCGGGAGTAACTGCTATTCGATTACGAATCATTCAAGGTGCTGGTGGTCCTTGGACAATTACATGGCCTACATCTGGCTCAACGCCTCCATTGACCTGGGCAGGTGGATTTAAGCCCCCTACATCAACAGCAGCCGCTATCGATATTGCAGCAATTCAATATAGTACTGTTGATAGTTCGTATCAAGGTGTAGCATCTTTAAACTTCCAATGAAGCCGTTATTCATTTTATTAGCTTTAATAGCTTTTTTATTTCATGCCCGACCAGCAGACGCGGCTATTGCTGTCGTACAAGCTGCTATAGGAGGTGTAGGTAATTCAACAAGCCCATCTAGAGCTTTCGCTTCACCTACTACCGCAGGGAATTTTTTGGTTGCTTTTGTCACCACTTCTGGTAGTGGCACTATAACAGCGCCTTCAGGGTGGAGCACGGCGGTTAGCGTGCCTGGTACTAATGGTATACCCGGCAAGATATTTTATAAAGAGAACGCCAGCTCTATCAGTACAGTGACAGCGAGTCTTACAGTTAGCGGCAGATGGACTATAGAAATCTCAGAATATTCTGGCATAGGAACTTCCTCGCTTGACCAAACAGGAAGTGGAAATGCTGCTTCTGGTGCTATTCCTAGCGGCACTGTAAATACTAATTTTGCAAATGAATTATTGATTGCTTGTTATACAAATAATTTTGCAGATACTTTTTCAACACCAACCAGCAGCTTTACTTTAAGAGATCAGCAGTCAACAGGCGCACAAACAGCAGGGGCTTATACGGATAGAATTGTCTCTTCAACTGGTAGCTATTCATCAACATTAACCGCCGGTAACGGTGGGGACGGTATGATTGCTACTTTTGGGGTAGGAACGCCTATTGGTGGCAATTCTAATACTGCTATTTGGCAAGGAATGAATTTCTAATGCAATCTTCAAACAGAATCAAGAATTACATTAAGAGCAAAGAAGGATTGAGGCTTCATTCTTATAATGATGGCACAAATCACTGGGCAATCGGCTGGGGGCATACATGGCGTCCTGGCGATAAAGCAGTAATCACAGAAGTAGAGGCACAGCAATTATTTGACGCAGATATTATTCTTGCAGAAGTAGCTGTAAATAGAAATATCAGACATATTCTACTGCAAAGCCAATTTGATGCTTTAGTCGATTTCGCTTTTAATCTAGGTGCAGGGGAACTTGCAAGAGTAGCAGCAATTATAAATCAAGGAGGAATAATAGAAGCTTTTAGCTGGTTTTCCAGATATTGTCATTCTGGCAAGACTCCTCTAGAAGATTTATTGATTCGCCGCGCAGAAGAGATTTTGATATCATGTGGTAAAGCGGTAGCAAATTACTAGGAGAATATACAATGGCCAATTTTTTAGCACAAGCGATAATAAATGCAGGCATTAGTGCATTAAAAACCAATCCATATGTTGTAAAAGGCGAGGCTTTGTTACCCGAAGTAGAAACCGTCTTGAAAGACCTTGAGGCTAATATTGATTGGGCTAAGGTAACTTTGATTATTGCAGACTTAAATATTTTCAAAAATCCTCAACAAGCCTCTATATCTCTTGCTCGGATACAGAAAATCTTGACAGATATCAACATAGTGATACCGATAATAGAAGCTGAGCTTGCCACAAAATGACTAGGATAAGTGAGTTATATCTTTTAGTAATAGGAACGATAGCCCTTAGTTTTATTGGTATAGGAGCTATTGTGTATATCAGTTATGTAAGACCTACTGCCGATAATATGCAGTTGGATGTGATGATATGCGGGTTTCTGGCTCCCACCATTTTTACTTTTGCCAATTTTGTAAAAGGCTATCAGATACAAACAAAACAAGAGCAAAACTCACAAGGAATTGCAGATATTAAAAAGAGTACGGACGGGATGACGACACAATTAGTAGATAGTGCTACTACTGTTGCTACTTTAACAGCACAAGTAGCAGCGAGTAAAACAGCAGCGGATTTGGCGGCTATAACTGCTACTAATACCGCAATAGCACTAGCTGCTAAAGTAGATAGTACTAAAGAAGCGGTTGTAGAAAACGGTACTCATTCTCACTAAAATAGAAATAGAGTATAATGATGTCAGGGTATATTATTTCAGACATGCAGGTAAAACAACATGAGCAATCATCCTAAGCCTAAACCAGTCCCGCAGCCAGAACCTAAGCCAATCCCTCAAGAATAGTATGATATTTCTATTTTGGGGCTTAATGTTAATAGCAGTTGCTAGTCAGTTTCCGTTTGGTGCGCAATGTGCGCCCCATAGAGGTTGGTTTTATTTAGTGATGCTGGCTATACTTGGCGCTACTTGCCTGGGTGTACCACACTAACGCTTGATTACCCAGAAGCAGATAAACAATATCCTCAACCAGCGAATCGGCAGCCCTGAAAAGCTGCTCATGCAAGTAATCTGCTCACGCTGTGGATTCATCAAGGTTACCGAAAAATCTTGCAGCTACTGCACCAAGAGACGGGCTGTAAGGTACAAGCGACGCAAAGAAGAAGAGCGGCTTGGCGTAGTACGTAAGAATGATATCGATTACGCTTATGACAGGCTGTTTAAGGATAGGAAGATAGCCCCTAAAGAATTGGCGGAGTTGAAGTATCAGACTTTACTAGCGGTCCTGTCTGAATTGGACAGGGTTTTTGAGCTATCCACGATGCAAGGTAAGGACCAAGAGGTGAGAGTTGCAATACATAATCAGAAGCGAGCGGTGCATCTTGTGAAAGTGCTGAAACGCTTACGGGCTGGTTGGGCAAAGCGCCCGAAAGCTTATCAGTTTTCACACACGCCGCCTTGGACTGAGCTTGTGGGCGGAACTTACGGATTATCTGTTTTATGAATTTCTGCATTTCTATCTTCTTCCTTGTTAGCCATGACTATGCACACCTGATAACATCTCTGCCTAGAAACATCAAACAAACGTCCAATGCTTTCTAGCGTTTCACCAAGTTTATAACGAGCGTATATTTCCACATTGCGCTCTGTTTGCTCAGGTGTTTTAGGTCTACGAATCATTTACACAAGCCCTCATCGCAATATTCACAGGAATCGTATTTAGCTGCTTTATCAAGATATTTTTGTGCATCCTTGTGCCAATTACGCATACATTCATTGAAATCATCATACCTAGAAGCTTTATCTTCCAGCTCTTTCACCTTCTCAATCAAGTCATTTACGTAGTCTTCACTCATATCGTAGAGCCTAGTGTGCTGTTGCTCTTTTGATAGCAGGCGCAGGGTGTCTTTTGTGAAGAAGTCATGGCGTATTTGGTCGCTTAATTTATTCATTGTGTTTTCTAATTGCGCACTCAAAACATTCTTTATTACCTGGATCGGGGTGAGTGCCCATAGCTTTCCAGGTTTTATTGCAAGTAGGACAAAGAATTATTAGGTCAATGGGACTCAAAGCACCTGCTTTCTCCGCTTGCTCAATCCAATATTCTGGTAATCGATAATGCAATTCTTGATTCTCAATAGTATCTTCAAACCCAGCACAAGCCAATTCCAAAGCTTTTAAATAAATAGAATCGATAGTTTGTTTAACCAAAGGACCGTCTTTATCAACAGCCCTAAGAAGAAGAGTGCGGAAGGCAGCTTTGGCTTGTTCGTATTCTTCCGCTTCTCTCTGAGCGTATGGTTGTCTTCCCATGGCACTGTTAAAGCCATGCGAAATACAACATAGCTCTATTTTGTCAGCCGCATCGAGCAACTCTTGTTGAAATTTAGAAAGTTGATATAAAGCAATCATTTCTTACTCCACCCAACTAAACCATTCCCACAATTACAACTAGTAGCAATAGAAGCTTGTGTGGCATATTTAATAGGCGGATTGCTAATTTGCCGTATGTCTTGCAACGCTCCCCAGAATCCATATTTGCTGTCACCGGTACAGAAATTATAAAAACAACATAAGTCTGCACCGGCACTTTTTAGCATATTACATTCGTTGGTATAAAGAGTACCCATGCGAGGATCATATTGTGCGGATTGATATAGAGTCATAGTCGTAGGAGTAGCCACTAAGCCCTGACCCATTTCGTAGCATAAGAATTTCACTCCGTATTGATTAGCGATAGCCATATTTTGACTTATCCAACTAGATACATAGTTATTAACATAATCAGTCATTGATGCCATGAGACTATCTAACCCTGTGACAGCAAGGCTCGTACTATTGATAGCGAAGTAAGGCGCTCCAGCGATTCCATAAATATACTTAGATGGTGCGCCATACGTTTGCTGAATCCATTGCAAACCGCTTGAACAATAGATTGTATTAGCCATCTGACCAGCTAAAATAGGGCGTCCTTGCGAGCTTAATATCGGTTGCATGATACTGGCAAAATGCATAAGTAAATATGCCATTTCTTGACCGTGTCTAGCCCAAGCGGAATTAGTTGTTAAAGCAGGGTTTGTTTTATCCCAGGTTTCAACTTGTTGCCACTGTGGAAAATTCCAATTCCACATTTCATTAGACATTTCATAATAACAATGTAGATTGGGATTTAGGTTTTGTTTTACTAGTTGAGCCATATTAGAAGCCCAGTCATCAGTGGCATTTAAAGGCACACAAATCCACATATCTGTGCCTGTTGTATTAGATAATTCAATCATTCTCTCATAACAATTGCCCTGATTTTTATAGCCAAATATGGTGGGTTGGGGGCGACTAGCCCAATTGGTTACCGTAGTACCATTGGTGCCCATCCAGTCCATAAAACGAAGAGCACAAAATGGACTTAAAGCCTGCAAATATTCTCTGCCAAATGTAGCGTTAGTGTTAGGCCAAGCAGGGTATTCCGGACGAGTTAAGTGAAAATTATTAGGTAAATTATTGGCATCTTTAGCGTAGATATCTATCACAATTTCTCCCACGTCACTTGCATTTATGGCAGGTGAATTAATTTGCACCTGACCGGTCGTAATATTGCCAACCTTTTTGAATGTGCCTGGAATAAATCCAGGCGGCGATGTAGTTTGATTACCAACATCGGGACTCAATAATCCGATGGTAAAATCGCCTTCACCATAAAAATTATAAATTCCGGTTGGATAACCTTGTGTTCGTACCTGGCTTTGCGCCCCCTGCCCAATTACTGCTGGATAGCCGGTCGGCGAAAGTTGAGTGCTACCTGGACCCCACCATGGTTCTGCGCGCATCAATATATCGACATAGGGAGCAGACGTATCATAATAATTAGGAGGCTCTACATTAGTACCGAATCTAGTACCTTGTGCCCAGGCTGGGCTTATGGTTAAAAGGACAAGCAGTAATAAACTAACAATTTTCATATTTCAACTCCTTTGGCGGCTAAGGCGGCTTTACAAATTGCGTGGGGGGCTGATTCAGAATAAGCAGCTCCCATTATCTCTTCTTTTGCCAAAATGCTTCCTTGAAATCTTGCCTCATAATTTCCTTGACGATTAAGATGTAAATTGAAATAAAACTCTTCTTTCATCTTCTCCACCACTTCCCATGCTGCGGCGATGTCGGTACTGTATTTCGGAAAATCATTACTACATTGTTGGCAAAACTTTTCAGAGCCATCATGCTGCGTATGAGTTTGAACAAACTCCCCCATCACCTTCTCAGCAACAAGCAAATCTAATTCACACCCTGGTCCTAATTGTTTGTTCATTTCTCTACATTCCTGACAATAATGAGTATCTGTAATTGTGGGCTGTTTGCACTGAAAGCACTCATGCAATATCATTTCTTCTCCCCAGGCACCCAGTCCTCAGGCACCGTTACACTCATTGTATTCTCAGGATTGTGCCAGTGGTGCGACAACTCATTGATATCCCTATGAATTGTTATTAACATTCCGATTATTAATCCGATCAAAATACTAAAGATAAGCCTATCAACTTGATTCATTTCTCGTTCTCCACCAATCCGCTACCATTTGCAACCAATCGTAAATCCACATCTTTCTGTGCCTCTGCTTGTTCGTTCGCCCACACTAATCCACACTCAAAGCACAAGCCGTTGCCGTGCATTTCTTCTGAGGTAAACTCTCGTTGACAGAGAGGGCACCAGTGCTTGTATTGGTCGGTCATTTCTCTGCCTTCTTTGTCACTCGTTGCCATTTACGCAATCTGTAAATCTCATCTTCTGACTTCTGTATTAAAGCCTGTAGCCTACTCACTTCTGCGTCTATTTCAGCCAATAAGTAATCTAAGTCTGGTGCTTCACCTTCGTAAGAAGCTTTAGGTTCATCTTCTAGCTGTAATTTATAGCCTTTAAATTCGTAATTCCAGCTAGACATTAATTACCTCCCTATCTTCGCTTGCCGCTTGTAAGCGCAAAATAGGAATAATTCTATCCATCAGCTTGAAAGTAAACTTCTTAGGAATGTCTGAAACCAATGGACATTCTTTGCTGCAATTGTCTATTATCGTTTTCAAGATAAAGGAGCGAGCAAAGCCTTTTCCTTGCCAAATATTCATAAACTGAGCAAATTCAGCAGTAGTTAATGCTGCCTCTTCTTGGATTACTTCGCCAGTTTCCATATCTACAATATCCTCATGGAAAGGCTCGCGGGTAGTTTCACTTGTGGGAGCCACTTTAATCTCAGCCTCAATGAAATCCTCAACGTCCTGGGTGAAGATACCACTTGAGCGAGTAGCGGCTATTGCAGCGCCTACAAGCGCCCTCTTTTGAGCCATCTTCAAGAATGTATTCTTCTGAGTGGCAATATCTTCGTTTGCTACTTTGCCAGTCTCTTGATTAAGTATAGAAGTATCGTCTTTTTCAAATTGAGCGCCACAACCACCTTTCTTTAGCCAGCAATAAAAGCCGCCGCCTTTATCTGGTTTGCTTTGAAAGATTGTTTCTTTCTTGCACTGAGGACATAACCGCTGGGCAGTGCGCCATCTATATTTACCTTCATAGCTATTACAGGAGCCAAGAGCAGTGCCCATAACTTTGTCATCCCGCCGGCGCTTGATTGAGCATTTGATTGTATAGTCAAATAATTCTGGGATTTTATCCCAATCTTCTATTTGTTGCTCAATAGCAAAGTCTGCATAGAAGCCGTAGATTTCACAGAGCTTTTCTGCGCCAGGTTTAAACAAAGTATCTTTTGTTGTGCCGGGGATTTTACCGTAGTCTGTGCCCGGTTGAAGATAGCTCTTTACTATCTCCTGAAACTTAGAAAGTTGTAAATTAAAAGTTGCTAAATCCTGTACAGGCATAAGTCCTTGCTCATGAATAATTGTGGGAAGTTGCGATTCGTCTTTGCTCATGTTTATTCTCCTTGGTTGTTATTGGACGGTACTGATGCGGGTGGAAATTCTTTCTCCTTTTTTTTAAATAATGCTATCCGATCTCTTAAAGCCTCCCGAATTAAATCACTCCTAGACCGAAATTCGGACACGGCTACATGATCCACTTGCTCTAACAAGCCTGGGGGCAAAGCAACTAGAATTTTCTTTGGGTGCATGACAATTACTCCTTTTGCAGTTAATGTCACGAAAGTATATTACTTATTTATGTATTTAGCTATGGACAATTACCCATTAGTAGGCCAAACAACAGTCCGATAATTACTGCAAAAATCAGAGTTAGGAAGAATACCCATAAAAGAAACAGCTCTCTCATGTTTTCTTTCTCCCTGGACATCCTTCAAATTCTGTACAAGAATCATGGCAAGTATGGCAATCTGGGTCTTTATCTAAGGCTACGCTAGCGGCAGCGTCTATTATTCCCATTAGGCGCAATCCAGCAGCAGTTGCTGTATCAGGAATTTGAATCTGTTTTTTATTCTCTTCCTCAATTATTTGTTTGGCTCTTAAATAAGCACCTTGCGCCATTACAGACGCAGGAAACTTTTCGTCCCCTTCACTTGCTAATTCACAAGCTTTCTTCCAAACATCCCTCTCATCAATAAGCGCTTGTATTCCTACAACAATTTCAACAACGCCATATTTTTCAGGCTCATATAATTTGTCAATCAAGCTTTTCATGGTTTATCCTTTTCTATTTGATTTATTTCTAACCAACTGAATATTGCTTCCTTGATAATATCGGTATGTTTGCGAGAAGTTATTTCAGCGATTTCTTTCAAGCGATTAAACATTGTTTTGTTTAAGTAGAATGTAATCAACTGCTTGTCTCTTAATTTATTGAGATCGTGTTTAATCATCATGCTCCCTGTGTGCTTTTCCTTTCTTGCTTTCTATCCAGTCAGCGACATTAGATCTCGCACCAATCTGTTGATTTTTCATAAACGCTTCATACGCAACAGGGAAGGCTGATTTTAATATAGCTCTGTTTATATCATCAGCTTGACCGATTGCAGCTAGAAGGCAAGCACCAAAGTTATAGCGCCTATCCTCTGTTATTTCTGTAGCTACGTGGTATTCGTAGTCATACGCATTAACCATTTAATTGCTCTCCTTGTTGTTTTTCTAAAAGTACTTTATTCCAATTGTCGCGGATGATTTTAGCTGCTTCTTTCTTCTGTTTGTACGCCTGATAACAAGCGTAATGAAAGGGAGCATGGGTTTGCTCATCGAATACCATAAGCTTGTCTTGCGGTACAAAGCGCCCACAGACTCCGCAAGCATCGTCTAGTAATGTCATATAATCACTCCCATCAAGAATACAAACCAAGCCAGAAGCAAGAGAGACCCGCCTACGAATTCTTGTTTATTCATCATCTAATCCTCTGTCAGCTCCATCGTACATAAAGACAGAATCTATTTTGCGTTGGCAGTTTTCACAATAATCTTCTTCGCCAGGCTCTAAGTCACAAAAGCAGTTATTACAGTTTTTCATTTCTTCACCTCTATTTTAGGGAATTGTTGAACGATATGATTAACAGCCAAGGCGCATGTGCCACATAGATAACGATAGCGATAGAAATAGCCCTTATAATCATGAAGGGGAGATTCTTCTCTAGGCACAGCGAATTTAACTTGAATGAAGCCGATCGTATCGGTTGTAGCGCTGCAAATAGCACATATTTTATTCTGCATTTTAAATTTCCTTTTGTTTATTATTCTCTAAATCTTTTAAAGCATTTTCTGCTAACACAAGCTGTTTTTGGGCTAAGTCCAGATTGGTATAGATAAAGAGAACCTTTCGACAGAATTCATCGTATTTAGCAGCTTTATCTTTGAGCCGTTGCAATTCCCCCAGTGTGATATCTATTTCCATAAATCAATTTCCTTTTGTAGATAATTTGGGGGAAGAGATAGGATTTACACCTACAAATTTGAGCTTTTATGCCTTGCGTCTAATATTTGCGCCACTCTTCCCATATGTGAGCAGTTTTTCACTCATGCTCAGGAGTTCCCCTTTAATGTCAGGGCAGACACTTGCTGATATGAGCAGCAAGACTTTAGATTAACTCCAATCCATTTAAAGAAAAGAAGCTAAACAAATTTTTGCCGAAACGAATAAGTAGATATTTGCCTTTGTCATGCTCAATCGTGCCAATAGCTCCATAAGCTATTTTCTTTTGCTTCGTATCGTCACCAAGAAATCTAACTTGTTTGCCTTCTAACATACTCATTTGCTATCCCTCATATCTATTAGCTAACATGACTATTACATCACCAGAAGGATAATGTGTCAAGACATGCAA
>Ga0075522_10003139_pt1 | contig 12070 bp, 6 predicted proteins | sample NGEPerA_FD_74796 | JGI IMG/M metagenome (GOLD analysis project Ga0075522, IMG submission 74796) | Arctic peat soil microbial communities from the Barrow Environmental Observatory site, Barrow, Alaska, USA - NGEE PermafrostL2-A | ecosystem: Environmental > Terrestrial > Soil > Wetlands > Peat ... | reverse complement strand
ATGCAATACATGGGCAGTTTTGCGAGATCTGGATTTCTGCCATATTTCGCATCGAGTTCCGCGGCACGCTCGAGCGCATCGGGCTGCTTGCGGAATTCTTCGCACACGGCGGGCGAGCCTGGCGGCAGCGGTCCGTCCGCGGGACGCTTATCGCGATCGCCTTTGCAGGTTACCGAACGCTCGCCGCGAATGTTGAGCGTGCCAAGCGCGTTCAATTGACCCGCGTTGGGAATGCCGATAGTCATTCCGAATTGCTGCTGCACCGTCGGATCGGACGCGGTTGGCTCCATTCTGCCAAACTCAATTGGCGGGCCCGCATACTGATCGAAATTCGGCAATAACGTGGAAATCGAAATGGTTTCCGTAGGAAACTTAAGTGGGGAGCCTGCGCGAATCACGCCTGGCACGTCGGGGATCGCGGCCCCGTCTTTCGTGACAAGCATGTTGCTGACGCCGTTATACGCCTTGGCGCGATTGAGGTAAAGCCGGACCAATCCCTGGCAAGTGATCTGCCCGCTGCGGATGGCGCGATGCACATCGTCAATGGTCGCTTCCTGTAGGTGAAACCGGGATTGCTGCGCGTGTCCCGTCCCAATTGCGGCAAACATCACGGCCAGCAACGCACAAACTCTTTTAGCCCCAAGCATTGAGCCTCCGGAATTACGTTCGCGTTCAATTTGTCCAAGCGGTTTTATAACGAAGCGGGGCAAAATCACCACAACTAAATACACGCGACTCGCCGCAGATGAATTCCGGGGATGGGAGAGAGCATGCATGAAGTCGGTGGGACACGCTCTTCGAGCAGGTTAGTAATTTTCTATGCCCAGCTACAAAGTATGGATTCAAGAGGCTGAGAAACCGAAAGCGCTGTCATTCTGAGCGCAGCGAGGAATCTCTCTTCGAATTAGGCGTACGAGAAATTCCAGAGAGATTCCTCACTTCGCTCGGAATGACAGAATAAAAATGTTTTTTCAGCGGCCTTGAAAAGTCCGGCTCAGCTCACGACCACAAATGCAGCGACAGCGGGCGATCCAGTTTGAACCGAAGCACGGTTTCCGCCGGCACGTGAACTTCTTTGCCCTGCGTGATGATCTGCGCTCCTGCGCCGGCGCCCGCTCCTGCAACTGCCCCAATCGCGGCGCCTTTTCCGCCACCTGCGATGGCTCCGATAATCGCGCCAAACACAGCGCCGCCGCCCATGAACTGCCCGGTGCGTTTGTTCGCTCCCACGCCATCGCGATGATTTTCCAGTTCCTGATCCGCTGTGCTGACGCGATAGCGGCGTCCGCCGACTACAATGGATTGCACATCCAGCGTGAGGTCGCCATTGCCTTCGACGCGCCGCGTGATTAAATTGGCGTCCGAGCCGCGAGGAATCGCGATGGAACCATCGCTGTTGCGAATGTCTTCGTTAATCTCCGCGGCAAAGGTTTGGCCGTCCACCACGTCACGCGAATCGATGCGCTCATTCGTCATGATCGCCAGTTCCGTGCCTGCGGGAATCACCACGCGCTCCATGCGTCCCTGATCGTAGTCGCGGCCGTTGTCATAATTTCCTCGGCCCTGATCGTCGCGGTTTCCCGTTCCTTGATCATTATTATTTCCGCTGTAATTTCGGTCATCGACATGAGAGGGATCATACTGAAGTTGCCCGCCGCGCGATTGGTCGGGAGCGTCGCCAAATTGCACCGAATCCACATCGCGCACCATATAGTGCCGAAGGACGCCTTTTTGATCTCTGAAAACAATCCAGTTGCCGTTTACGCCGGTCAAAGTGCCTGAATATGTGGCGCCACTGCGAAGGACCAACGTGTCGCTCCAGGTGGGGATGGCGATTGCCGCCGTCAGGGTGCACGCGAGCAGCGCGGATTTCGTCCAAATTTTCATGGGGGCTTTCATATAATTGTGTCTCCTCCGAATCATCCGAGTTTGCTGGAACGAGAGCGGCGGCGCAAGACAACAAATCTGGCGGGGTTCTTGCGAGTGCAAGCGGCGTCTCGGTTGCAGAAAATCGGCCCGCGACGTTCGCAGTGGACTTTCCGTCCCGCGTTTTACGGAGAGGCGCGCGATTGACACTACGATGCGGTGTGGCACGGGGCCCACGATTACGCTATTTCTCGCGGTGGAAAATCGAACCCGTCGCCCGTCCGGAATTCGGACGGACTGTACGAAACTAATCCGGCTTTCGGGGCGATTCGGAAGACGTCATATTTTCGGGGCGAACCAACTCATCGAATTCTGTTTCGTTGATATAACCAAGCTGGAGGGCTGCATCGCGCAGGGTAAGGCTTTCGTGGTACGCCTTGTGCGCGATTTCGGCGGATTTGTCGTAGCCGATTTTTGAGCTGAGCGCGGTGACCAGCATGAGAGAGTTTTTTACGTTTTGCTCGATGCGCGTGTGATCCACTTCAATTCCCACAACACAGTCGTCCGTAAACGAATTGCAGGCGTCGGCCAGCAATCGGACGGAATTCAAAAAGTTAAAAATAATGACGGGTTTGAAAACGTTTAGCTCGAAATTTCCCTGCGAGCCCGCAAATCCAATCGCGGCGTCGTTTCCAAAAACCTGCACGGCCACCATGGTCATGGCTTCGCACTGCGTGGGATTCACTTTGCCAGGCATGATCGAGGAGCCGGGCTCATTTTCCGGCAACCGCAGTTCGCCGAGGCCCGCGCGGGGCCCGGATGCGAGCCAGCGAACGTCGTTGGCAATTTTCATCAACGAGGCGCCGAGTGTTTTGAGGGCGCCGCTGGCGAAAACGATTTCGTCATGGGCGGACAGGGCAGCGAATTTATTCGGATGCGATTTAAAAGGCATTCCCGTTAATTCGGAAATTTTTCTGGCGGCGCGCTCTGCAAATTCAGGTGGAGAGTTGAGGCCGGTTCCAACCGCGGTGCCGCCGAGCGCAAGCTCGTGCAATCCGGGCAAAACCATTTTCAGCCGCGCGATGTCTCGATTGAGCAGGCTTACCCAGCCCGACATCTCTTGCCCAACGGTGATCGGCGTCGCGTCCATCAAATGTGTGCGCCCAATTTTCACAACGCGCTCAAATTTCTGCGCCTTCGCGTAAATCGCCGCACATAGCCGTTCGACGGCGGGAATCAAGGCTTCCACGATTTGAGTTGCCGCGGCGATGTGCATCGCGGTCGGAAACGCGTCGTTGGAAGATTGCGACATGTTGACGTCATCGTTCGGATGAATGGGCTTCTTGCTGCCCATCGCGCCGCCCGCGATCTCAATGGCGCGGTTGGAAATCACTTCGTTCACGTTCATGTTGGTTTGCGTGCCGCTTCCCGTCTGCCAGATATGCAGAGGAAAGTGGTCGTCGAGTTTTCCGGCGATCACTTCGTCCGCGGCCTGCACGATCAGCGTGGCTTTTTCCGAGGAAAGCTTTCCGACTTCCTGATTCACAAGGGCCGCCGCTTTTTTCACGATGGCCAGGGCTCGAATCAATTCGAGCGGCATCGTGTCCTGCCCGATATTGAAATGGATCAACGAGCGAGCCGTTTGCGCGCCGTAATAGCGATCGGATGGAACTTCGATGTTCCCCATGCTGTCGGACTCTGTGCGAGTGGAATCGGTTTGGTTCGTAGTTGGCACCGCGGCCTGCGATTCCTTTTGTTGGGAAGCTGTCGGTTCGTCTTCGCCCATATTCCACGAAGGAGGATCGCTCGCCGGGAATGACTCCTGAGAAGCTTCCTCGACCAGATCGAGTGGTGCGACAGGAGCATTCAGTTTGGTTCGAGGTTTTTTGGGTACAGGTTTTGGAGATTTCTTTGCCATCTTGCACCCTTTTCAATTCTTGCCGTTCAATGGCCGCGTGTCAACTTTAGCTTTAAGTCGAAAAAGCTGCCCGCCTGAAAAGAAAGGCGGGCGCTACCCAACCTGGTTTCGTAGTGGACTCTCCGTTCCGCGTTTTTCGGGACGGCGAGGGTAGGCGGATAACACATCGAGGCGGCGCCGCTTACAACGAGCCGTTGCGCCCAATTGCTCTGGTTGTAATCGTCCGAGCACAAAAGCCGCCTGTCCACAATTCGGAGGGCCTCCACGAAATCTGGTTCCGCCTACGCAATAGTTGCCTTTGCGGTAAACCCAGCCTAAGATGGCGGCAAATTCAAACGCATAGGGAGGGTTCCGTGAAGAAACGCTTCTTGATGTCAGCGATTTGCTCCGCAGTGATTTTGCTTTTGTCCGTGGTGTCCCTGCAGGCGCAGGAGGGCGGTGGTGGAGGCGGCGGAGCAGCCGCTGCGATAGCCGCGCTTCCGCAACTTCCCTTCCACCTTGTCCCGGGTTTCTTTCACTATCCGCCCAACTCTATTGTCGGGCGCGTCAGCGGCATCGCGGTGAGCCCCAAGGGCAATATTCTCGCGCTCAATCGTGGCTATCATCCGGTGCTGGAGTTCAAGCCGGACGGCACTTTCATTCGCTCCTGGGGCGAGGGCTCCACAATGTTTGTGGGTGCGCATCAGTTGCGCTTCGATCCGCAGGGCAATCTCTGGTACGTGGACGCGGCCGATGACATCATCTACAAATTTGATTCCGAAGGCCGCACTGTGGGCACGCTCGGAACGAATCCCGAGCCCTGGACATGGCTCACGCACGTGATTGAACACGCAGCGATTGGCCGCGCCGGTTTTTATCAGGAGACCGATATCGGCTGGAGCAAGGACGGCAGCATGTTCGTCTCCGACGGCTACGGCAATTCGCGCGTTGCGAAATTCGATAAAGATGGAATTTTCATGAAGTCCTGGGGCGAACGCGGCAACCAGCCCGGCGAATTCAACACACCGCACAGCCTCGTGGTGGACAACAACGACGTGGTTTACGTGGCCGACCGCGGCAATAGCCGCATCCAGGTTTTTGACACGGACGGCGCCCGCAAAGCCGTTTGGAATTTGCCCACCGCGCCCTGGGCGCTCTGCCTCACGAATGGACCGAACCAGGTGATGTTCGTCGGAAGCGTCGGCCATGTTTACAAAATGGATCTCAGCGGCAAAATCCTGGGCGTCTTCGGCCGCCCCGGCCGCATGGAAGGCACCATCGACTCCATCCACGGTATTTCCTGCCCCGATGAGAAGGCCGTGTATCTCGCGAATTTATACGCTTCGCGAATCGATAAATGGGTCGCGCAGTAGAAAAACTTCTACGTGAGAAGTTGTTTCTCGGAAAGGCTTAGCGCTAATCGCCGGCGTTCCACATTCGGATAAGACCTGCCAACTCAACCGGCCAGCGTGGGCGATTACTTCCAGTTTGCTCCTTGTCCGGCAGTTGGGAGCTAGCGCTTGGTGCCATTCATGAACGCGCTCGATGCTTCAGGGCGCGTTACTGGAGGGATTGACGATGCGGGCCCGCTCGTTTGAGCGAAAGCCTGTCGGCAATTACGACACGACTCATTTAAAAACATGGTTACCAGTACGATACTAGCATGCTGGAATACTTACATGAGGCCCTCCCAGCGAATCCCGCTTCTGATCGTATTTTCCATTTTGGCATTCTCAGCGCCGACCTTTGCGCAGACTTCGATTTTTTCAGCCGCCCCGGCGTATGGCTCCGGTGGTCTCCTGGCCGCGGGCGTAGTCGCGGCAGATACCAATGGCGACGGAACCCCGGACCTGGTTGTGCTAAACGGTTGCATCGACTCCAATTGCACGCGCGGCTCTGTCGGAGTTTTGATCGGCAATGGCGACGGTACATATAAAGCGGCCGTCACTTACGATACGGGCGCGGGGCAAGCCACTTCCATCGCGACGGGCGATGTGAACGGAGACGGCAAACTCGATCTCATCGTCACATCGAGCCTTACTGCTTCAAATGGAACGATCAACGTGTTACTGGGCAACGGGGACGGAACCTTCCAGGGGCAAGTCAGTTATACTTCGGGCGGCGACAACCCGAGTGCGTTAGCGGTTGCGGATGTAAATGGCGACGGCAAACTCGACGTGGTTGTGGCAAACCAGTGTGGGTTGGGGAACAGCGCTGGATGCGGTTGGCCAGGGACGATCGGAGTGCTACTCGGGAACGGGGACGGGACTTTCCAAGCCGCCCAAACGTACTCTACGGGGCTATGCGCGCCAGATTCGGTGGTAGTCGCAGATTTGAACGGCGATGGGAAAGTGGACGTGCTGTTTGACGGTGCGTTCAGTAGTTGCAATGCCAGCTTTATGCACGGCGTTGGCGACGGAAGCTTCCAAGCTCCAACACAGGTCCTTGCTGCGAGCGGCTACGTCACTGGCGGAGATGTGAACGGCGACGGCAAGATCGATATTGTAGTGGTCACCCCGGGCGTGCCGAATGCCACCACTTCTGCCGCAGGAACACTCAATGTGCTGTTAGGCAACGGCTCCGGTTCTTTCACTTTGAGCCAATCCACAGCAGTACCCGTGAACGCGCCCGTCGTGCTTGCAGACGTAAATGGTGACGGCAAACTCGACTTCGTCGCCGGAGCTTCTTGCAACGGCTGCTACAACTCCGGTGTGGGTATATTCCTGGGAAATGGCGATGGTACGTTTCAGTCCGCCCAAATGTTTGATTCGACCGGGGAGGAGAACGCCACCGTGGCTGTGGCGGACTTGAATGGAGACGGCAAGCTGGACATCGCAGCTGCTAGCCCGTGCGGAGTTACGAACGACCTCTGTTCGGAGGGGAGCGTCGGTGTGCTGGTCGGAAACGGCGACGGAACTTTCCGCGCTCCTACTCCCTATCAAGTTGCGGAGTTGCAGTATGCCACCTACGCCGCGACGGCAGACCTGGATGGTGACGGCAAACTCGACCTGGTATTCGCAGATTCGTACGGTCTCACAGGAACTTCAGGCAGCGCCCTCGTCTTCCTCGGAAACGGGGATGGAACGTTCGGTTCGGGGAAAAGTTATAGCTCTGGCGGTTATGGGACGCATTCGGTCGTGCTCGCGGACGTCAACAAAGACGGGAAACTGGATCTGGTGATGGCCAATCAATGCGCCATTGGTTCCCTTTGCGGCCGCACTGATAACGGCCAGGTGGCGATCCTGCTGGGTAACGGGGATGGAACGTTTCAACCCGCACAAATCTACAATTCGGGCGGTTCCGACGCCGCTTCAATCGCGGTTGCGGATCTGAATGCGGACGGAAATCTTGACGTGGTGGTGGCGAACGGAAATTCCAACACCTTCACCGTTCTACTGGGAAATGGGGACGGCACATTTCAGAGCGCCACTTCATTCGCATCCGGTGGTTACCTGCCAACCTCACTCGCCATTTCCGACGTGAACGGCGATGGCAAGCTTGACGTGCTGGTGTCTAATTTCTGTCCGGATTCCACTTGCGGGTCAAACGGCGTGATTTCCGTGCAGCTGGGCGATGGGCACGGCAGTTTCACGCCTTTCCAGAGTTACAGTTCGGGTGGAAATCGTGCGGGCCCCCTAGCGCTTGTGGATCTCAACGGGGACGGCAAGCTCGATATCGCTGTTCAGAACGTTTGCGCGACGGGCGAAACCCCGCAGAACTGCGTAACCGGGACGATGGGCGTGCTCCTCGGAAATGGAGACGGCACGTTTCAGGCTCCAACCACAACCTCACTGCTTTCAGGTTATAACGGCAGATCCTTCCAGCTCGCGGTCGCGGATTTTGATGGAGACGGCAAACTCGACATCGCCACGGGCCCTGCCGAAATACTCCTCGGAAAGGGTGACGGCACTTTCCACGCACCGCTCGTCCTGCCCGCGGCTGGAGTAGGCTTCGTTCCCGGAGATTTTAATGGCGATGGAAAAATGGACTTGGCTATCGGCGGCGGCAATGTGGTTGTACTTCTAAACGACGTATTAACCGCGACTACGACTTCCCTCACGACTTCCGGCACACCGACCTTGTCCGGGCATCCGGTAACGTTTACGGCCACTGTGACGCCCGCCGGATCGAGAACCCCCACCGGGAACGTCACGTTCAGTGACGGACCGCACTTGCTCGGAACTTCTCCGATAAGCACGGGCGTAGCGACACTCTCGACAACCACGCTGGCGGTGGGCGCACATTCGATTACCGCTTCCTACGCCGGGAACTCGTCGTTCGCTTCGAGCGTTTCGCATTCCTTGACGCAGAATGTGAACGCCTTGCCCGATTTCACAATTACGTCTGCTTCCGGAATGCAAACGGTAAACCCAGGCCAACAAGCCTCATTCTCACTGACCGTAATGCCGCTGAATGGATCAACGCAGTTGGTAACCATTTCATGTACGGGCGTACCAGCCCTCGCGAGTTGCAATCCCGTCACTCCGTCAGTCACTCTCAATGGCGTTTCAGGCAGCGGGGTTATGGTTAACGTGTCTACCACGGCGAACTCCGTTGTGCCTGGGCGCGGCCCGACGCAATTTACTCCTTTGTGGATTTGGAGTTTTACAGTTGCTGGGGTCCTGGGCGGACTGGCGATTTGCTTCTGCGCTCGCACGAGCCGCCGACTCCAGTACGTGTCGATCTATCTGTTGTTCATTGTCCTCGCAGCTTCGGTGACAGGATGCGGTGCGAAAGGGTCTGGCAATGGAACACCGACGGGTAATCAGAGCACTCCGGGAACCGCTGCAGGAACCTACACCCTGACCGTAACTGGCACATCAGGCACCGGAGTATCGGCCCAGAGCCATTCAACCACAGTCACATTGGTGGTGAAGTAACACTGTCCACCGCGCCTTTGTCGTGCGCGAAATGGCGGCCGCGCGCACGGCAATCCAGCGGGCCAACAATCGCCCCGCTGCGTGTTTGGGCTCACTCTCGCTTTCGAATAGAATTCCTGAAAAAATGCATGAGCCCGATCCTCGGGGCGCAGGAGTTTTAAGTCCTTCCCGAAATCCGGCTTCGGACTGCAGTATTTGAATTCCTGTATTCCGATCGCCCCGTTTCCCGGAAGTCGGTTTTCCCGGATTCCCTAACCTTCTCACAACCCGCTTTATTGGCGTCGGAGCCGAAAGAGCCGCTTGTCATACCGACCGAGCAAGATCAATCCTTCCCGACCCGTTCCATTTTGTCTCAAACTCGCATCATAGTTATGAGTCGTAGGTTGCGAGTTGTGGCCCCGTCTGAGATAGCCCAGCCGCGGAGGCTATTTTAACCGGAGGGATTTGATGACCACGAAAGCGCACGTGTTGAGAGCCGTCAAAACGGCGGGAATTCTGATTTCGCTGGGGTGCCTATTTGCAGCAATCGCACCGAATACAGCGCACGCGCAAGAGAGCTATTCAGCCGAAAGCGGCCTGCCAACTGGCTATCCGCCGCCGAACCCACCGAGCCCGGCCGGCTTCAACCGCTTCGAGCCGAAATACACGTTTTCGCTGTTCCTGGGCTCTCGCTTCGGCGGAAATATTGCGCTCAACACGCCGAACGTGGACTACCTGCCAATCAGTAATTCGTGGAATTATGGATTCAATGCAGGCGCGCGCATCGCGCCGCACTTCTTTGGCGAATTCATGTGGAACCGGCAAACCACCACGCTGAGCGCTCACGATATTTCCACCAATACGATAGTGCCGCTCACCAATAACGCGCACCTGGATATGTTTCAGGGAAGCCTGCTCTACGAAATCTGGGCGAGTTCGAAGGTTCGCCCGTTTGTCGTCGGCGGGATCGGCTTCACGCATTTCGATTCGCACGGAATCTTGTCGTTTAGCGATCGCTTCTCCTACAACCTCGGCGGTGGCGTGAAGTATCTGTTCGCTCCGCACCTGGCCCTGCGCGCAGAAATGCGCTGGTCGCCTTCGCGCACAACGAGTTCGAGCACAACTTTCTGCGATCAATCTCTGGGATGCTTCGTGACGCCCATCAGCAACCATGCCGAGCAGGGCCAGGCAAACCTCGGTTTGGAATTTCGTTTCTAGAATTCTCGGCCTTCGAACCTCACTTGCATGGCCACTACTTAATTGTATTTCTGGCTGGTGTTGCATTCACCAGTTGAGCCGGGACGTCTTATAGGAAGCTGGCCCGTCGCCCTATAGCGCAATACTCGCTGATGTTTAAATTTTTATATTCACGAGCCATAGGAGTAGCGGAGCGGGCGGTGGGCGCTGGTCTTCCAGAAGTAGGCGAGGATGATGACGCTCGCGATCGCTGCGTAGGCGCACCAGAGCGAGGTAAACGCGTAGCGCTTCACGGCCATGACGACCAGGAGAATTGTCAGGTTCGCCGCGCCGAAGAGGACCATGGCTTTGACTTTTGAAAAAAACAGCGAGCCGCAGGTGACGATTACATAGAGCACGGCGAGGTACGTGTTGTTTGTTCCCTCATTGATGTACACGATGCTGTTGCCCTTCACGTAGACCATCAAGGGATACGTCATCAACGCCCACACCATGTAAAACGCCGTGGCTGCGCCGAGGATGGCGAACGGCAGCATTCGTCTGCGATCCTTTACGTCGGGCTCAAATAATAGGACGCTCATGGGTAGCAGGAATGGAAGCAGTCCCTGCGCGAACAGCACAAAGGCCTCGCTCATGTTGTGCGTTACCTTGGGAGAAAGAATTCCATCCAGCCCCAGCCAGACAAATCCTTCGATAAATTGATGAATGGCGAACATCGTGGGCAGCGCGGCAAACATCAGTTCGCGCCTGTGCTTCACTTTCGTCAAGGTAGCGACGCCTATGCCCGCTAATGCACCGCTGCCGACAAAATTGGCTGCAGCCGAAAAACACATGGTCATTTTCTCCGTAGTGAGAATTACATCTGAAGCTATTGAATGCAAAAACTTTTTTGCTATGAAGTGAGTGAAGTTATAAGGTTTTTCTCCCGTCGCGATGTGTTCGATATGGCACAGACGCGCTCGTCTCCACAGCCTAAGATTAGCTAGTCATGGTTTGGAATTCTTGGAAGTCAGGAGAACAAATGGAAACGACTAAAGGTCAGAAGTGCGCACATCCCGTTTGCTCGTGCGAGACAACCGGTGGAAAATATTGCAGCACGGAATGCGCGGCGATGGAAAAGACTCCGGACATCGATTGCTTGTGCGGACACGGGGTTTGCAAGGGCAAAACCTCCTGACACGAGTTGCGCTCCGTAGCTGCTGATCGAGCCACTATTCGGCGCCGATCAAGCGGGCTTCAGAGATAGTTCCCTGTTTTATTCGCGCCGATCTTCCGCGTTTTGTTTGACCAACGTGCGACTTGGCATTGGGAGGTGGGCTGTGCCTTAACCGTTGCGGATGCCCACTTCCGGACGATTTACAAATTTGAAAGCTGATTGTGAACGGGTTGTTGGCCAAGGTGACCTTATGAGAGATCTGAAACATTTTCACGTACTGCGCTTCCTATTTTTGGCGATTGCAATGCTTTTCCTATCCTCGGCGGCCTCCGCGCAAATCGGCGTATCGGTCTCGATCGCGCCACCGGAGATGCCCGTTTACGAACAGCCGATTTGCCCAGGCGACGGTTATATCTGGACGCCGGGGTACTGGGCCTGGGATGGCGAATATTACTGGGTGCCGGGCACATGGGTGATGGCACCGCAAGTCGGCTACCTTTGGACTCCGGGCTATTGGGGTTGGGGCGGCAGCGGTTTTCGTTTTTATGATGGATATTGGGGACCGACGGTGGGATTTTATGGCGGGATTAATTACGGCTTCGGTTACTATGGCCACGGCTACGACGGCGGACGGTGGGAGGGCGGACATTTCTTCTACAACTCATCCGTAAATCATGTGGATGGGCATTCTGTTCACAATGTGTACAACACAAGAGTGAACGAGAACTCAGGGAGCCGCGTCAGCTTTAACGGCGGAAATGGCGGGATTAACGAGCGCGCCAACTCTCAAGAAGAATCCGCAGCCCGCCAAAGACATATTGGACCTGTAGCGGCCCAGAGTCAGCATGCGTATTCCGCGCGCAACAATCCTCAGCAGCGGGTTTCCGCGAACCACGGAACTCCGGCGATTATGGCGACTCCTCGTCCGAATGTCGCTTCCCATCCTAAGGAACTGCCGCCCGTCGAGCGCTCTACGCCCAACACGGGCAACGCCAAGATGGACCAGAAATACCAGAGACAGCAGGATAGCGTAAACGCGAAGCAAAACCAGGAACGCCAGACGCTGCAGCGGAAGCAGGACAATCAACATCAGCA
>Ga0075522_10003138_pt1 | contig 12072 bp, 10 predicted proteins | sample NGEPerA_FD_74796 | JGI IMG/M metagenome (GOLD analysis project Ga0075522, IMG submission 74796) | Arctic peat soil microbial communities from the Barrow Environmental Observatory site, Barrow, Alaska, USA - NGEE PermafrostL2-A | ecosystem: Environmental > Terrestrial > Soil > Wetlands > Peat ... | reverse complement strand
ATGGAGGTGCACCAGCGAGGCGAGGAGGGTGGGGTGTGCTCCACCCCTCGTAGCCGAGGGGCTCGCCCTCCACGTCGTGCATCGAGTAGGCGTAGGTGCCGGCGTCGCCGAGCAGGCGGGCGAAGTGGAACTCGTGGCCTCGCAGCGCGGTGCCTTCGTCGCCGAGGATACTGTCGCAAGCGAGGCGCAGCTCGCGGTAGCCGGTGTGCCAGAGGCCTGGCTCGATGAAGGAGTGGTTTGCTGCCAGGCGTGGCACGAACGTCTCGGACACGCCACCGCCGGGTTGCCAGGGCCGCCTGGGGGAGTTGACATTCCACCTGACGCTGTTCAAACTGCCTGACAATGTCAGTTGCAACCGTTCCACGGAACCGCCGGGCCGAGAGATATGCGGCCACGCGCCGAGAGATCCTCGACGCGGCCTGGGAGCTGGTGCGCGCCAACGGTCTCGACTCCCTGGCGATGCGCGATCTCGGCGCGCGGGTGGGCATGCGTGCCCAATCCCTCTACGTGTACTTCGCCTCGAAGGACGCGATCTTCGACGCCATGTTCGCCGAGTCCAACCGTGAGTTGCTGCGCCGGCTCACCGCACTGGGCGCGGTCGCCGACCCGGCCGAAGGCGTGCGTCGCAATGCTCGGACGTTCCTTGACTTCTGCATCGAGGACCCGGTCCGCTACCAGCTGCTGTTCCAGCGAACCATCCCCAACTTCGAGCCCAGTCGTGAGGCGTACGCGCCGGCCTTGAAGATCCTCGACAACGCGCGCGCCGCGCTCAGCGCGTGCGGCATCACCGACGCCCGCGCGTTCGACGCATGGACGGCGGTGACGGGTGGCCTCGCCGCCCAGCAGAACGCCAACGAACCCGGTGGCGACCGGTGGGTCCGCCTTACCGACGACATCATCGACATGTACCTGGCGTACTACAGGCCCGTCACAGGTGGAGAGACAACATGATCAGCAATGCCATCGCGGTGGAGTCCATCGCGCCCCTCGAACACGACGAAGCCATGCGCCTCGCCACCGCGGAATACGAACGGCTCCTCGCCGTGGTCGACGGCCTGGGCGACGAGGACTGGTCGCGTCCGACCGACTGCACGGATTGGGATGTCAAGTCCATGCTCGGCCACGTGCTCGGCGCCCTGGAGCTCCAGGCGGACGCGGACGAGCGCGTGCGACAGCTCAGCGCCGCTGCAGCCACCGCCGCGGAGACCGGGTGTCTGCGCCTGGACGCGATGACCGCGCTGCAGGTGCGCGAGCACGCCGCTCTCACGCCGAACCAGCTGCGGGAGGCTCTGCGCGAGGCGGCACCACATGGACTTGCAGCGCGCCGCGCCAACACGCCGGCGCTTCTCGACACCCCGTACGACCCGCAGTTGCCCGGTGAGTCCGGATGGACCTTCGGGTACCTGTACGACGTCATCCACACTCGCGATCCGTGGATACATCGCGTCGACATCAGCCGGGCGATCGGCCGGGAGACGGTGCTGTCGTCCGAGCACGACGGGCGGATCATCGCCGACGTGGTCACAGACTGGGCGCGGCGGCACCGACAGCCGTTCACGCTGACACTGTCCGGCCCGGCGGGCGGCGTGTACACCGCAGGTGAGAACGGGCAGGACATCGATCTCGATGCGGTCGAGTTCTGCCGGATCCTCTCCGGGCGCGCCAAGGGATCCGGGCTGCTCGCCGCCCGCGTTGTCTTCTGATCGACCTCACACCTGACAAGGAGAGACACATGCACACGTACAGAGTCGGCGATGACGTCACCGTGCTCAACGATCACCTCGAGGTGCCCGGCCTGGGGTTCCTCCCGGTCAACGCCTTCGTTCTGCACGCACGTGAACCGGTGGTCGTCGACACCGGCCTCAGCCTCCCGGACCGCGATTTCGTGGGCGCCCTCCGCTCCGTCGTCGACCCGGCGACGATCCGGTGGATCTGGCTCACGCACCCGGACCGTGATCACACCGGCGGCCTCTTCGAGCTCCTCGACGCCGCCCCGAACGCGCGCCTCGTGACCACGTTCCTCGCCGTCGGCATCATGTCCACCGAACGCGCGCTGCCGCTCGATCGCCTGTACCTGCTGAATCCCGGACAGCACCTCGACGTCGGGGACCGCACGCTGCACGCGTTCCGGCCACCCCTGTTTGACAGCCCCGCCACCGTCGGCTTCTACGACGACAAGACGCGCATCTGCTTCAGTTCCGACTGCTTCGGCGCACCGCTCGCCACGCCCGAGCTCGCCGCCGGCTCCGACGTCCGCGAGGTTCCCGCTGAGCAGCTGCGCGCCGCCCAGCTCCTCTGGGCAGCCGTCGACAGCCCGTGGGTGCACAGGGTCGATACCGGTCGCTACCTGGAGACGGTGCGCTCGACGCCGATCATCGACGCCGACACGGTGTTGAGCACCCACCTGCCGCCCGCCATCAAACTGAGTGGGCAGCTCACCGCGATGCTTGCCGACGCGCCTCAGGCTGATCCGTTCGTCGGCCCCGACCAGAAGGCTTTGGAGGCGATGCTGGCCAGCTTTCAGCCGGCCGGAAGCGGGGTCTGACCCGCACAAACTGACGTGGTGTCGCGGAGGCCGGGCCGGTCGCGCTCACGCTCGGGCGCTGCGGGCCTCCGTGATACCAACTGGAAGATACTGCCGAGATGGAGGCGGCGGTTGATCGCCGCATAGGCGCCGCCCGTGTGAGATCCCCCAGTGGCACGACCGCCGTGATTGTCTGTCCTGCCAGTTGATCAGGGTCACTGTCGGGTCACGGAGCCGCGGCTTCACGCTGAGCAGGCCCGCCGCGCCGTCCAGCGCCGTGCTCGGCGAGGTAGACCAGACCACCGAGCACCGCGAACGGCAGCATCTGCAGGTCCACGAACAGGGCCAGGGCGGTCGCGGGAGCGACTGCGACGTGCGTTTGCACGAGCAGCAGCACAACGACACCCTCGCGTATCCCGATGCCGTTTGCCGAGATCGGGACAAAGGTGGCAAGGAGTGCGAGCGGAAGGGTCAGCGCGAAAACGGACCAGGAGACGTACGAGCTCAGAGCCAGAGAGAACGTCGCCATCGAGAAGAGATTCAAGCCCCAGGCGAGGATGCCCGCTGCGATGCTTCGCCCCACGGTGTGGTTCGGCCGATCGCGGTAGGTGTCGAAGGCGCCCGTCAGGGGATGGAGGAGATGGCCCACCTTGGTCGCGAGGAGGAAGCGGTGTGGGATGCGCCTGCGCACGATGTCGGAGATGAGCGCCAACGTCCAGGCCACGATCATCGCCGCCGCGAAGGCGACGAAACCGGTGACCACGGGAATCTTCAGCCGGTCGCGGGCGATGATGGCGGCCGCCAGCGCCCACCACGACATGGCCAGCGTGCCCGCCATCCGGCTGGCGAGCAACGACGCCACCATGGGACCGTGTCCGGTCATCTTGCCGAGGTGGAGCGCGCGTACCGCGTCGCCGCCCACACCCGCAGGCACCACCTGGTTGACGAAGAGACCCTTCAGGTACCAGGAGCCGAGGAAGCTCCAGTCCATGTGGTGGCCACCGCCGCGAAGAAGGACCCCCCATTCGGCGATGCTGGCCACCACGGAGAGGGCGGCGAGGCTCACCGCGAGGACGGTCCAGCCCGGAGCGAGGTGCCCATAGAGTTGCAGCGCCTTGGGCAGGTCGACCCCATGGATGAAGAGCGCCACCGCGACCACGCTGCCCACCAGCCGCACCCACGGGGAGCCCAAGAACGCAGAGAGAACGTGCCGGAGATGGGACAGGCTCACACTCCCCCACATCATCGTCGGTTGCCTCAGCGCGCGTATCGCCAGCGCCACGGCGATGCTCCCCAAGATGAGGAGGTGATGCCCTTGCCAGCCCAAACCCCGTTGTGTCTGAGGCCCCGGCGGTCGTCGTCTCGCCGGGGCCTCACACCACCACACACGGCCGCAGACCTCGCCGCGCTGACGGCCGCGGTGAAGAGCCTGGTCGGCCAGGCGGCCTGACCGCTCCTGTCAGCGCACCCCGAAACCGGCCAGCACCGCCGATCCCGGGCAGAGCTGCGAGAACGGGATGTCACGCAGGGGTTGGTCGGTCGTGTCGTGCATCTCGTGAAGGTCGGCGGATGACTCGTCGATGTAGAGCAGGCCCGTGACGACATCACCCGCGGCATGAGCCCGGCGCAGATGCTCGGCCACCCCCTCACGATCCGTGGGGTCGTAGTCATCAGGGACCGACCGAACGCGCAACACGCTGCCGTCGTGCATGGTGACGCTGACCACACCCTCGACGGGGATCGAGGCCACGATCTCCGGCGCGGGCGGCACGAAGTCGGACTCCGTGGCGGTCGTGTCGTGATGGCGGGTGAACAGGTAGCTCTTGGTCGAGCCCTCGTGGTCGTTGAAGGTCACGCATGGCGAGATGACGTCGATGAGCGCCAGGCCGCGATGGGCTGCGGCCGCCTTGATGATCGGCACCAGCTGCCGCTTGTCGCCGGAGAATCCGCGGGCCAGGAACGTGGCACCGAGGCTCAAGCCGAGGCTCATCGGGTCGATCGGCGGAACCTGGTTGGGATCGCCGCGCTTGGTCGTCGAGCCGACGTCGGCGGAGGGTGAGAACTGACCCTTGGTGAGGCCGTACACGCCGTTGTTCTCGATGATGTAGACCATCCGAACATTGCGGCGGATCAGGTGCGCGAGGTGGCCCAGCCCAATCGACAGGGAGTCGCCGTCGCCGGAGATGCCGATGTAGAGCAGGTCGCGATTGGCCGCCGCTGCGCCGGTGGCGATGGTGGCCATTCTTCCGTGGGCGGTGTTGAACCCGTGCGCGCCGCGGGCGAAGTATGCCGTCGTCTTCGCGGAACAGCCGATACCGCTGAGCTTGGCGATCCTGTGCGGCGGCGTCTCCATCTCCCACAGCGCGTGAACGATTGCGGCGGTCACCGAGTCGTGGCCACAGCCCGCACACAGCGTCGACATCGAACCCTCGTAGTCGTGGATCGTCAGGCCCAGGCTGTTGCGTCGCAATCCCGGGTGCTGGATGGGCGGCTTCTCGATGGACGGCATGGTCAGGTCTCCATCTGAGCACGGACGCCGTCGACGACCTCGCCGGCGCTGAGCGGTGTTCCGCCGTAGGCGAGCACTGATCGCAGCCGGTCCTTGGGCACCGCCGTCTCCAGCACCAGCAGCGACCGCAGTTGCGCGTCGCGGTTCTGCTCGACGACGAAGCAGGTGTCATGGTCGTCGAGGAAGTCCTGCACCGCAGGCGAGAACGGGAAGGCTCGGATGCGCATGTAGTCGAGCGGCAGACCCTGCGCGTCGAGCAACTCGATGGCCTCGCGAACCGCGGGACCGCAGCTGCCAACCGTGACCAGCGCCACGCGGGCCCCGCGGCTCTCGATCTGCGGGTCCGGCACGCGCATCGCCGCCGCCGCGTGCTTGCTCGCCAGCCGATCGACGACCTCCAGGTACTCCTCCGGCGTCTCGGTGTAGCCGCCATGCTCGTTGTGGCCTGACCCGCGGGCGAAGTACGCGCCCTTCGGATCGACGCCCGGAAGCGTGCGCGCGACAACGTGGTCGCTGTCGGGGTTCGCATACCTGTCGTATGCCTCGATCCGCTTCTCGAGCTCCTTGGCGCCGAGGACGCGCCCGCGATCGGGCACACGAGCATCGTCCCACGTGAGCTGTGGGATCACCCAGTCGTTCATGCCGATGTCGACGTCGGAGAGCATCATCACTGGGGTCTGGAAGCGTTCGGCGAGGTCGAAGCTGCGCACCGCGAAGTCGAAGCACTCGGCGGGATCGCCGGGGAACAGGAGGATGTGTTTGGTGTCGCCGTGCGACGCATAGGCGCACGTGAGGATGTCACCCTGCTGCGTGCGGGTGGGCATCCCCGTGGACGGCCCCGCGCGCTGCACGTCGACGATCACGACCGGGGTCTCGGTGTAGTACGCCAGACCGATGAGCTCGTTCATCAGGGATATGCCGGGACCGGATGTCGAGGTGAAGGCGCGTGCCCCGTTCCAGCTTGCTCCGATCACGATGCCGATCGACGCCAGCTCATCCTCGGCCTGCAGGATCAGGTAGCTGTTGCGTCCGGTTTCCGGATCGCGACGATATCGCCGGCACAGTTGCGTGAACGCGTCCATGAGCGACGTGGACGGCGTGATCGGGTACCAGGCGGCCACGGTGGCTCCCGCGTAGAGGAAACCGAGCGCGGCGGCGGTGTTGCCGTCGATGAGGATCGCGCCCGCATTGCCGTCCATGACGTGCACATGACAGGGGAGAGGGCAGTCGAAGTGCTGACGCGCGTATTCGTATCCGAGCATCAGCGCGTGCTGGTTGGACTCGCGCAGCGTGTCCTTGCCGGCGAACTTCTCGGCGAGCAGGTTGGAGACGATGTCGAGGTCGATCGCCAGCAGCGCGACCACGGCGCCGCAGGAGACGATGTTCCGCATCAGCGTGCGCGCACGCGGGCTGCGGAAAGCCTCGTTGCACATCTGGGCCACGGGCATCCCGAGGTAGGAGACGTCGCTCCGCATCGCGGACGGATCCAGCGGCCAGGTCGAGTCCCACACCACGTAACCGCCCGCGCGCACCTCGCGAATGTCCTGTGCATGCGTCTGGGCATTCATCGCCACCATCAGGTCGAACTGGCTGACGCGGGCCGTGTGCCCGGAGCCGTTGACCCTGATCTCGTACCAGGTGGGCAACCCCTGGATGTTCGATGGGAACAGGTTCTTTCCGGAGACCGGCAGGCCCATGCGGAAGAACGCCTGCATCAACAGGTTGTTGGCGCTCGACGAGCCCGTGCCGTTGACGTTGGCGAGCTTGATGGCGAGATCGACGACCCGGCTCTTGCCCCGGTGCGCAGTTTCCGGTGCGAGGCGCTCGAGGACCATCAGTGCGCCCCCATCGGGACGGCGAGGCCTGCGGTGGGCAGGAGGAGCGTGAACTTCTGCATGTCCCAGGCCGCGGTGGGGCACCGTTCGGCGCAGAGACCGCAGTGCACGCAGAGGTCCTCGTCCTTGATCATCAGGCGGCCGGTCTGTGGGAGCGCGGACGAGGCAAAGAGCGACTGCGCGGGGTTCACGGCGGGCGCCGAGAGTCGTGCGCGGACGTCGGTCTCGGTGCCGTCTGCGGTGATGGTCAGGCACTGCACCGGGCACACGTCAATGCAGGCGTCACATTCGATGCACAGGGGCGCCGAGAACACGGTCTCGATGTCGCAATTGAGGCAGCGCTGCACCTCGCGCGCGGTCTGCTCGGCTGTGAACCCCAGCTCCACCTCGATGTCGAGGGCCCGGAACCTGTTCGTCAGCTCGACATGGGTCATCTTCTGCCGATGGGCTGGGTTGTAGTCGTTGTGATAGCTCCATTGGCCGAGCCCCATCGCCTTGCTCATCAGGTTCATCAGCACGGGCGGGCGCTCGTCGACGGCCAGCCCCTGACAGAGGTTGTGGATGGAGATCGCCGCTTGGTGCGCCTGCTCCACCGCCCAGATGATGTTCTTCGGCCCGAAGGCGGAGTCACCGCCGAAGAAGACGTTCGGCAGGCTCGATTGCATCGTCGTCTTGTCAACAACCGGAACGTCGCCGTCGAAGTTCATGCCCAGGTCGCGCTCGATCCACGGGAACGCGTTGTCCTGGCCGATGGCGAGGATGACGTCGTCGCACGGGAGGAGAACGGTGTCGATCACACTCGAGGTGCGGGCGTTCTCATCCCACTCCAGGCGTTCGAACTCCATCCCCACCAGCCTGCCGCCCTCGACGACGAACCGCTTCGGGGCATGGTTCACCATGATGTGGACGCCCTCCTCCTCGGCGTCGTCGAGCTCCCAGCTCGACGCCTTGAAGAAAGGACGTGGGCGTCGCGCCATCACGCGGATGTCGGTGCCTCCCAGGCGGAGCGAGGAGCGGCAGCAGTCCATCGCCGTGTTGCCGACCCCGATGATCAGGACTCGCTCGCCGACGGTGTCAACGTGGCCGAACGCGATCGATTGCAGCCAATCGATGCCGACATGGATGCGGTCGGTGTCGTGGCGCCCTGGCAGGTCGAGTTCCTTGCCGCGAGGCGCGCCACTGCCGATGAACACCGCGTCGTATCCGGTATCGAGAAGAGCCCGCATGCTGGTGACCGGGCTGTCGTAGCGGATGTCGACGCCCATGTCGAGGATGACGTCCACCTCCTCGTCGAGGACCCGCGACGGGAGGCGGAAGCTGGGGATGTTGGTGCGCATCAGGCCGCCGGGCGTGGCGTGCTGGTCGAACATCGCCACCTCGTAGCCAAGGGGGAGGAGGTCGTTGGCGACCGTGAGCGACGCCGGACCGGCGCCGACGCACGCGATCCGCCTGCCGTTCTTGGTACGTGGAATCGCGGGCAGCCGCTCGCCGATATCGTCGCGGTGATCCGCAGCCACTCGTTTGAGGCGGCAGATCGCCACCGGGGTGCCGTCGACCCTCTCGCGCCGGCAGGCCGGCTCGCACGGCCGGTCGCAGGTGCGCCCGAGGATGGCCGGGAACACATTGGACTCGCGGTTGACCATGTAGGCGTCCGTAAACCTGCCCTGCGCAATCAGCCGGATGTACTCGGGCACGTCGGTGTGGGCGGGACACGCCCACTGGCAGTCCACGACGCGATGGAAGTACGCGGGGTCCCCCGTGTCAGTCGCCTTCATGCCTTGGTTGGATTGGCCCCCGAGCGAGTACTTCGAGATAGAGCGGTCACAAACGTAGTGTAGAAGCGCTCATCCCTGCGCGGACAGGGCCGGACGGCTCGAGGTCGAGAGGACCATCGGATGACGTCGCCGGCTAGCAGGTGACGTGCAGGATGGCGTTCGTCTGCTCGGCAGTGGCGCAGAGGGCGATGATCGCCTCAGCGGTCGGCAGCACCAAAAGCTCGACGCGCCGACGTTTCGCCTCCTCCACCACCTCATCCGTGACCGGGAGCGCACCGTACGCCCCGGTCCCGATCACCAACCTCTCGCATTCCCACGGAATCCGTTCACCGTCGGAGAGCGGGGTGTGGCCGTACTCCTCACGCAGGCGCTTCGATGGCCCCTTCTTCCGCTCCCGCACCTTGCCCTGGTCGATGACGACGTCGTGGGAATAGGTGACCCCGTTCACCCGGATCGAGCCGAAGGCAAGATGGTCGATCTTCACGCCTCACATTCTGAACCGCCCGTCGAACGCACGTCATCCTCTGACCGGCTTACGCCGGCCGCGCCTGAGCGATCGTTGAAGGCACAGGGCCCATCGGCGACCCGGACAGTTCGACCACGGGCACGACCCGCGCCGGACGGATGTCGCGCAGCCTGGCGCGGACCCGCACCTGACCCTGCCACTCGTCGCGCTCCAGGGCCACGCAGACGTCGACGCGGCGGTTCCGGGGCAGGTGCTCGGCGAGACCTGGCTTGAAGAATGCGATGCCCTCAAAGATGCCGGTGTCGTCCCCGAGAGCCACGCGCAGGTGTTGCGACGACGCCCCGAAGGTGCGGGTGGACAGCACCCGGCAGTCGCGTACGGCCAGGAGCGGCGCCGCGTTGCCCTGGCCGCAGGGCTCGAGGAGGTCGAGCACCTGGCAGGTGGTGGGGACGCAGTCGGCCGCCGTGATCTCGCCATCGACGGCCACAACCCGCTCGCGGGGAGCGTCGCCCAACTGCGTGGCGACGGCGGCGCTCACGGCCCGTGCGAACTCGTCGAAGCGCCCTGCCTCGAGGCTGAAGCCGGCGGCGACCTTGTGGCCGCCGTAGCGGAGCAGGGTCGATGCCGCCCCGTCGAGCGCCTCGACGATGTGCACACCCTCGACTGATCGCGCCGAGCCCTTGGCTTCATTGGGGTCGAGGCAGACGATGAAGCTGGGCCGCGCGTAGCGCTCGGCGAGCCGTCCGGCCACGAGGCCGACGATGCCCATGGGCCAGTCCGGGCTTCCCAGGACGATGGCGGGGGCGTCGTCCGCAAGCTCTGCGACCATCGTCTCGGCTTCGGCCACGGCGACCGCCACGGCGGCCTGGCGCTCGCGGTTCTGCGTGTCCAGCCGCGCGGCCAGCACGAAGGCCTCGTCGTCGTCGTCGCAGAGGCACAGCTCCAGCGCGAGCCGGGCGTCCTCCATCCGCCCGGCGGCGTTGATGCGTGGTCCGAGGCCGAAGCCGATATCGGCGGCGCGCAGGTCGGCCGGCAATCCCGCCGCCTGGCAGAGCGCGCGAATGCCCGCATGGTTGCGAAGGCCGGGGAGGCCGCGCTGCACGATGAGGCGGTTCTCGCCGCGCAGGGGCATCATGTCGGCCACCGTGCCGAGCGCCGCCAGCGGGAGCGCCTCTTCGGCGCTGCCCTCGGGAACGAGGCCGGCGGCCTCCAGCGCCGCGAGCAGCTTCCAGGCCACGCCGGCTCCGGCGAGGCCGTCGAAGGCGTAGTCGCAGCCGGGCTGTTTGGGGTTGATGAGGGCGTCCGCCGGCGCCAGAGCGGGAGGGGTGCCGTCGGGTGCGAGGGGAAGGTGGTGGTCGGTCACCACCAGGCGCATCCCCGCCGGGCGCGCGGCCGCGACATCGACGCTGCTGGTGCCGCAGTCGACGGTGATCACGCAGCGGACGCCCTGGGCGTGCAGCTCCGCGAGGGCCGCGCCGTGCAACCCGTATCCCTCGCTCATGCGGTTGGGGATGTAGGCAACGGTGTCGACGCCGGCGCGGCGCAGCGCCCTGCTCAGCAGCGCGCAGGCGGTGACCCCGTCGGCGTCGTAGTCGCCGTAGACGGCGATGCGTTCACCACTCGCGATGGAGGCGCGCACGACATCGACGGCCGCGGCCATGCCGCGCAGGCCGCGGGGGTCATGGAACGGGGCAGCGGAGTCGAGGAATGTCGCGGCGCTGGCCACGTCATGGCCGCGCGCCGCGAGGATGCGCCCGAGCAGCGGCGGCTGACCGGTGAGGGGGGCAGCGTCCGAGACCTGCCAGCGGCGCGGGGCGGGTTTCATCGGCGTTCCTCGGGAGGCGCGGAAGGGATGGGACTGAGGTTGACCGTGGCCGGCGACAGCGCCCTGTCGCCGACCACAGCCTAGCCCCTCCCGGGCGGGGTCCGCCCTCTGTCAGACGCCCGACGCGGCGCCTGACACACCGGCCGCCGCGCGGCCGCTGCGGAAACTCATAAGCGCACCGAACAGGCCCAGGATGCCGCCGCCCAGCGCCACCCAGGCGCCGATCCCGATGCTGCCGCTGTCCCCGCGCGGCGAGTCGATGGGATAGGCCGCGGCCATCACGACGAGCACGCCCCAGAACGAGGCGAGCAGGGTCGCCGTGACGCTGAACGAGGTGCTCCAACGCCGCCGGACCGCCACCGCGAGGGCCGCCAGGAACAGCAGCAGCGTGAGCAAGAGCGTGGTCACGATGTCGTATCCCGGGTAGTCGACGCCTCGCAACCCGGGTGTCCAGGTCAGCGGAAGCGCTGCGGCCAGGAGGACCCCTCCCAGAAGGAGCAGCACCGACGCGACGGACAGACGCTTCATGGACCGGTCATTCTCCGAGGAAGTGAACGAGCCGACCGCATCGGCGCGCCCGCAAGCATCAACGCCATGACCGGCGGCAACCCGGCGGGGTTGGAAACGAACGTGTCAAGACTTGTCAACCCGCGCCACCTCACGTGTGCATGAGGTGGCGGAGCACGTGGGTGAGGATGCCGCCCGCCCGGTAGTACTCGACGTCGGTTGCGCTGTCGAGCCGGCAGAGCGTCTCGAACGTGGTCTGGCCGGTCTCCCCCACCGCGGTGACCTCGATCGTGGCGCCCGGGCCGGCCTCGGCAGTGCCCGTGATGGTGTAACGCTCGCGCCCGTCCAGCCCGAGCGAGGCGGCCGAATCACCTTCGCGGAACTGCAGAGGGAGCACCCCCATGCCCACCAGGTTGCTGCGGTGGATGCGCTCGAACGACTGTGCGATCACCGCCCGCACGCCGAGCAGCATCGGGCCCTTGGCGGCCCAGTCGCGCGACGATCCCGAGCCGTACTCGCGGCCGGCGAGGATGATCAGGGGCACGTCGTCGGCGGCGTAGCGCACCGCGGCGTCGTAGATGGAGATCACCTCGCCACTGTCCATGTGCGTCGTCCAGCCGCCCTCCCTGCC
>Ga0075522_10003135_pt1 | contig 12081 bp, 9 predicted proteins | sample NGEPerA_FD_74796 | JGI IMG/M metagenome (GOLD analysis project Ga0075522, IMG submission 74796) | Arctic peat soil microbial communities from the Barrow Environmental Observatory site, Barrow, Alaska, USA - NGEE PermafrostL2-A | ecosystem: Environmental > Terrestrial > Soil > Wetlands > Peat ... | reverse complement strand
CACCTGATCGTGGTCAGCGGCGAAGCCTGGAGCACCGGGGCGGCCCGGCTGGCGGCGCGCGCCGGCCTGCGGGCCGGGGCCGGCCTGGTGACCCTGCTCTCGCCGCCCGAGGCGCTGATGATCAACGCCGCCCACCTGGAGGCGGTGATGTTGCGGCCCTTCGAGACCGAGACCGAACTGGAAGCGGCGGCCTCCAGCGTCGAGGCGGCGGTGATCGGGCCGGCGGCGGGAGTGACCGAGGCGACGCTGTCCAACGTCCTGGCCCTGGCGCGGACCGGCGCGGCCCTGGTCATCGACGCCGACGCCCTCAGTGTCTTCCGCGACGAGCCCGAGGAGCTGTTCTCGGCGCTCGACCGCGACGACGTGCTGACCCCGCACCCGGGCGAATTCGAGCGCATCTTCCCCGGCCTGCTGAAGAGCGCGCCGGAGCGGATCACGGCGGCGCGGTCGGCGGCGGCGCGGGCGCAGGCGGTGGTGCTGCTCAAGGGCTCCGATACGGTGATCGCGGCCCCCGACGGCCGGGCGGCGGTGAATCTCAACGGCGCGCCGTGGCTGGCCACCGCCGGCTCGGGGGATGTGCTCGCCGGCCTGATCGGCGGACTGGTCGCTCAGGGAATGGCCAGCTTCGAGGCCGCCTGCGCCGGGGCCTGGATCCACGCCGCCTGCGGCCAGGCCTTCGGCCCCGGCCTGATCAGCGAGGACTTGCCGGGACTCGTGCCCATGGTGTTGAAGGACCTGCGGGGGCGAGTCGCCTGACCCTCGGGGCGACGCGACGCACTTTGGAAACCGTTGACAGCATGAACACCGCCATCCGGACCGCGCTCGCGGCCCTCTTCGCCCTGACAGCCCTGGCCCTGACCGCGCCGGCGGCCTCGGCGAGGGTCCGCCACCACCACCATCATCATCATCACGCCAAGACCGCCGCGACCGCCGGCAAGGGGGACCACCAGACTTCCACCGCCGACGCCAACCGCCATCACCACCACCACCACCATCATCACACCCGGGCCGCGCCGGCCGCCGGCAAGGGGGACCATGAGTCCACCGCCGCCGGCCCGAGCGGTCATCACCACCGCCATCATCGCCGCCACCGTCATCACGACACCTTCGTGAGGAAGACGCCCGAGGCGCCGGCGACGGGGCGCCGCCACCGCCATCACGGCGCCGCCGAGCCCGCGACCGATCGCCACGCGGCCTCGGCGCCGCGCCACGAGAAGCGCCACGCCGCCCTCTGCGAAACGGTGATGGTTCACCGCAAGTGGACGACCCATTGCCGCGGCGAGACTCAATAGCGGCGAGGCCGGTCTCCGGGTTCGGGCGGCGCTGACCGATGTGCGGCATCGCCGGCGCGTTCCGGACCGGACCCTCGGCGATCGATCGGGGCGTGATCGCAGCCATGCTGGGCGCGATCGCCCACCGTGGCCCCGACGACGAAGGGGTGTGGCACGAAGGCGGCGCGTGGCTCGGCCAACGGCGCCTGTCGGTGATCGATCTGGGTCCCGGCGGCCACCAGCCGATGATCTCGGCCGATGGACGCTACCTCATCGTCGCCAACGCCGAGATCTACAACTACCGCTCCCTCCAGGCCGAGATCGACGCCGGCGGGGCCATCGCCTGGCGAGGCCGTTGCGATGTCGAGGTCCTTGTCGAGGCGATCGCCCGGTTCGGCGTCGCCGGCGCCTTGGCCCGCGCCGCGGGCATGTTCGCCTTCGTCGCCTGGGATCGCCAGGAGCGCCGCGCGTGGCTCGCCCGCGACCGCTTCGGCGAAAAGCCGCTCTATTACGCCGCCGACCCCAAGGCTCTCACCTTCGCCTCGGAGATCACCGCGCTCGAGCGCGCCCCGGACATCGATCTGGCGCTCGATCCGGCCGCCCTGTCGCTCTATTTCTGCTACGGCTACATCCCCGCGCCGCTCAGCGTCTATGGCAACGTTCGCAAGGTCCCGCCCGGCGCCCTGGTCACCTGGCGGCAAGGGGAGGGCGCCGCCGTCGCACCCTATTGGTCGGTGGCAGCCGCGGTGGAGGCCGGGCGAAGCGACCGGCTCGCCGATCCGGGCGCCGCCGTGGAGGGGCTGGACCGGCGGCTGCGCCAGGCGGTGGCCGCGCAAATGGTTTCCGACGTACCGCTGGGCGCTTTTCTCTCCGGGGGAATCGATTCCTCGACCATCGTGGCGATCATGCGGGCGGTGTCGGATCGTCCGGTGAAGACCTTCACCATGGGCTTCGACGCCCCGGAGTTCGACGAAGCGGCGCCCGCCATGGCCGTGGCCCGCCATCTGGGGACCGACCACACCTCGCACACCGTCACCGCCGCCGACGCGCTCGACATCGTGCCCGATCTGGGGGGCCTCTATGACGAGCCCTTCGCCGACCCTTCGCAGATTCCGACCCTGCTGATGTGCCGGATGGCCCGGCGTCACGTCACCGTCTGTCTGACCGGCGACGGCGGCGACGAGATGTTCGGCGGCTATGTGCGCTACTCGGGCGTGCCCAGGCTGTGGAACCTGATCCGCCGCCTTCCCCTGCGCGGGGTCGTCGGCGGGGGTCTGGGCGCCGTGCCGCTCGGCCTCGCCAACGCCGCCCTGGGTTTTCTGGGGCCGACCGCGCGCGGGTACGCCTCGCGCGGCGCGCTCGGTCCCAGTCTGCGCAAGGCGGCCGGCTGGCTGGGCGCCCCCGACCAGCAGGCGCTGTACGAATTGACCATGACCGCCTGGCCCAACCCGGATGATCTGCTCGTCGATCCGCCAGCCACCCTCCCGGACTGGCGGCCGCCGGCGCCCGCATTCGACACCGATCTGGACGCCATGCAATGGCGGGATAGTATCGACTATCTTCCCGGCGACATCCTGGTGAAGCTCGATCGCGCCGCCATGTCATGTGGCCTGGAGACCCGCGCCCCATTTCTCGATCCGGCCGTCGCCGCCTTCGCCTGGCGCGCCCCGGGGTCGATGAAGATCGCTCCGGGCGGCGAGGCCAAGTGGCTGCTGCGCCAGGTCCTCCATCGTTACGTGCCGCGCGAACTCATCGACCGGCCGAAGCTGGGCTTTTCCGTGCCCCTCCACGCCTGGCTCAGCGGCGCCCTGCGCGGCTGGGCCGAAGAGCTGCTGGACCCCGCCGTGCTGCGGCGTCAGGGCGTCTTGCGCCCGGCGCCGGTCGAAAGACTGTGGCGCCGCTACCTCGGCGGCGACAGTTCGCTCGATCACCGGGTGTGGACGGTCCTGATGTTCCAGGCCTGGCAGGCCCGGCGCGGCTGACCGGTCAGGACCGGCCGGGCGTCTTCGGGCGGCCCGGGCCTTCGAGTTCTCGGAGCAGGGCGGTGAGTTTTTCACCGGCGGTGACGAAGAACGCGTCGAGATCCGCCTCGGCGGTCCTGATCAGGTCGCGATAGGCCGCGGCCCGGTCACTGGCGGGAGCGGCGGCGTGGGCCGCCGCGCGGCGAGCAAGCATCATTTCCCCTCCCGGTGCGGACCCCGTCCGAGCCGAACAAGCGCTGGTCGGAGTTACGCCTGAGTCGCCCATGACGGCGAAGCCCATTTTCGCCGCCACGTCGCGATACTGGAGCAACCGCGCTTACGCACGGTTAACGCCCACAACCGTGGCGCGGGGTTTGTCAGCCCGCTCCCTGGCGTCGATTGCAAAGGCGTCATTGTGGACTTGTTCGTTCGCCAACCCCGGACGGCGCGCGAAAGGATGCGGGCTGGAAGCCCATCGGCGCTAAGTTTAGCATTGTCATTCCATGGACCGCCGGCGTCTCGCCGGCGATCCAGAAAGAGAACATGCCGGCGCCGATAGCCAAAGTCAGCGCCTATGGGCTGACAAACCCCGCGCTGCGCAAGACCATGCCGTCATCGCGGTTACGCCACGCGTTGGGACACGATCGGTTGGCTTTGCGGCGGCCTTTGCGCTAGAGACTTGGGAACGACACGCGGGGCCTTGCGTCGGGGCCGCGCGGAGCCGCGGGCTCGGGGAGGCGCATGAGTTATTTTGCACATGAACGGGGGATGACCGACTTGTCCCGTCCGCGTTCAGAAGAACGCGCAGATTGTCGTCACCACCACGCCTCATCGGCGTGGCTCACGCTCGCGGGCCTCATGGCCGGCGCGCCCAACACTCGCGAACGGAGCATCCATGCGTAATCTCATTTCGGCGACGGCCTCGGCGGCCCTGCTGCTCGGCCTTGGCCTCGCGGTCACCGCGGCCCCCACCGCCTCGCGCGCCCAGATCAACATCGGCATCGGCATCGGCGGCGGCGGCTTCGGAGTGAGCGTCGGCTTCGCGCCGCCCGCCCTGCCGATCTATGTCCAGCCGCCCATCCCCGCCTACGGCTATATCTGGACCCCCGGCTACTGGGCCTGGGACGACGACTTCGCGACTACTACTGGGTGCCCGGCACCTGGATCCAGCCCCCGCGCGTCGGCTATCTGTGGACGCCTGGCTACTGGGGCTGGAACGAGGGTAACTATGTCTACAACACTGGATATTGGGGAACCCATGTCGGCTACTACGGCGGCATCGACTACGGTCATGGCTACGGCAGCAACGGATACGAAGGGGGCGAATGGCGTAACGGTCGGCTGTTCTACAACACTTCGGTAAACAACTTCGCCGGCGCCCGGATCACCACGGTTTACAACAAGACGGTGATCAACAACACCACCGTCAACAATGTGAGCTACAGCGGCGGGGCCGGCGGCGCCACCGTTCGGGCCACGCCCCAGCAGCTCGCCGCCGCCCGCGCGCCGCACATCGCCCCGGTCGCCGCGCAGGTCCGGCAGAGAACGGTCGCGGCCACCGTCAAGGCCAACCGCGCCAGTGTCAATCTCGGCAAGCCGGCGGTCGCGGCGACGACCAGGCCCGGGGTGTTCAAGGGTCCCGGCGTGGTCGCCGCCAAGGCGGCGTCGGCGCCTTTCAAGGCGCCGCCACCGGCCCTGGTCGCCAAGACCGTCGCCGCTCACCGGGCGGCGGCAGGCAAGCCGGTCGCCGCCGCGCCGGTCGCCGGGGCGCATCCAGGCGCTCGGCCGGCCCCGGCCGCTTCGGGCGTGAAGGCCGCCACGAGTGCGAAGGGGGCGGCCGGCGCGAGGGCGACTCCCGCCGCCGGCCTCAAGCCGGCGACCAGGCCGACGGTCACGCCGCGCGCGACGGCGATCAAGCCCGCCGCCGCGCCGCACACGGCGATGAAAGCCGCCGCCGCGCCGCACGCGGCGATCAAGGCCGCCGCCCCGCCGCGCACGGCGATGAAAGCCGCCGCCGCGCCGCGCACGGCGACCAGGTCCGCCGCCCCGCCGCATGCGACGGCGGTGAGGCCCGCCGCCGCGCCGCGCACGGCGACCAGGCCGGCCACGACGCGGACGACGGAGATGCGCAAGCCGCCGACGGCCGCCGCTCCGGTCCATCCGGCGCCGGTGGCCCATCCGGCGCCGGTGGTTCATGCCGCCCGGCCCGTGGCGCGGCCGGCCGCACCGGTTCACGCGGCCCCGGCGCCTCATCCGGCGGCGAAGGAAGAAAAGCCGAAGTAAGGCCGCTTGCGCCCGGCAGGCCCGTTCCGTCCTTCGCGGGGCGGGCCGGCCGGCGGCCTCGGAAGGCCTCAGTGTTTCCTTCACCGCTCCGGGCGCCAGCCTGGGGCGGTGATGGCTTTTCGGGGGGTTGCGGTGGCCGGATGGGGCTGCGTAGAAGGCCCCATGACGGTCCCGCCGCCGCCGTCGGAAAGATCCCCATGACCATCGCCTTCATCGATCTCGCCGCCCAGCAGCGCCGCCTGCGGCCCCGGATCGATGCCGCCATCGCCAGGGTGCTCGACCACGGCCGCTACGTCCTGGGTCCGGAAGTCGAGACCCTGGAAGCGCGGCTGGCGGCCTTCTGCGGGGCGGACCTGGCGCTCGGTTGCGGCAACGGCACCGACGCCCTGGCCCTGCCGCTGATGGCCTGGGGCGTGGGGCCGGGCGACGCGGTGTTCTGCCCCAGCTTCACCTTCACCGCCACCGGCGAAGTCATCCCGTGGACCGGGGCGAGTCCGGTATTCGTCGATGTCCTCCCCGATACCTACAACCTCGATCCGGCCGCGCTGGAGGCGGCGATCGTCGCGGTGGGGGCCGAAGGCCGGCTCACCCCGCGGGCGGTCATCGCGGTCGATCTGTTCGGTCAGCCGGCCGACTACCCCGCCATCGCGGAGGTCGCCCGGCGCCACGGCCTCAGGCTCATCGCCGACAGCGCCCAGGGCTTCGGCGGCACGATCGGCGGCAGGCATCCCATCCATTGGGCGGACGTGGCCACCACCAGCTTTTTTCCGGCCAAGCCGCTCGGCTGCTATGGCGACGGCGGCGCGGTGGTCACCAACGACGCGGCGCTGTGGGAGCGGATGGATTCCCTGCGGGTTCACGGCAAGGCGACCGCGAGCGATGTCGCCGGCCGCGATTTTCGGCACGATCCCAAATACCTCAACATGCGGGTGGGGATGAACAGCCGGCTCGATACGCTTCAGGCGGCGATCCTTCTGGAAAAGCTGGCCGTTTTCCCCGAGGAGATCGAGCGGCGGGGCGCCGTGGCGGCGCGCTATGGGCGCGGCCTCGGGGGCCGCGTCGCCTCGACGCCGGCGGTGATCGAAAGCGGCATATCGACCTGGGCCCAGTACACCATCGAGCACGAGAACCGGGACGGCCTGGCCGCGCACCTGAAGACCGCCGGGGTGCCCACCGCCGTCTACTACCCGGTCCCGCTGCACCAGCAGGTCTGCTACGCGGCCTGTCCGGCCCCCGGCGGTCTTCCGGTCACCGAGGCCAAGGCGGGGCGGGTGATCAGCCTGCCGATGCATGCCGATCTGGACGAGGAGACCCAGGACCGGATCATCGACGCGGTCACCGCCTTCAACGGATGAGCCGTCAGGCGCCGAGCCCGATCGCCAGCCAGACGACGCCGCGCGGCGGCGGCGCGGCGAGCCTGGGCGCGGTGAAACCACGGGCGGCGTAGAATCGCCGGGCGCGGCGGTTGGCCTCGCCGACGCCCAGATGGACGCCGGGCGATCCCAGTTCGTTCATCCTGCCGAGCCAGTGGTCGATCATCCGCCGGCCCGCGCCCCGCCCCTGGAGGCGCGGCAGAAGGTCGATGTGGAGGTGCGAGGGCCAGGCGGCGACGAGGTCGTCCGGCGCGGCCGGTGGGTGGTGAATCAGCCAGGCCAGCCGCTGGTCGGCGGTCCATTGCCGGTGCGGCGTGCCGGTCGGATCGGCATGGGCGTCGCGCAGCCCCGGCCACCACCGCGCTTCGGCCAGGGTCTCGAAAGCCCGGGTGTCCGCCGCGCCGAGGATATAGCCGCCGACGCCCGCCTCATCCACGGCCACGAAGGCGCAATCGGGCGCCAGGATCGCATAGGGCGCGGCATAGACATCACCGAGCAGCCGCGGATCGTCGTAGAGCGCGCCGGCGTCCCCGCCGTCGGCCCCGGTGGCCAGGCAGATCCGATAGAGATCATCGAGGTCGCCCGGCTGGAAAGGTCTGATCTGGGGCATTGGCGATCGCTCCGGAGCGCGAGGTTTGTCAGACCATGGGCGCTGAAGTCCGAGCGAAATGCTCTTCTCCCCCTCTGGCGGCCACTGGATCCATACTTTTCGGCGGACCCGTGTCGCTGACTTGCGCCCCCTTCGTCACGGCGCAAACAAGAGCGCCGCGCCACCTCCCCCGCATAGAGGCGGGGGAGGATAGTGTCTTTCCTCCCCCGCGCAGCGGGGTGAGGGGGACCGCCCCGCCGAAGGACGGGGTGGTGGAGGGGGCGCAAGGCCGCCACATCGACGCCTCCGTCCCCGCCAACACCGTCTCGGCGTCGAGCCGGAGTTCGTGTAGTGCGTGAGGTTCGTGGTCCATTGCCTGGATGAATCCATACCGATGATGAGTCTCCTGGGCGTCGGCGTGGTGATGATCGGGCTGGTGCTGCGGATGAACCCGATCCTGGTGGTCACCGCCGCGGCCCTGGTCACCGGCCTGGCCGGCGGCCTGGACCTCGCGACCACCGTCGCCGCGCTCGGCAAGGCGTTCAACGACTCCCGCTATATCAGCATCGTTTTCCTGGTCCTGCCGGTGATCGGCCTTCTGGAGCGCGCCGGCCTCCAGACCCGCGCCCGCACGCTCGTGGGCCGGCTCTCCGGGGTCAGCGTCGGCGGCATCCTCACCGCCTATCTCGCCGCCCGCCAGCTCAGCGCCGCCCTGGGCCTGCTGTCGCTGGGCGGCCACGCGGTGATGGTGCGACCGCTGCTCGCCCCGATGGCCGAGGCCGGCGAGGAGGTCCGTCACGGCCCTGGGGACAGCGCCCGTCGCATCCTCATCCGCGCCCACGCCGCCGCCGTCGATAACATCGGCGCCTTTTTCGGGGAGGACATCTTCATCGCCCTGGGTTCGGTGTTGATGATCCAGGCGGTGCTGGCCCAGGACCACCTCCAGGTTCAGCCCCTGCGCGTGGCCTTGTGGTCCATTCCGACGGCGGTGATCGCCTTCGTCGTCCATGCCGCCCGGCTCGTCCGGCTCGATCGCCGCCTGGCCAGCGAGGGGCCATGATCGGCGTCGGTTTCGCCTATCTCCTGGCCGGAGCCCTGTTCGCGGTCGTCGCCGTGGCCAGCGCCCTGGACCGGGCCAATTCCAGACGCTGGAACAACGCCGCCTTCTGGGGCCTGTTCGCGCTCAGCTTCCTGGCCGGCGACCGGCTGGGAGACTTCGGCAACGGCGTCCTGGTGCTGGCCCTGGTGGCGATCGGCGGCTTCGGCGGCATCGGCCTCTCCCGGCCGCCGACCACCACGCCCGCCGAACGCCAGGCGAGCGCGGCGCGATGGGGCGACTGGCTGTTCCTGCCGGTGCTGATCATTCCCGCCGTCGCCCTCGGTGGCACGTTCGCCTTCAAGAGCCTGAAGATCGGCGGCGGCGCCCTGGTCGATCCGAAACAGGCGACCGTCATCGCCCTGGCCCTGGGCGTGGTCATCGCCCTGGCCGCCGCCATGGCCATGCTGCGCCCGCCGCTCACCGCCGCCCCGCAGGAGGCCCGCCGGTTGATGGACAGCGTCGGCTGGGCGGCGATCCTGCCCCAGCTCCTGGCCGCCCTGGGCGCCGTCTTCGCCCTGGCCGGTGTCGGCCACGCGGTCGGCGCCCTCCTCGGTGGCTGGCTGCCCGCCGACAGCCGCCTGGCCGTCGTCGTCCTCTATTGCCTCGGCATGGCGATCTTCACCATGATCATGGGCAACGCCTTCGCCGCCTTTCCGGTGCTCACCGCCGGCGTCGGCGCGCCGCTGATCGTGGGAAAGTTCGGCGGCGATCCGGCGATCATGGGATCGATCGGCATGCTGGCGGGCTATTGTGGAACCCTGATGACCCTCATGGCCGCGCACAACATCATTCCCACCGCCTTGCTCAACCTGCCGCCGGGCGCGGTGATCCGCGCCCAGGCCCCCACCGCCCTGATCGTCCTGGCCGCCAACATCGCCCTGATGTATTTCCTGGTCTTCCGCTTTTGACCGGCCACGCCCTCACTCCCGGCCTCGCCGCGAGCCTCGCCGACATCGCCCTCGGCCACGTCGCCCGCGAATACCCCAACATCCTCGTCCACGTCTTCGCCGGACCGGCCGACGCGGCGAGCCCGCGCGTCCTGCATCCGATCTTCTTCGGCAGCTTCGACTGGCACAGCTGCGTCCACGGCCACTGGCTGCTGGCGCGGCTGCTGCGCCTCCATCCGGAACTGCCGCAAGCCGCCTCGATCGCCGCCCATTTCGACGCCGCGTTCACGGGCGAAAAAGTCGCCGGCGAATTGGCCTATCTCGCCCGGCCGACAAGCGGCGGATTCGAGCGGCCCTACGGCTGGGCCTGGCTGCTGATGCTCGCCGCCGAACTCGCCCACCACGACCGCCGCTGGGGGCCCGCCCTGAGGCCACTGGCCGAGGCCTTCGCCGCGCGCCTCACGGCCTTCCTGCCCAGGGCCGACTACCCGGTCCGCGCCGGCGTCCATTCCAACACCGCCTTCGTCCTGGCCCTGGCGGGCGACTACGCCGCCACCGTGGGCGATCCCGATCTGGCCAGTCTCATCGAGGCGAAAGCGCGCGCCTGGTACGGCGCCGACGCCGACTGCCAGGCCTGGGAGCCTTCCGGCGACGATTTCCTCTCCCCGGCCCTGATCGAGGGCGAGCTGATGCGCCGGATCCTGGCCCCCGCCGAATTCCGCGACTGGTTCGCCCGCTTCCTGCCCGGCGCCGCCGAGGGCCGGCCCGCGGCCCTGTTTCACCCGGCGCGGGTCAGCGACCGCTCCGACGGCAAGATCGCCCACCTCGACGGCCTCAATCTTTCCCGCGCCTGGTGCCTGCGCGGCCTCGCCTCGGCGCTGGACGGCGCCGACCCGCGCCGGGCGCTGTTCACCGCCGCCGCCGATCGCCACCTCGCCGCCAGCCTTCCCCACGTCGCCGGCGACTACATGGGCGAACACTGGCTCGCCACCTTCGCCCTCCTGGCGTTGACCGCGTGATCGAGTGCATCCTCCTTCCCCTTCATGGGCTACCGGATTCACTCACCTCGTCCACGATCACCGTCGCCCCCATTCTTAGTGGGGGAGGGCAGGGTGAGGGGGAGAGCTGGCCCCGATCGTTTGAACACCGATCGTTTGAACACGCGCGTGGCGACGATAGGTGATCGCTGCCTTTGAGAAAGGGGGTCGAGAAAAGGGGTCGAAGTCATTTTCACGAACCACGCCGGATTGTCGCTCGGGCTGACTAGTGAAAATGACTCTGACCCCTTTTTCTCCATTTACGCCATGTCCTCTTGCTCATCTTCGTGGCAACTCCGTGAAAACTCCGGACTCGGGGAATTGCTGAGACATTCGTAGACTCCAACTATGCACCAAGGATTTCGTGGACTAGACACGTTCGTGCCACTGCTAATCAGCAAAGGCGACACGCTCATAGGGGCTTGCGACCGCTTCGGTGTGGCGCTCACGATCAGCTCGGAGACGACCGTTGCAGGGTCGCCGTTGGCGCCTGGCGTTCCGCCCTGAGCGGCCCCGCCCGGACCGCCGCTGAAGCCGCCCCAGTCGTGGTTACTAGCCTGCCCCGATCCGTTGACCACAACCTCCGAGACCGATGGCGCCCCCGGGCAGACGCCGCCGATGCAGGTCTTGGGCGCGGTATCCTTGGAATCCTCGGTCATCCCGCTCGGATCGACGCCGTTGACCGGATCGTTCCCGGCGTAGGCGTAGAGGTTCACGCCGCCCGCGAAGCCCGCCGGGTCGGTCTGCAGGAACCGACCCAGACCGGGGGAATAGGCCCGGGCCTTGTCATGATAGAGCCGGGCTTCGGGGATCATCAGCTGGCCGGTGTAGGCGTAGCGTGGCCCGCTCCACGCCGAGGGCTGGCCGTAGGGGTCGTAGGCCAGGGTCCCCAGCGAGGCGCCGGCGGCGTTCGACCAGGCGATGGTCGAGCCCTGCGCGTCGGCGTGCAGCCACTGGGGCGTGGTCGTCCCGGCTCCGGCATACATCAGCGCCGCCTCGTCGCCGCCCGGGCCGGGGATGTAGCGGGAAAGGATGGTTCCGGCGCTGTTGTACTCGCCGACCAGCATGGAGCCTGAGTAGAGAAAGGTGTCGGCTGTCCCACCGGCGGTCTTGGTCGCCAGCCGGCCGGCGGCGTCGTAGGCCAGCGTCACCGCCGTCGGCGCGCTGGCGGCGGTCAGGCGGTTTTCCAGGTCGTAGGTGAAATTGGTTGCGCTGGCGGCGTCGAAGGTGGTGTCGCCGCGATAGTCGTAGGCGCTGGTCCCGCCCGGCGCGAGGGTCGTGTACTGGTTGAGGCCATTGGCGGTGTAGGCGACGTTTCCCGCTCCCGGATGCCAGATGTAGGCGCTGTTGGTCACCTGGCGCGAGACCAGTGCGTTGGAGGGATCGTAGCTCAGCGTCCAGGTCACCGCCGCGCCACCCGTGAGGGACTGGACGAGGCTCGATATCCGATCCGCCCCGTCGTAGCCATAGCTCGTGCCGGCCCCGGCGCCATTGGCCCGCGTGATCGCCTGGCGGCGTCCGTAGCTGTCATAGCCGTAGGCGGCGACCTGCGTCCCATTGGCGGTGATCGTCGTCACCCGC
>Ga0075522_10003134_pt1 | contig 12082 bp, 9 predicted proteins | sample NGEPerA_FD_74796 | JGI IMG/M metagenome (GOLD analysis project Ga0075522, IMG submission 74796) | Arctic peat soil microbial communities from the Barrow Environmental Observatory site, Barrow, Alaska, USA - NGEE PermafrostL2-A | ecosystem: Environmental > Terrestrial > Soil > Wetlands > Peat ... | reverse complement strand
CGATGGCATGACCCTGCGGAAACAGCCGGTCCGCAACCGACTGCCAATCAACTGCGCGCGCGCGCGCAGTTGATTGGCAGTCGGTTGCGGACCGGCTGTTTCCGCAGGGTCATGCCATCGCCGAGGAGGGTGACCTGCTCGATGGCAGCGGGCGTTGTGGGGATGTCATGTTCACGGTTACCGGCACGACCCGGCACGTCGATGTCGGCGTGGAAATCGCGCTGGCGATGGCACAATCGGTATTGCGCACCGTGCGCGAGCATCCGGGCCGTCCGATCCTGTTCCTGATGGACACCGAGGGGCAGCGTCTGCGCCGGCGCGACGAGATGCTGGGCCTCAATCGCTACATGGCGCACATCGGCAAATGCGTCGAGGTCGCGCGCCGGCACGGACACCGGATCGTGGGGCTGGTCTACGGCGAGGCCCTGTCGGGCGGCTTTATCGCCAGCGCGATGAACGCCGATGTCTGCGGCGCGCTCCCCGACGCGCAGATATACGTGATGGGACTGCCGGCGATGGCGCGGGTCACGCGCATTGCCGAGGAGCGGCTGCGCGAGCTGTCGCGCACGTCGCCGGTGTTCGCGCCCGGCGCTGTCAACTACGTCGCGATGGGCGGCGTCGACGCGCTGTGGGAAGGCGACCTGGCGGCGTGCCTGATGGATGCGCTGGCGCGTGCCGATGGCGTCGATCGTCGCGCGGAGGCGGGCGCTGCGCGTGGCGGCCGCCAATTCGCCGCGAGCGTTGCGCATCGGGTTGCAACCGATGCCTGACGGCGCACCGGTCGCCATCGCGTGCGTGCACAGGCACGACATGGTGACCGTTGCGCCCGCATTTGCGGACGAGGTGGCGACGCAATGCGCGACGCCGGAAGACCGCGGTGCGATCGCGCACTGGATGCGTGCGGCGTGGCCGATGGTGGTGCGCATGCAACCACCGGGAGCACATGCCGCCGGACGACTTGCCGTGGGCGCGCCGCTGCCGCCATCGCTGGGCCGGCGGCGAATTGCGCTGCACGTCGATGACGCGTGGGTCGTACGCGTCGCACCGCCGCCGCGGCTCGCCGACGTCGCCGCCGCCGCTTCGCTTGCGTTGGGCTGGCGCTCGACGGTGCGCGATCTTGCATCATGCGCAGAAGACGCGGGAATCGTGCTGCGCGTCTTCGGTTCGGTGGCATGGCAGGCGCTCACCGGCGTTTCCTGGCTGACGCCGGAGTCCGACCTCGACATTCTGTGGGCGCCCGCCGATCGGCGCGAACTCGATACGGGTGCCGCGCTGCTCGCGTCGTGGGCCGCGGTGTCCCGCGTGCCGCTCGACGGCGAGCTGGTATTTGGCGAACGCGCCGTCAGCGTGCGCGAATGGCGCGAAGCGCGCGCCGGCGCACGGCTGCTGGTCAAGACGCTGCACGGTGTCGCACTGTGCACGCGCGCTGAATTGATCGCTTCGCTCGCGTCGGCGGGCGACCGTGGATGTGCACGATGAGCGGCGCCCGCGAAGCGCCGCGGGTCGCCTCGGCGACCTCCGCAGTTCGGCCAGGTCCCGAAGTCATGGCCGGCGACGCGGCCGGAATCGATCGCCGCCCGCCGTCGCGCGTGTCGCCGCGCGTGTCGCCACATGAAGTCGATGCGCTGTCGTCGCGCCTGGCGCGCGTCGCGGTGGCCAGCCTGTACGACGAGCTGGCGCTCTACCCCAAGCCGGGACTGGTGAGCCTGCGCGATGCCGGCGCCCACGCCGACATGGACGCACGGACATTCATTCGCAGCATTTTCGCGTTGCGAGGTTACTTTCGCGACATCGCCGACGCCGGCATTCGCGGCGCGATGTTCGGCGAAATGAAAATACTGGGCATCGCCGCCGAAGCGCGGATGTTGCGCGCCACGCGCGGCGTCAACACCCACCGCGGCGCCATCTTTGGCATGGGCCTCGTGTGCGCCGCCGCGAGCTGGTGCCTCGCGCGCGGCGGGACTGCGCGCGACGCCGAACTGCGCGCGACGCTGCGCCGGTGGCGATACGATCTGCGAACGCCATCGCCGGGTGGCGACGCGGCACCGCAGCACGGCGAGGCACCGTCGCACGGACGCGTCGCGGTGTTGCGTCACGGCGTCGACGGCGCAAGAGGTGAAGCGGCGCGCGCTTTTCCGTCGGTGTTTCAATGCGCGCTACCCGCGCTGCGCGTAGCACTCGCGCGCGGAGCGAACGCACAGCAGGCGCAGTTGCACGCGTTATTCGCGCTGATGGCACAGGTCGCGGATACGAACGTCCTCTACCGCGGCGGCATCGACGGCTTGCACGTGATGCGCGCGGGCGCACAGCGTTTTCTGGCGCAGGGGAGCGTGTTCGCGTCCGGCTCGTCGGCACGCGCGGTCGAACTGCATCGGCATTTTTGTGCGCTCGGCTTGTCGCCGGGCGGCTGCGCCGACCTCCTCGGCGTCACGTGTTTCGTTCAGCGCGTGCAAACAGGCGAATTTGCCGGCAACTCATCCGCGCGCGGCCCGCGTGCGCCGGACGTCGCGGGACGCGCCGCGCGACCGCGCTAGCGGGCGCCGCATGCTCGGCATCCTCTGCCCGGGCCAAGGCGCGCAGCACGCAGGCATGCTCGACCTGCTGCTCGCCGATTCGCATGCGGCAGGCGTGCTGGACGCGGTGGAGTCGGTGTTCGGCGCTCATCCACGGGTGCTGGAGACCGATGCGCCGCACCTGTTCGACAACGATGTCGCGCAACCGCTGATCTGCGCGGCGCAGGTCGCCGCTTGGGAGGGGCTGCGACGCCGCGTGCCCACGCCGCTCGCGTTCGCAGGCTACAGCGTCGGCGAGCTCGCGAGCCATGCGTGCGCGGGCGCCGTCGATGCAGCGACGGTGGTGCGGCTTGCACAACGGCGCGCCGCGCTGATGGAGCAGGCGGCCATCGGTCGACCCGGTGGCATGATCGCGTTGGGCGGGCCTTCGCGCGCGGACGTCGACGACCTTTGCCGGGATCGTCCGGCGTGGCCCGCGATCGTGATCGACCGGACGACGTTCGTGATCGGCGGAACCGATAGCGCGCTCGCAGCACTCCTGCACGAGGCCCGCGCGCGCGGATGGAAAGTCACCTGTCTCAAAGTCGGTGTCGCGTCGCACACGCCGCTGCTCTCGGCAGCAGTCGAGCCTTTTCGGCTAGCCCTCGAGGAAGCGGGATTGCGCGACACGCGAATACCCGTCGTGTCGGGCATCGATGGCGGATTGCGGACCCTTCATGCGCAGGCGGTCGACAGTCTGGCGCGGCAACTCAGCCATACGATCGAATGGTCGCGCTGCCTCGAGGCGCTGCGCGAGCGCGGATGCCGGGTGTTCCTCGAGCTGGGACCGGGGCGGGCGCTGTCGCACATGTTGCGCGAGCGTTTTCCTGATTGCGAAGCGCGCGCGCTGGCCGATTTCCGGACGCTGCGCGGTGCCGCGCAGTGGGTCAGCGAGCGCTGCGGCGCGATGTGACGGCTAGCACTTCGGCGTGCAGCGGTGATAGCCGACGACGCCCTCGATCACGTTGCCGCTGCGCCCGTTGAAGTAATAGTCGAGGCCAACACCGGTGGCGCCCGGGCCGGACAGGAAGCCCGCGAAGTTGCCTTGCACCAGTTGCTGGCACGCGCCGCCTGCGCACGACGCGGTGGCGCCCACGCCGGCGGTGGAGAACAGCGGACCGACGAGCCGCGTCGTTCCGCTCATCGAATAGGTCGCATCGGCGCCGAACCCCACCTGCAGTCCGCTCAACGCGAGGCTCGCCTGCGTGAAGTCGACGGTGACATTGCCACCCGACAGCAGCGTGCCGATCGCGCCGCTGCCCGAGTCGGTGGGCCGCGTGCCGCCTACCGGCGAAAAGCTCACGACGCCGGATGTCGGCAGCGATGTCGCCGCGTTGCCGTAGATGTAGTGGAGGTTGCCGCCGTCGTTGTGAACGACGTCGCCGTTCGGCAGCGTTTGCGCGATGGTCGAGCCGGTGCCGTTCCAGCGGCCCCAGTTCAATCCGCCGGCATCCGGGGCGGACCCCGCATCGAGGACACTGGCTCCGCCGCGCGTTGCATCGAGCGTCGGCGTGTTGATCGCCGCGACGAGCCCCGCGCTGTCGAACGTGAACGGATTGCTGAGCGCGTCGACACTTCCGAGCTCCAGCGTGTACTCGTCGGACCCGACGACGAAATTGCGGCGGGTGTCGACGAGGTTCAGGTTCTCGGTGGCCATGTAGACGAAAGGATCGCGCGGCGCCGCGAATCCCTGCGGAAACGACGGGACCTTCGGAAATTGGATGGCGACGGCGGCGGTGCGTGCGACTAGCACGCGGCCCTTCAGGCTGTCGGCGAGAAAGCGCGGCGGTGCAATCAGCTGCTGCGGCGCAAAACCCTGGTGCACGACGAAATACTCGCGCGCGCCGAACTCGGCGTCGCCGGCAGGCGTCAGCATCGCCACGCGACCGTCGAGCACGCCGCCGTACAAACCGGGCGCCGCCGGCAGCGCGTCGGGCGAGTCGCGGCACTCGTCGGCGATGCAGATCTGCAGCACGTAGTGCGTGCCGCGAATGCCGATCGTGGCTTGCGTGGTGACGACGCTGTAGCGATCGTGGTCGACCTTGCCGACCTGGCCGCTCACCGTGCGAAAGCCGCCGCGCACGAGACGAAATACTGCGCGCTCGTTGCCGTCGTCGTGCCCGTTGTAGACGAACTGCTCGATGCGGAACTCGGTGTCGGGCTTCAGCGCCACCAGCGCATCGTCGGCGAAGCGGATCTGCGCGTAGCTTTGCGCGCCCGTGACCACGGAATCACCCGCATTGACGTTGGCGCCGGAGGTGAGCTTGACGCGGTCGCTGCCCCGCTGTGCGGTGACATCGCCCACTGCGAGCACGACGCGCCCCGCCTGCGCATGCGCGAGCGAGGCAACGAGCGACAGCGCGAACAGCAGTGCGCGTGTGCTGCAAAATATGCGAAGGTTCACAGGGGGCCTTTCGCTATTTGAACTCGTAGCGCAGCTTCAGCATCACGAGGTTGCGCGTGTATTGATAGAGCTCGATGTTCGACTCGTTGCGCTGATATTGGTACTCGAGGCGTGTGCTCCAGTTGCGCGCGAACAGGTACAGCGCGCCCAACGACGCCACGTAGTTGTTGTCGCGGCGCGTGACGTCGATCAGCGGAATATCGCCGTCGTAGCGGCTGCGCAGGTACGCGACGCCGGCGTTGAGCGCCCAGAACGGCGATGGCGACACCGTCACGTCGGCCGACGCGCCCGCAATGTCGCGTCCGAGGTCCGGCCGGTCGCGCACGTCGTGTTCGTCGCCGCCGTAGACCGATGCATTGAGCACCGGCTGCCATGCGCTGAGCCAGCCGTGGCGAATGCCCAGTCCGATCGCGTAGAAATTGGCGTCGCGTACATCGTTGTCGCCGTTGTAGTCGAGCCGCGCGTACTGCGGCGTCAGGCTGACGGTCGTCGTCGCCCCCAACTGGCGGCGCCACTCGAGCGCGGCGCCGTTGCTGCTGCGGTAGTTGTCGCCGTCGAGCAGGATCTGCCCGTACGCATACGTGAGCGCGAGCGTGTCGATGCCGTGCCGATAGCTGCCGCCGGCGTTGAACGCGGCCTGCGCAAGATTGAATTCGCTGTTGTTGAAATAGAAGTTGCCGGTGCCGATGCCGCCGATGAAGAGCGACGCTCCGGGTGCCACCGGATGGTTGTATTGCACGGCGCCCGCAATCATGCCGAACCCGGCACCTTTCCTGATGCCCGCATCCACGACGCTGACGCGTCCGAGCACCGGCAGCGCGATGTCGGACTGCGCGACCCCCGCGTTGATGTTGCTGTCGTAGCCGACGCCTGATTCGATGTACGCGGTGAGAGATGCCAGGTATTGCGACTCGCGCGCCTTCAGTGCATCGAGATAGCGCTGGATGCCCGCACGCACTTCTGGCGGCGGATCGACCGACTGCACCGTCTGGAATTCCTCGCGCGCGCGGCGGTCGTCGCCGGCGTAGAAATACGCGCGTGCCAATTCGAGGCGTCCGCGTGCGTCGTCGGGATTCAGCAGCGAATAGCGTTCGAGTGACAGCACGCCTTCACCGGTGTGGCCGGTGTCGACGGCGGCGATGCCGCACCACAGGTCGGCGGCAGGTAGCGTGTCACGGTCGATGGTCGCGCACTGGGCCCAGGCTTCGACCGAACGGCTTGCCTCGACGTTCGCGTGCACTTCGTCGATGGTGGCCGCGTATGCGCCCGGTGCGCCGAAGCATGCACACGCCAGCAGTGCGATATCCCCAATCGACCATCGACGCCGCATCATTCCCCCCCGAAAGCCGCGGGCATCATAGCATCGAATCAAGGGATTACGGTGTCGATCAGCAGGTGAATATTCGCGCTTCCCGGTGCCACCGGCGGCGACTTTCCGGAGAGGTCGCCGGACGCCGGCATCGCATTGCCGGACCTCGACACGCGCGCTTCGACGACGACGCTGCGCGCGCGCGAAATGGTGGCGCCGGGCGCCATCGCCATCGAATCGTCGAGCACGAAATCACGTGGCAGGTCACGCACCGTCGTGCGCAGCACCGCCAGCGGCATCCGCGGCCCGTCGACGGCACGCGCGTAGATGAAGACCGTGTCGTCGGGACGGGTGTGCGCGGTCAGCGCCGGACTCAATGCAACCGTGCCGGCGACGCGCGCGCCCGGCGCGACCGCGTTGCCGTTGCTCCGAGAACTCGCGCTGTTGGCAGGCGTTGCCACCGTCGCGCGAGCGTTGCCGGCGGGCGTGGCGCCAACGGCCGATGTCGCGGCATCGCGCTTGCGCAGCGTGTCCGCGATCACATCGGCGACCTCGCGACCGGCGTCGCTGTCAGGGGGAAGGTCGGCGGCGAGCACGCGCCAGTGTTGCAGCGCTGCGTCGAAGTCGTTGCGTTCCGATGCCGACGCCGCGGCCAGCGCGAGCGCCTTCTGGTTGTGCGGATCGATAGCGAGCGCGCGCTGCGTCAGCTCGGTGGGCTTGCCCTGCAGCGAGCGTTGCGCCATCGACAGCGCGTCGGCGTAGTCGGCCAGCAGCGCGGCGTCGGTGGGCGCGCGCTGCACGCCTTCGGCGTAGGCGCTCGCGGCGTCGCTGAAACGACCCAACGCCGCGTACGAGCGCCCCAGCAGCGCCCAGCCGCGCGGGTCCTCCGGATTCGCCTTCATCCGCTGCGCGAGCGTGTCGACCATCGACTGCACCTGCGCCTGCGTCATCGGCTGGCGCGCGGCGGCCAGGCGCGCGGCGTCGATCGCCTGCGGTCGGCCGAGGGCGAAATACAGCGCGCCTGCCGTCACCGGCAGCAGCACGATCAACGCACCGGCGACGATCCAGCGCGCGCGCGGGGACGCCGATGCCGTCGTCGATGGATGGTCGACTTCGTGGCCGAGACGTCCTGCGAGCTCATCTTGCATCCGCGCGTGCTCGCCGGCGTCGATGACACCGTTGACGAGGTCGTCGTCGAGCTGGCGTTTCTGATCGCGGAAGATCGCGACGGATGCGGCGTCGTCGGGCGCCGTCAGGTCGTCGTCGGCGGGCGTCGCGGTCGCAGCACGCATGAGCAACGCGCGCAGCAGTACGCCGAGCGTGACGATCACGACGGTTGCGGCAACGATCCAGAACACGACGGTGGAAGGCATCGAAGCGGGGTTCGCGGAAATGAGCGGGGCTCAATTATGGGACATCGCGTGGCAGCGAGTCTCTCGCGCACGAAGTGGGAGAGGGATCAGGGTGAGGGAGGTTTATCATTGCCCCAAGGAGGCGGCACGAAACACCCATGAACGACAAAGATATCCGCGAAGCCTCGCTCGAGTACCACCGCAAGGCGCCGCCCGGCAAGATCTCGATCGCGCCGACAAAAAAGCTCACCAACCAGCGCGACCTGGCGCTGGCGTACACGCCGGGCGTGGCCGCTGCCTGCGACGCCATCGTCCGTGACCCCGCCGAAGCGCGCAACCTGACCGCGCGCGGCAACCTGATCGGCGTCATCACCAACGGCACCGCCGTGCTCGGCCTCGGCGCCATCGGCCCGCTGGCCGGCAAGCCGGTGATGGAAGGCAAGTCGGTGCTGTTCAAGAAATTCGCCAACATCGACTGCTTCGACATCGAAATCGAGGAGCGCGACCCGGACAAGCTGGTCGACATCATCTGCGCGCTGGAGCCAACGTTCGGCGGCATCAACCTCGAGGACATCAAGGCGCCCGAGTGCTTCATCGTCGAGCGAAAATGCCGCGAGCGCATGCACATCCCGGTGTTCCACGACGACCAGCACGGCACGGCCATCATCGTCAGCGCGGCCATCCTCAACGGCCTGCGCGTCGTCGGCAAGGAGATGGGCGACGTCAAGCTGGTCTGCTCGGGTGCCGGTGCCGCCGCGCTCGCGTGCCTCGACTTGCTGGTCTCGCTCGGCATCAAGCGCGAGAACATCTTTGTTTCCGACATCATCGGCGTCGTCTACCAGGGCCGCACCGAGCTGATGGACGACAACAAGGCGCGCTACGCGCAGGCCACCCCGCATCGCAAGCTCGCCGACCTGCTCGACGGCGCCGACATCTTCCTCGGCCTGTCCGCCGGCGGCGTATTGAAGCCCGAGTTCCTCGCGACGATGGCGCCGAAGCCGCTGATCATGGCGCTGGCGAATCCCGATCCGGAAATCATGCCCGACCTGGCGAAGGCCGTGCGTCCCGATGCGGTGATCGCCACCGGCCGCTCGGATTTTCCGAACCAGGTGAACAACGTGCTGTGCTTCCCGTTCATCTTCCGCGGCGCGCTCGACGTCGGCGCCACGCAGATCAACGAGGCGATGAAGCTCGCGTGCGTACGTGCGCTGGCCGACCTCGCGATGGCCGAGCAGTCGGACATCGTGGCCACCGCCTACCAGATCGAGAACCTGCGCTTCGGTCCCGACTACCTGATCCCCAAGCCGTTCGACCCGCGCCTCATCGTCGAGATTGCGCCCGCGGTCGCCAGGGCCGCGATGGATTCGGGCGTGGCAACGCGTCCGATCGCCGACTTCGCCCACTACCGCCAGAGCCTGCAGCAGATCGTCTATCACTCGGGCCTGCTGATGAAGCCGATCTTCGAGGCGGCCAAGCGCTCGCCCAAGCGCATCGTCTACGCCGAAGGCGAGGACGAGCGCGTGCTGCGCGCCGTGCAAGTGGTGGTGGACGAGCATCTCGCCAAGCCCATTCTCGTCGGCCGCCCGAAAGTGCTCGAGCAGCGCATCGAGCGCTACGGATTGCGACTGAAGGCCGGCGTCGATTTCGAAGTGATCAATCCCGAACACGACGACCGCTACCGCGAATACTGGAGCGAGTATTACCACCTGACCGCGCGCCACGGCGTGTCGCAGCAATACGCGAAGATCGAGATGCGCCGCCGCCACACGCTGATCGGCGCGATGATGATCCACCTGGGACACGCCGACGGCATGCTGTGCGGGACGTTCGGCACACACGACTTGCACCGCCATTTCGTCGACCAGGTGCTGGGCTTGCGTACCGGCGTCAAGACTTACGCCGCGATGAACGCGCTGATGCTGCCCAATCGCACGCTGTTCATCGCCGACACCTACGTCAATCCCGATCCCACCGCCGAGCAGGTCGCCGAAATCACGCTGCTCGCTGCGGAGGAAATCCGCCGCTTCGGCATCGAGCCGAAAGTGGCGCTGCTGTCGCATTCGAGCTTCGGCTCCAGCGACTATCCGTCGGCGCGCAAGATGCAGGCCGCGCTGACGCTGGTCAACGCGCTCGATCCTCAGCTCGAGATCGAAGGCGAGATGCATGGCGACGCCGCACTGGACGAAGACGTGCGGATGCAGATGTTCCCCGGCTCGCGGCTCAAGGGCACGGCCAACCTGTTGATCATGCCGACGCTCGACGCCGCCAACATCGCGTTCAACCTGCTGAAGACAGCCGTGGGCAGCGGCGTGACCTTGGGGCCGATGCTGCTCGGCGGCGCCAAGCCGGTGCATATCCTCACGCCGTCGGCCACAGTGCGGCGGATCGTCAACATGACGGCGCTGACGGTAGTGGACGCCAACGTGGAGCGCCAGACGTCGCTGTTGTAGAGCGGGACGCTGCGCAGGAACAGTCCCTCGCCCACGAAGTGGGAGAGGGATTGGGTGAGGGCAAGCTACGAAAGAAGTCGCGCTCAAGAAATCCAATCACGCAGGTCAGCCGCGCGACACCCCAGGCGCGACAACTTCGCGCCTGAACATCGCCCCGCGCGACTTAAGCATCGCATCGATGAGCGCCTCGTAGTCCCCGTCGTCCAGCACCCGCCCTTCGTACAATTTCCCGCACATCGATCCGCAGAGATTGATCGCATGTATCGGTCGCGCGTGCAGCGTCGCGTATTCCTGCGCAAGCCGCACGCTGCCGTCGCGCATGTCCTGCGCAACGGCGGGGCTCAGCATGCCGACATTCGTCAACAGCGGGAACGGCACGGCGGTGTAGAGCGCCGACAGCAGACGGGTGGACGTGCCATGCGCGAGGATCTGCTTGCCGCGCCTGACCAGGTCCTCGTGCGCCCAGATGCAAAAATCGAGGAACGCGTTGCCGCGAACGAACACGCTCACCGAATTGTTCACCGCCGACTGCTTGCGCGACGCGCCCGCTTCCAGCGTCAGCCACACCTCGTAGCAGAACGCGAAGTCATGCGTGATCTCGACGCGAAACGCGCTCGTGTCGAACACGACGATGTCGGCGTCGACCCAGATCGTGCGCTCGTAGCCTTCGGCCAGCAGCTCGCGCGCGACGGCGAGACGCGCGAGATTGGTGATGACCTGGATATTGGCGCCCGCCGCCTGCCGGTACCATGGCGGGACATAGTCGAACAAGCGGTCGTCGATGAATCGATATTCGAATTGCTGTGTGCGTGCCCATTGCGTGACCGATTGCATGCAGCGCTCGACCCAGCGGGGCACATCGTGTGTTCGATAGGACTGGTAGACGACCGTTTTCATCGGGGAGGGCGCAGCGCCGGTGAGCGCCGCGTGATCGACGTGCAAGTTTGCATCCACGTTCGCCTGCGACAGCGCCGGCCGATTCGCTTCGCGGCCGGTCCGCGATGATCGCCGTCATCGGGCTCGGCCCGGTGGGCACGATCGTGGCGGCGTCGCTCGCGCGCGATGGCCATCCGATCATAGCATCGGACCGCGATGCTTCCGTCGTCGAAAACCTGCGTGCCGGACGCACGCGGCTCATCGAGCCGGGGCTCGCAGCGCTCGTCATGGCGGCCGTCGCATCGGAGCACTTGCAGGCGTCCATCGATGTCGCAGCAAGCGTCTCCCGCAGCATGCTGTCGATCGTCTGCGTCGGTACGCCGAACATCGGCGGCATCATCGACCTGTCGCAGCTCGCCGATGCGATGGAGACCATCGGGCATGCGCTCGCATCGATGCGCCAGCGGCACGTGGTCGTCATCCGCAGCACGCTGCTGCCAGGCACGATCACCGGAACCGTCATCCCGATGCTGGAGCGAACTTCCGGCAAGACCTGCGGACCCGACTTCGGCGTGTGCTATTGCCCGGAATTCCTGCGCGAAGGCGATGCGCTGAACGATTTCCGCGACCCGTCGAAAATCGTCATCGGCGAGCGCGACGCGCAGGATGGCGACGCTGCGCTGGCGCTTTTCCCGCATCCGCCGCAGGCACCGGTGATCCGCACCGATTTCGTCTCGGCGGAAATGCTCAAGTACATCGACAACGCCTGGCATGCGCTGAAAGTGGATTTCGGCAACGAAATCGGCTCGCTGGCGAAGACGCTCGGCCTCGACGGCCGCATGCTGATGGCTGACTTCGCGCGCGACACGCGTCTCAATATGTCGCCGGCGTATCTCGTTCCCGGCGCGCCGTACGGCGGCAGTTGCCTGCCGAAGGACGTGGCGGCGCTGTGCGCACTCGCGCGCGAACGGCAGACACGCGTACCGCTACTCGACGCGATCGCGGCCAGCAACGCCGCGCATGCGGAGCGGCTGCAGCGCCTGGTCGCCGCGCGGCCAGGTGAGCGCATCGGCATCGTCGGCGCGTCGTTCAAGGCTGGCAGCGGTGATATGCGCGGCAGTCCTTATGTTGCGTTGGCG
>Ga0075522_10003133_pt1 | contig 12085 bp, 10 predicted proteins | sample NGEPerA_FD_74796 | JGI IMG/M metagenome (GOLD analysis project Ga0075522, IMG submission 74796) | Arctic peat soil microbial communities from the Barrow Environmental Observatory site, Barrow, Alaska, USA - NGEE PermafrostL2-A | ecosystem: Environmental > Terrestrial > Soil > Wetlands > Peat ... | reverse complement strand
TCGCCGAGTCGCTCGGCATTCAATATGTCGGCGCCGATTCCGGCCAGATCGTGGTGTTCGCGATGCTGCTGCTGACGCTGGCCTTCAAGCCCAACGGCCTCGGCGGCGGGAGGGTGCGGTAGTGGACAAGGCCTCCAAATGGAGCGTGGCGGCGGTCGCAGCGCTTGCGGTTGTGGTGCTGATATTGCCGCTGGTGGTGAAGAGCTCGTTTGCGATCGACATCTTCGTCCGCATCCTCCTGTTCTCGTTCATTGGCGTCGCCTGGAACCTGATGGGCGGCTATGCCAAGCAGTTGTCGCTCGGGCACGCCGCCTATTTCGGGCTCGGCGCCTATACCTCGACCATCCTGCAGATCGACTACGGCATCTCGCCCTGGATCGGGATGATCGCAGGCGGCGTGGTCGCGGCGCTCGCGAGCCTGCCGATCGGCTGGCTGTGCTTTCGCCTGCGCGGCCCTTATTTCACCATCGCCACCATCGCGACCGCGCAGGCGCTGATGCTGATCTTCCTGAAGTTCCGCGACTTCGCCTGGGGCGCCGAGGGCACCACCATCCCGAACCTCGGCAATGCGCCGCTGATGATGCAGTTCGAGGCGAAGTCGGCCTATTATTATGTCGCACTCGGCCTGCTCGCGATCGGGCTTGCCATCACTTACCTGATCGAGAAATCCTGGATGGGCTATTACCTCGTCGCGATCGGCGAGGATGAGGACGCCGCGGAAGCGATCGGCGTCAATGCGCCCAGCATGAAACGCAACATCTACATGATCTCCGCGTTTCTCACCGCGCTCGCCGGCACGTTCTATATCCAGTATATTTACTTCATCGACCCGCCGACCGCGTTCAGTTTCAACATCTCGATCGAGGCGGCATTGGTGGCGATCGTCGGCGGGATTGGCACGCTGTGGGGTCCCGTGATCGGCACCATCCTGCTGGAAACCGCGTCCACCCTGCTGCAAAGCTGGCTCGGCAGTTCGATCGGCGGATTACAGCTCACGGTCTACAGCCTGATCCTGATGGCGGTCATCCTGTGGCGGCCGACCGGGCTGATGGGCATGATCGGCGAGGTCTATCACCGCCTTGCCAGCCGCCGTCAGGCGCGAGCCTAGGGATCGCAGATGACCGATGCGCTGGTAGTCAGGGGATTGAGCAAGCGGTTCGGCGGCCTGCGCGCCGTGCAGGACGTCAGCTTTTCGATCCGGGAAAACGAGACCGTTGCGCTGATCGGGCCGAACGGCGCCGGCAAGACCACGAGCTTTCACCTCATCACCGGCTTCCACCGGCCCGACCAGGGATCCGTGTTGGCCTATGGCCGCGAAATCGTCGGCCTGAAGCCGCACGATATCTGCGCTCATGGCGTTGCGCGGACCTTTCAGGTCGCAAAGCCCTTTGGCGCCATGACGGTGCTCGCCAATGTCATGACCGGCGCTTTTCTCCGCGACCGGAGCACCGTGGCGGCGCGCGACAAGGCGCGCGAGGTGATCGAGTTCGTCGGCCTCGGCGCGAAAGAACAGACCGCCGCCAAGGACCTCACCACCATCGACCAGCGCCGGCTTGAAATGGCCCGCGCGCTGGCGACGCAGCCGCGGCTGTTATTGCTCGACGAAGTGATGGCCGGCTTGAACCCGGCCGAGATCGACCAGGCGGTCGGCCTGATCGGAAAACTGTCGCAGCGCGGCCTGACCATCGTCATCGTCGAGCATGTGATGCGCGCGATCATGGCGGTCGCCCGCCGCATCGTGGTGCTCGATCACGGTCAGAAGATCGCCGAGGGCACCCCGAAGGAGATCGTGGAAAATCCCGAGGTCGTCCGCGCCTATCTCGGCTCCTACGTGCATCCGCCTGCCGCGGGAGAGGCCTGATGCTGCAATTATCCGGCGTCAGCGCCAGCTACGGCTCGGTCCCCGCGATCCACAATGTCAGCATCGAGATCGGCGAAGGCGAGGCCGTCGGCCTGTTAGGGGCCAACGGCGCCGGCAAGAGCACCACGCTGCGTGCGATTTCGAGCCTGGTGAAGATGACCTCGGGCACGGTGACCTTTGCCGGCGTCAATCTCGCAACGCTGCCACCCCATAAAATTCCAGAGCTTGGGATCGCGCATGTGCCGGAAGGACGTCAGGTCTTCCCCGAGATGTCGGTGCAGGAAAATCTCGAGATCGGCTCCTACGTGCCGAGGGCCAAGGCGGAGCGCGCCCGCTCGCTCGAGCTGGTGTACGGCATTTTTCCGCGGCTCGCCGACCGCAAGAAGCAGCTCGCGGGCACCATGAGCGGTGGCGAGCAGCAGATGCTCGCGGTCGGACGCGGGCTGATGCTGCGGCCGCGGCTTCTGATGCTGGACGAACCGTCGCTGGGACTGGCGCCCGTGATGACTGACGTGACCTTCGAGAAGATCGGCGAAATCCACAAGATGGGCACCGCCATCCTGCTGGTGGAGCAGAACGTCAGCCGCGCGCTGTCGCTGGTGCAGCGCGCCTATGTGCTGGAAAGCGGCAACGTGATCATGCAAGGCACCAGCGCCGAGTTGGCCAACAACAAGCAGGTCCAGGCAGCGTATCTGGGGATTTGAGGGGCGCGCTGCACTCTCTTCGTCTAGGCCGGGCTCGACCCGGCTATTCAAGGTCTGCCTAAGGCGCCTCCGTGCCTTTATTTTGGCGCGGCGAATTTATGCCTTCTCAAAAGCCAAACAGCATGATGACATGCCCGTGCGGCCAGAGATTCGACGGTCGCGATGCGTCAAGTAGCTAAGTCCGTCGCAAATATGTCTACGCCACTCAAGCTATCGGGACACGACTCTGACGGGACCGCGATGCGCTGCGAGCCGATAACTTTGAACGACGATTGGCGGGCGACTGAAGCCCAAGTGTCTATCGCGCACGAGCTGCACGCCCGACTGCCCAACTGGCAATTTGCCGAGCGTGCGTTTCTGTTTCTGAAGGAGCGGCGGTTCGAAAGCGCAGAAGTCTGCCTGCTGATGGTCGTCGCTGTGGACGCTCTTTACAGCACAAACCTTCGATACTCTCGGGGTCGCTAGCGGGCGTTCCGCACTCTTAGGGCTTATTCCGTGCGCGACGGCAGTCCCGTGGGGCTAACCCTTGGCGCAACCCGGAATCAGATGCCAAAGCGATGTTCGGCATCCCCAACGACGAGGAGAGCATCCACGGTGCGCCGACGCCGCGCCAGATCACGCAGCATCTGTTTTGGTGACATCGTCACTGCGGTTGCCTCGGCAACGTATCTTCGAGTTGTTGTCAAGCCTTAATAACCGTCGCTTTCGAAAATTTAGCGCTGACAAATTGTTGAAGACGACAATAAGCTTGCTCGCGGAGCGTGTATTGGGGGACCAGGGTCTATGAGATTTTTCATTGGGGTTAGTTTCATTTTTTTTGCTGTTTCGTCAGCCAACGCGCAGTCTCCGAAAGTACCAAAAGAATTACTGCCCTTGACTGTGGCAAACTCGATTAAATGCGAAATTGGCGAGGCTGCCGTAGCTTTTCGGAGGTATCATCTCTCTGCTACTCTTAGCAGGGTCAAAGTGACTGTAACCAACTCGGGTGCGTACAGTGGGTCTTTGGGCCTTGCGATCAGCAGCATCGTCGCCAATTTGTTTAAATTCGGCGGGAGTGTTTCGCGCACTACGACTGATGGTAACGTGACAGCGATTACTTACAACTTCAGCTCAAAGCAGCTTCCAAATTGCAGCAAGCGAAATCGAGTCCCCACTCCCCCTGGAATTGGAATTGGAGATTGTCTCGCAAAGATCGAGCCGGCCATAGCCTTGCAGGCCCGTGGAAATGACGGAACCGTTCAGTCGCAAACGTGCACCGGACAGATTGACGTGAAAGAAGACGTTCAAGGCTCCGGAGGAATTCCAACCTCCGTATTTAGCGTAGGCCCGACGGGCGAATTCTTCCACACGGGCTCGTTGAAGCTTGAGGTCCTTTTACCGGCCGGCCCATAGCCGAACCTCCATTCATGGTCGACGACCAATTCGCTTCCGGGTCGCGCGAATGCGCGCCCGATGACAGGCTCCGCGGGCCCACCATTCCAAACGGCGCGGATAGATAATGGGCACTAATAGCCGACAGGGTGAATTGGTATGACCGAATGAAGTACGGCGATGGGATCGCCAGTCAGCCCGAACGCGTAAAGAGTCTCTGCGATCGCAAGTCCGACCACAAACACTCTGCCGAGAATGACCATCATGAAGGCGACAGGATTTTCATCGCTTCGATACGTGAAGGTGGCGGTAGCGACGCCCGTTCGCCAACTTTTAATGATGCCGAAAACGGCACACGCTGCGAGAGCCCAGAAAATAAGCGCGATGTAGGCGGGCTGCATATGCGGCTCCGATGTCAGCAGCACACCTAGCGCATAATGTTGTTAATTTTAGCTGAAGGCGAGTGTGCGCACCGGAAGTCACTCCGTCCTTCAGACGGCTATGCCCACCCCGACGGATCAGGCGTCGCAGGGGGCAAAGCCAGCCTCATTCGATCGCGTCGTCGGCGCGAATAAGCAACGACGGCGAAACGGTAATCCCCAAAGCCTTTGCAGTTTTAACATTGATTGCGAGCTGATACCTGGTTGGCGCCTGGACCGGGAGATCAGCCGGCCGCTCGCCCCTGAGGATCCGATCCACATAGGCGGCTGCGCGCGCAGCAACGTCGGCGGCATCGGGACCGTAGGCGGCAAGACCGCCTAAGGGCGCGAAGTAGGGAAACGGATATATCGCGGGCAATCGATACCGCATGGCCGCGGCAATCAGATGGTCTCTATGTGCCAGCGCAACAGAACTGGCGGTGACTATGACGCCCCCATTCGGTTGGCTTGCAACGGACGCGAAAGCACGGTCAATTGCACTTTCATCGGCCGGATCAATCGCGGTCAGCTCGAGGCTGGTTGAGGACGCGAAAGCCTGTATCGCCGCAAACTGGCCGATCCCCGAAGCGATTGACGGGTCGCGAACGACAGCCACGCGCACAAGAGCCGGCGCAAGCTCTTTAAGCAACTCCAGCCATTTGCCGCTGATACTGTATTCAAACGCAGTAAATCCTGTGGTGTTGCCCCCTGGGTGCGCCATGCTGACGACATAGCCGGCGCCCACCGGATCGATCACGTTTGCAAAGACGATGGGAATACTACGCGTCAAGCGCTGAAGCGCACTCACGCTGGGCGTTGCCCACGCCAGAATTACGTCCGGCTTCAGGTCAACAAGTTCCTGCGCGTATTGTCGGCTAAGTCCGACGTCGTCTCCGGGCCAGCGAATTTCGGTATGCAGGTTCGCACCTTCTCTCCAGCCGAGCTGCTGAAGTACGCGATTGAAACTGTCGATCCTCACCTGTCCTTCCGAATCATCGCTTCGAAAATTAGCGAGAAAACCGATCCTGCGGGTGGCATCCGTTTGCTGCGCGCTAACGACGACCGGCGACATCAAGGCCGCCCCGATACCCGCCAGAAACGCTCGCCGCTTCATTGGCTTCCTGCCTGCCTGGGTCCGAAGCCCAAGGATATACCACGCGGCTTTAGATTGCACCCGTGGTTTCCCGTTCGCGAGTCCGCTTCGGGTCAATCGCGTCGGTTTGGTGTCTGCCGGCTACTTCCGGTATACCCCAATCAACGGACTTCGAGAGATTGGCCGGGTTAGTCCGATTCGTGCCAGACTCGGACATATCCACCGCGCCCGCGATGGCGGTTCGGGGGCTTCCGACCGGTTCCGCATTATGGCACGTTGCGTGCGCACGGAGGGTCTTACCCATGCGTCTGGTTGCCGTTCTTGCCTGCGCGTTGACAATGCCTGCGACCGCTTTCGCTCAGGCTGGCAGCACAGGCGGGACCATCGGGAAAACGGACAAGTCAATATCTGGTGGCGAAGAACGAATTGAAGCCCACCCCGCGTTATCAGCACAAAAGCGACGGAGGGCTATCGACGATAAGAAACCTACCGAAAACGAAAAGAACGTGGGCTGCGCTAGAATTGTAGGCACATGGGATTGGGTCATGGGCTTTACCCGCATCTTTTTACCAGCCGGAAGAATTCCCAGCAATGATCGAGGCGGTGGCACCTGGACGTGCAAGGGTGACAACTACGTAGCCAAATTCGCCGACGGCTCAGAGGACCGATTAAAGATGTCATCTGATGGAGGATCGATGTCCGGTACCAGTAGTACATCCGGATTTGCTGTTGGCTTCACTGTTCATAAAAGACAGTAGTGGGTCGCGCGGGATGTCTGCTCCGGGTCAAACTCAGACCTCGCCGAGCCGGTTGAGGATGTCCGCTCCGCCCCTGATACCCGACATTGTCAAGCCGGTTCGGTTCGTCTGTTTCGTGCCACAAGCGGACTCCCGCAGCCGACACCCAACGTATCCCGGGTTCCGGGATTTCTGCGGGGCAATTTCAGTCAAATTACGGGACAAGCGCATCATGACAGGCGGCGGCCTTTTTCCCACATTGCCCCGTTGGAGTTAGCAACCACGACTCGTTACGTTGGCGAGGGAGGAAGTCATGAACGTTACGGTCATGCGCCAACTCGTAATAGCGCTCCTCTTTGTGTGGGCGCCGGCCAGTGCTGGCGCGCAAGACTATCCCAACCGCACCATCGAGATTATCGTGCCGGTTCCGCCGGGCGTTACCCTCGATATGCTGCCACGGACAATTGCGGACAAGCTTGCGGCCCGCTGGAGCCAGCCGGTCATCATCATGAACCGGCCCGGCGCCTCCCAGAATATCGGCGCTGAGGCGGTCGCGAACGCCGCGCCGGACGGATACACGCTTCTGGCGGCTCCGCCGGCCCCGCTCGTCATCAATCAAGCGCTTTATCCGGCGCTTCGTTTCGATCCAAACGCTTTCACGCCTGTCACCGTCATGGCCACGACACCCAACGTGCTCGTCGCCAGTCCGCAGGCTCCGTTCTCCACTCTCCAGGGCATGATCGCGTTCGCCAAAGCCAATCCGGGCAAGCTCTCCTATGCGTCTCCCGGCGTCGGCTCCACGCCGCATCTGGCGATGGAACTGCTAAAGAGCGAAGCCGGCATCGATATCGTTCACATACCCTATAAGGGCTTGTTGCCGACCGATCTTCTCGCCGGTCATGTCGATGTGATGTTCAACAATCTCGGCAATACGTTGCCGCTTATCGAAAGCGGCGCGCTGAAGCTCTTGGCGGTCGGCAGCGAAAAACGTCTCGCCGCGCTGCCAGACGCCCCGGCCATTTCGGAGATGTTTCCCAGGTTCGTGACCACGACCTGGTTTGCGATCGTCGCGCCGCCAAAAACGCCGCCCGAGATTGCCGCAAAGCTCTCGCAAGCGATTGCCGAGATAATCCGAACGCCGGAGGTCGAAAGGAAAATTCGGGACCTTTCCATGACGCCGGTCGGAAGCACGCCGGCTGAGACGGCAGCTTTTATTCGCGAGGAGCGCGAGCGCTGGCATAAAGTTATTGTTTCGGCCGGCATCAAGCCGGACTAGCGAAATGAATCAGCGACATGCATTGGTCATCGGTGGCTCGCTCGGAGGTTTGTTCGCGGCGAACCTGCTGCGATCCATTGGCTGGGAAGTCACGGTGTTCGAGCGCACCCAAGGCGATCTTGGCGGACGCGGCGCCGGCCTCGGCACCCGTGCGGAGCTGTTCGATGTCATGCGGCGCATCGGCATCCCATTCGATGCATCGATCGGCGCCGAAGTTCACTCGCGTATCGCCCTCGACCGCAATGGCGATACCCTGTGTGAGGTACCGATCCGTGCGGTCACCACCGCCTGGGATCGCATGTACGCAGCGCTCCGCTCGGCGCTGCCGCCGCAATGCCATCGCTCGGGAATGCTGCTTGAGCGTTTCGAACAGGACGACCGCAAGATCGCTGCGATCTTTGCCGAGGGATCACGAGTCGAAGGCGATCTTTTGATCGGCGCGGACGGAATTTACTCCACGGTCCGGCGGCAAGTGATGCCGGAACTCAAGCCCCGCTACGCCGGGTATGTCGGTTGGCGCGGTGTCGGCAAAGAAGGCAGTGCAAAGGTTCCTTTTCACCCGATGGTATTCCGCCACATGACGTTCTGTTTTCCGGAGGGCGAATTGGCCCTTTCGACCCCGATGCCGGGGCCGGACGGCGCGGCGCAACAGCCACTCCGCTGCTATTTCAACTGGTTCCGGCCGGTGGAATACGGCGCTGCCTTGCGGCAGATGTGCACCGACGCCAGCGGTCAGTACCATGGCGACTCGATTCCGCCGCCGCTGATCCGGACGGATTTGATTGATGCCCTGAAGGCGCAGGCGCGAGTTTTGCTGGCGCCGCAAATCGCCGCGTTGATTGCTCAAGCCGAAAGACCCGTTCTGCAACCGATTTTTGACCTGGAATCGCCGCGTATAGTGTTCGGAAGAGCGGTGCTTCTTGGCGATGCCGCTTTCGTTGCACGGCCGCATGTCGGCACGGGAGTCACCAAAGCGGCGCTCGATGCACAATACCTGGGGGACGCGCTCTTGTCGGCGGGAAACGACATGGAAGCGGCCTTGCTGCAATATGATGGCGCGCGGCGGCAATTCGGCACCTGGCTGGTTTCGCGCGGGCGATACCTCGGCAGGTATTTGGAGGCCCAGTCCAAGCCGCATGACCAACGCTGCGAAGCCGGGCTTGTCCGGCATCCCGAAACTTTCATGCGCGAATTTGGCGGAGCTGGTGTGATCGAAGGTGCCCTCAACGACGCCTGGACTTCATAGTCTTCGCCACAGATAATCGTCCAATCGCGGCCGGCTGGTTCGAAACGACGGCCTGATCGATACATCATGGATTTTATCCGGGGGTTCCGCTCGGCGCACCAAGCCGCTATGGTTTCAGGAGGACCGGCGAATGAATAGACATGTCTATTGCGCAACAGCAGATCCGCTTTTGTACGAGCCGGGACGGCACGCGTATCGCCTATGCGACCTCAGGCCAAGGCCCGCCGATTGTGTGGGCCGGGCATTTCGTCCGTCATCTCGAGTTCGATTGGGACAGTCCGGTCTGGCGTCCATGGCGTTCCCTGCTGATGCAGGGCCGTATGCTGATCCGTTATGACTGGCGCGGCTTCGGCCTTTCGGATCGCGCTGGCGTCGAGTTTTCGCTTGAAAAGCACGTCGAGGATTTGGCGGCCGTCGTGCAGGCGGCCGGGCTGAAGAAGTTCGTCTTGTTCGCAGCATCGGGTGGTGGCCCGCCGGCGATGGCCTATGCGGCTCGCCATCCGGAGCAAATCGACCATCTTATTCTGTATGGATGTTCAAGCCGCGGTCGCACGGCGCGCGGTGAAACCACGGAGCAAGCTGCCGACCGGCAAACCCTTCTTGGGATGATCGAGGTCGGATGGTCGAGGGAATTGCCGGCCTATGACCAATTCTTCGCAAGACTGCATATATCGGATGCAAGCACCGAGCAGTTTCGTTCCTACTACGAACTGCTTCGCCTGACGGCCTCGCCAACCAATGTAGTCGCGCTGTTGCGGGCCTATTTTCAAACCGACGCCTCGGACGCCGTCCCGCAGATTGGCTGTCCCACGCTTGTCATGCATGCCCGGCAGGATTCGATGATACCGTTTGACGAAGGCCGCCAGCTCGCGTCACTGATTCCCGGCGCGCAATTTGTCCCGCTTGAAAGCCGTAATCACATTTTGCTCGATACCGAGCCGGCGTGGTGCCAGTTCGCCGACGCGCTCGACGACTTTCTTCCGGCGGTGCAGCCGATCGCAGCGCTCGATGAATTAACCCCCCGTGAACGGGAGATCCTTGAACTCGTGGCCCAAGGGTCGGACAACGATCACATCGCGGGTCGGCTGAAGATCAGTGCAAAAACCGTGCGCAATCACGTATCTCTTATTTTCGGCAAGCTTGGGGTCAATAGTCGTGCCGAGGCGGTTGCGCGTGCGCGCGATGCCGGTTTCGGCCGAAGAACGATACCATAGCTGTAAAAGCGTAACACATGCCCGCGCCGTCAGAGAATGTTGAAAAAAAGTTTCGCGTGGCGAAGGGAACCCATGTCCGTTTTGGGGTCATTCGCGTCGATTTCGGCATGTCCGGGATATGTCCGCTTACGGGGTAATCTCGGAAGTACCGGTCCTCCGGTTTTGCCGGTTGAAGGCATCGGCTTGAACGTGATTCAAGCGTCCAAAACGGAGTCTCGAATCACGCGGTATGAACTCATGGACTTTGAATGGGCTGCCACTCAAGTAAGACGTGGATGGCCGGGTAAGCCAGCACAAGGCCGGGCATGACGGAGTATGGATTCTAGCTCACCGCAGTCCGCTTCGGCTCGACGATCTCGAACATGCGCGGGAATTCATCCATCAGCGCCATCAGCTCGCCGAGCCGCATCGGATTGCCCGTGAATTTAACCTTGCCGGCAGCGACCGCTTCCGGAAACGTGGTCTGCTTGGCGATCACTTCATCGAGCGTGCCGCGCGACAAGGTGAAGCCGGCGTCGGCCTTTGCTGCCTGCGTGCCGGCGATATAGGTCAACGCGCTGTTTTCCAGGTTGAGCACAAAACTCTCGCCGGTATCGGTAAAATTCCAGTTCAGCACGATATGCATGCCTTCGGCCTTGGGGCCGTTCAGCCGGACGCCGAGCACGTCCCATAATTGCTCGGTGCGCAGCGCTGCGAGCGTTTCGCGCGGCATCGGCGAGCGCGGCGGCGCCTTCGGCATGCCCTGCCGCAGTTCCTGGGCACCGAACAGATAGGCGTTGCGCCAGGTTGCGCTCTCGGCGGCATAGCCGAGTTGCTCGAACGTGTCGGCCAGCATCGCGCGCGCCCGGGCGTTGTCGGGCTCGGCGAACACCAGATGGCTCAACGCCTGCGCGACAAAACGGAATTCGCCCTTGGCGAAATCCTTTTCCGCGCGGGCAATGATGGCATCGGCGCCGCCCATATACTCGACATATTTCTTGCCGGATTCGACCGGCGGCAGCGGATCGAGATTGACCGGATTGGCGTCGTACCAGCCGAGATATTTCTGGTAGATCGCCTTCACATTGTGCCGGATGTGGCCGTAATAGCCGCGACCATGCCAGGCGCCATCGAGGCTCGCCGGAAGTTTGATGGTCTCAGCGATCTCGGTCGCCGTCAGGCCGTGATTCATCAGCCGGATGGTCTGGTCATGCGCGAACTTGTAGAGATCGCGCTGCTGGCAGATCATGGTGTCGATGCGCTCATGGCCCCACACCGGCCAGTGATGCTGGCCACACATCGCGTCCGCCCTGCCGCCCCACATCTGCAAGGCTTCGCCGAGATATTTCGACCAGGCCAGCGCATCGCGCACGTCGGCGCCACGGAACGGCAGCAGGTTGTGGAAATTATGCGTGCAGTTTTCCGCCAGGTTCAAAAGCTTGTAGCGCGGAATGAAGAAATGCATTTCCGCCGGCGCTTCGCTGTTCGGCGCCATCTGGAATTCGAATTCCAGTCCGTCGATGATGCGCTTGTCGCCGGTTGCGATGATCAGATCGGTCGGCCGCAACAGCGCCACGGCGCCCGCCGCCATCGATTTGCCGAGTCCGCAATCGACCTGGCCGCGCGGCCCTTTGGCCAAAAACGGCCCGAACTGGTATTGAGCGCGGCGGAGCATCGCGGGCCCCGCGATGATGTTTTCGGAAACCGCGTGTTCCATGAACAGATTGGGCGCAATGATTGGCACGCCGCCATCGGCCAGCGCCGCATCGTCGATCACGCCGCGCGCCCCGCCCCAATGGTCGGTATGGGTGTGGGTAAAAATCACGGCGGCGACCGGCTTCCTGCCGCGATGCTGGAAATAGAGCTCCATCGCGGCGCGCGCGCCCTCGATCGAGGTCAGCGTGTCCACCACGATGACGCCCTTGTCGCCCTCGATCAGCGTCATGTTGGCGATGTCGAGCCCGCGGACCTGGTAGACGCCGGGGACCACCTCGAACAATCCGTGATTCATGTTGAGGCGCGATTGACGCCACAGGCTCGGGTCGACGGTCGCGGGCGCGTCCGCCGAGGACAGGAAGCCATAGGGCTCGAGGCTCCAGACCACCCTGCCCTGCGCGTTCGCAACGCGCGCGTTTTCCAGCGTGCCGAGAAAGCCGCGCGAGGCGTCGTCGAAATCGCGGGTGTC
>Ga0075522_10003132_pt1 | contig 12086 bp, 13 predicted proteins | sample NGEPerA_FD_74796 | JGI IMG/M metagenome (GOLD analysis project Ga0075522, IMG submission 74796) | Arctic peat soil microbial communities from the Barrow Environmental Observatory site, Barrow, Alaska, USA - NGEE PermafrostL2-A | ecosystem: Environmental > Terrestrial > Soil > Wetlands > Peat ... | reverse complement strand
ATATTCGAGCGATCCACTGAGAGCAGCGCTCACCTCCGCCAGAAAACGCTGCTGCTGGTCCATGCGCTTGCGATCGGTGACGTCGCGCACCAGCGCCGTGTAGAGACGCCGCCCAGTTGAGGACTCGAGCTTGAGGATCGAGGCCTCGGCCGGGAACTCCGTACCATCCTTACGAAGGCCGAACACTTCGCGACGATGCCCCATGAGCCGCGCGGTTTCGGCCGAGTCCCCGAACGCGGTGACGTAGCCCGCGTGGCTGGGTCGAAATCGCGTCGGCAGCAGCAGTCCGAGTGGCCTTCCGAGCACCTCGGCCTTCTCGTAGCCGAACATCTGCTCCGCGCCTTGATTGAAGTGCACGATCAGCTGCGCCTCATCGACCGTCACGATCGCATCGGCCGCCACCTGCAGAATCTTCTCGAAGACTGCTTCCGACATGGGGCCGCTTGCACCCGCCGCCTCTGCGTTCATGGCTTCAAGAATACCACCATTCCGCGCCCCGCCACGAGCGCACCGACGCTGGCGGCGCCTACGCCTTGACGATGAGCGCAGTCACCATGCCGAACATCCCGTGGTCGGACTCCATCGGTGTGCCGTCCCGTACTGGAGTGGTCGAGATCGTCCGCGTGATTCGCTCCTACAACCGGATCAGAAGGCTACCCAAGCGAAGACGAAGAGTGAATTGTTGTTTCCGGCGTCGCGGCCCGATCCGTCATAGGACGTGGTACCGCCATTGAACTTGCCGTACACCGTGTACTGCACGCCGAGCCGGGTATTCTGCCAGGCATTGAAGTCGAATTCGCCGATCCCGCCGTATGACTGGGGGCTGCCGTTCGCGCTTCCCGTGATGGGTACACTCGGATACTGCAGAGCATCGCTGGTGCCCGTCACATTGAAGTATCCAAGCGTGAAGTTGGCACGCATGGACGGCATGTATGAGGCGTTCGCACGGAAGACCTTCAGAACGTCGTGCAGATTCGAGGCGCCGGGCGCGTCGCCCGCCACCAGCGCGTCGAGTGTTTGCGCCTCGTGAATGAACGTCGAGCGAACGACGAATACGCCCTGGTTCACCGGTCGTTCGAATTGCAGATCCATTGCCGCGTCGGTGTATTGGTCCGTCGACCCCGAGACTCCGGTGGGATACAGCCGTCCGCTCAGGCCATAGGTGCCGAGCATGACGTAGCTGTGGCCAAACTGATGCTGCAGCGCAACGCGCCAGTAGGGGATCACGTTGTGCGAGACGTTGCTCGCGCTGGCATCGAGCGGCGCGGCAACTCCCTGTTGCGCCGATCGATACGCCGTGACTTCGGCGTACACGAGCTGGTGCCACAGACCGTAGGCCCCCAGCCCGACCACCTGCTGCCCGAGCGTTCCCTCGACCAAAGTCGAGGCTGTCGGCGCGGGCGCGACGCCACTCGACATGAAGGGAAAGCTCCAGGCGGGCACGGTATTCCACACGTCCTGCATCGTCGGGTTGTTATTGAGCGTTACGCCGTACAGCAACTCCTGCGAGAACAGATGCGTCCGATCCGCAAACCGGAACTCGGTGTTGTCGATTCCTATTGAGCCGTCCTGTGCCGCGTACGTGAGCTGCACGAATGTGCCAAGCTTCGGTGTGATCTCACCCGCGAGGAACACGCTCAGCTGATCGGGAAAGACGACGGAGTTGTTCTGCGTCCCGGGGAGCGTTGAGGAGATATGCGTGAAGGACGTCACCGCCATGGCCGAAACCGGCGGAAAGGGCGCGAGCTCCAGCGACGAACGCGTAGAATCGCCGGCGTTAATTGTCGACAATCCGGTTAGCGTATAGCCGTTGAGCTTGAACAGCCGCCCGAACGGCGTCAGCTGCGGAAACCCGTAGTGGCATGCGCTGCAGGCGAGCTTCGTCTGTCGCGAAAATCCGGGAATGCGACGATCGCGCAGAGCCCGCAGCTCCGCGCTGGCCGGAAACACGACGCGCCGTGCATCGAGATAGGGGACCAGTGCGTCACGCACTGGCTCCGGGGCGCTGATCGTTTCGGCACGGCCAGACGCGAAGGACATGCATATCGTAATTCCAACCACGACGGCGATTCCGGCGCGTGACCGTGTGATGTGCCCCATGATGGTGCCCCCATGAACGCGAGTCTGACAGCTAGTGCGTGCCCGAGCCAACGACCAGCGAACCGCGCATTCCCACACTCTCGTGTGGATCGCATATGAACTCGTACGTTCCGTCCGTGAAGCGCGCATCGATTACGAGATCGTACGTTTTTCCCTGACCGATGAGATACGGTCCCATGGATGCGGCGCCGAGCTTGGAGCCTTTCGGCGTCTTCACGAAATGGACGTTGTGGGGGGCGGAGCTCGATTGAAGGAATCGCACGGTGTCACCGCGCTGCGCGATGACGGCTGCCGGCTCGAATGCGAACTGCGCGTTCGGCTTGTCGACCATCTTCACGAGAACGAGATGAGGGCTCGCCTGAGCGCTCGCGCGCGATGCTGAGGCGAGGACGATCGACATCACCGCGACGATCAGGACCCTCTGGATATTGCTTCGTATGACCTTCACAGGACGCTCCGGAAGAGAGGTGGGACGTTGCATGAACGGGAACCGTTACACGATCAGTGTGACATCGTCGCGAACTGCTTCGGGGTACCCACCTGGATCATCCCTACCGCGCCCTTCTCGGCGTCGGCGAAGGAGTGAGTGACGAATGGATAGATCCCCTCGCCGCTCGCATCGCTGGCGAACACCGTTTCGAACACCGCGCCGCCGCCGGCCGGAACCGCGTACGTCTGCACGCCCTCGAGTACGTGCTTCGGATTGCCGTCGGGATAGACGCGGTCGAAGATCGCGCCGACGACATGGAAGTCGCTGTCGAAGTTCGGGCCCGCGTTCACCACGTAGAAGCGCACGCGATCGCCCGCGGCAACCTTGAGCGGGTGGTCCTTGTACTGCCCCGCCCGTCCATTGAAGACGACGTACGTCGCGTTCTTCATCTTCTCGGCGTTCCAGTCCGCCTCGACCATCGTACTGTCGCTCGTAGCCTTCGTGTAGAACTCGCTCTGCACGATCACGAACTCCTTGTCCGCGGTGGTTCCCCACCCGTCCTTCGGGTCGACGATGATCGCCATGTACATCCCCTGCATCAGATGCATCGTGACCGGTGGCGTGCCGCAGTGCACCATGAAGGCGCCGGCATCTCGCGCAATGAACTCGAATGCGAGAGAATCCTTCGGAAGAATCATCCGGTAGGCCACGTTCGCAGGAATGCGCGCCGCGTGAAGGTCGATCGAGTGCGGCATGTCAGCCTCATTCACCACGGTGATGCGAACACGGTCGCCCTGCCGAACGTGAATCACCGGACCCGGCACGGTTCCGCCGAACGTCCATCCCTGGTACTTCACGCCGTTCGCGATCTGCACCGTCGCGTTCTTGATTGGAATGCGAAACTCCTTGATGCCGGCGGTGGACGCAGCAGGTAGCGTTGCATTGTACACGGGCGCGGTGGACGTCACGGTCTTCTCGAAATCCGTGCGCTCGATCCTGTTCGCGCGGGCGGCGTGATTCGTGATGCCGCCGGTCGCGGTGAGTGCCGCCGTGCCAATGAGTGCTGCGAGAATTTGTGTGCCCGTCATGGTGTTCTCCGGATGCGCGGGGTCGCCGTTGCGATCCCAGCTCTTGATTGCATCTGGAAAGTAGAATTCCCCGCTCCGCCGGTCTGTCGGGCAAACGTTGAATATTTCTGGGGGTTATGCCGACGGTGGGTGAGGTAAACCCTTACGGCGCTCCGGGCGGCGGCGCGATAAGGGATTCCCCTACACGAATACCGGCGGCTCCCCGACTTCGCGGTGCGGCTGCGCGAGCTAGCTTCAATCCATGAACGCTGGTGCGGATGTCGCAACGGGACTCCCCAAATGGGTCGAGGGGTTGCTGCGCATCCCGCTGCCAATGAAGCTGGCGGGAGCGAACGCGTTCCTGCTGATCGCCGCGACCGCTACGGCAATCGTCGTGCGCAACCGCGAGCTCAATGCCGCGCCCGTGCTCATCGTGGTGAGCGCGGCATTCCTCATTGCACTCCTCGTCAACATCGTGCTGGTGAATCTCGCGGTTCGCCCGATGACGATCCTCGAGAAAACGGTCGACACGATCTGGCACGGCGATCTCGACGCGCGCGTGCCGCCCTCGCTGCTCGCCGATCGGCACGTCGCACGCGTCGGCCGAATGTTCAACATCCTGCTCGACGGGCTGCTGGCCGACCGCGCGCGCGCGCGCAGGTTGGCGGCGGAGCTGATCAGCGCCGGCGACCGCGAGCGCGCCGCCGTGTCCCGCGAGCTCCACGACTCGACCGCCCAGTCGCTCGCGGCGCTGGTGATGCAGCTCGGCGCGCTCGCGCACGACGCGGAGGCCACTCCTGTCGGCAATCTGAAGGAGCGCCTCGACGGCGCCAGGGCACTCGCCGCCACCACGCTCGAGGAGGTGCGCGTCATGGCGCACACGATGCACCCGCGCGTGCTCGACGACCTCGGTTTGGTGGCGGCGCTGAGGCGCCTCGTGCGCGAGTCCATTGCGCATGCGTCGAGCCCGGACGGAACCGCCGCCGAGGTCGTCGCAGTGGAGGGCATCGACGAGGACATCCCCGCGGCGCAGGCGTCGGTGCTCTATCGCGTGGCGCAGGAGGCGCTCCAAAACGTGCTTCGTCACGCTGCTGCCAGTCACGTTGAGATTCACATCTGGGTCGACGACGACACGGCGCGTATCGAGATCGTCGACGACGGCGTGGGCTTCGATCCGGACGCCCCCCGACCGGAGCGTGTCGGCATCGGCCTCTTTGCCATGCGCGAGCGGGTTGCGCTCATGGATGGCGACTTGCACATCAGCAGTAGCGCTGGCGCCGGCACGTCGGTGCTGGCCTCCGTTCCGCTGCACGCAGTCACCACGCTCCTGCAGCCCAAATGAGTGAAGAGCTGATTCGCGTCATCCTCGCCGACGATCACGCCGTCGTTCGCGCTGGGCTCAAGGCCGTTCTCGGAGCCTCGCGCGACATCGAGGTGGTGGGCGAAGCGTCGAACGGCGCCGAAGCCATCGCGCTCGCCGAGCGGCTGGATCCCGATGTCGTCATCATGGACCTCTCCATGGAGCCGATGGACGGAACGGCCGCAACGCGCCAGATCGCCGAGAAGAAGCTTCGCGCGCGCGTGCTCATCCTCACCATGCACACGGAGGAGGACTATCTGATTCCCGTGCTCGAGGCTGGCGCGTCAGGATTCCTGATGAAGAACGCCGCCGATCGGGAGCTCGTGGACGCCGTTCGCACTGTTGCGCGCGGCGACATGTTCGTGCGCGCCAGCGCTACTCGAATTCTCGCGCAGGGAATTGGCAAGAAGGATCCATTGGCGGCCGAGCGCGCGAGGTTCGAGCGCCTCACGGAACGCGAGCAGAACGTGCTCAAGTTCACCGCGCGCGGCTACTCGGCGCCCGAGATCGGCGAGCGCCTGTGCATCAGCCCCAAGACCGTCGACACCTACAAACAGCGCATCGGCGACAAGCTCGGTCTCACCCACCGCGCCGAGTACATCTCGTTCGCCCTCAAGCTCGGACTGCTCTCGGAGTAGCGTCGTCCACGCGGTGCGGCACGATGAGCGTCGACCAGGCGGCGCTGTGCGCGAGCTTCATCGACATCCTGCCCACCGTCAATCGGTCCAGCAGCGTGTGATCCTCGCTGCCCACCGCGAGCAGGTCTGCCCCCACCGCCGAGGCACATCCCTCGATCGCCGACTGGACGTCGCCGTGCAGCAGGATCGAAGTCGCAGTCATCTGTGGCGACGGCCGGAGATCTTCGATGATGCGATCGAGCTGCGCGCGCACCTCGTCCGAATTCTCGGGCGTCACATGCACGAGAAAGAGCGCGCCGTCATCCGCGAGCAGATGGCGCGCCAGAAACGCGGCACGAATGCTGGCGCTTCCGAAATCGATCGCGACCACCACCCGCCGCGGGAGGTCCGTGAGCTCCGGGCGAACCGCGAGCACGGGAACGCGCGCCACCCGCACCACCTCGGCGAGCAGGTCGCGCGTGATCATGCGTCGCAGCACGCCGTGGCGTCGCAGCCCCATGACGATGAGGCCGGCGCGAAGCGCGAGCGCCTCATCGACGATTGCGTCGATCGGAGCGTCGTCGGTGACATCGAGCTTCCAGTCCACCGGTCCGGCCACCGACGTCACCTGCTGCGCCAACGCGCTGCGGCATTCGTCCAGGTAATCGGGGCCGAGATACTCCTCCACTACAGCGCCCGCCAGCGGCGCGGCAAATGCTTCTGCCGCGCGCACGTCGCCAAGCGCACGCACCACCGTCGGCACCGCCCCCTTCGATCGTGCGAGGGCCTGTGTCAATCGAATCGCAGCCACGGCGGGCTCATCGCTCGCGAGCGCCAGCAGCAACGGAAAGTGTGCCCCGAGCGCGCGCATCGGCTCCGCAGCTCTCGGTGCGAGCGCGGCAATCGGAGGCGTGCCGTTCGTGTTTGTGTGAGAGCCGATGAGTTCTGGCATTGGACACCTCTCGCTAGTGACAGCTGCATGATGCGTTCTCGTTCGCGCCGCGTCTGTCGGCGAATCCGCAATTCCTGTAGGGCATCCCGTTACGGAGTGCCAGAACCACGCAATGCCTACGTTACCGCTCTCGCGATCAGGAACGCAGCGCCAGCGGCCAGAGCGCCAATGAGCACAGTCTGGAGTGCGCCGCGAAAGGGCGGTGCACCCGTGAAGCGCGCCTTCACGAAGCCGAACGCGAAGAGCGCGACCATCGTAACTCCTGCGGAGACGATCAACCCTCGCCGAACATCGGCCGCGAAGAAGTACGGCGTGAGCGGCACCATGCCGCCGACGGCGTACGCGCCAGCGATCGTGAGCGCGCTTCGCAGCGCGCGCCGCGGATCGGGCGCCTCGAGCCCAAGCTCGAAGCGCATCATAAAGTCGCGCCAGGCGCTTGGCCGCGTGCGAAGGGCAGCGACGACGTGATTCGTGTCCGTGATGGAAAGGCCGAATCCTCGAAACACCTTGGCCACCTCGTCGGCCTCCGCCTCCGGAACGTCGACGATCTCTCGCTCCTCACGCGCAAGCTCGCTCGCGTAGTGCTCGGCGTCGCTCCTCGCCGCGAGATATCCGCCGAGTCCCATCGCGATCGATCCCGCCGCCACCTCGGCCAGCCCCGCCGTGATCACGACGTGTGCGGCCGTCACCGCCCCCGACAGACCAGCGGCAAGCGCGAACGGCACCGTGAGCCCGTCCGACATGCCGATGACCACGTCTCGCACCGAATCGCTGGCGGTGAAGTGCTTCTCGATGTGTGGGGTCGCTGGCATGTCGTCGCGGGAGGTCAGTTCGTCGTGTGCGCGCGCGAGGAGTCGCGCGGTGGCGTCGCGATTCCGGGCGGCAGCCCCGCCGGCGCGGTCGGCAGGCCGAGCACCGGAGCCTCGTGGATAATCTTCCCGCCGAGGAATGCGGCCCACGCGACGGATCCGAATCCGGCGAGCGCGCCGATCAGCACACCCGCGCGTATCCAGGCGGGGATCGCCTCATCGCGCCGCTGCAGCGCGCGCCACCAGCCGTAGGCACTCACGACTCCGGCCACCAGGATTATCACCATCGCGATCCCTGCCGCGTTGTCGTGCGCGTCGATCACGCCTCCCTTGATGTACCATGGGTCGCGCAGCGCGTGATCCGCCTGATCGCCGGTGAAATGCACCGGATAGACGATGAGCCCCGCGACGGTCAACGTACCCATGGCGTACAGCCACAGGCCGCGTCGCCCGAGCACGAACCCCCCGAGTGCGGCGATAAGTCCCATCGTCGTGAGCACGACGGGGAAGTGGTTGATCAGAAGGTGCACGTACGGCCACGTGAGCGTTGGCATGCGGAGTTCCGGGTGAGAGTGCGCGAGCGACTCAGTCGTCGACCTTCACATGCCCCATCATGCCGAGCGCGGCGTGCGGATCGCACTGAAAGTAGTACGTGCCGGGCACGAAGTTCACGGGAATGTCGAGCGTCTGATCGGGAAGCTGCAGCATATCACTCGCCGCGGGAAGATTGCTCTTCCCCGCGTTCGAGTCAGGAAGGAAGTGCACGTTGTGGACCCCGCTCTTGAGCGTGAAGCGAATGACGTCGCCTCGGTGTACCTCGAATTTCGCCGGCTTGAAATAGTTGCCCGCGGCGTCGCTGTTCAGCTCGACAACTACCACGTTGCCGGTCGCCGGCGCCGCGGGTGCCCCGGTGGCGCTCGCCGCGCCGTTCGGCGGCGTCGAGTCGGAATTGCCGGTGGTGGTGTCCTTGCGGCCGCAAGCCGCGAAGGTCAGTGCAAGAAAGAGCGACGCGAGCATCACGCGTTGGTTGTTCACGAGTCTCCGTTCGTTGAATGAATGAGAAGTGCTAGAAATCCTTTCTGGAAAAGGCTCGCATACCGAGCGCGACCGGCGCGTATACCCACAGCGCCAGTGCGGCCGCGCTCACGAGCACACCCTGCGCGTCGCCGAAGAAGCGGAGAAAGACCGCGCCTGTGTATCCCATCATCGCGGCCCCATCGAAACGGAGGAGCAGCGCGATGCGCGCTATGTCGATCGGGTTCGCCATCATCAGCCCGAGCGTCGCGTGTTCGAGGGGGCGGTTCGAGAAGACGGCGAGGATGAAGAGGACGATGCCATCGTACACGACGGTAAGCAGCATCCAGACGCCGATCGCAGCGCCAAGCCCCCGCAGGCGGTCCTCGCATCGCACGGCGATGAGGGACGCGATTGCGGTGAACACGCAGGTGAGGACCACGCCCGAGAGGAGCAACGCGCCAAGCGAGCCGCTCACGGTCGCATCGGCGCCGCGCAGAACGAATGGCAGACCGAGTCCCACCGTGAACGCGAGCGCGAGCGGAAGCGTGAGGCCGAGGTAGAGCCCACCGTACATCTGCCGGCGGTTCACCGGCTGCGCGAGGAGGAGCTCGATGAACTCTCGCGAGTTGTACAGATACACCGTCCCGAAGACGATCGAGACAAGCGGCACCAGAAAGAGCACCACACTCACGAGGCTGAGCTGCGCCTTCATCGGATCGCCGCTGAATCGCAGTAGCCCGTCGGTGATAAGCATGAAGAAGAGCGCGTACGCGATGAGCCACCGGCTGCGCAGCGCGTCCTTCGCCTGGTATTTCAGCACCTTCAGGATCGTGTTCATGCGGCCACCGGGAGCAGGCCGCGCCGCATCATCGTCGCGATCGCGCGCTCGAGCGTACCCTGATTGGTGATCCGCTTGAGCTCATCGAGCGTGCCGCCGAAGACGATCCGACCCTCCAACAGCAGCGCCACATCGTCGGCGAGCTCCTCGAGCTCGCTCATGATGTGCGAGGACAGCAGGAAAGTCCGTCCTCCACCGCGCTCGGCGAGAATCTTGTCCTTGAGGACGCCGCTGGACACGGGATCCAGTCCGGCCGTGGGCTCGTCGAGCACGAGTAGCTCAGGCGAAAACAGGAATGCCATCACGGCGTTCACCTTTTGACGCGAGCCGCCCGAGAGCAGGCGAAGGGGTTGATCGAGAATGGCGTCGAGCGCGAACGCATCAACCAGCTCGAGATCGATCAGAGCGCCAGGCCCGCGCAGATCCTTGAGCATGCAGATGAGCTCCGATGCCGTGAGGTTCTCCGGATAGCGCGCGATCTGCGGCATGTAGCCAATGCGCGAGCGATACTGCCGGTCGCCGTCGATGTTCGTGCCGCGAATGGAGATGCGGCCGGCGTCCGGACGCGTGAGCCCAAGCAGCGACTTGATCAGCGTCGTCTTCCCCGCGCTGTTGGGGCCTACAAGCGCCGTTACGCGGCCGGGGCGCACGGCGATGCTGACTGCGCGAAGCACCTGCAGCGCGCCGAAAGACTTGGAGAGCTCGGTTACTCGAACGAGTGGTTCGATCATTGTACCCACCGCATTGCCGGAGTGGAGTCCGCCAGCGTTTCCGGCGTGAGCGCAGGGATCACGCGCTCCGCCGCGTCGAGGAGGAGGAGGAAGTTGCTGCGAAGCAAAATGAGAGCAGGCTCGTTCTGCGCGACGACAATGGATGCCAGGCGCACCGGCCGGTGCGGCACGTCTCCGGTTCCGTCGTGGTCGAGATCGTAGCCATCGTAGGCGGACCAGTAGTTGCCCGCGAACGTGCTCGTGTTCGAGCGGCTGTTGGTGGCGACGTCGAAGGTGTTGCCGGCGAAGTCGTTGCCGGTGAACAGCGCGTCATCCGTGCTCGCCTGCAGCTTGAGCGCCCACCCGTTGTTCACGAACTGGTTGTGGTCCGCGAGAAGCCGCGTCGCGCCGTCCGCGACGAGCCCCGTCGTGTTGTTCGCGAACACGTTCCGCTGCAGGTGGCTGTCGGCAATCTCCTTGAGCAGGAGGCCATAGGCGGATGATCCGCGATTCCCCTCGAATCGATTGTCGGTCATCTGCACGTGCTTCGAGTACATCACTGCGACTCCGGCGCCGTTGTGGCGGAACGTGTTGCGCTGATAGTCACAGCTGTCGGAGTACATGAAGTGCAGCCCGTAGCGGAGATTGTCCGTGCTCACGTTGTCGCGAACGTGCGCCTCGCGAGTGAACTCGAAGTAGATGCCGTCGCGGTGCCCGGACACGCGGTTGCCCACGATCGTGATCTCACGCGAGTGCCACAGGTGGATCCCGTTGCCGGACGTTGCGTCGCGAGTTCGCGTGGCATGGAGCTCGTTGTGCTCGAGAACGCACTCCGAGGCCTCCTGCAGGTAGATCCCGAAGAACGCGTTGTCGATCCTGTTGTCGCGTATCGTGCAGAAACTGGCGCGCACGACCTTGATTGCGGCGAGATCCTCTGTGAACGCGACACCGACGTTCTCGAAGTGCAGCCCGCGCACCGTTACGCTGTCGCCCGTGACGGTCATGATCTGGCGCTTGCTTTCACCGTCCAGTATCGCGTCTCCCACGCCGGCAATCGTGACGGGGAATGCCACGACGATCGTCGTATCGCGATACGTGCCCGCGTGCACCACGATCGTTCCGCCACGCGCTACCCGGGCGAGCGCGTCGCGAATGCTCCGAACGGGCCCGTTCGGCGAGACCTCCACCACCATCGGCGCGCGGCCGACTGGCTCGCGAGGGATTGCCGCCGCCGCGGGCATCGTCGCCACGACCAGCGCGACCATCACGCCCGCGGCGAGATATGCACCGCGGCGCAGCTCACACATCGTGCGCTCCGTGCAGCGACAAGGATCCCCGCCCGTGCGAGCGCATCACGATCACCGCCGCCGCGAGCGCCAGCGCCAGCGCACCGAAGGCAATCCAGCCGCCCGCATCCGGCCATGACACCGCCGTGAAGTTCAGCAGCTGTTTCACGCCAATGAGCGGCGGCTGGTAGTTCATCCCCGGGATCTTGATGATCGCGTGCTCGAAATCGAGGTGATGGCCGTAGTCGTACTCCCACCGCCAGAAGTCCGCCAACCCCGCCGCGCCAAGCGCGAAGAAGCCCACGCACCACGCGTACAGCACCCGGCGGCGGCCGACCGCCGCGGCAGCGAGACCGCCCGCGATGAGCAGCGCGACGATCCACGGCATGATCCGGAGCTCCGGAATGGCGTCCGGCGAGATGCGCTGCATCCCGATGTAGTGATTGAGCCCGTTGATGTTGGCGAGATCGTTCGGCGTCGCCCCCCGCACGCTGCTGATGCCGATTCGCATTCCCAGCCCCTCGGGGTACTGGGGCGCGACGAGCTGCACTCGCCAGAGCGGCAAGAAGAACAGCCCGATGAGACTCAACGAGGCGATCGCGGTGAGCAGTCGCGGTACGACGGACATCGTAACCCTGTGCGTGCGATGCATCGGGCACGCGGCGAGCAGTCGCATCGCCATCAGCGGAGGCCGGTCGCGGACACCACGTGTTTCGCCACGTCCATCTTCACCTCGGCCCCCAGCGCCGCCGTCTGTGCGGTGTGGCTCGTGTTCGCCATCAGCGCCACGTTCGACCCCGCCGGGCGAGACGCGGACGCTCAAGTGGATTCCGCAGGCGCCGGCGGTCTACCCGTTCTACTGTACGGACTTCTGCTCGGCGCTGCACCAGGAGATGCAGG
>Ga0075522_10003131_pt1 | contig 12087 bp, 7 predicted proteins | sample NGEPerA_FD_74796 | JGI IMG/M metagenome (GOLD analysis project Ga0075522, IMG submission 74796) | Arctic peat soil microbial communities from the Barrow Environmental Observatory site, Barrow, Alaska, USA - NGEE PermafrostL2-A | ecosystem: Environmental > Terrestrial > Soil > Wetlands > Peat ... | reverse complement strand
GCCTCGTAACCCATCGCGCGATCGAGCTCCGTGGGGTGCGCGATCGACTCGTGCACGGTGAGCCAGAGATGCGTTGGGTGCAGCACGAGGTCGTAGCGCCCCACCTCCACCGATTTCGCCGAGAGCTTCTCGACTGCCTCGGTGGCCCAGCGCGTCGCGTTATCGACGAGCTTGGAGTCGCGCACGTGCTCGTAGCCGAGTCCCCTTGGCGCGATGTCGTTGGACTGGATGGACTGGAAGTCCGAGAAGTCCGGCGCGACGGCCGTGACGTTCATCCTAGGCTGCGCGCGGTAGATCGTCTGGACGACGTACGTGCCATCGCTCGTGGCCAACGTCTTCTCCTCGCGGAGGAAGAACATCGCTGAGGTCACGAACTTGGCGCCCTTTACGTTGAGCGCGGCAGCGTTCGCATCGAGCAGGAGCGCGACCTTCTCCTCCACCGGCACGTCGAACGGATCGATCTCAACCGGGCCGCGCCACGTCCCGTTCGCGGTGGGCGTCACCGGCGCGAGCACCACGGGGCGCTCGAGCACCGCGCGGTTCGCCTGCGCCTGCGCGACGGCCTGCCGCGCCACACGCACCATCTCATCCGGCGAGAGATCGCGACTCGCGGCGAAGCCCCACGCACCGCGCACCAGGACGCGCACGCCAAAGCCGAACGTCTCCGAATCGTTGAGCGCCTGCACGCGATGCTCGCGCGCCTGAATGGCCTGATTGCGATTCTGGCTGATGCGCACGTCCGAGTACTCGGCGCCGGCGGATTTAGCCGCATCGAGCGCGCGCATGGCGAGCTCCTTGAATTTCGGATCGCTCAGCGGCGGTGCGTCGTGCTCGGTAATGCGATAGTACGGGGGGATGCGATACGCCGCGAGGCCAAGCGCCGCGGCAGAAGACAGCTGAAGAAACTCTCGTCTCGAATGGGCCACTCATCTCCTCGGCGCATGGCGCCTTGTACTGGCGCGAATATAGGAATGTAAAAAAACGCACGCAATAGCGCATTCGTTGAAACACCACGTGCTGTTCGCCGTCGCTCAGTGCTTCCGTTATTATAGGTGTGTCAGCACCTTGTCGAGACGACGTCCCCCAGCGACTCACGGCCATGCCAACGCTCACGATCGACGGACGTGAAGTGACGGTGCCGGAAGGCACCACTATTCTCGAGGCAGCGCGATCCATGGGAATCGCGGTACCGACTTTGTGCTGGTACCCGAAGCTCCCGATCGTCGGCAACTGTCGAATCTGCCTCGTGTCCGTGGAGGGAAGTCCGAAGCTCGTCGCGTCGTGCGCGGCGCAAGCTGAGGAGGGGCAGAAAGTCACGACGGAATCGCACGCCTCCGTCGAAAACCGCAAGGCAGTACTCGGAATGCTGCTCGAGCGCTATCCGGTGGAGGAGATCCCCGAGGACGGCGCGCGCAACGAGTTCGAGCAGTACGTGCGCCGCTACGGCGTTCCGACTGCGAAGCGCTCATCGCTCGGCCTGCGGGAAGGGGATGAGCGCGCGGGCGATCCGCTCATTCAGCACGACATGTCCACCTGCATTCTCTGTACGCGCTGCGTGCGCGCGTGCGAGGACATCCAGGTGGTGGGCGTGCTCGACATGGCGTACCGCGGCGAGCACGCGGAGATCATCGTCGGCGCGGACGGCAATCCGGAGCACGCGGGGTGTACCTGGTGCGGCGAGTGCGTGCGCGTGTGCCCAACGGGCGCGATCCACGACATCATCCCGCTCGCCAAGATGCGCGCGGAATCGCTGCGCGAGCCCGTGGAGAAAGTTCGAACCGTGTGCCCGTACTGCGCCGTCGGCTGCCAGCTCGATCTCGAAGTGCGCGGCAACGACATCCAGCGCGTCACGAGTCCATGGATCGAGGAGACGACGCCGAACATCGGCTCGACGTGCGTGAAGGGGCGCTTCGGCTTCGACTTCACGATGCACCGCGACCGGCTCACGAAACCGCTCATTCGCAAGGGATGGACGAAGCGCGACGGGGCGTGGTCGTGGGAGCCAGCCGCCGAGCAGACCGCGGAATGGGGACGCCGCGGTGGGCCATGGATGCGCGTGGCAGAGGAGAGCCAGACGAAGAAGCGCCGCCCGAAGTTCAATCCGCTTCAAAAGCTTCCGCTCGTCGACGCACCACTCGGCGACGCACGCGATCGCGTCGCGACGCCGGCGAGCTGGTACGAGCCGTTCCGCGAGGCGACGTGGGAGGAGGCGATGGACCTTACCGCGTCGCAGATGATCCGACTTCGCGACACGAGCGGACCGGATAGCCTCGCGGTGTTCTCTTCGGCCAAGTGCACCAACGAGGAGAACTACCTGCTCCAGAGGCTGCTGCGCGCGGGCATCGGCACCAACAACATCGATCACTGCACGCGGCTCTGTCATGCGTCGTCGGTGAGCGCGATGCAGCGGTCCATGAACACGAGCGCCGCATCCGGCTCCATGCGCGAGGTCGAGACGGAGAGCGACGTCATTTTCATCCTCGGCGCGAACACCACGGAGTCGCATCCCGTGTTCGGCGCGGCGATCAAGCGGGCCCAGAGGCGCGGCGCAAAGCTCATCATCGCGGACCCGCGAAGGATCGAGCTCGCCCAGCGCGCGGACATCCATCTCCAGATGCTTCCGGGCACCGACGTCGTGCTGCTCAACGCGATGCTCCAACACATCTTCGAGAAGAAGCTGGAGGACACGAAGTTCATCGCGGCGCGAACTCACGGCATCGACGCGCTGCGCGAGTCGGTCGCGCCGTACACGCCGGAGATGGCCGAGACGATCACCGGCGTGCCCGCCTCCGTCATCCGGAGCGCTGCCGAGATGTACGCGACGGGCGGACGCGTCGCGACGATGTGGGCGATGGGGCTCACTCAGCATCACACCGGCACCGACATCGTCACGACGCTGCTCAATCTCTTGCTCGCGTGTGGAATGATCGGCCGGTGGGGCGCGCCCATGATGCCGATTCGCGGGCAGAACAACGTGCAGGGTGCGAGTGACGTCGGGGCGATTCCGATGTCGTACCCGGACTATCTGCCCGTGAACGACCCCTCAGTACGCAAGGTGTTCGCGAATGCGTGGCACGTGCCGGAGGATCGGCTGTCGCTCGTGGCCGGCCTGCGCGTGACGGAGATCGTAAAAAAGGGCAGCCCCGTACACGGGCTGTTCATCATGGGAGAGAATCCCATCATCTCCGATCCCGACATTTCGCACGCGGAGGAGTGGTTCCATCATCTGGACTTCGTGGCCGTGCAGGATCTCTTCCTCACCGAGACGGCGCGATACGCGGACGTCGTGCTGCCCGGATCGTCGTTCGCCGAGAAGACGGGGACGGTGGTGAACACCGAGCGCCGTATCCAGCTCATGACCAAGGCGATCGATCCGCCGGGCGACGCGCGGGGCGATCTCGAAATTCTCATCGAGCTGTCGAACCGCATCGGGTTGCCCACGCCATTCACGAACTCGGCTCAGGTGATGGACGAGATCGCGACGGTCACGCCATCATGGCGCGGCGTGTCGCACGCGCGACTTCACGGTGGCGGGCTTCAGTACCCCGTCGAGAACGAGCACCACCCGGGCACAGACTTCCTCTTCCCCGACGAGTTTCCGACGGCGGATGGAAAGGCGCTTCTCGTTGGCGTCGAGTTTCTGCCGCCCGCCGAACTGCCGGACGCGGACTATCCGTACTTCATGAACACCGGCCGTCAGATGTACCATTGGCACACTGGGACGATGACGCGCCGGTCGACGGGACTCGACGCGCGCGAGCCGACGCCAATCGTCGAGCTGAATCCTGACGATGCGAAAGAGATGGGCGTGAACGATGGCGATCCCGTGCGCATCACGTCGCGGCGCGCGTCGATCGAGATCTCCGTTCGGCTGTCCGAGCGGGTGGCGCACAAGCAGATATTCATCCCGATGCACTATCGCGAAGCGGCCGCCAATCTGCTCACTAACCCGGTGCTGGATCCGTACGCGGCGATTCCTGAGTTCAAGGTCTGCGCGGTGCACATCGAGCCGGTGTTGCGCGAGGGGAAGCGTTTCCAGCAGGAGAAGCGAAGCGAGCGTGCGGTCGCGGTCGGAGACGACTAAGTGGATCTCGGAATCGACGGAAAGGTCGCGCTCGTCACCGGGGCCTCGAGTGGGCTTGGGCGAGCGTGCGCGCGTGCGCTCGCGGCCGAGGGCGTTTCCGTCGCGCTGATCGCGCGGCGACCGGAGGAGCTGTCGCGCGTGGCCGCGGAGATCGCCGCCGAGTCGCACCGTCGTATTCTCCCGCTGGTGGCTGACGTCACCGACAGCGATGCCACCGCCGCGGCGGTGGCGGAGGCAAAGGCCACGCTCGGCCCGATCGACATTCTCGTCGCGAACGCGGGCGGTCCACCGTCGACGACGTTCGAGACCACGACGTACAAGCAGTACGTGACGGCACTCGAGCTGAATCTACTGTCGTCGATTCGGCTGGCGCAGCTCGTGGTACCGGGGATGCGCAAGCAGCAGTGGGGCCGCGTCGTGTTTCTGACGTCGACCGCCGCGAAGCAGCCGATCGCGTCGCTGATACTCTCGAACACGGCGCGCGCCGGGCTGGCGGCGTTCGCGAAAACGCTGGCCACCGAGTGCGCGCACGACAACGTGCTGGTGAACACGATTCTCACGGGGCACTTCGACACGGATCGCGCGATGTCGCTCGCTGCTGTTGCGTCGCAGAGGGAGCACCGAACGATCGACGAGATGCTGCGCACGCGCCGGAAGCTGATTCCGCTCGGCCGCGCCGGCGATCCGGCGGAGCTGGCGGCCGTGGTCGCGTTCCTTGCGTCGCAGCGTGCGAGCTTCGTCACCGGCGTCGCCATTCCGGTGGACGGCGGGCAGATCGCGACGACGTTCTAGGCGTGTCGGCCAGGGTTTGGATGTCGTTCAGGAAGAGATAACTGCCGTGACTACCACAGAGGCGCAGAGGAAACTGAGAGACGCGGAGACGGCGAGAGCACTGCAGAGGCGCTCCCCTCCGCGTCCTCAGTTCCTCTGCGCCTAAACAGAAACAAATCTTGGCGTAATGGCTGAGGCCGTAGCCTCAGAACTCTTCGTCGCACGGAAAAGGCGATTGCCTGGCGGACACTCCATCGCTACCGCCTCATCCCAGTCAAAAGTCCTTTCCGTTTTGGTCCGCCTGGTCCGTTTGTGTCCGTATCAGGGATGTATGCGCCAGCCCGAGCGGCAGTTGACGACAGCGGATCGCCACTGGGGTCGGCGAAGCCGGTGAATCACTCTGCGGTGATGTGGTTAACTACGCCTAGCCTCTCCCGAATCGCCATGCGAGCTTTCGCGCGGCCGTGACACGGTGAAGGTTCACAGCTCAATAGAGGAGTGTCGGTGAAAGCGCTCGTGAAGCAGGCGGCGGAGCCCGGATTCGTGCTGCGCGACGTACCGGTGCCAACGATCCGCGATGACGAAGTGCTGATCCGCGTTCGACGCGCTGGCGTCTGCGGAACCGACGTGCATATCTACGAGTGGGATGACTGGGCGCGCGGTCGATGCGTGCCGCCGTTCACCGTCGGCCACGAGTTTGCCGGCGATGTGACCCAGGTGGGGTCGCTCGTGAGCGATGTCCGCGTCGGCGACCGGGTGACAGCCGAGGGACACATTGTGGACGGGCGGTGCACGCTGTGTCGTACTGGCAATGCGCACGCCTGTCCATACACGAAGGTCATCGGCGTCGATCGGGACGGATGCTTCGCCGAATTCATCGCGATGCCGGCCACGAACGTGTGGCATCTCGACGACAACATCTCGTACGATGTCGGCGGGATCCACGATCCCATGGGGAACGCCTTCCACACCGCGCTCACGGCGAATATCCCGGGCGCGGCGGTGCTCATCACGGGGTGCGGGCCGATCGGCATTTTCGCGGCGGGAATCTGCCGCGCGGCAGGCGCGTCGCGGGTGATCTGCTCCGACGTGAACGACACGCGGCTCGAGCTGGCGCGGCAGATGGGCGCGACGGATGTCGTGCATCCGAACGAGCTCGAGGCGCTCGTGAAGCGAGTCACCGAGTTCGGCGTGGACGTCGTGCTCGAGATGTCCGGCGTGCCCTCGGCCATCCACCAGGCGTTCGCGCTGGTGCGTCCGGCGGGCCGCGTGCAGATGCTTGGCGTCCCTGCCAAGCCGATGACCTTCGACTTCGCAACGGAGCTCGTGTTCAAGGGCGTGACCGTGTATGGCGTCACCGGCCGCCGCATGTACGACACCTGGCACCAGATGAGTCGCTTTCTCCGGGCGGGTACGTTCGACCCGACGCCGGTGATCACACATCGCTTTCCCCTCGAGCGCGCGGACGATGCGATCGCGGCGATCAAGTCGGGTGCCGCGGGGAAAGTCATCTTCGACATCGCGTGATGCAATGAATCAGAAGTTTTCTGCGGCGCTCCAGGAACAGCTGGACGCGCTCAAGCGCGATCGCGTCTACAAGACGCTGAACTATCTCGATTCGCCCCAGGCGGCACGCGTGACGATGGAAGGGCGCGGCGAGGTGCTCATCCTCTCCTCCAACAATTATCTCGGCATGTGCGCGGAGCCGAGCGTGGTGGAGGCGGGGCGGGAGGGATTGTCGCGATTTGGCGCTGGTACAGGAAGCGTGCGCTTCATCTGCGGTACGTTCACGGTGCACCGCGCGCTCGAGCAGGCGCTGGCGCGCTTCAGCGGCACGGCATCGGCGCTGTCGTACGTCTCCTGCTGGAATGCGAACGAGGGGTTCACGGCGACGGTCGTGGAGGAGGGCGACTTCGTGATCTCGGACGCGCTCAATCACGCGTCCATTATCGACTCGGTGAGACTCGCCAAGGCGATCACGAAGTGCACGACCGCCGTGTACAAGCACTCGGACATGGACGATCTGCGCGGGAAGCTCGAGGGCGCGAAGGGCGCGCGGCGACGGATAATCTGGACCGACGGGATCTTCTCGATGGAGGGCGACATCGCGAAGCTACCGGAGATTCTGGATCTCGCGCGGACGTACGATGCGATCGTGGTGATGGACGACTCGCACGCCACCGGCGTGCTCGGCAAGAACGGCCGTGGAACGGCAGAGCACTATGGAGTGCTCGGCGACGTGGACGTCATTACATCGACGCTCGGCAAGGCGCTGGGTGGTGCGGCGGGAGGATTCACGGCTGGGCCGGAGTCGCTCACGGACTATCTCACTCAGCGCTCCCGCCCGCAGCTATTCTCGAACGCACTGCCGCCGACCGTGGCGGCGAGCGCGCTCGCGGCGGTGGAGTTCATCGAACAGCACCCGGAGCGCGTGCAGCAATTGCACGAGAACGCGAAGTATTTCCGCTCGGCGATCACCGAAGCAGGATTCTCACCCTTGGCTGGAGACACTCCAATCGTGCCGATAATTGTCGGGGAGACGTCGCTCGCGCTCGAGATGAGCGAGCGCATGCTGCGCGAAGGCGTGTTCGTCACCGGATTCGGATTCCCGGTGGTGCCGCAGGGGCACGCGCGAATCCGATGCCAGGTCTCGGCGGCGCACACGCGCGCCGATCTGGACTTCGCGGTGGATACGTTCAAGAAGGTGGGTCGAGCCGTCGGGTTGCTGAAATGAGCGCGCGCGGAGCGAACCGTCCGCGCCGGCTTCCCTTCCTCTCCGCTTTTCTGCTTTGCTCAACGCTCGCGTCGGGACTCGTTCCCGCCGCGAGCGTTTTGGCGCAAGGGGTGGGGGGCGTGCCGTCGCCGGAGTCGGTACTGGGCTATCGCGTTGGAGCGGATCGCAGGCTCGCGGACTGGAGCGAAGTGTTGGGCTACTTCGGAAAACTCGCCGCGGCGTCGCCAGCCGTTGTGATCCAGACTCTGGGCAAGACGACGATGGGGAAACCGCTGATCGCGGCGATCATCTCGACGCCGGAGAATGTGAGGCGGCGGGAAGAAATCTTCGCGGGGCAGCGGGAGCTCGCCGATCCACGGACGCTAGGCGCCGTGCGCGAGGACTCGCTGTACGCGCGCCAACCGGCGGTGCTGGTGATCCAGTGCAACATCCACTCGGACGAGATCGCGTCGTCGCAGATGGCGATGGAGCTCGCGTATCGACTGGCGACGAACGACACGCTCCAGGCGGAGCTCGAGCATGCAGTGGTGATTCTCATCCCGAGTGTGAATCCGGACGGCGAGCAGATGGTGGTGGAGTGGTACCGCGCGCAGCTCGGGACGAAGTGGGAGGGCGGCCGGATGCCGTGGATATACAACAAGTACTCCGGCCACGACGACAATCGCGACTGGTTCATGATGACGCAGGTGGAGACGCGCCTCGTGTCGGACGCGTTGTACCGGCAGTGGCTGCCCGAGATTTTCTACGATGTGCACCAGATGGGCGCGAAGGGCGCGCGGCTGTTCGTGCCGCCGTTTCTCGACCCCGTGAATCCGAACATCGATCCGTTGATCGTGCGCGGCATCGGTCTAATCGGCGCGGAGATGGCGAGCGCGCTCGAGTCGAATGGCAAGTCGGGCGTAGTCGACCACGCCGTGTACGACATGTGGTGGGACGGTGGCGCGCGGTCGACACCGGCGCGGCACAACATGATCGGGCTGCTCACGGAGGCCGCGAGCGTGAAGGTGGCGACGCCGATCACGCAGACTCCGTCCGAGCTCACGGGTCACGATCGCGGGCTGCCAGTGTACGAGCGCACGGTGGACTTTCCGAATCCCTGGAAGGCGGGACTCTGGACGCTGCGCGACATCGTGGACTACGAGCTGATCGCGAGCGAATCGCTGGTGCACCTCGCGAGTGCGGAGAGGGAGCGCTACGTGCGCGACTTCGTCATGCTCGGGCGGCGCGAGATCGCGATGGGCGAGAGCGATAGCGTGAAGGCGTGGGAGATTCCGTTCGCGCAGCGGGATCCGGGAGCCATGATGCAAATGATGGAGGCGCTCGAGCTCGGCGGCGTCGAGATGTCGATGACCGATAGCTCGCTACTCGTCCCGATGGCGCAGCCGTTTCGTGCGCACGCCAAGGATCTGCTCGAAGTGCAGCGCTATCCGAAGCGGACGATGTGGCCGGGCGGGCCGCCGGAGCAGCCCTACGATGTCACCGGTTGGACCTTGCCGCTTCAGATGGGAGTGCGGGTTCGCGCGCTCTCTTCCATGCCCGCAGCCCGTCCGTTCGGAGGCATGTTCAACATGATGAGCGAGAAGCAGGTGAGTTCCATCAACTCGAGACACACTGACGAGTACTCGTCGATCGCCGCGTCGCTCGCACTCAGGCACCCGATCACGGTGCACTCAGGCGCCAACCACTACACCCTCACCCGCATGCCCCGCATCGCCGTCTACCGTCCGTGGACCGCCAACATGGATGAGGGGTGGACCCGTTGGGTACTCGAACAATTCAAGCTCCCCTATGTCTCATTGACCGATTCGGTCGCCAGAGCGGGCAAGTTGCGTGACCACTTCGACGTCCTGCTCGTCCCCGACATGAGCCTGCGGGAGATGCGAGACGGTAACTCCGAAGCGGAGATGCCCCCTCCATACGCCGGTGGACTCGGTGCTGTCGGTATCGATGCGATACGGGAATTCGTCACGAAGGGTGGAACGCTGGTGCTGCTCGATCGAGCATCGGAGCTGGCGACGGAGTCGCTCGGCGTCCCGGTGCAGAGGATCGTCGTACCGCGCCACCTGACAGACGAATCACGCTCGCACGCCCCTGGCACCGGAGAGAATGCCGAGCCGCTGTACGCACCGGGCTCGATTCTGCGAGTGCTGGTGGATACGACGGATGCAATCGGATACGGAATGCCCGACACGGCGGCGGTCTACTTCACGAACTCCGTGACGTTCGATGTACACGCCGCGTCGCAAGTACGTGTGATCGCACGATACCCCGATCGGGGAGAAGACATTCTGCTGAGTGGATATCTGCAGGGAGCATCACAGATCGCGGGGAAAGCGGCCGCGATTTCCGCACCGGTTGGACGCGGACGCGTCGTGATGTTCGGCTTTCGTCCGCAGCACCGCGGTCAGTCGTACGGAACGTTCCGCATGCTGTTCAACGCATTGCTCACCGGTGGCGGCTCAGCCACTCGTAATTAGACCCTCCTGCCCGCACAACGAATGAGGAGTCACACCATGCGCACGGTCCGTTCGATGATCTCCGTGCTCGCCCTCGTGGCGCTGACGCCCGCCGTCAGTGCTGCCCAGTCGAATCGCCTCTTTGAGAACGCGTGGTTCTGGGGCGCCAAGTTCGGGATCATGAACTTCTCGACCGGCAACAACAACTCGACCACCGCGCCGTTGCTAGGCGCCGAGTGGCTGATCACGCGCAATCGGGCGGGCCTGTATCTGAGCGCCGAGCAGGCGTTCTTCAACACCACCGGCTACGTGACCGACGGCACCGGACAACAGTACAACGTCGCGCTCAAGGATTCGCGCCGCTACACTGCCGCGCTGCTCGCCTTTCCGGTGAACTGGGGAACGCTCCGCCCGTACGCCGGCGTCGGACTCGCGCTGAATCTGATTCAGCACGCCACAGTGGATCCGAGTCAGTTCACCGATCCCGATCAGGTGGACGTCGTCGAGAACGCGGTGCACGAGGAACGCGACCGTGTCTCCTTCCTCCTGATGGGCGGCGTCCAGGCGCAGTACCGCCGCTTCTCGGTGTTCGGCCAGGCCACGTACATGCCGGCGCGCGCGAACTTCTTCTTCAGCGGACGATCGACGTACATTCTCGAAGCGGGGCTGCGCTACAACGTCGGCAGCTCGATCGACAAGACGCCGTAACGGCCTCGCACGACTCTCGAATTCGAAAACGGCGGCGCCATCTCGTGGCGCCGCCGTTTTTTCATCCTCGCCGCAGGTGGCGCGGCGTCCGCGACGCCCACGGACTGTCCGCCACGAGCCAGCGCAGCGGCCAGTCCACGCACTTCGTGATCCCGATGCGCGGTGTGATGGCGACGTTCGCGTCCGGCACCGGCACACCTCGCAGAATCTCGATCGCGCTCTCTCGCAGCGGCATCCCGTTCACCTCCCCGGTGATGCCGAGCGCCGCACACAGCTTTCCGGGTCCGTTGGCGAGATCCCGGTCGCGCACTGCGCCGCGCCGCGTGCGCATGAGCTCTATCCCCTCCACTGGTTCCACCGCTCGAATGAGCACGGCGCTCGGCAGCCCGACGCTGCGCGTCACCGCGTTGAAGCACCAGTGCACGCCGTAGATGAAGTACACGTACGCGGTTCCCGGAGGCCCGTAGAGCCACTTCGTGCGCGCGGTGAGGCCGGCGGCGGCGTGACACGCGAGATCGTGCTCGCCGAGGTAGGCCTCGGTCTCGACGATGCGACCACTGGCGACGCCGTCCGGCGACGTGTAGCGGAGGATGGCACCGAGCAGGTCGCGTGCGACCTGCTCGGTGTCCCTCTCGTAGAATCGTGCTGCGAGCGCTCGCGCCACGGGCGCGGCGCTCGCGCTCATCCGTCGCCCTTGGCTGCGCCGGCGGTCTTCTTCGCGCGTGGGCGACGCGGCTTCGCGGCCGCCTTCTCCCCGGACGCGGCTGCCGTGGCCTTGGGCTTCTTGGCGCGCGCAGTCTTGGCCGCGCGGGTGCGCTTGGTTGGTGCCGCCGCGCGCTCCTTCTCGGGCTCCGGCGTGGCCTCGAGCACCAACGCCGGCGATGTGACTGCGTGCGACGTGGCCGCATGCGGCGCGCCGGAATCGACGACGCCGAGGTTCAGCAGCTCGGGCGGCATCTCGCCGCCGCGGCCGCGACCGCGCATGCCACGTCGTAGCGACGCCGCGTTAGCGGCGCTGCGCGCGGACTGACTCGGCTCCGCGGGAGCGGGAGCGGCCGCCGCCAACTGCTCGGCAACCGTCGCCACAGCCGCGGCGGGCGCGACTTCGTAGTCATCGCCGCGCTTGCGGAGATCGATGACGTCGGCGTCGTGCGCGTCGCGAAGGATGCGAAGAAAGAAGCGCTCATCGAGCGTCTCGCTGTCGTGGCCCAGGAGCTCGCGCGCCTTTTTGCGAACCGCGCTTGCCGGGACAGGCTTGTCTTCGCTCGTGGTGAGCGATGACACCGCGCGTCGCAGCAGTGCCAGCGCCTCGTCGCGCGTGAGGCGTTCGCCCG
>Ga0075522_10003129_pt1 | contig 12090 bp, 14 predicted proteins | sample NGEPerA_FD_74796 | JGI IMG/M metagenome (GOLD analysis project Ga0075522, IMG submission 74796) | Arctic peat soil microbial communities from the Barrow Environmental Observatory site, Barrow, Alaska, USA - NGEE PermafrostL2-A | ecosystem: Environmental > Terrestrial > Soil > Wetlands > Peat ... | reverse complement strand
GGCGTGGTTACTGTGCGCCTGGAAGTGAAATCCAAAGGTTGCGGGGCAGCGTCTTTGCCAACGGAGCTCAAAGCCGCGATTCAGGATGCCGCCCCGGATGCTGCCGCGATTGTTGTGGAAGAATACGGAGCGTCTGTCACCGGAAGTGGTTTTGTTTCCGTGGTTCAACTGGAACATTCTGTGTCTCTTGATGTAGCTGCCGCGGAATCGCGCCGTGGGAGCGCTGACTGAGATGGGCGCCATGTCCCCAACTCGACCGGGCAACGCGTTCGCGACGCTTCGTCAACTGGCGCGAAAACGAACTGCCGTGGAGCGATGCGAAATGTGTGCGCTCGAGCTGGGCCCAGAGCACGATCATCTGGTCGAACCCGCGGGTCGCAAATTGATTTGCGCCTGCAACGCCTGCGCAATTCTCTTTGAAGGGCAAAGCGGCGCGAAATACAAACGAGTCCCGCGAGAAGTAATATTCTTAAAGGATTTTGAACTGAGCGATACGCAGTGGGACGGACTTGCCGTGCCCATTGAGATGGCTTTCTTCTTTAATAGCAGTCCGCTCGCAAAGGTCGTCGCGCTGTATCCCAGTCCCGCAGGTCCGATGGAATCCTTGCTGCCGCTGGACACGTGGTCAGAAATTGTCGCGACGAATCCTATCCTTTCGCGCATGCAACCTGACGTGATGGCATTTTTGATTAATCGCGTGGGGTATGCCCGAGGTGCTGTTCCTTCGGAATATTATCTTGTGCCCATCGACGAATGTTACAAGCTCGTTGGCCTGATTCGCGCGCATTGGCGCGGACTCTCCGGAGGCACGGAAGTGTGGCGGGAGATTAATTCTTTTTTGCCATGCTAAAAAAGAAATCGAGATTCGTCGAAGAAGGGACGGCCCATGCCTGACCTTTCGTTCACGATTGAAGGGGTGGAGGCAGTACCATACGCGGCGGTTCCTTTGCTTTCCTTTAAGGCAAAAATCGTAAACGGCAGTTCCGCGGAAATTGTTCGCAGTGTTTCCGCTCGGGTGCAGATTCAGATTGAGCCGACGCAGCGGAAATATGACGCCGCGGAACAGGCGAGCTTGAAGGATTTATTTGGGGAGCCGGACCGCTGGGGCCGCACACTGCGGACAATGCTCTGGACTCATGCCACCCTTGCAGTTCCGGCGTTTACGGACAGCGTAGTCGCTGAAATTTCCGTTCCATGCACATTTGATTTCAATATTCCGGCAACGAAATATTTTTATGGAGCAAAGAGCGGCGAGTTACCTTTGTGTTTCCAATTCAGCGGCACCGCATTTTATCAGGCGGAGGACGGTGGGCTGCAGATCGCTCCCATTTCCTGGGATAAAGAGGCGCGATTTCGATTGCCTGTAAAAGTCTGGAAAGAAGTAATGGACTTGTACTACCCGAACTCCGCGTGGCTTTCCTTGCGCAGAGACACCTTTGAAAAGCTATATCAATTCAAAGTGCGCGAAGGGATCCCGACATGGGAAGAAGCATTGGAAAGGGCGCTGAGCGCTCTTCCTGAGGCGGTGAGGTCGTGAACGCCGCGCTCGTTGATGGAATTGTGAAGGCAGTCCTCTATGAGGGATACATGCTGTATCCTTACCGGCCTTCCGCAGTCAAAAACCGGCAGCGATTTAATTTCGGCGTCGTTTACCCGCGCGCGTACAGCGAATCGCAAAATGCCGGCGATGCTTGGACCATGCAAACCGAATGCCTCGTGACCGGCAGCGCAAAAACGGAGTGCCGGGTGCGCGTAAGATTTCTGCGAATGGTGGACCGAACGATCGCCAAACTGGCGGCGCCATGCGGCGAACTATCTGAAGTCACCGCGGAAAATACGGTTGAAGTCGAGCGACTGGAGTCGAATGGACAGGTATTCCAGCCGTGGCAGGAAGCTGCGGAAGAAACAATTGAGGTCACCGCGATTAATATCTGTGCGCTTTCACATCAAGGTGCGACGTGGCCGTTCCGGTTATCTGCTCAGAAGAAAATAGAACCGATCGTGGACGACTGCGGCTTGATCGTTGGAATCGTAACGCTCCAAAAGTCAAATATTTCCGGCGTGATTGAACTTAGGGCAGGCGAAACGGTCCCAAGCATTTTCAAGCTGGCCGTAAAGATTTCCAACGAATCGATACTGGCGAGTACTGTTGAGGCCAATCGGGAGAAGGCCCTATCGCAATCTTTGGTTTCCACGCACACGATCCTGGAAGTGAACGACGGCGAATTTATTTCGCTCGTAGATCCGCCCGATCCATATCGCGATTTGGTTCGTGATTGCCAGAACCTGGGAACATGGCCCGTGCTTGTGGGAGAAGCCGGTGAGCGTAACACTCTGCTTTCTTCGCCCATCATTTTGTACGACTATCCCGAAATCGCCCCCGAAAGTCCCGGCGATTTGTTCGATGGCGCGGAAATCGATGAAATATTGTCTCTGCGCATCCTGACCATGACGGATGAAGAGAAACGTGAAATGCGCGAATCGGACAGCCGCGCGCGAATGATCCTGGAGCGCACGGAAGCGCTGCCGGAAGAACATTGGACCAAGCTTCACGGAGCATTGCGCGGTTTGCGAGGCGTGAAAGGCGGGCAGCCATGAACGAATGGGAATGGCAAGTGCTCGAAGATAAATCGACGGTAAAGTCGGTTGACATTTCGGGCGTGCAAGTCCGATGTGGAGATCGGGTTCGGCTGAATCCGAGGGCCGGCGGAGATGTTTTCGACCTGGCGCTCGCAGGAAAAATTGCGACGGTGGAATCGCTCGAACAGGACTACGAAGGAAATGTGCATGTGTGCGTTGTGGTTGACGATGACCCGGGCAGAGATATCGGAATGATGCGGCAACCGGGACATCGCTTCTTTTTCGCCACGACGGAAGTCGAACCATTGCCTGTTGAAGCACAACATCCGCAGACTGTGCAGACAAAGCAGATTCTCATCGCTGGGATTGGAAATATATTTTTAGGAGATGACGGTTTCGGAGTGGAAGTCGCCGCACGTCTCGCCGGTCATGCATTTCCTGCTGGTGTAAAAGTTGCTGACTTCGGGATTCGCGGTTTCGATCTTGCCTACGCATTGATGGACGGATATGAAACCACAATTTTGGTGGATGCTTATCCCGGCGACGGACAGCCGGGAACGCTGTTCGTGCTTGAGCCCGATGTGAATCGCTTGGATTCGGAGAAATCGCAGCAAGTATTCGTGGATCCCCATGGCATGAATCCGCTCAACGTATTGAAAATGGCAAAAAATATGGGCGGCGAATTAAAACGCGTACTGGTTGTCGGCTGCGTGCCGGCAACGTTGGGGCCGGACGAAGGACAGATGGGACTGAGCCAGTCCGTGGCGGCAGCGGTCAATGAATGTGTGAATTTGATCCATTCACTTGTGACTCGCATCCTTGCCGGAAAAAGGCTCGACCGAAACGAAGAGGGCCCGTCGGAAACAAACTGAACTGAGCGCGGACCAGCCGATTTGGACGCGATCGGCGTATGACTTTTGAGGTGGAAACTGGCGATGAATACAGAGACCCAAAAAAGCCTCTCGAAATTTCTGATCGATACGTCAGGAAGCAAGTTCACGGTTCAGGCCTTTTCCGCCGGCTTGCTTTCTTCATTTGGTCACAATCCAATCATCGCAATACGCGACTTCGACGGCCAAATTCGCATCGACCGGGAAACCTTACAAGACGGCCACATGCGGGTGGATGTGCACACCAAGCGCATGGATTTGGTGGACCAGATGAAAAGCGATGACCGCAAAAAACTCGAGCAGGAAATGTATGCCAATGTTTTGAATGTGGACCAGTTTCCAACCGCCTCATTTGAAAGCAAGGAAATATCCGTCCAAAAACTAGGTGGTGATTTGGCGATGGCTCATGTCGAAGGCCAACTTGCTTTTCACGGCGTAACGCGCGCATTTCCGATCGATGCACGCGTGACGCGAATGGGAACGATGCTGCGCATTTCCGGCCAATGTACATTGCGACAGTCCGATTTTGGAATCAAGCCGGTGTCATTCGCGGGCGGCGCGCTGAAGTTGAAAGACGAGCTGAAATTCAGTTTCGAACTTGTGGCCAGGGAGCAGCAACGCCAGGAACAATCTGACGAAGTGTGATTTGAAAATAAAGCAAAAGGGGTTGAGCCGTGTGTTTAGCCATTCCTGGAAAAATTGTTGAAGTGAACCCGCAAAACGCGATGCTGGCGGTGGTGGAAGTGGTGGGCGTTCGCCGCAAAGTGGATTTGGGTCTCCTGCAGGATGATCCACCGGTTCCGGGCGATTGGGTTTTGATCCACGTCGGATTCGCCATGAGCAAAATCAGCGAGGCGGACGCGCTGGATCAAATGCGCACGCTCATGATGCTGGGTGAAGCGGACGCGGCGATGGAAGAAGTGCGCGGCTATGGACTGGGCGAAGAAGAAGTGCAACGCCCGGACAAGGGTCAAAATCATGAAATACGTGGATGAATTCAGAGAGCCTGAATTAATTTCAAGAGCGGCGGAAGAAATCTGCAAACTCGCTGGCTCGAATCGCCATTACCGCATCATGGAAGTTTGCGGCGGCCACACGCACGCGATTTATCGTTTTGGCTTGAAAGATTTACTGCCCGCGAATGTGGAATTAATCCATGGGCCGGGCTGTCCCGTTTGTGTTTTGCCCATGGGTAGAATTGATGACGGCCTGTCGCTCGCTGCGCAGCCTGATTTTATTTTTGCCGCATTCGGTGACATGATGCGCGTTCCTGGAACCCACGGAAGTCCGCTGGAATATAAGGCGCGCGGAATGGACGTGCGTATTGTGTATTCGCCCGCAGACGCGCTGAAACTTGCGCGAAACAATCCTGAAAAACATGTGATGTTTTTTGCGATTGGCTTTGAGACGACGGCTCCGTCGACAGCCCTGACGCTGATGCGTGCAAAAGCCGAAGGCTTGCACAATTTTTCGGTTTTTTGCAATCACGTGACAATCATTCCCGCGATCCGCGCCATTCTGGACTCACCCGATATGCGTTTGGATGGTTTCGTGGGCCCTGGACACGTTTCAACCGTAATCGGTTGCAGACCCTATGACTGGATCGCCAAGAATGAAGGTAAACCGGTCGTGGTATCAGGATTTGAGCCGCTCGATATTTTGCAATCCATCGTGATGCTTCTGCGGCAGCTTCGTAACGGCGAATCCAAGGTGGAAAATCAATATAAGCGCGTGGTTCCATGGGAAGGGAATCTGGCAGCGCTGCGCGCGATGGCGGAAGTATTTGAACTGCGTCCTTATTTTGAATGGCGGGGTCTCGGATTTATTTCTCAGTCCGCGCTGAAGATTCGAGGAAGTTACGCCGAGTGGGATGCGGAGCAGCGCTTCATCGTCCCCGGCGTGCGTGTCACCGACCCGAAAGCGGCGCAATGCGGCGAAGTGCTCAAGGGAGTCCTCAAACCATCGCAATGCAAATTGTTTGGGAATGAGTGCACGCCAGAGCAGCCCGTCGGCGCGCTGATGGTTTCATCGGAGGGATCGTGCGCGGCTTACTACAACTATCAGCTTCGCAAACCTGTGACGATCGCGAATGCGGCGAGTGACTGAGGAAAACATGTCCACGAATGCCACGATTGTTCCCAAAAAAATCAGTTTTCGCGAGACGCAAATCGAGATGTCGCATGGCGCGGGCGGTAAGGCGAGCCGCCGATTAGTGGAAGGCTTGTTTGCGCCTCTGCTGTTTGGCTCTTCAGCCAGCCCGCTGAACGACGCCGCACATATCCAATTCAACGGCACAAAAATCGCAATGACGACGGACAGTTTCGTGGTGAACCCGTTGCGTTTTTCGGGCGGTTCGATCGGAGAATTGGCAATTCATGGCACGGTCAACGATCTGGCGGTTTCAGGCGCGCAGCCGGAAGTAATCGTCGTGACTTTTATTTTGGAAGCGGGCCTGCCAACGGAAATCCTGGAAGCGGAAGTTCGCGCGATGGGCAGCGCCGCGGAAAGGGCCGGAGTGATGATCGCGGGCGGTGACACGAAAGTTGTGGAGCACGGAAAAGCGGATGGCATGTATATCACGACCACGGGAATCGGCCGGCTACTCTCCGGTATAGAAATTTCTCCGCAAACGGTGAAACCCGGCGACAAAGTCTTGCTCTCCGGACCGATTGGCGATCATGGAATTACGATTTTGCTGGCGCGAGGAGAACTCGATCTTGAAGCGCAACTCTCGTCTGACACGCGCTCCGTATTTCCTTTGGTGCAGTCCATGATTCGTGACGCGGGCGCGGGAGTGCGCTGGATGCGGGATCCTACGCGCGGCGGCGTGGCGACTTCGTTGAACGAATTGGCGAGAGACTGCGGCCACGGAATCGTTTTAAATGAAGAGAAAATTCCCGTGCGGGATTCTGTGCGTGGCGCTTGCGAACTGTTGGGGTTAGACCCGTTGCATATCGCGAACGAAGGCCAATTTCTGGCCATCGTTTCCGCAGAATGTGCGGAGTCCGCGCTGCAAGCTTTACGCGCGACGCCGGGCGGAGAAGAAGCTGAAATCATCGGCGCGGTCTGCGAACAGCCGGAATGCGCAGTTTTAGTGACCACACTCTACGGCGGCACCCGCATGATCGACATGCTGGTGGGCGATCCGCTTCCGAGAATTTGCTAGGACACGAGATGGCGACCTCTCTGGAAATCACGGCGCAAATCGAGCAACGTCTGTTGGCCCGCAACCAGCTGCTTCGATCCTTTTTTGCTGAGGAGGCGCTGCGGCTTGCGGAGGCATGCCGCGAAATGTCCGAGCGTTTTTTACGTGGCGGACGTTTGCTTGCCTTTGGGCGAGGGCCTTATGCGACCGATGCGCAACACGTATCCGTGGAATTTGTGCATCCTGTCATCGTCGGCAAGCGGGCTCTCCCCGCTCTCGATTTGTCCGCGGCCTTCGAACCGTGGCTGAAAACTTTGCTGCAACCGGAAGACATCGTAATGGGCTTCAGTCCACCGGAAGGGGATCCGGATGTGCGGGCTTCCTTGGAATGGGCGAGCAAACGCGGCGCCATGACTTTTGCGTTGCCCGGTCGATCCGGCTCTTATTTCTGCAATTCCGCTGTGCCAGATGCATTCATGCATCAGGAATTAATTGAAATTCTTTATCACACGCTATGGGAAACGGTGCACGTGTTCTTTGAGCATCGCGAACTGGGCCTTGATGTGGGAGACGCGGGATTTCTGTATCCGTTTCTTGGCAAGCAGAAACAGCAAACGGCTGATATCGTTTCCGATGTCGCCGCATCCATCCAGATGAAAGTGAATGACGATGCGCAGTTGCGCGAACAAGTGGCCGCAAAGGAGTCCGAAAAAATTGCCGCTGCCGCGGTGGCTATCCGCGAGCGATTGAATCGCGGCGGCAAACTAATCATTTTCGGCAATGGCGGGTCGGCAACGGACGCGAACGACTGGTCCATCGATTGCGTCATGCCGCCCCGTGGCCGCCGGTCCATTCCTGCAATTTCGCTTTCGATGGAGCCAGCCAATATTTCTGCGATCGCGAATGACGTTGGCACAGAATTAGTTTTTCAGCGTCAGCTAATTGCGCAGGCGCGCCCGCACGACGTGGCGATCGGAATTTCCACGAGCGGCGGCTCAAAAAATATCGTCATCGCGCTCGAGGAGGCCCGCAAGCGAAAGCTTCTGACTGTTGGCCTGCTCGGCTACGACGGCGGGGAAGTCGTACGGCGCAGCCTGGCTGATTTTCCAATCGTCGTTCCCTCGGATTACATTCCGCGAATTCAGGAAGTGCAAGCGTCGGTCTATCACGTCATCTGCGAAACTCTGGAGGAATTGGAACGTGGCTAACCTGGAACTTTACGGAACGCAGGGATGCCCGTACACACAGGAAATGCGGGAGTGGCTCGAATGGAAGAGGACTGCGTTTACGGAATATGACATCGAAACAGATCCAGAAGCACGGGAGCGGGTGCGGGCAATGGCCGAGGCTCCTTTCAATGTTCCGATACTGGTTCAGGACGGCAAAATTGTGCAAGTGGGATGGCAGGGCAGAAGCTGCGTGGTGAATGCAAAATAATCGCATGGTCGAAGCATGGTCCATCAAAGTGCACGGCGTCGTGCAGGGCGTGGGATTTCGCCCGTTTGTCTACCGGCTTGCGCACGCGAATGCAGTACGCGGATGGGTGCTGAACGCTGGGGAAGGCGTCGAGATTCATGCCGAGGGAGAACGCGATCGGATCCGTGAGTTTCTCGATGAATTGGAAGCGCGGCCTCCGCAGGCCGCCACAATTTCTGAAGTACGCGTTGCCCCGTCGATTACGGAAGATTTTGCGACCTTTACGATTCGCGAAAGCGGAGAGTCATGCAAGCCAACTGTGCGAATTTCGGCCGACCTTCCGATTTGCGAAGCGTGCTTGAACGAACTGTTCGACGAGCAGGATCGCCGTTATCACTATCCGTACATCAATTGCACAAACTGCGGACCGCGCTACAGCGTTATCCGCAATTTGCCGTACGACCGTCCCAACACGACGATGGCCGCGTGGGCGTGGGACGAATTCTGTGCCGATGAGTACAGCCATCCCGCGAATCGCCGGTTTCACGCACAGCCCGTCGCATGTCCAAATTGCGGACCGCACCATTTCTTCCAATCCGCGGGTGGAATTGTGCGTGGCGACGAAGCGGCCATCCGCAAGGCCGTCGAGGATTTAGTTTCGGGCAAGATTGTGGCGATGAAAGGGCTTGGCGGCTATCACCTCGCATGCGACGCGGCGAATTCGGAGGCGGTTTTTCAATTGCGCGCCAGAAAATTTCGCAAGGAAAAACCATTCGCGCTGATGGTCAAAAACATCGAAGCCGCGCGGGGAATCGCCGAATTGAGTCCGGAAGCGGAATCGTTGCTGAAGTCCGTTGCGCGCCCTATTGTCCTGGCGCCCTCCAAAGTCGAATTGCGCGGAGTTTCGCCGGATAATGACGAACTTGGTGTGATGCTGCCTTACACCCCGTTGCATTATCTACTTTTTGCTGCCGGCGCTCCGGAAAGTTTAGTGATGACCAGCGCCAACCGGTCAAGTGAGCCAATTTCCTACGAAGATGAATACGCGGTGCAAAAGCTTTCGGGGATCGCAGATGGCTTTCTGATCGGCGAACGCGCGATCGCTCGCCGCGTGGACGATTCCGTGGTTCGCGCGAGCGTGTTCGGCCCAGCAATTTTGAGAAGAGCGCGCGGTTACGCGCCCGGCGCCGCTGCGACAATTCCAACCAAAAAGCCAATTCTTGCGCTGGGGGCGGACCTGAAGAATGCCGTGACGCTCGCGGTCGATGGACAGTGTTTTGTCAGCCAGCACATTGGCGATTTGAAACACTATGAAGCAAGTTGTGCTTTCCGCGAAACGATTCAGGATCTTATTTCCATGTATGAAATCGATGCCGGCGAGTTACTCGTGATTCACGATAGCCACCCTCAATACATTTCGACGCAATACGCCTCGGAGTTGCATGCAGGGGAAACGCGAGCCGTGCAGCATCATCGCGCACACATCGCATCGGTGCTCGCCGAGCGCGGCGCATGGGACGATCGCATAATTGGAGTGAGTTTCGACGGCACCGGCTATGGGGATGACGGCACAATTTGGGGCGGAGAGATTTTTGTGGGAAGTATCGTCGAGGGATTTGAAAGGGTCGCACATCTGCGCCCTGCGTCTTTGCCCGGCGGCGATGCGGCCGCTACGTATCCTGTGCAAGCGGCCGCCGGATTTCTCTCACAGGAAATGAGTGGTATCGATTTTTTTGCGGAGCCCTTCTCGTTTCCTGTGCGCTATAAAGCTTCGTCGCAATTGATTCACACCGGCCTGCGCTGCTTTGAAACGACTTCCGTAGGGCGACTTTTTGATGCCGCTGCGGCCCTTGTTGGATTTACGCGTGAAATTACTTTCGAAGGGCAAGCAGCCATCTGGCTGGAAAAGCTTGCGAAACGTTCGTCAAACAATGACTGGTATTCGTTTCCATTCGCAGACGGTGAACTGGATTTTCGCCCGCTGCTGGATGAATTAATCCAGGACCGTTTGCGCGGACGAAACACGGGCGAAATCGCGCGTGCGTTCCAGCGCGGAATTGCAATCGGACTGAGCGACGCGGTCACAACTTTATGTGACGTGCACGATACCAAGACGCTGGTGCTCTCCGGAGGAGTGTTTCAGAATGAATTACTCCTCCAGGATATTCAAGATTCCTTGCAGCATAAATGTCTGAAAATCTGGACAAATCATGTCGTGCCCGCAAACGACGGAGGAATAAGTTTGGGCCAGGCGGCGATCGCTGCGCTTCAAACCAGTCATCCGGATTTTCAGCAAGCGTTGTCTGCGCGAGAAGCGAAATCATTGTGAGTACGAGACCTGCACATGCATGAACTTTCCATCGCGATGAGCATCGTGGAGATGGCGCAGGAAGAAGCCGAACGCCACGGTTACGCTCAGGTGCATGCGGTGCACCTCAAGTTAGGACGTTTGTCCGGAGTTGTTAAGGAAGCTTTGCTTTCCTCTTACGAAATGGCCTGCGAGTCTACGTTGCTCGAAGGCTCGCAGTTGGTGGTCGAAGAAATCCCGGTAGAAGTATATTGCCCTGAATGCCGCGTCGCGCGAATGGTGCAGTCGATCCAGTGGTTTTGTTGCCCGGAGTGCGGCACCCCCACTCCTGATGTTCTGCACGGCAAAGAATTGGAAGTGGTCGCACTGGAGCTTAAACAATGAGCGCTGAACCCCGCCTGGTGGAAGTCCGAAAAAATGTTCTCAAGCAGAATGACGTGATTGCGCGCGCGCTGCGTGAACGTTATCGCCAGGCGGGAGTCTTGGCCGTGAGCCTCGTTTCCAGTCCAGGCTCAGGAAAGACGGCTTTCCTGGAAAAAACGCTGACCATTCTGCATTCGAAGTACCGCGTCGCGGCGCTTGTCGGCGATCTCGCTACGGAAAATGACGCAGCGCGCCTCGCGCGAAGCCACGCGCCGGTGAAACAAATTATTACCGGAACAGTCTGTCATCTTGAAGCGGCCATGGTTCAGAATGCTCTGGATGGTTGGGATTTAAGCGAGCTGGATTTCCTGTTCATCGAAAACGTTGGAAATTTAGTGTGTCCTTCTTCATACGACCTTGGAGAAGATCTGCGCTTTGTTTTACTTTCGGTCACAGAGGGTGAGGACAAACCTCTAAAGTACCCTACGATATTTCACAGCGCGGACGTGGCGATCATTACAAAATCGGATCTCGCCGCAGCAGTGGACTTTAACGAGGAACTTGCGCGAGCGAACATTCACGCTGTGCGCCCCGGGATGGAAATCTTAAAGTTGTCCGCTAAATCCGGAGAGGGAATTGGGCGGTACGTGGATTTTCTTGAAAAGCGGCTGGCGATTACTCGTCCCATCGCGCCAGTGGGATCAGGACAATCATAATAGAGTGCGAATCTAAAGGTGAAAGCTAAACGAGGAAGAGTGCAATGACAAAGACACTAAAAGGCATTGGGATTCTACTATTGGCCATCGGCATTTACAAAATGATGCCGGACGTGATTCGGTATATGAAGATTCGCTCGATGTAGTGCAGGCCGCACCCCGCTGGACTGAAAGTCCATTCCTCCGTCGAGGTGCGCTTCAAAACGCATCCTGCACACCGCGAGTTCTTAAAAACTCCTTGTTTCATGTTCCCCTTATACGTGCTTTCCACTATATGCAGGAGTGGAACACGCTGATAACCTGAGTTCCGATGAACAAATCGGAGTTGGCAGTGAAACGAACCGCCGCCCAGCCAGATTCCTGTCGCTTGAGCCGCCATCGGCGGTCCAAGTCATTTTGAAATCATAGCGAAGCGGGGCAAGTTTCATCAGGCGATCCATCCAATTTATATTCGAGCTTTAGAGCGTTGTAGAAACTCTTTCGTGCAGGTAAATAGAAATCGGGCATCGAAATGGGGAGGATTTGAAGCGCGTACTGAGATCGTCAGAACAATCTCACCTGGCCAGCGTCGTCACCGGCACGGTGGTTGTATTGACCCTTTATTTTGCTAAAGTCGTTTTCCTCCCCATCGCTTTGGCTTTGCTGCTGTCGTTTCTTCTGACCCCCGTCGCA
>Ga0075522_10003127_pt1 | contig 12095 bp, 10 predicted proteins | sample NGEPerA_FD_74796 | JGI IMG/M metagenome (GOLD analysis project Ga0075522, IMG submission 74796) | Arctic peat soil microbial communities from the Barrow Environmental Observatory site, Barrow, Alaska, USA - NGEE PermafrostL2-A | ecosystem: Environmental > Terrestrial > Soil > Wetlands > Peat ... | reverse complement strand
TAAGGTGCGCTAACTCGCATACATGCACGGCTCGGCACTGCTTTGTGCCAACTCATCATATGAGGAAACAGCGATGAACTTTAATTGTCCGCCGCACATCCGGATCGCAACAGGACTACTCGGTACGCTCCTGTGCGTGGCCAGTACGATGACGCTTGCGGCGGCAGCGCTTGTGCTCCCGCCGATCGTACAGCCGCCAAGCGCGGAGCATCACGCGGGCAAGATCATCTGGGTCGACCTTGTGACGCCGAATCTTGCCACCGCCGAGAAATTCTACACGGGGCTCTTCGGATGGAGTTTTCAGGACCTTCATAGCGGCTCCAGGAACTTTGCGGTCGCAATGCTCGAGGGACGTCCGGTCGCCGGCATTTTTGAAGGTTCGGCTCCCTCGAGTGCGCAGCGGCAGTCTGCGTGGCTTACCTTTATCGCCGGCGATGTTGCTGCGGCGAAACGGATTACCGTCGCACACGGCGGCAAAGTGCTCTTCGAGCCGCATGTCTATGCGCAGCGTGGACGCCAGGCCGTGTTTGCTGATCCACAAGGAGCGGTGTTTGCGGTATTAGCCTCAAGCAGCGGCGATCCGCCGGATCTGCTACCCGCGCCCGGAGAGTGGATTTGGAGCTCACTCATCACTACTGATCCAGGCACGGATGCCGCGTTCTATCAGACGCTGTTCGGCTACGATGTCTTTGATGCCGGCGGCGATGACGGGGCGGAACATCTCATTCTGTCCACCGATGAATACGCACGTGCGAGCGTGAACGCGATGCCCGAGGCCGGATCCCGTCATCATCCGCATTGGCTCAACTTTGTGCGCGTTCGGGATACTGTGCAGATGAGCGCAAGGGCGAGCGCACTGGGCGGGCGGGTGTTGGTTGAACCGCGCGCCGATCGTCACGGCGGTAAAGTCGCAGTCGTCGCAGATCCCGCCGGGGCGCCGTTTGGATTGCTCGAATGGGTCGATACGCAAAGTAAGGAGGCGACACCATGAGGACTTTCATGCGTCGCTTGATAGCGAGTGCCTGCGGAGCTGCGTCCCTGGTAATTCTTTACGCTTGCGTTGCCGGCGGTGGCTACGGCGACGGCGCTGAAGTCTCATACGGCGCCGATTTCTATGAGCCATTCGGCTACGAATACGGCGGTTGGGGTCCTAACTATCGTGTTGGGCCGCCGCACGGCGGTGAGCGGCGTCCGGAGCACTCGGGCGGTGCTCATCCTCATCCTCCGGCATACCATCCGGCCGCCCCGTCGCGATCAGTGCCTTCAATCCCTTCAAGACCGCGCGGACACTGACATGGTGCTGAGCGATGGCTGCGCGCCGGCGCGCAGCGCGGCGGAAGTGATGCGGCGTGGTGCTGCGCTTCTTAGACATGCTCGGCCAGGCACAGCCCAATTCACGCTCAACGGAAAAGCTTAACCTTGAACACCGTCTTTCAATGCGATTTCAAGGCGGCATCCGTGCCGCTGCCGCACTTCTGGGAACACACGGTCGGCAGCGATCACGCTCTCATGGCTTTACGCGCGGACTGGCGCCAGCAGTTGCGGCGCAGTCACGAGGAACTTGGATTTCGCCACGTGCGCTTCCATGGATTGCTGTCCGACGACGTCAGCACAGTGGTGCAGTACTACGACAGCCTGATCTATTCTTTCTTTAATATCGATCAGATAGTCGATTTTCTGCTGTCCATCGGTATGAAGCCTTTCGTTGAATTGAGCTTCATGCCTGGCGCGCTCGCCTCTGGGACCAAGACGGTCTTCCACTACCGCAGCAACGTGACGCAGCCCAGAGACTACGATCAGTGGGCGATGCTGATACGCACGTTGGTTGAGCACTGGATCGAGCGCTATGGGCTTGCCGAGGTGCGTCAGTGGTTCTTTGAAGTGTGGAATGAACCTAATCTTGACTGGTTCGGTGACGGCAAGCAGAGCGACTATTTCAAGCTCTACCGCTATACGGCGCGCGCCATCAAGGATGTCGACACGGGGATACGCGTGGGTGGCCCGGCGACCGCAGTGAACGCGTGGATCTGCGACTTTCTCGAATTCTGTCGCACCGAGCACGTACCGGTCGATTTCGTGACCACGCACCATTATCCAAACGATGTGGTAGGCATGGAACGGGCGGATACGGTGACGCAGCTGGCGGCGAGTCGTCGCAGCGCCTTACGCGATCAAACTCGCAAGGTGCGCGACCAGGCCGGCAGCATGCCCGTGTACTACACCGAGTGGTGCACTTCTTCCAACCCGCGCGATCCGTTGCACGATGAGGCGTACGCCGCCGCATTCGTGACCAAAACGATCATGGAGGCGAACGGTCTCGTTCAGGGTTACAGCTACTGGACCTTCTCCGACATCTTTGAGGAGAACTATTTTCCGTCAGTGCCGTTTCACGGCGGCTTCGGCCTGCTCAATATCCACGGGATTGCGAAACCGAGCTACCGCGCCTTTCAACTTCTGCATCATTTGGGCACAGAGCTGTTACCGGTCGAGGGAGCCCACGCCACCGTCGACGTCTGGGTCGTGCGCCGAGGCGATGAAGTGACTATTTTACTCACCAACTTCGCCTTGCCACGCCACCCGATCGCCTCCCAGGTCGTGCGTGTCGTGCTGCGCCACGTTCGAGCTCCGAGCAAGGCGACCATTGAGCGCATCGATCAGCAGCATGCGAATGCGAAACGTCGCTGGCAAGAGCTTGGCGAGCCTGAGTATCCGGACGCAAAGACGCTCGCGCAGCTGCACGCGGCCTCCGAGTTGCACCGTGAAGTGCAGGTGCTGCACCACAGCGGCGATGTGATCGAGCTGGATGTTGAGATGCCACCTCTTGGAGTGGCCGCGGTGACTCTCACGTTTACGGCGGCGGCGTGATTGAACGACGAGCGTGACTCCGATGAGGCACTCCTCGAGCGGTTCCAGCGCGCCGCCTTCGAGTATTTCGTCGAGGCATGGAATCCCACGAACGGTCTGGTAGCCGATACCACGCGCGCCGGCGCGCCGGCTAGCATTGCGGTCGTTGGCTTCGCCCTCTCCAGTTATGTAGTGGGTGTCGAGCGTGGCTGGCTGTCGCGCCATGACGCCGCCGCACGGGTGCTCGTGACGCTGCGCTTCTTTTGGAACAGCACGCAAAGTGGGAGTCCGGATGCAACCGGCTATAAGGGCTTTTATTACCACTTTCTCGATATGGGCAGCGGCCGGCGCGTCTGGCAGTCAGAGCTTTCGATGATTGATAGTGGCTTCCTGCTGGCGGGAGCGTTGACTGCCGGTGTGTATTTCGATTCCGACGCCGAGGAGGAAGCGCAGATTCGACGCCTTGCCGATGCACTGTACCGACGGGTCGATTGGCAATGGGCACAGGGCGGCGCTGCCACTTTGCGTCAAGGATGGAAGCCGGAGAGCGGATTTTTCCACTACGGCTGGGAAGGCTACAGCGAAGCGGCGATCCTCTATGTTTTGGCGCTCGCCTCGCCGACATTTGCGCCGGCTCACAACTGTTATGCCGCGTGGACGGCAACCTATCAGTGGGAAAACATCTACGACTATGAGTTTCTGTATGCGGGCCCGCTATTCATCCATCTTTTCTCGCACGCTTGGATCGACTTTGCGGGCATCCGGGATAAATTCATGCGCGAGAAGCGCAGCGACTATTTTGAGAACAGCGGGCGCGCTGTCGCTGTGCAACGCGAATTCGCGCGCCGCAACCCGCATGATTGCATAGGCTACGGTGCTGATTGTTGGGGCCTGTCCGCAAATGATGGTCCCGGGTTAAAGACGCTCACAATTGACGGTTTCGAGCGGCGCTTCTTTGGCTACGCCGCACGCGGCATTCCGTATGGGCCGGACGATGGCACGCTCGCCCCGGCTGCAATGCTTGCCTCGATGCCGTTTGATCCGCCAGCGGCGTTGGCGGCTCTTCGGATGTTGTGCGCGCGCTACCCGCAAATGACGCAGGCATCGCGGCTGCCGAGCGGTTTTAATCCAACGTTGCGCGGCGAGGGTCCGCAAGGGTGGGTGTCCGAGGGATACTTTGGACTCGATCAGGGCGTTATAGTTTTGATGATAGAGAACCATCGATCGCAGCTGCTTTGGAAGCTCATGCGCCGCTGCCCGCATATCGGCGAGGGTCTGCGACGTGCGGGATTCCGCGGCGCTTGGCTCGGATGACATGAGAGTCAGCGATGGAGCAGTGGCGTATGGGTCACGCTGAAGCGCCAGTTGGCTTTGAGCCGGGCGATCCGGACAGCGTCGAACTCTTTGCCAACGCGCACCCACCGCTGTGGCGCAATCCGCCGCCACGAGGAACTTATGATTTAGTGGTACTGGGGGGCGGGCCTGCCGGATTGCTTGCTGCACGTGGTGCGGCGACCCTGGGGAGAAAAGTTGCGCTGATTGAACGCAACCTTCTGGGGGGCAATTGCTTAAATGACGGCTGCGTACCGTCCAAGGCGCTCATCCGCTCGGCGCAGCTGTATGCGCGCATGCGCGAGGCACAAGTCTTGGGCGTGCCGCAGCCTCGTGACGTACGCATCGATGTTCCCGAGACAATGCGGCGCATTCGGCATCTGCAGGCGCGCCTGAGTCGCGCAGACTCAGCGCAGCGTCTACTGACGCACGGGGTCGACGTCTATTTCGGTGCCGCGCGATTTGCGGGGCCGGCAGCGGTGAGTGTGGCCGGGGCCACATTGCGCTTCAAGAAGGCTCTGGTTGCGACCGGTTCGCGGCCACTCGTAACGGCAATCGCCGGACTGGATGCAGCCGGCTACTGGACCAATGAGAACGTTTTCAAGCTGAGTGCGCTGCCGCGGCGGCTTTTGGTCATTGGCGGTGGGCCGTTGGGCTGTGAACTTGCGCAAGCTTTTTGCCGGCTGGGCTCTCACGTCATCATTGCACAGGATGACCCGATGTTCCTGCCCGGGGAGGAGCGCGATGCCGCGCAGATTCTTTCCGACTCGCTGGCACACGACGGTGTCGAGATACATTTGAACACGCAAGTTGTCGCCGTGCGCAAAGCCGGGGAGCAGAAAGTTGTCGACCTTGTGAGCGACGAGAGCGGATTTAGTGTCAGCGTCGATGAGATTCTCGCCGGCACGGGGCGCACACCAAACGTTGAAGATTTGGATCTCGAGGCAGCACAGGTCGAATACGACACCACCGCAGGAATTCATGTCAACGATTTTTTGCGCACGACGAACGCACGGATCTACGCCGCGGGCGATGTGTGCCTTGAGCATCGGTTTGCTCATATGGCTGACGCGAGCGCGCGGCTGGTATTGCATAACGCACTGATGCGCGGGCGCCGCAGACTCAGTGCGCTGACGGTTCCGTGGTGCACCTACACCGATCCGGAGATCGCACATGTTGGCATGTACGTGCGCGAGGCGCGCGAGCAAGCGATACCTGTCGAAACCTTCACGATCCTTATGCACGATGTGGATCGCGCCGTGACCGATGGCGATGAGGCGGGATTTTTAAAAATACATGTGAAGGACGGCACCGATCAGATTCTGGGCGCGACCATCGTTGCCCGGCATGCCGGGGAGATGATCAACGAACTCACCGTGGCAATCTCGGCGGGCATAGGTTTGGCTGAGCTCGGTCGGGTGATCCATGCCTATCCTACGCAGGCGGAGGCAATCAAGATGGCAGCGGATGCGTATTTTCTAACGCGCCTAAAAGTCGCTTCGCGCTAGAGGTAGGGCAGCATGAGTCGCGCGGCATTATTGCGCAGCATGACCGGCAATGAGAATGCTTTGAGTGCCGCCGCGGTAAGCTGCTGTTCTTGCTTTTGCGTAATCAAATCCTGCACCTCTCGTACGAGCGCGGACTGATACACCTCGAGGTTCAGTTCGAAGTTGAGACGGAAGCTGCGCATGTCCCAGTTTGCGCTGCCGACCAGGCACCAACGGCCGTCGACGGTCATGAGCTTCGAGTGGTCAAATGGTGCGCCGTGTGTCCACACTCTGCACTCGGCGGCGAGCAGCGGGCCGATATGCGCGCGGGCGCCCCAATCAAGCGTCGGATGATTGCTGCTCGCGGGCAGCACAATATCAACCTCTACGCCGCGCATCGATGCCAGTGCGAGCACGGTGATAATCCGGTCATCCGGCAGGAAGTACGGCGTCATCACCTTCACCGACGAGCGCGCCGCGCCGACAGCCTGCAGAATCATGAGCTCGATCTTCTCCAGGTCCTGATCGGGACCCGAAGTGATCGCCCGTGCAACACTATCGCCTGCGGCGGTAAGCGCCGGATACCAGCGCTCGCCCGCCAGATGCTCCCCGGTCATGAATTGCCAATCATCGGCAAAGGTACGAATAATCTGTGCGACGATCGGCCCGCGCAATAAAAAGTGCGTGTCGTGCACCGGATGAGGAGGTTGATTGAGTGTGAGATTTTCCGCACCGATATTCAGCCCTCCTATGAAGGCGATGCGGCCGTCAACTCCGAGCAGCTTCTTATGCGACCGCAAATTGAGAAACGGCATGCGCCAGGGCACCGGCGAATGCAGGAACCGTGTGATGGGAACTCCCGCGCGTCGCAATTTGAAGTACGTGCTTGACCAGAAATAGCCACCGCCGATCCCATCGATTACCACGCGTACTTCAACCTGTCGGCGGTGCGCGCGTACCAGTGCTTCGATGAAGCCATTGCCGGCGAGGTCCGCGCGAAAGATGTAGCTCGAGAGGGCAACGCTACGGCTGGCGGCATCGATGCAGGCAATCATCTGCGGATACGCCGCATCCCCGTTATGCAGGATCTCGATCGCGTTGCCGCTCTTCGCCGGCCGTCCCGTAATGCGCTGTGCCGAATATTCAAGCGGCGCTAAGTAGTCGTCATCGCTTACCGCGCCGGTTGCCCCGCCTGAAGACTCGCGCGCGCGCGGCGCGAGCATCGTGAGCGCTCGTCGCCGTACGCGGTTTATCCCGAGCAGCACGTAGAGGAGGCTGCCTAGGACGGGCGAGAGCCAAGCAATTCCGATCCAGGCGACGGCGGAGCCCGGATCGCGCTTATGCACCAATATGTGGCCCGTTACGCCCGCGGCCAGCAGCAGATGCAAAACGGACAGCAGTGTCGCGCCCGTAGGGGTGAGGATGAAAGCCTCCAGCGTGTCGACGTAGCGGAGGCGGATCTTAGCGCCGAATCAAGGCAAACGGGCCGTTGCGCGGGCCTCCGAGGGTCGCTATTTCGGTGGCGCGCGGCATCGCAGGGGCGCGGCGCGGATTTGCGATGGCGGGCGGCGGTGCATAATGGTTAAAATTTACCGCAATTTGCACATACCGGCACGGCCCATAGGAGAGCAACCATGAGTTCAGCAACAAAGTTCTTGAGTGATGTCAAGAAGCTTCGGCAGCGCGCGCGACGCCATCTCAACGAGGGCGCCGTGACCCAGAATTACCAGGGTAAGGTTGAAGATGCGATCGAGCTTCTCAACCATGCTGTCGCAACCGAGATCGTGTGCGTACTGCGTTACAAGTACCACGCAGTAACGGCCACCGGTCTTGCAAGCGAAGCGGTCAAACAAGAGTTTGCTCAGCACGCGAAGGAAGAGGAGCAGCATCTCGACCTTTTATGCGAACGGATCAATCAGCTTGGCGGAAAGCCGAACATGAACCCCGAGGGCCTGCTGTCGCGCGCGGCTTCCGAATATGTCGAAGGCGAGAACTTAGTCGACATGATCAAGGAGAATCTGGTCGCTGAGCGCGTCGCGATTCAAACGTACCGCGATATGGTGCGCTATTTTGGTGACAAGGATCCGACCACCCGCGTGATGCTCGAAGGCATCCTCGCGCAGGAGGAGGAGCACGCCAATGACATGCATGACCTCCTGGTAAGCCATGAAGGCCGCCCGATGCTCGATAAGTAGCGGCGACGTGACATAAGCCACGTTTTTGGGGCTCCAAATACCGCGTTCCTGACGGCGCGATCATTTACAATGGCGCGCAGTAGTGCAGTCGTTTACGGGATGCGTGAGAAGCGGATGGTTTCGAAAGTCCAACTGGCGCGTCTGCCGATAATCGATCTGTCGCTGTTCGAGCTCGGCGATCCGTGGCGCGATCAGGTGGCTGCGCTCATTGATTCGGCCAGCAGCGAGTTCGGTGTCTTCTACGTTGTCGGACACGGCATTGACAGCGCATTTGTGGATCCCCTGGTAGCGGCGAGTCGCAGGTTCTTTGCGGCCGAGGAAGCCGTGCAGTCACAGTTGGCTACCTATGGGACTGCGGCGACATCGGCGATAGCGATGCGCGGGCCGATCCTTCTGCCTGAGGTGCCGGGATTTCGCGAACCGGTGTTGGACTATATGCGCTCGCTCACCGGACTCGGCCACAAGCTGATGGCGATGATCGCGCGCGGACTTTTATTGCAAGACAGCTACTTTGTCGATCGCTTGACCGGCAGTCCGTCGACGTCGTTTCGAATCGATGACCACCCACCCGTGTCCGAAGCGCAAGCCGAAGTTGAGGTGCGCGAGGACGCTGGCTATAAGGGGCTGGGGCTGCTGACGATATTGAAGCAGGATGAGACGGCTGGGCTCGAGTTCAAATTACGCAATGAGTGGGTGGAAGCATTCGATATCCCACACTCTTTTATATGCACGGTGGGAGATGCGCTCGCGCAGCTGACGAATGGGCGTTTTCGCTCACCTTCGCAACGCGTGCGCAGCAGCAGCGCGGCGCATCGACTGTCGCTGCGGTTCGGCTTTGATCCCAGCGAAGGCGCCGTGATTGAGCCGCTGGCAGGCGTCGGTCCTGCGATACCGCGAACGCAGTTTGGCGACGGGCAGTCCGCTGTGATACCCGGATCTGCTCTGCGCCAGCTGGCCTGAGATATACCGGGCGATCGCTGCCATTGATAGCGGCCATTGCGTGTGCGGGCCGCGCCAGCTAATTCATCGCCAATGCGCGGCGCCCCACGCCTCGCCGCTAAACCATCGCTTCGGGAGAAGCAGCAATTATTGGCGTCGGGCGGCGCCGAACGCAGCTGCTGCGGGTTGCACGCAGGTCGCGTGCACCATTGCGGTGCACATTAGCCCCTGCCTGCCAACGCCCGGCGGTTTGCACTTTACGCCGAGCTTTGCAAAAGTGCCTGAGACAGAAAAACGAGATGAACCAAAGCAATTTCAACGTCAATGCCGCGCGCCCTGTGGTGCGATGGCGATACGTGCGCCGCTGCCGCTCGCATGCGCAGATGGCTTTGTCTGTGATGGCACTTGCAACGCAAGTCGCGTTTGCAAGTCCGGAGGATTGGCGCACGGACGCACCGGGGCGCACTCACCGCATCAATCCGAACGATCTGCCCGCACCGTTCGCGAGTCCTTCGAACGTCAACGCCATGCAGGTCGTTTCCCGTCCCGAGGATGCAACGCTCGCGGTCCCGCCCGGATTCACGGTCGCCGCCTTTGCAACGGGGCTCGAGGGCCCGCGGCGCGTGCAGATCGCGCCCAATGGCGACATTTTCATCGCGGAATCCCTGGCCGGTCGCATACGCGTGCTGCAGAGCGACGAGGGCGCCGCCAAGCCCTCTCGAATCGAAAATTTTGCCATGGGCTTGGATGGCCCGTTTGGAATCGCATTTTATCCGGCGGGGCCTAATCCCGAGTGGCTATATGTCGCCACCAATAACCGTGTCGTGCGCTTTCCCTATCGCTGCGGGGACGTGCAGCCTCGCGGGCCTGCGCAGATCGTGGTCGCAAAGCTTGCGAACACAACGGGCGGTCATACGACGCGGGATCTGGCATTCTCGAACGACGGCGCACACTTATTCGTGTCAGTGGGCGCCGGCTCCAATGCTGCGGAAAGCACGCCGCGTAAGACGCCGGCACAGATTCAAAGCTGGCAGGCAACGCACGCGCTCGGCGCCGCCTGGGGCGGCGATGTCAATCGCGGTGACGTACTCGTCTTTGACGTCGACGCCAAGAGAGGTCCGGGCCGCCCGTTTGCGACCGGCATTCGTAATTGCGTCGGACTTACGATCCAGGCGAGCACCAGAGAGCTATGGTGCGCGACCAACGAGCGCGACGGCCTGGGCGATGATCTCGTTCCAGACTACGTGACGCGCGTTCGCGAGGGCGCCTTTTTCGGCTGGCCGTGGTTCTATATCGGCGCTCGCGAGGATCCCCGTCACGTCGGTGAGCGGGAGGATCTTGCACACAAGGTAACGGTCCCCGATGTCCTGCTGCAGCCACACTCGGCGGCATTGACACTCGTTTTTTACGATGTCAAATCCGGCGCGGCGGCATTTCCGAGCGAGTACGTCGGCGATGCTTTTGTGGCTCTGCACGGATCGTGGAATCGCAGTCGTCGCACCGGCGCTAAGATCGTGCGGGTACGCTTCAAGGACAACGCGCCCACCGGTGCGTATGATGACTTTATGACCGGTTTTGTGATTGACAATGAGCATGTGTGGGGCAGACCGGTCGGTGTTGCCGTAGCGCACGATGGCGCGCTTCTGGTCTCCGATGACGTTGGCAATACTCTTTGGCGCGTGACCCACAGCAAATAGCGACCCAGTAGCGTTCGCGAGCCGGGCGATTAACGGACTTTAATCAATCGCCAACCTCGAGTGCATCAGTAAACCCGCATGGTGCATCCCTGGAGGCAACCGCCGCTTCACGGGACACTGCGGTCATTCGTAAATTCGCGCCTTGCGTGCCCATCGATCCGGCGCTGCGCCGACGGATGCCGGCGGGTCTGGTCCTGACTGCCGCGCTGGCGCTCAGCGCCTGCAATCTTGGGCCCCGCTATCGGCATCCGGACATTGCTCCTCCGGCGGCGTGGCGCAGCGATGCGTCGAGCGCGGCAACGGCGTGGCCGTCAAGCGACTGGTGGCGCGGCTTCAACTCGAGCGAGCTCACTGAGTTCATTCAAGAGGCGCAGCACACCAATGACGACATCGCAGCGGCGATCGCACGGGTGCGTGAGGCCGACGCGCAGGCGCGCATCGCGGGTGCGCCGCTGCTGCCGACACTGTCCGCTTCCGGCACCGCGACGCGCGAGCGGCAGTTAAACGTCGTCACGAGTGGCACGACGACCGCAAACGAGTTCAGCGCACTCTTGGGCGCGAGTTACGAATTGGATTTCTGGGGCAAAAATCGCGCGACTCTGGATGCGGCCCGGCTCGCCGCGGCGGCGAGCCGCTACGACCGGGTGACTGTCGAACTTTCGGTGATGACGGCCGTCGCCAGCACCTATTTTCAGGCGCTTGAACTGCATGATCGGCTGGCGGTCGCTACGGCTAATCTTGCCAGCGCGCAAAATACCCTCAAGGGCTTGCAGCTTGAGCAGACGGTCGGCACGGTAACGGCGCTCGACGTCGCGCAGCAGGCGACGACGGTTGCGGTGCTGGATGCGGCGATCCCGCCGTTGCAGCAGCAGCTGCTGCAAACCACCGACGCCCTTGCCATTCTCGTGGGCAAGACACCGGAGGAGGTGACCATCACCGCCGCCAAGCTTGATGATCTGTCAGAACCCACCGTCAGGCCCGGCCTGCCTTCGGAGCTGCTGCAGCGGCGTCCCGATGTCGCCGAGTCCGAGGCGCAACTCATGGCCGCGAATGCGGATATTCAGGTTGCGCGTGCGAGTTTCTTTCCGAGCATTTCGCTCACGGCATCCGGGGGCTATGCGAGCACCGCGCTTGCGACGGTGATCAACCCGGCCGGGCGCATCTTCGCGCTGAGCGGCGGGCTCACTCAACCAATCCTTCAGGGCGGGGCGCTTGCCGGCCAGTATGCCTACAGCAAAGCGCACTACGCCGAACTGCTTGCGGACTATCACAAAACCGTGATCTCCGCGTTCGGTAACGCCGAGGATGCGCTGGTCGCTTTGCAGCAGACGGATCTGCAGCGGCAACGTCAGGCGGTGGCGGTAGCGAAGGCACGGCGCGCGTATGAGATCACGCAGATCCAGTTTCACGCCGGCACGATCAATATTCTCACGGTGCTCAACACCGAGACCGCATTGTTTAGCGCCGAGGATGCCCTGGTGCAGGTGAAGTATGCGCACCTCGCAGCGCTCGTCAGTCTTTTCAATGCGCTCGGCGGCGGCTGGCAAAAGGCTTAGGAGATCATGGTTTGAACACGCCCCTTGAACCCTCGCCGCGTTGGC
>Ga0075522_10003126_pt1 | contig 12096 bp, 11 predicted proteins | sample NGEPerA_FD_74796 | JGI IMG/M metagenome (GOLD analysis project Ga0075522, IMG submission 74796) | Arctic peat soil microbial communities from the Barrow Environmental Observatory site, Barrow, Alaska, USA - NGEE PermafrostL2-A | ecosystem: Environmental > Terrestrial > Soil > Wetlands > Peat ... | reverse complement strand
ACCCTATGCAACTGCGACAGCAATCAAAGTTACATCCGGCCTCGCGCCAGAATTGTGAGAATGCTCCTACGCGTGAACAAGCGGCCTGCTGGCATACCGCAGCAACGCGATCGACGAGGCTACCTGCATTCTTGAGTCCTCTGGATAAGGACAGCTCTCTTTGAGCGGGCTCGTGCTTTAGCAGACCATTTCTTCGTTGAGGTTATAACAATGGCAATCTCCTCACCCAATGCAGCGGCCGTCTCGCATCTGGATTCATCCGATGTGCCTGGCGAGGCGACTGGCGAGCAGCTTTCGATGAACGAGGCCAACCGCATCGAAAGCCACTCGTTGAGCCGCTCCGAATCGGCGAGCGCGCGTTACCAGCTAATCGCCGAGCGGGCCTACCGTAAAGCCGAGCAGCGCGGATTTGCAGCGGATGCTGATTGGCAAGATTGGTTTGACGCGGAGCGCGAAGTCGACGCACTCCTCGATCCCGATCTGTGATCGCCCGTCTCGTTGCGAAATTCATCAGGTCAGTCACGCAGAGCAGAGGCAAGCGAAATGGCAAGACGTTATGGATCGAAGGCTGCGAAAAAGGTGAAACGGGCCATGCACGAGCGCAAGGCAGGCACGTTGCGAAGCGGCGGTTCGGGGAAAAAGGTCACCAGCCGCAAGCAGGCAATCGCGATCGGCCTTTCCGAGGCACGCCGCGAGGGTGGAAAAGTGCCAAAGAAAAAGACCAGCAGCCGAAAAAAGAAGTAGTCGCGCCGCGCCCCGTTAGCTCGGGCGACAGATACTGCACAAAGGTTTGCCGTGATACATTCGCGGCTCTCGCAAATCGGGCCTGACCCGAGGGGTCAAAAGGTCCACGATGATTCCCACCGAGCCGATCGGCAGCATTCCTCGACCTGCCAGACTCGTCGCAGCCGTGGCCGCCGTCGGAGATGGAACCGACCCATCCCTCGAAGCTCTGTACGAAGCGGCTGTTAGCGACACAATCAAACAATTCGAGGCGACGGGGTCACCGGTCATCACCGACGGCGAGCAGCGTAAATATCACAATTTTTGGACCTACAGCGTTCACGGCTTGCCGAACACGGCGCCCGACGGCTTCAAGATCCCTTTTGCCGCGGGCCACGTGCGGCGCATGCCGCGACTGACAGCGGGACCTTTCCGCTACAAGCGCTATGCAGACGCCTACCTCGATGCAGCGCTGAAGTGCGCGCACGTGCCCCTGAAGCAAGCGGTGATCTCCGCGTCAGCTCTGAGTCTTTTATACCCGCCCGGAGGCATCGCCACATACACGCGCGAAGAGTTCATCGATGACCTCTTGCGCGAGCATGAAACCGAGGTACGCCGTTGCCTGCAACGCGGTGCCTACCGGGTGCAAATCGACTTCACCGAAGCGCGCCTGGCCGTCAAGCTGGATCCGTCAGGAAGCCTTCTCGACAGTTTTATCGATCTGAACAACCTCGCGCTCGCGCGTTTCTCGTCCGCCGATCGACAGCGTCTCGGCGTGCATACCTGTCCGGGTGGCGATCGGGATTCCACGCACAGTGCGGATGCGGACTACGCGGACCTCCTGCCGAGCTTATTTGAACTCAAAGTCGGAAATTTCTACGTCGCCTTGGCCGCAGAGCCGGATCGAACGCGCGTGCTGAGGATTATCCGCGACCATATCAAACCAGGGCAGCTCATCTTCGTTGGCGTGATCAACCCGATCGATCCGCGGGTCGAAACCGCCGAGGAAATACGTGACCGGGTTCTGGAAGCTGCCAAGTACGTACCGGTCGATCAGCTTGGCACCACCGATGACTGCGGTTTCTCACCATTCTGCGATGACACGTCAACCTCGCGCGAGACGGCGTTTGCCAAGATTCGTGCACGTGTGCATGGCACGGCGCTCGCACAGCGGTTACTCGGAGCGAGTTAATGGCAGACGATGACGCCGAGGACGCGGAGCTGCGCTCGGTTGCATTGAAGAATGCCGAGAGCATCTTGAGCGCCCGCCGCCGCGCCGAAGAGGCGTTGCTGGTTACGAAGGAAGCCCTCGAGAAGAAAACGCAAGAGCTCGAAGAGCAGCGCGAATGGTTCCAAGTGAGCCTGTCCAGCATCGGCGATGCCGTTATCACTACTGATGTAAACGGCGCGATAACGTTTTTGAATCCGGTGGCAGAACGGATGACTGGCTCGAGCTCGAGGGCGGCGGCCGGGCAACCGCTCGAGCAGGTTTTTCGCATCATCAATGAGCTTACCCGTGCGCCCGTCATCAACCCGATTCGCCTGGTGCTGCGCGACGGCAATACCGTGGGGCTTGCCAATCATACGGCGCTCGTCAGCAACGACGGCACGGAAACTCCGATCGATGACACGGCTGCGCCGATTCGCGACGCGCATGGGCGCCTCATCGGGGCGGTCATGGTGTTTCACGATGTCACAGTCAGACGGCGCGTGGAGCTGGCGCTGCGGCAGGAATCCGAGACTCTTGAACTTCTGAATGAGACCGGCACGGCCATAGCCGCGCAGCTTAACCTGCAGACGTTGTTGCCGAGCGTCACCGACGCTGCCACAAAATTGAGCGCTGCTGAGTTTGGCGCATTCTGCGACAACGTGATCGTGCGGCGAGCCGATGCCAATTCTCTGCACACGCGCTCGCGCGCCGCCCGCGAGGCGTTCGAGCAATTGGGGTTGCCGCGCAACACCCCAATCTTCAATCCGACATTCCGCGGCGAGCGCGTGGTGCGTTTGGCGGACATCACGCGCGACCCCGATTATGCAAGCTCAGCAGCGAACGCCGGCGCGCCGACGCTCATTCGAAGCTATCTTGCAGTCCCGGTGATCTCGCGCTCGAGCGAAGTCATCGGCGGTCTTTTCTTCGGGCATTCCCAACCAAACATGTTCTCCGCGCGCACTGAGCGTTTGATATTGGGCGTTGCCGCCCAGGCGGCAGTGGCAATCGACAATGCGCGCTTGTACGAGGGCGCGCAGGCGCAGATCGCGCGGCGCGAACAGGCAGAAGCGGCACTGCGTGAGACGGATCGGCGCAAGGATGAGTTTCTCGCAACCCTCGCACACGAATTACGCAATCCGCTCGCGCCGATTCGTCAGGCGGCGTTGATCTCAAAGATGCCATCGGCGACCGAGGCGCAGAAGCGTTGGAGTCATGACGTGATATCGCGCCAGGTCCAGCACATGTCACTGCTGCTCGATGACCTGCTGGATGTTTCGCGCATCACGCGCGGCACGCTGCAATTGCGCAAGCAGGCGACCGAGCTCGCCTCGGTGATAGATGCGGCCGTGGAGACCGCGCGCCCGACGCTCGATGCGAAGCGTCATCACTTCACGGTCGACCTCTGCCCCGAGCAGACCTACTTCAGCGCCGATCCGATGCGAATTGCGCAGATACTATCTAACCTCTTGACGAATGCCGCGAAGTACACGGACCCCGAAGGGACCATTCGGCTCGTCGCCCGTCGCAGCACCGACAGCGTGACCATTCAGGTTATCGATAACGGCATAGGAATCGCCGATGAGGCATTGCCCCGCATCTTTCAGATGTTCTCGCAGGTCGCGGCCACGCACGACCGCTCGGATGGCGGCCTAGGCATCGGACTTGCGCTTGCGAAGGGACTCATTGAACTACATGGCGGACGTATCGAAGCTAAGAGTGCCGGTCTCGGACAGGGCAGCGAATTCACAGTCAGCCTACCCATCGGCGCGCTCGGCATGCCCCTCGGTTCCGGCGATCCCATTCGAACGGGCCCGCGTGCGGCGCCCAAGCGCCGCGTGTTGATAGCGGACGACAACCGCGACTCGGCGGAAAGCCTCGCGATGTTGCTGCGCATGGAGGGCCACGAGGTGATGGTGGTCCATGACGGGCCCGCAGCGCTGCAAGCCGTGGTCGGGTTTGACCCGCAATTCGCGTTACTCGACATAGGGATGCCGGGCATGAGCGGCTACGAGGTGGCGCGGAAGCTGCGCGAAAGCTTACCCGCATCGCCATTGCGACTCGTCGCAGTTACGGGCTGGGGACAGCACAGCGACAAAGCCCGGGCGCGCTCATCCGGATTTGATCACCACTTTACCAAACCCGTCGAACCCGAACGTTTGATGCAACTCCTCGACGCACCGATAACTTGACCGAGCCGCACGCGGGTCGTGTTTGGCCATCTCGCCTGCTCACGGGAGCCGCGCACGGCGGCCCCCGCTTTTGCAGCCGTACTGCGCCGAGTTTATTCCCAGTAGCGCGGCTCGTTGTAGTAATCAAACACCTGCGCGCGATACGCATCGCCGTCATGGCGCGTGAGTTCCTCGATGGACCCGGCGGGCGCAGCCTTGAGCTGATCCTTTGTATATTCCACAACGTAGGCTTCGTGCGACGGGTCGTAGTCGAGCGAAGACCATGGGATGGGATGAAATTTCTCGTTGACACCGAGGAAGCCGCCAAACCCAACGACGGCAAACAAGATGCTGTTCGATTGTTTGTCGAGCACCACGTCTTCAACGTGACCAATCTTTTTTCCAGATAGGTCATTGACGTTTGAGCCGATAACTTTCTTGGCGCGAATGGCCGAGGTGTGGCCTGTGGAAGTCGTCATGAGCAAGCTCCTTTCAACTGTAAATGCAACGCACTAAAAAGTGCACACTCACAGACAATGGAAGCGAGCGCATAATGTTCCGCACCCATTCTGGCGGTACAGCCGAGGCCGCGCTGCGGCAGCTATCCCCGCTCAGCCTAGCCGCTTGAGTTTCGACGCAACATCGCAATCCGCGCGATCAGCATCTGCGGATCAAGAGGCTTTACCAGGTGATCCTGAAAGCCGGCAGCCAGCGCTTCATTGCGATCTTGCATGCGCGCAAACGCGGTAAGCGCGATTGCCGGCAGCCGCTGCGCCGTCAGGCCCTGCGCACGAAGTGTACGCAGCAACTGATAACCGTCCTGTTCGGCCATGCCAATGTCGCTGATGAGAATATTGACGTGTGAGGTCTGAATGCACTTAAGCGCAGCCTCGGCGCTCGCCGCTTCGATGACCACTGCCCCGGCATCCGTAAGGATGCGCTTGGTAAGTTCGCGGGCGTCTGCATCGTCCTCCACCACCAAAGCAGTAGCTCCGGTCAGATCCCGTCCCAGCAGCGGTTCGAAATCAGCGGGCAGAGATGAAATCTCCTTATCGCTCAGCGGCAGATCAACGGTGAACACGGCGCCGCGCTGATCGCCCGCACTACTCACTTCGACCGAACCGCCGTGCAGTTCAACCAAGTGCTTGACGATGGCTAACCCGAGACCCAGTCCGCCGTGACCCCGAGTAACCGTTGCATCCTGCTGGCTGAACCGGTCGAAGATGCGTGGTAAGAAACTCGCGGCAATTCCTTTGCCGTTGTCCTGCACCACGAGTCGAAAGAAATTGCCCACCTGCGTGGCAGTGATCGTGACTGTATCGCCGCGCGCGGAAAACTTGATGGCATTGCTAAGCAAGTTCCACACGACCTGCTGCAGCCGTGCGGGATCAGCGTCAACGCGAACGGGCTGGGCACCGAACGACGCCTGCAGCTGCACACCACACGCAAGCGCTGAGGACTGTAGAACATCCATAGCAGCCTTTACGACCGGAAACGGATCGATTGTTGCCGGCACCAGCCGCATCTTTCCAAACGAGATGCCGGCATAGTCGAGCAAATCAGCAATCATCTGCGCCTGCAGCTTGGAGTTGCGCTCGATGGCCTGAATGCCCTGCATCACCGTTGTCGGCAACCCGGAGCTGCGACCAAGAACAGTTGACCAGCCAAGTATGGCATTCAACGGATTGCGCAACTCATGCGACAGAGTAGCGAGAAATTCCTCCTTCAACCGATTACTGCGTTCTGCCTCCGAACGTGCGGCGCGTTCACTCGCGAGTAGCCTGCTGCGCTCGCTTTCAGCCTCAAGTCGTTGAGTAATGTCCGTGGCAACCAACACGCGTGTTCCGGAGATGCCCTCCTCGGCTATCTTCCATTCAACCTCGATCACGCTGCCGTCTTTGCGTGCAAACGGCACTTGCCCGTCCCATCGACCGGCCGACTCGATCTGCGGTCGTGCCGCCGCAACGAGCGCGTCGGGACCGGTATTGCGTACGTTGCCCGCGCGCCTACCGACAAGCTCCTCCAGCCGGTAGCCGGTGAGAGCACAATAGGCTGGATTGACGCTCTCGTAACGGTAGTTCGAGTCGACGACCGCGATCGCAACCGGCGCCAACTCAAACATGGTGCGCAACTTGGCGTCTGTACCACGGCGCACCCGATCTGCCTGCTTGGCGAATAGCAGTGTCTTCACCGTCGCAATGAGCACCGGCCGCTCGACTGGTCGCGTGAGGTATGCGTCGGCTCCGGCCGCCAGCCCAATTGCCAAATCGGCGGAATCGGTGAACGTGGCGGACAAATGCAGCACCGGCAAGGTTGCCGTTTCAGGACTTGCTCGCAGCCTGCGGCACACTTCAAAACCGTCGATGTCGGGTAGATTGATATCGAGGACGACTAGATCAGCCGTAGGGGCTGCAGCGAGCGCCGCGTAGCCAGTATTTGCTTCGATAACCTCGTAGCCGGCGGAGCGCAGCAGCCGCGTCGTTGCATACAGCGCCGCTGGATTGTCGTCCACGGCGAGTATTTTGGCCGCCGGGGGCACGGGTGGGCTTTCAGTCGCCAAGACTTCTCCTAGTTGGAAACACCCGAATAATGGCTCCGGATCCGCACAGAGAATCTCGATCCTTTGCCAACTTCACTCGCTACGTCCACCCGTCCGCCGAGCAATAGGGCGAATTTCTTCGCCAACGACAGTCCCAGCCCCGTACCGCGCAGGCGCCGTTGGATCCGAGCGTCCCCCTGCACAAAATCGGAAAACAAGGTCGGCAAATGCTCGGCGGCGATGCCAATGCGGGTGTCGGTTACCGCAAACTCGAGCATCCCGTCCTCTGCCATTCGAGCAGAGACGCGTACTCGCTTTGTCGCCCGACTCCGCCCTTAGCGCATCGAATATCGGACGCTTGAGAGAAAAGATGAAGGTCGCTGTTTCGTCGGACGAAACCAGCGAGTACGCGCTGACGCGACAGTTCCTCGGGGAAGGCTCGCGTATCCGCCCACTCGGCGGCATTCACATCGGCCAAGCGGGCGCTTTGCGCAGCCTTACTGAAGACGTCGAGGAATTGTCCGGCTTGTCGGTCGAGTTTCTCCGCTGACACGCGTCCCTTACCGGATGCACTCCCCGCCGCTAGTTCCTTCGACCATTGGGCTTTTACCTCGCTACGGCGCTGAAGCACCGCAGCGATCGTTGCTTGCGCAGTCATGATGCCGCTCCTCAGGGCTTAATCGAAAAATGATGAGCATTCGCCGCCGACTCCCATTTGCACGACGCAGCGCGAGACCACATAAACTCGCTAGATGCGACGCTGCGCGAGTCGGTCGGAGTGCCGGACGCGAATTTCCCGCAGCGCTCTTCGGCGCGCCGTCTGGACTCATTCTAACGCACTCAGACGAAGCACGTGCGCGCGCTAGTCCGAATGGTTGATTTGAAGCGCGAGTAACGCGTGTGTTACCGCTCACTCTACGCGCAGCTCAAGCTTGTTACTTCGACGTCGCCCGGTGCGTGTGGAAAACCCATTCGATGTGGTCACCCGGACCGGGTAGCCCGATCTTGAACCCAGAGAATGTCGTCACTTCGCGAGCCAAGTCCGCTTGCGCCACGACTCCTGATTTTAGGTCGAGAAAGAATATGTCGGTGCGAACGCGTCCGGCGTTTCTCAGGTAACTTGCAAGCTTCAACGTGCCACCCTCCAGGACGAGAGCCGTGTGCATGAGCTCAATACTGAGCACAGCGGCAATGCTCACCCAACGCGTGAAATCCGGCTGCAGCACATACTTTTCAAAGATCAATACCCGTGCTTCAGGTTGTTCGCTCACGACGCACGAGGCGCCATTGCCGCCGCTGCTATTTTTAAGTCCGGCAAGAAAAGTTCCAGAGTCCGTTTCGAACCTCGCGCGAAAGCCCCAGGTCAAAGACGCGTCGTCATCAATTGCTACAAGCTGCCCGAAGGCAACCGCAGTCAGTGCAGCTTCCGTCATCGATTGCAGACTAGCGGCAAGCATTGGACTTGCCGCGGCCGCCTTGTGCTTCATATGTGCCTCCCAATTCTAGTTTCGCGTGTCCTGAGGAACGACCGGTGCTTCTGCGATCAGAGGAGTTCGCGCTCTGGCTACCGAGCGCCGCCCCCAAAAAAGCCGTGAACGTGAATGCCTGCGAAACCGCTGTTGCGTCCCGCTGCAGCGGATGCTAACTGTAAACGGATGCCATTGCCGACAGTGCCGGTCTCATTTTGCACGGTCTCGAAAGCACGGAAGGGACAGAATGCCGCTTGATTGCAGCGCGATGAACATCAGCCGGTCACTCGGCACGAGTCTGCATGGCGGCGTGAGCGTGCACAGTGTGTAAGGACTTTTTCGATACGGACGATTAAATGGCTACCGAAGATCATGGCGTGCCGTTTCGCGATGCCGCGCGAGTCTGGGCACGCGTCGCCCTACTAAGTTTCGGCGGCCCCGCGGGACAGATCGCCGTCATGCATCGCATTCTCGTCGAAGAGAAGAAGTGGATTGGCGAGACTCGATTCTTACACGCCCTCAACTACTGCATGCTGCTGCCCGGCCCGGAGGCGCATCAGCTAGCGATCTACATTGGCTGGTTGCTGCATCGGACCCGCGGCGGAATTCTCGCTGGCACGCTCTTCGTGTTGCCGGGGTTGATTTCGCTGGGGCTGTTGAGCTGGCTGTATGCAGTCTACGCAAACATCGGCGGCGTCCAGGGCCTCTTCTTCGGCCTCAAAGCGGCGGTGCTAGCCGTGGTCCTCGAGGCCGTCATGCGGGTGGGCCGGCGCGCACTGAAGAGCTGGGCGATGGTGTGGATCGCCGCACTCGCGTTCGTCGCACTTTTCTTATTCGCCGTGCCTTTTCCGGTCGTCATTGCGACGGCTGCGCTAATCGGATTCGTCGGACACGCAGCTCGGTTGCGGTCGTTCGAACAATCGAAAAGTAAAACCCCGGCGTCGGAACTCAACGAGCGGGCGGCAGCGATCGATACCGCATTTGGTCGCAGAACTCCAGGGCATCTAAGACCCTCGCTTTTGCGTTTGATCAAGGTCGCGCTCATCGGATTGAGCGTTTGGCTTGGACCAGTGCTGATTCTCGTGGCGACACTCGGAGCGCACAATGTCTTTAGCACGATTGGCCTCTTCAACAGCCGAATGGCCATCGTTACGTTCGGCGGGGCCTATTCTGTCCTCGCTTACATGGCACAGCAAGCCGTCGAACATTACCATTGGCTGAAGCCATCAGAAATGTTGGTGGGCCTTGGGTTCGCCGAGACAACGCCGGGGCCGCTCATCAGCGTCGTGCAATTCGTGGCTTACATGGCTGCATTGTCCGTCAAGGACGCCATCATGGCCGCGCACGGCGCGCAACACTACGACGCCAAATCCCTTACCGAGTATTTGAACCTCATCAACAAAGCGTCGTTGATGATCCCTGGATCAACGCACGAAATTGTTAGGGGGCTTGCTTACTCCCAGGGCATCGCGAAAACGGCGCTCGGCTCAAGTGACGAGCAGAATATTTTGATGATCGCGTTTTTAAATCGGATGGGACTTCCGGGTACACGCGGCGGAACTAACCTATCCGCCGCGATGACGCGATCGATTCCCGGTGTCTTCGGTTCAGGTCTTTTGAAGGGCGAAAGTTACGAATCGCTCGCCGCTCAAGGAATGATCGACGCGCAAGGTCACGCGAAAGTCTTCACGGATGGCAAGTTCGATACCATGAAATGGATGGGACTGCTGTCCGACTACGTCGCCCGCGAATTCGCAAGCCATCCTGAGGCGGTCGCGCGCCAGGACATCATGAAGAACTTCCAGCGTTCTTACGGATCGATCGGTGATCGAGCTGTATCGGTGCTTTCGAGTCCGCAGGCGATCGAGCAGATGCGCACGATGGCGGCGCAGATGCAGCAATTCGGCGGCTTCGAGGGCATGCAACAGATCTTCAAGGATGAATCGGTCGCTCAGCAGTACCAAAATGCGATGACCAATCTGCAGTCAGCGATGGTTGAGCTTGGGCTAACGTTATTGCCTACCGTTACTAAAGCGTTGCAGAGGTTCAACAGCTACATGGGCGAACTCATCGATTGGATGACAAAAAATCCCGGCCAGGTAAAGCAGTACGCGAAAGACGTCGCTTACTTCGCGGCGGCGCTCATCGGCCTTGGCGCGATCTCAGTCGCAACATCCGCTGTAATTGGACTTACCACGGTCATCGGTGGCCTAAAAAACACCGCTGCAAAGGCCTACGGAGTAGCGGGATTGGGTAGCGCGAAAGGTTGGCTAGGCGGCGCCGGCATGGCAACGGCGGCGGGCGCTGTCGGTTACGGACTCGGCACGCTGGCTTACGACAACTTCATACAAGGGACAAGTTTTGACGAAAACAGCGGAAGGCAGATAGCGCAAATCATGGCATTTTTAGGTTCGCAAACGGCCAAAGATGCGCTCGCCGCCAATCGCGACTATGCCCGGCCTGGGGTTGCGCGCGGGACGATCGTGCACACGCAAATCAATCTCGACGGTAAGAAGATTGCGAAGGTCGTGACGGAACATCAGGGACGAATGGTGGGCAAGCCGTCAACTGGGATTAATACCTTTGACGGCCGTATGCATCTGACCCCGGCCGGCTCCGGCGGCTTCTAGTGACCGCCATTAATCGCGGAATGCTGAACGTGATGCGCCGTGAGGTGCTGCGCGTGCTGGCGTCAAAAGTGACCAGCACTGTGGGAACAGTCGCGGGCTATGACCCTAACAATTACGCCGTCAAAGTGCAGTTGCAGCCGGACGGCCTTATCACGGGCCGCCACAGAAGCAGGAGTGTTACTGACTGGCCTTCCATTTCTAATGAGTGTGTTGAGAGGTTTTGACCCACTCGCGCGCTAATTTTTGCGCTTGGGCAATCTGCTTCTGAGTCATGTGGCTTTCTAGTTCAGTTCGTGCAGTGTCTGCACCGGGCTCGTTCTGAGCACTGGCGAGATTAATCCATTTATGCGCTTCAACTGGATCTATCTCCACGCCCACTCCGCTGGCATACAACAATCCGAGATATAGTTGCGCGCTCGAATAGCCTTGATCGGCCGATTTTTTAACCCACGCCGCCGCCTTTTTATAATTAATCGGAGCACCTTGGCCGGAATAAATGGCCTGCCCGAGAGCAAACTGCCCCAGACTGCTCCCCTGATTTGCAGAGGCCTCCAGATATGGAAGTCCCTTCGCATAGTCTCGCGGAACCCCGTGTCCCTCGTGATAGGCGGCTCCGAGGTTATAGGCAGCTTCAGGTATATTTTGAGCAGCGGACTTTTGGTAGAGGTCGATTGCCTTCTTGTAGTCAACCTCTACCCCGTTGCCGTGATAGTACATATTAGCAAGTACGCATTCAGCGTCCGGGTCTCCTTGTGCTGACGCTTTCGTGAGCCAAAACACGGCGCTCGAATAGTCGAGCGGCACAAATTTTCCCAAGGCGTAGATGGTTCCCAAATTGGTTTGCGCTCTGCGGTTGCCCGCCTTCGCAGCAGTCATGAGCAGCGGCAACGCATGCTCGTAATCCCCTTTCTGGGCCAGCTTTTGAGCGTCCTCATAGTCGCGGCTACCGCAGGCCGCAATTAAAAAAAGCGCAGAAATCGTTACTAACGTGTTGAACATGCACCACCATCGATCTTTGAGGGTACGCCGCGGCTGCGCGACTTCAGGCTCCGCCAGCGCCGCATCGAACTGCTCTTGTGGTACGTCAGCCAACTGCATGGCGCGCGAGGCGCGATCCTTGGGAATACCCAAATCATCAAGTCGCATCGCGCTACTTGATTTGGCGGTAGCTTGGGTCACGCGCTGCCCATTCGCCGCCATTGCCTTCAATATCTCGCCCAACTTCCGCTCTGCCCGTACGCGAATGCGGCTCGCCTCCATTTCATTCTCAACATCTTGTGACTGGCGAAAGTACGCTTGCGCGCAGAGAGAGGTCCGTGTGAGTTGAGCCTCCCGCCGAGCGGTCCGCACTCTACCT
>Ga0075522_10003124_pt1 | contig 12096 bp, 22 predicted proteins | sample NGEPerA_FD_74796 | JGI IMG/M metagenome (GOLD analysis project Ga0075522, IMG submission 74796) | Arctic peat soil microbial communities from the Barrow Environmental Observatory site, Barrow, Alaska, USA - NGEE PermafrostL2-A | ecosystem: Environmental > Terrestrial > Soil > Wetlands > Peat ... | reverse complement strand
GGTACGGCCTTGTACCGTCTGCCCCAAAGTGACGCCTACCTTTCCATAGAAGGGGCGCCTTTCCCGGCGCGACGGCAAAGGCCCTACGCCTAACAATCGGCTCGAGTGATCGCGGGCCGCGTCTTCGGTGAGCCAAGGAGGGAGTTGATGATTGGGATAAATCAGCTTCGCTGGGTGGCAACGCACTCTCGCGTCGCTCAACCTCATCGTTAGCGGTCACTCAGACGTCCGCGCTATACTCAAAGAATCAGCCATGGGAGGCTAGTTATGGCCCGCGAAGTATCTGAAATTGAACAGGAAATTCGCACTCTCCCAGATCCGGAGAAGGAGCGATTGCTTCGAGCGCTTCTAGAGGAACTGGATGGACCGCCCGATGCCGGCGTCGAAGAAGCTTGGCTCGACGAAATTCAGCGTCGCAGTCGAGAATTAGACGCTGGGCTCGTGGAGCCGATCCCGGCGGACAAGGTTTTTGCCGAGATCAGGGCAAAGCTCTCAGGCCGATGAGGTTGCGGTTTCTTCCCGCAGCCCGGGAGGAGCTTGACGTAGCTGCATCCTATTTGGAAGATCGAATCTTTGGGCTTGGGAAGGAATTCTTGGATGACATAGAGCGAACTGGAGCGCTTCTATGTCAATTCTCTCAAATCGGCCGACGGTTGGACTCACTTCATCGCGAGATTCCGCTTCAGCGATTTTCTTTCAATCTGGTATACCGAATTCGCGACGGTGAAACAGTTGTCGTAGCGGTTGCGCACAAGCGCAGACGTCCCGGCTATTGGCGTTCGCGTAAATGACCGCTAACAGGCGGATCGAACGATCACGCGACGCATCTTCGGTGAGGGAACAGGGAGGTGGAGGATGGGGATTAAGCAGCTTCGCTTGACGGCACCGCCGCCGCGTGTTGTTCATCCTCATCGTTAGGTCCCTTTCCTCACTCAATATTTCATCGTTGACAGACGCCATTGTTGTATCTACAATAAATCATGCGTATCAGCTACGATCCAGGGAAGAGAGACCGTACTCTGGCTGATCGAGGCCTGGACTTTGACGATGCAGGCGAGATATTTGACGGAGTTACTGCTGAGGTTGAGGACACGCGCAAGGATTACGGAGAGCCTCGCATCATTTGCTTCGGCTTGTTGCGAGGTCGTATGGTGCAAGTCGTCTATACTCCGCGTGGCGCGGCTCGCCACATCATCAGTATGAGAAAAGCTAATGACCGCGAAAAAGCGCGTCTCGCGTCGCGCCTTGGGCTCTAACCTCAAGCGTGTTGACGCGCACGTAATCCAGCCACATGAATATGTGGATGCTCCAGAGCTTACAGACGAGATGCTCTCTGGCATGGTGGTGAAGAAGCGAGGACGGCCATTGGCAGCCAATCCGCGCAAGCTACTGAGCTTGCGTCTACCTGTCGACGTAATTGCTCGTTGGAAGGCAACTGGTCCAGGTTGGCAGACGCGAATGGCGGATCGCCTGAGTAAGGTGCGCTAGACGAACCTAACAATCGGTTCGAGCGATCACGAGGGCTAGCATCTTCGGTGAGCCAGGGAGGAGGTCGATGATTGGGATAAAGCAGCTTCGTTGGGTGTCGACGCAACCCCGCGTCGCTCAACCTCATCGTTAGATTCCATAAGCTGGCGTTTTCGTGTTATCCCCCGACCCCGAGTACAATCGTCGCTGGAGGCATGTATGACCCGCCAATTTGACGTTGTCGTTGAAAAAGACTCAGAAGGCTACTTCGTTGCAACCGTTCCGGCATTGCCGGGCTGCCATACGCAGGCCAAATCGCTAGACGAACTTATGTCGCGGGCCCGGGAAGCGATTGAGCTTTGCCTAGAGGTGCAAGGTAGCCCCACAGAAGCGCTCGATTTCATCGGGGTGCAGCGAGTTACGGTCGGCGCGTGACCTCTTGCCCTGCTGTTAAGGGCAAGGATCTTATTTCGGCATTGCGCGGCGTAGGATTCGTGGTGGTGCGCATCAAGGGCAGTCATCACTTCATTCGTTGCAGCGACGGCCGCGCCACGGTGGTTCCTGTTCACGCTGGCGAAACACTTGGTCCTGGGCTCTTGGCAAGCATCCTGCGTGATCTCAAGCTCACGCGTGAACAGCTGCATAAGTTGCTTTGACGGCAGCGCGATCTGAAGTCTAACAATCGGTTCCAGCGATCGCAGGATCACGTCTTCGTTCAGCCTGGGAGTGAGTAGATGATCGGGATAAAGCAGCTTCGTTGGACGTCGGCGCATTCCCGCGCCGCTCAACCTCATCGTTAGATTGCAGGAGACTCATCGCATGAACGAGAAGTTTCAGTACTGGTTTCCCGCCAAGCGTTACGGTTGGGGATGGGGCCTGCCACAGACTTGGCAGGGCTGGGTGGCATTTGTCGTGTGGCTCGCAGCACTATTTGGCGGCATCTGGGCATTAAGATTTCGGTTTCATCCGCTCATATTCATCCCGTTTGTACTTGCGATGGTCGCCGCTCTGCGACATTGGCGGAAATCTGGTGGGTATCGATATCGATAACGCCAGCGGCAAAGTTGATCTCAGGCGCTTGGTTCTAAGTAAGCTTCCCGAAGGTCGAGACCGCAATCGCCTAACTGTGCGTTGGAGCGGACCGTGACGGATGAAGTGCTAGACGCGCGAGTCGGAAATTTGACATCAATACGCGATGTGCCGCACGTGAGGCGCTGGCATACGGCCGCTCAACTTAGTCGTTAGGCGAGATCGCCAAGACGAATTGCTACGCTCCCGAGGAAATAATGTCCAACGAACGTCTATCTCCCATCGCCCCAATTTGCCTCGTCGTCGGCGCACTTCTTGGTTTGGCGGGTAGTTTCGCACCATCTGCGTCACTTCGAGGCTTGGCGTGGGGGATCGACGGCACCGCTCTCATTGTCGGGGCAGCCCTACTTGCAGTTCATTTCATACGGTGCGCCGAAAACGCACTCGCTGCAGGGTTTCTGGTCTTCATCGCCGGCGAGACGTTGGTTGTGTCAGGTTCGGCCATGTCGCTCGAGGCCAGCGGGCCATCGTTCGCCGCAGGTGCGGCGCTCTGGGCTGCGGCATTGGTTCTCATCAGCGTACCGAAAGTCATGCCTATGGCAGTGCGCGCACTCGGTTTCGTTGCAGCACTACTCTTCGCAGTCACCGCGCTTTCGGTATTTGCCGGTCGTGGCCTCACGCCACTGTCCGAGCCGCTCCCGTTCTTCGCCTATCCTTTCCTGGTACTCACCATGTGTGGCTGGGCGTGGTGGTGCCGCCGCGTTCGACCCCTTTCTCGGCTGTGACTGATAGGTCGCCTAACCAACGGTTCGAGCGATCGCGGGCCGCATCTTCGACGAGCCAGGGCGAGGTCGAATGATCTGGATAAACTGCCTTCGATTTACGTTGATGCATACCCGCGGCGCTCAACCGCATTGTTAGAGCCGCGGAGTCAGCTCCGATTGGGGGTACCTTGACGCTATACGGCATTGCCGTATAATACCTTGATGTTCAGTTTCATCGAAACACGGCTTTTTACGAAGCTTGTTGTCGAGTATTTGACCGACGAGCAATACGGCGCGCTCCAGGAGTCTCTAATGAGGAACCCTGATGCCGGGCCAGTCATTCCGGGTTCCGGCGGTATCCGTAAAATTCGTTGGGCAGCACAAGGTCGCGGTAAACGCGGCGGGTACCGCATCATTTATTACGTGAGGAGAATTCACGGTGTCATATGGATGCTAACCATGTATCCAAAGAACGTTGCGGAAAACATTCCGACACATGTGTTAAGGCAGATTCGTGAGGAAGTTGAAGATGGCTAAGGCAAAGCGAAACGTCGGCCGAGAGATTCTCGATGGTCTGCGGGAGCTCAAGGGTGGCGAGTATGGGCGCGTAATCAATGTGCCCAGTGTCTCCCTGGTTCGGGAGAAAACCGGCCTGTCCCAATCGCGATTCGCGGCTTTGCTGGGTGTCTCAGTTCGTACCCTTCAGGACTGGGAACAAGGTCGACGAGCACCGTCCGGAGCCGCACGCACGTTACTCTTGGTAGTTCATCGGAATCCGACGGCACTCCTGGATGTCGCGTAGTAGTGCCAGACTCTAACAATCGGTTCGAGCGATCACGGGTTGCGTCTTTGGTGAGCCAAGGAGGGGAGTCGATGATCAGGATAAAGTGCCTTCGTTCGACGCCGGTGAAGCCCCGCGTCGCTCAACCTTATCGTTAGGCGTCACTAGAACGGTCTTCGCATGCTTCACCCCAATCAGTTTGAGGTAAACGAAACTTGGATCGCATTCCGGCTCAACAACGCGCCGATCCGGACCGAACGTGATGGTGATTTCAACTGCATCGCGGTGATGGACGCAGCGAGTTGCTTCATTCTTAGCTCGGAGTCCATTCCCGCATCTGCTGCAGAACCCACTCGAGCCGAGTTCCGCCGCTTGTTGAAGGATGCGAAACGTCATAAGCAGCAGCTGCCCAGGACGCTCTTCGTCCTGCGTGAGGACGTCACTGATCAAGTGACTCTTGAGGCAACGCAACAGAGTATTGAGGTCGTGCGGGTCCCAGAACGCGAATTGCTTATTTTCATCGGAGAAGCGCGCGAGGCTTTTGCGGAACAGTTTGAGGAAATTTAGCGGTGACGCGTAACAAGGAGTTGCAGCAGACTGTGATGCGGCGTCGCTGGAAAGCGCGGCGTGCGGCCCCTGAACTGCAGCGTTAGGCGACTTATTCGCGTTGACCGGGCCGGCGCGCTCTGAAACGATGTTGGTATGGAATTCGACGTCATTGGCGACATAACCGGGACCCAAACGATTGCCACGGGCTCTGGCATTCGCGAACTCGGCCGTTTACGTAAGCGCTATGGTCGTGGACGGTGGCGCAAACGTAAGGGTTTCGCGGAAATTCGCCGTCCATCCGGCGAAATATTACGGGCCCAGTTACACTGGTATGAGGCTACTGGCATTGGAAAGCGCGAAATAAAGATCAAGGCGTTCATTTAGAGCGACGCACACATGGCAAAAGCGGCAAAACGTCTATTTATTTGTCTCGATAATGCTGGCTACGAAGTATCGCTCGAGCGCCGCAAGATTTACGTTGCGCTACCGGACACGAAAGCGGAGCGCACCGGCTATCTTAGGATAATCGACGAATCCGGCGAAGACTATTTATATCCAGCTCAGCGCTTCGTTGCCGCGGAGTTACCCATTTCGACCCGTCGCGCTGTGCTGCACGCAGCCTAACAATCGGTTCGAGCGATCGCGGGCCGCGGCTTCGATGAGCCAAGGAGGCAGGTCGATGATTGAGATAAAGCAGCTCCGTTAGTGTCAACGCGTGCCCGCGTCGCGCAACCTCATCGTTAGGTCCTCCGGAAATGTCAGCGCCTGCATCCATCACCGCCGAGATCGAGTATTGTTCGGTCTGATCAACGCCCTAGTAGCCGCGCTTTCGCGATTGAAGGTGGAAAAGTCATGACCGCGGAAAAAAAGACGATGGCCTTCGGCTGGCGCGTCTACGGTCTGGGCCTGATGGCGTTGGGCATGGTCTGCCTGGCGTGGGGAGACTTCGACCTGGGTCAGCCGGTGCCCAAGGACTTTCCCGACCGCACCGTCCTAGCCTATGCCGCCGCTTCATTCATGCTCGTCGCGGGTGCCGCCGTCGAGTGGCGTCGGACCGCGGCTTGGGGCGCCGCAGCGCTCACCGCCTACTACGCGCTCATTGTCGTCATCCTAATGGATGGCCGCGTGGTGCTCGCCCATTACGCCGAGTTCGGCAGCTACAGCGACATCGCTGAGCAGCTCGCGATCGCGGCTGGCGGCCTGATCGTCTATGCCGCCAACGCCAAGATCGATGCGGCCCTGGCCGCACGCCTCACGCGCCTGGGCCAACTGGTGTTCGGGGTTTGCGCGCTATTATTCGGCGGAGCGCATTTTTTCTATATGAACCTCACCGCGCCGATGGTGCCCAAATGGCTGCCGCCTACGCAAGAGTTTTGGGGCTATGCGACCGGTGTTGGCCACATCGCGGCCGGCGTTGCGATCCTGACGGGCATCCAAGCCCGCCTCGCTGCGATCCTGCTGACCGTCATGTTCGCGTCCTTCACCCCCCTGGTGCACGCGCCGATGCTTCTGGCCAATCCCGCCAGCTATATGAACTGGACGGAGAACGCCTTGAATCTCGCGCTGACCGGCGCCGCCTGGGTCGTGGCGGACTCGCTCTCGCGGCAGAGGCGGGATAACTTACGGGCTGGACAGCGGTAGCCGGCGGTGACGCCGGGCCCGGACCAATACCTTAGCAAGCTCGCCCAGGCGCGCGACTTGGCGTTCTAAGCGCCGCCGCCGCCCTCAACCGCCGCCATCCACCGGCGAGCGCACGTGCTCCGGTCGTACGCCAAGCCCGAGAATCTGAGCGGGCCAGCGGCGCAGCCATGCGTTGCCATCCAGCATCTTCACTACCCACGGCGCCGTTAAATTGCGCTTCGCCGCGCCCGACACCGCGGGCTTCAACACGCGGTTCTGAATGGCGACCTGCAGGCGCTGGATGACTTTGACGGGGAATAATCGGCGCTGCCGCACGCGATCGAGATCATCGTCCTTCAGCGTCCCAGCCTTCAGTTTCGCGGCGAGAAGATTGGCGGTGGCCACCGCGTCTTGAATCGCCAAATTGATTCCGACTCCACCGACCGGCGACATGGCATGCGCCGCATCGCCGATGCAGAGCAATCCTGGCTTGGACCAACGGGTGAGCCGATCGACCGACACGCTCAACAACTTCACATCGTCAAAAGACTTCAGTTCATCGACCCGATCAGCCAGGTAACGCACGCCTTGCGCCACAGCGGCTCTGAACGCCTCAAGGCCGTTGGCGCGCACCCGCTCGACGCCGCCTTTGCCGATGACAAAGGCACACTGCCAATAATCGTTCCGATCGATGGTCACGATTATCGTGTCGCTTTCCAGATGTCCCAGCACCTGTTCCGGGTCACCGGGTTTTTTTGATAATCGGAACCACAGCACATCGATCGGCGAGCCTAGATCCTGCACCTCAAGATTTGCCGCCGCGCGGACTGTGGATGCGCGACCGTCACAGCCGATCACCAGCTTGGCGCGCACCTCGAGCGGACCGTCGGAAGCCACTGCGTGAATGCCAACAACCCGGCCGCCGGCTTGCGCAAGACTCGTGACCTGTGTCGACATCATGATCTTCAGCGACGCAAAACGGCGCCCGTCCTCCGCCAAGAAGTTGAGGAAATCCCATTGCGGCATTAAGGCTATGAATCGACATGTGGTGGGGACGCGCGCGAAGTCCGCCACCTTGAAGGAGCGATCGCCGATCTCAGCGGACAGCGCATGCAGTTCAGCGTGCGGCAGCTTAAGAAAATCCGCCAACAGTCCGAGTTCATGCATGATTTGCAGCGTCGACGGATGTACCGTATCGCCCCGAAAATCCCGCAGGAAATCCGCGTGTTTCTCGAGAACGACGGTGCTGACTCCGGCACGTCCGAGCAAGTATCCGAGCATCATGCCGGCGGGACCCCCGCCGACGATGCAGCACTGAACCTGAAGCGTTTCGGTCATGTGTTTTCTAATATACGCTCACGACCCAGCAACAGTTAAGCGGAAGGCACATGCAAAAGTCCGAAGGCAGCTGTCTCTGTAAGTCAATTCGGTATGGCATTGCCGGAGCGCCTCGCTTCTCCGTCATATGCCACTGCGCCAGTTGTCGCAAATCAAGCGCCGCGCCCACGGTCGCGTGGCTGACGTTCGACCGCGCGCAAATTGAAATTCTATCGGGCCAACCACAGGAATATCGCTCTTCGTCGGGCGTCATTCGCCGGTTTTGCCGCGATTGCGGCAGCCAGCTATTTTACGAAAATGCCGCGACGCCGAGTACCATTGACGTCACCACGGCATCGTTGGATGACCCAGAGGCTTTTCCACCTACCATGGAGGTCTGGCTCGGACACAAACTGTCCTGGCAAACCGTGGATCGATCTTTAGTGCAATATTCGAACGGGAGCAGCCAATGACACGACGATTGATCAGCTCAGGATCTCAGTTTGAACGCGACATCGGTTTTTCCAGGGCGGTGGTCGATGGCGAATGGGTGTTCGTATCCGGCACGACGGGTTTCGATTACGACACCATGACCATTTCCGACAGCTTATTGGAACAGACCGAGCAGTGTTTGAAGAACATCCAGTCGGCGCTGCAGCAGGCGGGTGCGGAGTTCGCGGATATTGTACGGGTGACCTACATGATGCCCGACGCCGCGCGATTTTCCCACTGTTGGTCGGTGCTGCGAAAGTACTTGGGCGACGTTCGACCGGCGGCGACGATGATTTGCGCCGGACTCGTCGATCCCCGCATGCAAATCGAAATCGAAGTGACCGCGCGCAAACGCACGGCGTGATCGAGGTATGAGCGCTGGAGAGACACCTTACGACGGCGGCTGCACCTGCCGGCAAATCCGCTACCGCCTGATCACGCAACCGCTGTTCGTGCACTGCTGCCACTGCACTTGGTGTCAGCGCGAGACGGGCGCCGCGTTCGCCCTGAATGCAATGATCGAGTCGGACCGCGTACAGCTGCTGCAAGGCGAAGTTGTGGCCATTGACACGCCCACTCACAGCGGCAAGGGGCAACGGATTTCTCGCTGTCCCAATTGTCAGATCGCCGTCTGGAGCAATTATGCCGGCGCCGGCGACGCGATCCGTTTCGTCCGCGTCGGCACATTGGACGAGCCTTCGCGTCTGCGCCCCGACATCCATATATTTACCGCATCGAAGCAACCCTGGCTGGTGCTTCCGGCCGATACCGCGGCGGTTCCCGGATATTATAGGGCTTCTGAGCATTGGCCCGCCGAGAGCTTGGAACGTCGCGCTGCGCTGCCGGCGAAATCTCCCGCAGGGCGTTGACCGAACCTGCTATCGGGGGGCAGCGCTCATGTCCGGCGTGCCGCGACACATCACGTACGCTCCCGGCAACATTCGAGTGGCGACCGCGACCGCGGCCGGCCGAGGTTATGCTAATGTTGTGCCAAGGGAACGTGGAGAGACTGCCGTGAAATCGTTATTAGTGATCGTCGGTTGGTGCCTGTTATTGTTTTTGTGCTGGCCGCTGGCTGTGCTGGCCATCGTGCTCTGGCCCATCCTATGGGTTTTGTCACTACCGTTTCGCCTGATCGGCATTACATTCGACGTGGTATTCGCATTGCTGCGTGCGGTTCTGTTTCTGCCCGCGCGTATTCTAGGGGCTCGCGATCACTCGACCCGTCAACCCTCGTAGCCCTGCGAGCCATGAGTGGCGGATGAACCATCGATGATCCAGGCTCGAGAAGCTCTTGCGCTTCTGCAGGAAGGTAACCGGCGCTTCGTCTCGGATATCAGCAGCCGCGACCCCATCACCGGCCGCGCGCGCCGCCTCGAGTTGGCGTCCGGCCAGGCACCGTTCGCCACCATACTGGGCTGTTCGGATTCGCGTGTGCCGGTGGAAATCGTTTTCGATCAGGGTTTAGGCGACTTGTTCGTCATCCGTGTCGGCGGCAATATCGTCGCGCCGTCACTGATCGGCAGTGTCGAATTCGCGGCCGAGCAGTTCGGAACGCGCTTGGTGGTCGTGTTGGGGCACACGCAATGCGGCGTCATCGGCGCGACGATCGAGCAGCTGCGGCGGCCGGTGGAAAATCAATCGCGCAATTTGCATTCCATCGTTGAATTGGTGCGGCCCTCCGTCGAAGCCTTGATGGCGACCGAGCTTAGGCACGATCATGACGCGCTGGTTCATCAAGCGGTGCGCGCCAATATCCGGGCATCGGTGAGGCATCTACGGCGCGGCTCGGACATCATCGAACAGATGATCCAAAAAGACGGGCTCATGGTCGTCGGCGCCGAGTATTCCCTGGAGACCGGCCTCGTCGATTTCTTCGACGGACTGCCGGAGACCGGCGTTTAGGCCGTTAGCCCGGCCTTTATCCCGGACCACACGCGGCCCTTATCCCCGGCTTATGCAAGCAGACCCCGACATCCTTCCGGCATTAACGGCGCGTCGATGAGGAGTCGGCCATTCGCAATTGCACTGGCAACGCTTGGCTGGTGCGCCGTGCTATTGCAGTGCTACCTCACGCTGGAACAGTCCTCCGCGAACGGCAAGACTGTCGGCGACGGCATAGGGATTTTCCTCAGTTACTTCACGGTGCTGACCAATTTGCTGGTGTGCGTATCGCTGACGGTGACGTTGACGGCGGCTTCGTCGACGCTAAGCAAAGCGTGCCTACGACCTGGTTTCACCGCGGGTCTTGCCACCAGCATCGCCGTCGTGGGCTTAGGCTATCACTTCCTGCTGCGCAACTCGTGGAATCCGCAGGGCTTGCAGTGGGTGGCGGATGTATTGTTGCACTACGTCGTCCCCGTCCTCTATGTCATCTACTGGTGGCTCGACTCCCGCAAAGCTCCACTGCGATGGACTCAGCCTCTGATCTGGTGCGTATATCCCGCCGCCTATCTGGCTTACGCCTTGATTCGCGGCAGTATCCTCGGCAGCTATCCATACGCATTTATCGATGTCTCCAAAATCGGTTACAGTCGAACGATGCTCAATTCCGTCGGCCTGCTGTTCGTGTTCCTAGGTCTGGGACTCGCGTTCGTTGCGCTGGGCCGGCTACGCACGCAAGCGCACGTCTAGACGGCCCTATGCTCACCGCTGAAAGTTTCAATAAAATCGGCGCCGGCAAATTGCCCGGGCATCTTGGAGTCGTGATCACTCGTGTCAGTGAATCCGAAGTCAGCGCCGAACTCGCGGTCCAAGAAGCGCTCATGGCGCCCAATGGTTTTCTCCACGCCGGCAGCATCGTCACGCTGGCCGATACCAGCGCCGGCTATGGATGCATCGCCAATCTTCCGGCGGGAGCCACGGGCTTTACCACCATTGAGCTCAAGTCCAACCACTTGGGGACCGCTCGAGAGGGCACCATCCTCAGCACCGCCAGGCCAGTGCATCTCGGCAAAACGACGCAAGTCTGGGATGCCGTCGTGAAGCACAAGGAATCCGGCAAGACGATTGCCTTGTTCCGCTGTACGCAACTGATACTGTATGCCAAGTAGCCCGATTGGCGGCCGACGTCGCTTACGTCGTAGCGCGGCCCCAAGTCGGTAGACGCGCCACCCCGCGTTGGTAGGCGTGCTACCAGCTGGTGCTGGACGCCGCTTGCCAACCCCGAGTAACATCGCGACCCCGTACAATGCGCCTGTAGCTCAGCTGGATAGAGTGTCGGCCTCCGAAGCCGAAGGTCCCGAGTTCGAATCTCGGCGGGCGCACCAAAACAAAACGATGTGCCGGTAAGCACACCGAGTCGGCGAGCTCAAAGCGGCCGCCTCTTACCTCACCTCCCGGCCCGCAGACCCCGCCACGCCGGCAGGCTTCGGCGCCGCCTGAGGTGCAGGCGCAGTGCGCGCCACTTCGCGCAGGCGGTGCCCGGCATCCGCCAGCGACACCGAAAAGAGATGATCGAGCAAGCCGCGTGTCGCTCCGCCTCGATTCATCCTGCGGCTGCTCCATTGCAGCGAAGGCTCGCCGCGCTTGCCCGCCTGCAGAGAAATGATGCTGCCGCTCGACTCCCATAAGGTCAGTAATCGCACCCGATCATGCGACTTGTATTGCGCCATTCGCTGCCAAATGGTCGTGGTGTGCAGCACTGGCGCGTCGCTCATGGCGTTCACGCTCGGATCGTCGTCGAACACCGTGTGTTTGCGCGGGCTAAAATCCGTCGCCGAGTACACTTTTCTGTCCGGGACGGCCGGCGTGGAAAAGGCTGCCGCCGCCGGCGGCGCCGCAATGATCAAGAGCGATGAGCGATGCGAGATATCTAGGTCCGCAATCTGCGTGGCATGGATGAGGAGTGCTGGATTGGCCGCCAGCGCCTCGCTACAACCGGCCAGTGCGTACAGCATCAATACCGCCAGTATTCTCTCCTGGACTCTGCTGCAACGTGCCGCGTCATCGAGCGGCGACGCATCACGGGATGGATGAGTTTCCGGCATGGCTGAAGGACAACATCGTAACCTTGGGCCCAAGCCAGCATCCTCCAGCTTCGGGGGCAACACGCACGATGCGCGTCACGAAACCGCA
>Ga0075522_10003123_pt1 | contig 12099 bp, 10 predicted proteins | sample NGEPerA_FD_74796 | JGI IMG/M metagenome (GOLD analysis project Ga0075522, IMG submission 74796) | Arctic peat soil microbial communities from the Barrow Environmental Observatory site, Barrow, Alaska, USA - NGEE PermafrostL2-A | ecosystem: Environmental > Terrestrial > Soil > Wetlands > Peat ... | reverse complement strand
TTATCGACGCCGACAAGCGCGTGGCGCTGATCGACAAGCTTGGTTTTGGCAGCGCCAATGTCGTAGTCGCGGTACCGCAGGCCTGGATCGACGTGCGCACCATGGCAGACCTCGACGACGTCACCACTGGCTTCCGGGCGCAGCATAACCGGCGGATGCGGGTGGCGACCAAATACATCAATCTCACCCGGACATTCTTCGCCGCCCACGGCGTCGTCGATTACCGCATCGTCGAGAGCGCGGGCGCGACCGAAGGTGCGCCGGCGGTCGGGACAGCCGAAATGATCGTCGATATCACGACCACCGGCGCTACGCTTGCCGCTAACGGTCTCAAGGTGCTTGACGACGGCGTGATTCTGCGCAGCCAGGCCAATCTGGTGGCCTCGCGGGATGCCGACTGGTCGAGTTCGGCCCGCGAGACCGCGCGCATCATCCTAGATCATATCGCCGCCCGCGCGCGCGCCAGCAAATACCGGGAAGTCCGCACCCGCTTTACCGAATGCAACGCAGCACTGCTGGCCGAAGCCCATCATCGCTTCGGCGTGGTCTCGCCGTTCGGCGGCCCGACGTCTTCGGGAATGGTGACGCTGCACTGTCCGCCGGCGCAGCTCTATGCGCTCGGCAGCTTCCTGCGCTCGCATGGCGCCGAGACGGTTTCGGTGGCGTTGCTCGATTACGTGCTCGACCGCGACAACCCGCTGTTCGCCAAGCTTGAGGCGTTCTTGCGGCAATGAGGTGGCATGTCGCAGCGCACCGCCGTGGCGACAATGCGCGGCGATTGCCATATATTACTTTCTGAACGGTTGAGACCTGATCGATGATGTTCGGCACCGACGTTTCCGGCTTGTCAACAACCTCAGCCACCGCTGCGGCGCAGGGGCTGTCGATCGTCGTGCCATTGTACAACGAGGCTGCTGGACTGGGTTTCCTCCACGAGCGGCTTTGCGGATTGGCCAAGGGGCTGAAGCAGCGCTACGGTCTCGCCTGCGAGGTCGTCTATATCGATGATGGCAGCAGGGACGACACTCTCCGCATCGCCCGCGGGCTCGGCGCCGATGCGCTTGATGTTCAGGTGGTGTCGCTGTCGCGCAATTTCGGCAAGGAAGCCGCGCTGATGGCGGGGTTGGACCATGCCCGGCGCGGCGCCGTGCTGTTCATGGACGGCGATGGTCAGCATCCGCCGGATCTTGTCGAGAAACTGGTCGGGTACTGGATCGATGACGGTTACGACGTGGTCTATACCGCCAAGGCCCATCGCGACAATGAATCGTTTCTGCGGCGCCTGGCGGTGCATGGCTTCTACGGGCTGATCAACTGGGGCGCCCGGCAAAAAATTCCCGAAGATGCCGGCGACTTCCGCCTGCTGTCGCCGCGCGCGGTGGCGGCGCTGCGGCAGCTTCCGGAGCGCAATCGTTTTTTCAAGGGGCTGGCGAGCTGGATCGGTTTCCGCCAGATCCGCGTCGACTACGAGCCTGCGCCGCGGGCCCACGGCGTCACCACATTCAGTCCGGCGCGACTGGTTGGGCTTTCGATCGAAGGGCTGACGTCGTTCTCGGTAGCACCCTTGCGTTTTGCGAGCCTGCTCGGGTTATTGCTTGCTTCGGTAGCTTTCCTGTTCGGCATCTCGATCCTCTGGGAAACCTGGATGAACGGAAAATCCGTTCCCGGTTATCCTTCGCTGGTGGTCGGCCTGATGACCATCGGCGGCGTGCAACTCATCATGATCGGCATCGTCGGCGAATATATCGGGAAGATTCTTTCGGAATTGAAAGCCCGTCCGATCTATTTCGTCGCCGAGCGCAGCGAGAAGCGGATCGAGACCGAAGCCGGCACCGGCGAGAGGACCGCAGCCGAATGAACGATGCCGCGCCGCCGCGCCGTGTCTGGCTGTGCGCAGACGATTACGGTCTTAGCGCCGGTGTCAACCGCGCCATTCGCGATCTGATCGGGCGCGGCCGTCTCAATGCAACATCGGCGATGATGGTCGGCCCGGCGATCGGCCGCGACGAAGTCAGCGCGCTCCAGGCCGTCGCGGCAAGCAGTTCGCGATGCGCGATCGGCCTGCATGCCACCTTAACGGCGCCATTTCGTCCGCTGACAATGCACTTTCAACCGATCGATGGCGGCATGTTCCTTGGCTTTCCGAAATTGCTGCGCGCAGGCCTGCTGCGGCGACTCGATCCCGAAATCATCCATGCGGAATTGATCGTGCAGTTCACCGCCTTCCATGACATGTTCGGCCGCGCCCCGGATTTTGTCGACGGACATCAGCATGTCCAGTTGTTTCCCCAGGTGCGCGACGCCTTTCTCACGGCGGTGAAGCAGGCAGCGCCCAACGCCTGGGTCCGCCAGGGCGGACGCCATCAGCCCCTGGCCCAACGGCTCGGCGCACCCAAGGCTTTGTTGCTGGACCTCCTGAGCGCGCAATTTCGCCGCCGCGCCTCCCGCGCCAACGTTGCCTTCAATCCCGGATTCGATGGCGCCTATGATTTTTCCCGGCAACCCGATTTCAGCGTGCTGATGCGGCAGTTTCTCGACGGGCTGCCAGAGGACGGTGTGATCATGTGTCACCCGGGGTTCGTCGACGACGTGCTGGTCGGCCTCGACCCGCTGACGGTACAGCGCGAGCACGAGCACGCTTTTCTCGGCGGTGAAGATTTCCCGCGCCTGTTGACGGCCAATAACGTTACTTTGAGCTGATATTCCGGCGCGATCCGGCAGTGATGTTGTCGCATACATAAATTTAATATCGGACGGCACTACTTGCGACACAAACGCCCCCTACATCTCCCCCGCGCCTCGACGCAACGGAGACAAAGCCATGACACCGCAAGAACGCCAAATGGTTGACGATCTTTTCAACCGGCTCTCGAAGGTGGAGAGCGCGCCGCGCGATCCGGACGCTTCCTCCGCAATCGTGCAAGGCCTGCGGGTTGCACCTAACGCGGTTTACGCGCTAGTCCAGACCGTGCTGGTTCAGGACGAAGCGCTCAAGCGTGCCAACAGCCGCATTCAGGAACTGGAAGCCGGCAGCACGCCTCAACAAAGTCAATCCGGCGGGTTTCTCGATTCGATGCGCGAGACGATCTTGGGACAGGGTCAACCGCATGGCTCGGTGCCGAATGTGCACCCTCCCGAGATTCCCAACCGCCCTGTATGGAACAGCGGCGAGGTCCTGCAGCAGGCCCAGGGGCCGGGGCAATATCATCAGGAACCGTATAATCAGGATCAGTATCGACAGGATCAGTATCGTCAGGAGCCGTATGGTTCCTCCTATGGCGGCGCGCCGCAGCCGCCGATGGGCGGAGGCGGCGGCTCATTTCTCGGTACCGCCGCGGCCGCCGCAGCCGGAATGGTGGGCGGATCGCTGCTGCTTGGCAGCATCCGCTCGATGATGGGAGGCAGCCATCACAGCTTCGCGGATCAGGCGGCAATCGGCGGCACGGCGGCCACACCAAATCCGTGGAGCGATCAGTCCGGAAGCAGCATGGCACGCGACGCGGGCATCAACGACATCGGTTCATCGGCCAATCGCGCCGATGACAATTCGCGCGCAGGATTGTTTGATTCCGCGTCGAAGGATGACGATCATAACGATGACGACCATGACGACATGGATCTCGATTCGGATGATTTCGGCGGCGACGGAGACAGTGATTACGCCTGACGAAGATCTGCGGCGCTCGAAAACGCTCTATGACAAAACGGCCGCTCAATTCGGGCGGCCGTTTTGATTTTCAAGCGACACCAAACTTAGATGACGACGACGCGGGCGCCGACATTGACACGGCCGTAAAGGTCGATCACGTCCTCGTTGCGCATCCGGATACAGCCGGACGACACGTTGGTGCCAATGGTCCAAGGCTCGTTGGAGCCGTGGATGCGATAGAGCGACGACCCCAGATACATCGCGCGAGCGCCGAGCGGGTTTTGCGGACCGCCTTCCATGTGGCGCGGCAAATCGGGACGCCGCAACAGCATTTCCGCCGGCGGTGTCCAGTCCGGCCATTCCTTCTTGGCCGAAATCTGCTTGACGCCCGACCAGGCGAAACCGGGACGACCGACGCCAATGCCGTAGCGCAGCGCCTTGCCGTTACCCTGCACGAGAAACAGAAACTTGTTGGGGGTATCGACAATAATGGTGCCGGCTTTTTCCTTGCCGTAATATTCAACCAGATGCTTCTCATATTTCGGATCGAAGGCCGGATGTGAAGGCTCGCTGGCGGTTTGCTGCGGGCGCAGGTCTTGCTGCGGATCCATCTGCGGCAGCATCGGACGTTGCGATCCGTATGACGGTTGCTGCTGATAGGCGGGCTGCTGCTGGTAGCGCTCGCCTTGATTGGGCACGCCACCGAACAGGAACTCGATGAAGCCGCCGCCCATATTGGAGCGCTCGGCATAGGCTGTTCGGACAGGCGCGACAGTCTGCTGCGCGGGTTGATTGGCGTAAATCACGGTGGGTTCCGGCGGCGCAAGCTCAATCGCCGCGGCTTGATGAAGTCCGGCACCGACACACGATGCACCGGCGAGCAACGCAAGAGAGATTTTTCTGAACATCGACGTACTCTGTACTGTTTCGTCACTGCTTTGTAGGCAAAGCGCCCGACCGGCGCATGGCACGCCACCAATTAAAGTCAAAACCGCGTCGGTTTGGTAAACAGAAACAGCCTTTCGATTCACCACGTCGCCAATTCCGCGCGGTTTTGCCGGGTAGCGTTTATTTTCAGTGAATGCCGCGCGTGCATGGTTAATCGTTGGTGTGCGGGCGGCTAAAGCGTTTTCCAACGAAGCGAATAGCGATTCGTGTGAAGAAAACGCGTCAGACAAGGAAGGAGGTTTTCCGTTCCGGTTTCAATCGGAACGGAAACGTCCAATGTGGGCATCCATGAGAATTTACGGTGTGAACCCGACGTTAAAGCGCGTCTGCCTAAAAGTGATGATTAGTGGTCAGGGGGAATTTCATGCCGGTTCATCGCAGACGTTTTCGTATTGAAGAAGCACTTGCCGGCGACATGCCGATGCCATCGGCCGATGACGGCAACGTCGGTCCCATGCACGGCGAGATCATGAGCGAATTGCGCGCCATCCGCGCCCAGATGGCCGGCATCCGCCACGGTGCCGGAACGGAGACAACCGGCGCGTCGATCATGCGCGAGTCCGCCGAAACCGGTGCGCTGATCGAAACCTATCGCGCGCAGATCGAGCAATGCGAAAAGCTCAAGGTCGAACTCGACCTCATTCACGATGCCATAAGCCGCACCAAGCGGGAAATCGCGGTTCTGCACGGCAACAGTTTCAATCGCGAGGAAATGGCCAGAGTAAACGGTGAGCTTGGCGCGGTTGTCGGCGGAACGGAAGAAGCGACGCAGCAAATTCTGGAAGCCGCCGAGTCGATCGATCAGGCCGCAACCGCCCTGACCAAGGTCAATTCGCCGGATCAGCAAAAACTGCTCAGCGAGGAAATCCAGGAGCGCGTGGTTTCCATCTTCGAAGCTTGCAATTTCCAGGATCTGACGGGTCAGCGCATCAAGAAAGTGATGAATACGATGAAATTCATCGAAAACCACATCACGATCATGATGGATATCTGGGGTGGGGTGGACGCGATCAAGGCGCACGCACCGCCGATCGTCGATCTTCGCGAAGGGGACGCCCGGCTGCTGAACGGACCGAGGCTGGAGAACGATGTTGGCCACGCCTCGCAAGACGACATCGACGCGTTGTTCGACTAGCGCCGTTTTCCGTTCCGATTGAAACGGAACGGAGGCTCTGCTTCCTTATCTGGCGCGTTTTCCTCACGCGGACCGGTGTCCACGCCGGATCAAGTCCGCGCAGGTTTTTACCGGAAAACGCGCTGGTTCCGATTCGCCTTCAGGCCGCCGGCGGCAAATGCCCGGCGGCTTTTTTGCGATACTCAGGCGTGAGGTCCGCAGCGGACATAGACCATGTTGCCGTAGCGGGTCGCGGCATCCTTGTCGATAAAGCGGGTGATCAACACGCGTCCGTCGAAGGATATAACTTCCCGGTCCTGCGCGCCGCCGGGCGGTCCGGGCGGTCCGATATAATTCTTGCCGCTTTGGCTGCCCTTCAGCCGTAGTTCCTGCGGAGTGGCCTGGTCGGCCAGATGCATGATCACACCGCCGGTGGCACCGGCTCCGATCACGTAAGGTTGCTTGCATTGTCCCCGAGCCGCGGCTTCGGTGCGCGCGCGGTCATTGGGATTCTGGTACGAGGCGAGGCCCCAGCGGCCGACAAGTTCGTCCGGGCGGATCGTCGCCGGGACCTCCGGCGCCACATAGGGTTCCGGAGGCGGCGACGGTGACGTCAGGCTCATGCTGCTGCATGCCCCGAGGAATATCGTCAGCGCCGAGACGATCCCCAGACTGGTACCCGCACGCACGTAACCTGATCTGACCATGGCATTTCCCCGAACAAAATCGTGGCCGCACCCATTCCGCAGCCAAGCGCAAAACTGCTGTCGGAGCAATGACGTCCAAAAATACGCCATCGCGCCGACTTAGTTTCCAGAAGCATCCTATATCGGCATCACCAAGGACTTAAAGCTGCCTTTGCTTGACAGGATCGGCATCAAGCCATATTCCCGGGCGCATTATTAGCACTCGGAGAGCGTGATTGCTAAGAATACGAACTGTTCCCGCCGTTGATGGCATCGAATTCGCCCGTATTCGCAAGTCGCTTCGATGGCAAACCAGACCTGAACCCTAGCTGAAAACTGAAGCCTCCAAAAGGAACTGTCATGGCTAAAACCAAATTTCGTCCGCTGCATGACCGTGTCGTGGTCAAGCGTATCGATGCCGAGGAAAAGACCAAGGGCGGCATCATCATCCCGGACAGCGCCAAGGAAAAGCCCCAGGAGGGGCAGGTTGTGGCGGTCGGGCCCGGCGGCCGTGACGAATCCGGCAAGCTGATCCCGATCGACATCAAGAGCGGCGACCGCGTGCTGTTCGGCAAGTGGTCGGGCACCGAAATCAAGCTCGACGGCGAGGAACTCCTGATCATGAAGGAATCCGACATCATGGGCGTGCTCGGCTGACACCGCATTTTTTGCTCGTCTTTGCCGGGCAACCGCGAAGCGAGCGCTTGTATCCAATCATTCAGGAGTGAATTCAAATGGCTGCCAAGGATGTCAAATTTTCCGGAGACGCGCGCGACCGCATGCTGCGGGGCGTCGATATTCTCGCCAATGCCGTGAAAGTGACGCTCGGTCCCAAGGGGCGCAATGTCGTCATCGAGAAGAGCTTCGGCGCACCGCGCATCACCAAGGACGGCGTCACGGTCGCCAAGGAGATCGAGCTTGAGGACAAGTTCGAGAACATGGGCGCCCAGATGCTGCGCGAAGTCGCCTCCAAGACCAACGATACCGCCGGCGACGGCACCACAACCGCCACCGTGCTGGCCCAGGCGATTGTGCGAGAGGGCGCCAAATCGGTTGCCGCCGGCATGAATCCGATGGACCTGAAGCGCGGCATCGAAATCGCGGTGACGGCCGTGGTCAAGGACCTGGAGAAACGCGCCAAGCCGGTCGCCTCGTCGTCCGAAATCGCGCAGGTCGGCACCATCTCGTCCAATGGCGACGCGGCCATCGGCAAGATGATTGCCCAGGCTATGCAGAAGGTCGGCAATGAAGGCGTCATCACGGTCGAGGAAAACAAATCGCTCGAAACCGAAGTCGATATCGTCGAGGGTATGAAGTTCGATCGTGGCTATCTGTCGCCCTATTTCATTACCAATGCCGAGAAGATGACGGCCGAGCTTGAGGACGTTTACGTCCTGCTGCACGAGAAGAAGCTGTCCGGCCTGCAGGCAATGCTGCCGGTGCTCGAAGCGGTGGTGCAGTCGGGCCGACCGCTGCTGATCATCGCCGAAGACGTCGAGGGCGAGGCTCTGGCGACGCTGGTCGTCAATCGCCTGCGCGGTGGTCTTAAGGTCGCCGCGGTCAAGGCGCCGGGCTTCGGCGATCGTCGTAAGGCGATGCTCGAGGACATCGCGATCCTGACCGGTGGCCAGTTGATCTCGGACGAACTCGGCATGAAACTCGAAAACGTCACGGTCAACATGCTGGGACGCGCGCGGAAGGTGGTGATCGACAAGGAAAACACCACGATCGTCAACGGCGCCGGCAAGAAAAAGGACATCGAAGCCCGCGTCGGCCAGATCAAGGCGCAGGTCGAGGAGACCACCTCGGACTACGACCGCGAGAAACTGCAAGAGCGTCTTGCCAAGCTCGCCGGCGGGGTTGCGATCATTCGCGTCGGTGGCGCGACCGAGGTCGAGGTGAAGGAAAAGAAGGATCGCGTCGAGGACGCCCTCAATGCCACCCGTGCGGCGGTTCAGGAAGGCATCGTGCCGGGCGGCGGAGTCGCCCTGCTGCGCGCCAAGAAGGCCGTCGGCCGTATCGTCAACGACAACTCCGACGTGCAGGCCGGCATCAACATCGTGCTGAAGGCGCTGGAAGCGCCGGTCCGCCAGATCGCCGAGAACGCCGGTTTCGAAGGCTCGATCGTTGTCGGCAAGGTGCTTGAGAACAAGTCCGAGACGTTCGGCTTCGATGCACAAACCGAAGAGTATGTCGACATGGTTGCCAAAGGCATCATCGACCCGGCCAAGGTGGTCCGCACCGCGCTGCAGGACGCATCCTCGGTCGCCGGCCTGTTGGTGACGACGGAAGCCATGGTCGCCGAACTACCGAAGGAGCCGGCTCCGCCCATGCCCGGCGGTGGCGGCGGAATGGGTGGAATGGGCTTTTAAACCGGTCCCTTCAAGCAATACCAATCCGGCAAGGCCGCCTCAGGGCGGCCTTGCTTTTGGTGAAATGTACCGAGGTTTGCTAGGGAAGAGACCGGATTCCGATTCGGACCGGGATCGAATGTGCTCGACGGCACCGCGTGGTTCTATCTTTCGAGGAATCCCATATGCGCTCGATTTTGTTCTGCCTGGTCGGGCTGATGACAGCCTCCACGGATATCGCCTTCGCTCAAATCAAGCTTGCGCCGAGATCTGCCGCGGCTGGCAACGAAGTCAGGTATTTCACTTCCATCGACGGCCTGATGGAAGGTAATGCCGACGTCATCCTCAAGGAAACCCGCCAAGGCAGGAATGTCACCTCGGCGGTGCTCGATGTTTGCTACCCTGCGCAGAAGGGCTCCGATCGCAAGGATCGCTTTGTCGCCAACCTTGCGGTGAACGGCCAGACCCTGACCGGGACCACCCAGAGCCTCGGCGACAAATTACCGGTGGCGGTGAAACTGGTGCGCAAGCCGACCGGTGACTCCTTCGAATTCAAGGGGCAGATCGGCATCGGCCAAACCGTGACGGAAGTGAACTCGGCGGACAATTCCGATCTCAGCGAGAAGGAATTCCTGGACAACCAGTCGACCGATGACGGCATCACGCCGAGCCCGAAGGATTTTACCGAAGTTTCTCCGGAATCGATCGCGGTGAAGGTGAAACTGGACACCGCGGCCGATTTCCTTAAAGGACTGAAAGGGCAGGACGTCGAGGTTTCCCTGACCGGCCTCGCCGTCTCGTGCGATGCGCTGCGTGCCGGCGAGCAGACGATTAATATCAGCGTCGATCCGGATCGCGCCGCCGCGCTGGTCGCGAAGGCGAAATCGTCACCCGGCGTGGTCGCCGCCGGCTGGACCAGCGGTGTCGTGGAAATGGAGCGCACTATCCGTTTCGCGGCCGGCGACTGGCGCGATGCCGACCGCTTGAACAAGGACAAGCTCGCTGCCGCCATCGCCGGCGTGCTGACAAAGACCCTCTCGGCGAAATCGTCATCCTCGGCCTGGGATCCCTCAACCGGAAAGCTGAAGCTGACGTTCAAACGGCCGAGCCAGGTAATGCCGGCGCTCGACCTTACCGAGACAATTGAGATGACCGCTCTGGTAGCGCCGGACAGACCGGGGTCGTCCGACCGGCTGATGCTGTGGATCAGCAATCCCACGATTTCGACGGCGGACGAATCGGCGGGCCCGAAGCTCAATCTGGCGGACGAAGCGAGCAGCGACGAGGAAGCCGACCAGAGAGATGACAACCGTGCTGTCAATGCGCTGGCGAAGGAATTCAGGGGCCAGCGCTGGGACACGGATCAATCGGCCTGGAAATAAGCCGGTTCCCCAATCGCATCGGATGGATCATGAAGCCGCGTCGCATCCGGGAATGCGTTACGCACGCTCGCCATGCAATCGCGCATTTGACATGGCGCGCCTTAGCGGCAATGAACAGACCTCATCTGAACAAGGGCTTTCAGGGTTTGACGGCTAATGGCGCGCTATGACGTAGTGGTGATCGGCGCCGGCCTTGGGGGCTTGACGACCGGCGCGATCCTCGCGCGCGCTGGACGCAAGGTGCTGATCATCGAACGCAGCAATTCGGTCGGCGGGGCGGCATCGAGCTATATGTCCGGCGATCTGTTCGTGGAAGGATCGCTGCACGAGACCGGCGATCCGCACCATCCTCACGATCCGAAACACCACGTGCTGACGCGAGCGGGCGTCATCGATGCCGTGAAATGGATTCCGTCCGGCACGTTTTACGAGGCGCGCGGCGGTCCGCTCGAACGACCGTTTACGATGCCGGACAATTTCGACGCGGCGCGGCGCGCGCTGATCGAGCGCTTCCCCGAGGCGCGGGCCGGGCTGCATCAATTGCTTGGAGAGATGGAACGCATTGCCTCCGCCATGGGCACGCTTTCGCAAGGCCGGAGCGCTTTCCGAGATCCGCGCGAAGGTCTCATCGCCCTCTTGAAACTGGTGCCGGCGATCGGCGACTGGCGTTTGTCGCTGTCGCAAAAGCTCGATCGGGTGTTTGGCGACAACGAAGCCGTCAAATGCGCGCTGGCGGCCAATCTCTCTTATTATCACGACGACCCGGCAACGCTGTGGTGGATCTTCTTTGCTATGGCGCAGGGAGGTTATCTCCTGAGCGGCGGCCGTTTCGTGCAGGGTGGCTCGCAACGGCTTTCAAGCGCGCTTGCGCGCGCCGTCAAGGTAGCCGGCGGAGAGGTGTTGGTGCGCCGTGTCGTCAGCGGTATCGCCGTTGACCCGCAGGGCCGCGCCAGCATCGTCACGCACACAGCGCGCGACGGCAGCGATCCAAAGGTTGTTGAAGGTATCAGAATCGTGAGCAACGCAGCGCCCGCGGCGCTGGCGCCGTTGATGCCCGCGGCGGCGGCGGAAAGATTGACGGCGGATTACCGGCAACGACCCGCGTCGATCTCGCTGTTCGCTCTCACGCTCGGCCTGTCGAAACCAGCGCACGACTTCGGGATATCCGCCTATTCCACGCAATTGCTGCCGCGCGACATGACGCGGCTATCCGATTACGCGCAAGGCGCGGCGCTGATGGCCGAAGAGCCCGGCGAGCGCATGCCGCCGATGTCTATCGTCGACTACGCCGCGATCGATTCCGGCATACCGGCTCCGCCCTATGTGCTCTCGGTCCTTGGACCTGACGTATTGTCGAACTGGGACAGTTCGGACATGGACGCCTACCGTGAGAAGCGCGGGCGATGGCAGCAGGCGATCATCCGCTATCTCTCCTCGCTTTATCCGGGCCTCGCTGACGGGGTCGTCGCGTCGTCATTCAATACCGCATTGTCGGTCCGCCAATATCTCAATGCGCCCGACGGAGCGGTCTACGGGTTCGCACCGACGCCGCCGCGCTCGATCTGGCGCGGCCCCATCCGTTCACCGCGCACGGCGGTGCCGGGCCTCTATCTCGCGTCAGCCTACGCCGGCTTCGGCGGCTATACCGGCGTCGTGCAATCCGCCGGCGCCTGTGCCGACATGATCTTGCGCGAGAACTAACACCTTCAGTTGGTATTGAGATGGAATCGCAGCGGCTTCGTTCCGATGAAGGAAACGAAATCGCCCTGCCGTTTCCAGGTCGTGGCTTCGCTCAAGGCGGCGACCAGTTCGTCGTCGGCCTGCGCCTTCGCCGGAGGGCAGTCATGGTCCTCAAGCTGGCCGGCGACAAAAATCACGGTATTGCCCGCGACCGAGAACTGGCCTTTGCCGCCCTTGCACCACAGTTCCAGCCGCGCCTCGCCGTTGTCGCCGATCTCCAGCGTCGGCA
>Ga0075522_10003122_pt1 | contig 12099 bp, 14 predicted proteins | sample NGEPerA_FD_74796 | JGI IMG/M metagenome (GOLD analysis project Ga0075522, IMG submission 74796) | Arctic peat soil microbial communities from the Barrow Environmental Observatory site, Barrow, Alaska, USA - NGEE PermafrostL2-A | ecosystem: Environmental > Terrestrial > Soil > Wetlands > Peat ... | reverse complement strand
GCCTCAAACAAAATGACCAGCCCCAATCCAATTAGAGCAAAGGGGACAATCCTGTGCCCATAGTTCCAAAGCGGCGTCCTCAGCGATTCCTCCCTATCCTACTCGTCCATTCCCCTATGGCTCACATTCTGCTCATCTACCCAGTTTTCTTCCGTATAACTCATCCCGTTCCGTCCAGGTACCTTTCGGGTAGGGCTTGAAAATCTGGAGCCCAGTTAAAAATTACTTATATTTGTCAATTATCGCTTGGTCATCTGGAGATATTTTGCGCTCATCTATCGGAGTCGGCTTGGGAATTGGCTTTGTGTCAATAATGAGCCACACAATCTGGCTAGATGCGTCGATAGTTCCATTAACATTTACCTGATAATTTAGAATCGTTCTTCTATCGTGTGAGAATTCTAGTGTTTCGACTGATTCAACCGTTCCATCATCCAGGTATGAAGTGAATTTATATAAATTTGAACCCTCATTAACAATTGCCAATTTATAAATCTTGCTATTGGATTTAACTACTTCTAACTTAAATTTAATTGGCCCCGTTAATTTACCGTTGCCAGACATAAAGTATGTTTTACTTCCATCAAAAGATAATATAGTTCCCTTAGAGTCCTTATTAAAATCCTTTATGTGTTGATCATTTATCTTCCATTGTCCAATCAAGACCATATAGTCATTCGCATTTGAAAAGCCGTTAGAGGGCCAAAACGCTACGACTAGCCCAAACATCATCCCAAATATACGCTTATTCATCAGAAACCCCTGTTTTTTATAGCTATCTCAAATTTTCAAAACTAGCTAATATCAAGAATTAGCTTTTTTAGCCGTTCAATATGAGAATCTCACTTTTCATCTACCTTGAGGCCAGCCTTGAGTATATCGCTTTTAATTGCCTTCTTCATCGCTATAATCCTACTTTCACTCTTGCCATTTTAACCTCCGCTTTTACTTTCAAAGACCGTTTTCAAGGCTTCCTTGTATTGTCCAAGCATCGGTTCTGGTAGTTCGGCTAAATGTTGGTCGGACAGCCCATGGCTTCCCGTTGGGTGGGGTAGTCCCAAAACTTTGCACCGCTCAAATTCTCGATAGGAGAAGTTGAATGCTCTTCTGCCTCTAGGTTGGAAACGTGTCCATTGAGATTTACCTTTCAGCTTTCCGAATTTATTCTCGAACTGGACCTGTACTCTGAGATCGTCCAAGACAACAGAGAGACGTTTGCCCATCAGCATAATTACCTTGGGCTTGAAAAAATATAATGCTTTAAGAAACTTTTCTGTGCTCTCCACCAATGCCTCTTGGGGATTGCTGTCGGAACGGTTCTCGCTTAATAGCCAATTTGTGCTTTGAATTCTATCTTCAATTTCAGTGGGTTCGTCAGTTTTAATGTCATATCCCAGAATCTTCAACCATTCGATATTTCTGGTTCGATACTTGGCTTGCTGCTCCTTAATATAAAAGCGATTCCATTTTTCCACACACCAATCGTCCCATCTGTCTCTCGTTTTAGCTTCTGCTCCAGCGGCTAAGCCACCTTCAATTCCAACTATCATCAAACCACCTATTTGGGTATCTTTCGGTGTGACATGAAACCACCATTTCCTCGCTTCTTCAGAAACTTTATCTGATGGAATAGTTGTAGGCACTTTTTACCCCCAAGAAGCCTTCGTTATGCCGTTTTGGTTCTGAGTCTTATTTTTTCCATCCAGCGTAAATGCGCCAATCCCTTTTTTCGTTGGCGTTGGCCATGGTATTTCGAGAAATCTGTCCCCTGAAGCCCATGTGGTAAAGCTTCGGGCCAGCGAATCTCAAACACGCCTCGATATCCCTGAGGCTTTCGCGGTAAGTTAATTGCGCGTAAGCCAGGCTGAGGAATTGATCGAGGCACGTGAAGCGTAGAACTTTGTGATCACCTTTGTAGCGTTTCACGCATTTGCGAAACTCGTGCAAAGGCAAGTGGTCCATCAACTGGGTGAAAACGGTCCGTCCTAGGGTCATTTGGCCGCCTATCTGACTAAAAGGTGGCCTTTAGCATAAACCCTACTTCGAATCGATTACGCCCATTTCTCCAGATTTGGCCTTTCACCCCAAAGCTTTTTCTGTTCCGAAAAGTTCAACGTTGGGACAGTAGTGAAGTCGGACAGACGTCAATTTTAAACGAAAATAACTGTAAACAAAGGGTAACGCGAGTCTTCAAAGAAAAGGAAGTATTACCCTTAATGCTTCCGAAAATACGCTGCCACCATTTCACCGCTTTTCTTGGATCGAGACAAGTGTTTCAGTGCCTTCCCCGACAAGCCCATCTGGCTGGTCTCAATGTGGGCCAAGTGCCCCGCTATATCGGCCGTAGATGCTCCGGTCTTAGCTAAGAATACCACCTGTCCCACATAAGGGTCATAGTCATCCAGCGCATCGGGCCTATCTTTGATGCCCAGCGGATCCCAGTGTTTGAGCAAAATCACCTGAACCGCTTGAAAGGCTTCGTTGTAATCTTTTTTTGCCTGTTTCTTTAGATCGCCTTCTTTGCTCATCTTCTACCCCCGCATTTCTTCATCCAAAGACAAACGATTTTAGTCCGCTTGTACGTTTCTATCCAACACCTGCTCCCAGTCCTTGCATTCATTTCCGACCGCTTTGACGAACTCCCGAAAAAGCACGTCACGGTCAAAGGCCACGTCGGGGATGATCTTCTTCACGGCTTTATCCAATGCCGATTTGATGCTCCTGTCCAGGTCATTGATGATCCCATCCACCTTGACGCGTGCCATAGACCCTCCCTATTGCGGGTTCCAAATTTGAACCCGGTCGGAATTCTATGAGGACGCGTTTAAAGTTCCAAGTGTTTTTAATAAATTGTGAAGGATTGCCGGGCTACAGCCCGATCGGCGGACAATTCAATGCTTTTCGACCTTGGATTTTTCATGGCCGGCTTGCTTCTCTAACAACGGAAAAACTATTTAATCCGGTTCAGGGCCGGCTGAGACGTAATTCGACCCATTCACTGGCGCCCAGTTCGTTTCCTGGTTGGTAAGAGTAATCCAAGTTCAAATTTTGCCACTGGACGCCCATCCCCAAGCAGGCTTGTTCGTAATCCCCGGCGACGATCCAACCGGTGCGCACGAAGACACTTTTATATAGGGTAGCCTCAACGCCAAGGCGCACTTCTTTCGGCCGAGAACTGTCCTGGTAGGCCACCACGTCCACGCGAGGGGAGACGTGGCAGTGCTGGTAGAGGTCAAAATCGGCCTGCAAACTGGTCCTCACAAGCAGAGGCAGAGGATCGCTTTGGGAAATATAAGCCGATTCTGAACCCATATTCTGCACCGCTAAGCCCCCCGAAAAGGGCCACTCCTTCCTATGCACCTGCATTCCGGCATCCAAGGCGAATCCTTGGCTTGTATACGAATAGAGTTGGCTGTGAAAATAACGGACGTCCGTACCCACATGCAACCAGCTGGTCGCGGGAATGGCGGCGCCCAAACCGATGTTTTGACTGCCGACATTGGCCGTGGCAAAGGCTTGGCCGGAGGCGTTGTAGAGGGTGAACGAGGTAAGGTTGGAGACCACCGCCTCTCCAGCCACAAAGACCGGGCCAAGCTTGCCGCCCAACGCGGCCCAACTATTGTTCCAGTCGGTTTCCGCGTTCATCTCCGATACGGCGAGGTCCAGATTGTCCAAACCGGATAGACCCGCCGGATTGTAGCGCAAGGCCTCCAACTGGCCACCCGATGCCCCATCGGCCCCGCCCATGCCCGCCGCGCGGGCCGCAGGTTCGAGCAACAAAAAATCGGCCCCGCTATCCGCGGCCCCCAAAGCGCCGGCGGCCAACAATGCCGCCGTTAAAATGCTTGGGAATTTTTTCATGGTCGGCCCGCCACAGCCAAAAGCGCCGGCGGTGGCCGACGCTTTTGGCTCCTTAAGACACTCTTCCCCCGGATCAACGTATGATCAGTATCCTCTGGATCTCATGGGTGCCGTCCCCATCAATGAAGATGACATAGTAGACTCCGCTTGGGACAAGATTTCCACCGGCATCGCGGCCGTCCCATGCCATAGACTGCGATTGCTGGGGCTGAAGACTCCCCTGCCACAGCGTCAACACCGCACGTCCATTCCCACGCACTATGCGTAATGTGGCATTGCCGCCCCTGCATGAAAAGAATGTTATACGGCTCTGGCCGCTCGGATCTTTGATCAAGTTGGGGAAAGCGGTCAGGGAACCCCGGCGGCATCGAACGTTCGCTTGAGCCTGAATCAGAATCGAAGTGACCGTCGCTGATCGAGTGGGCGTGGTCGTCGGCGTCAGACCATTGAGCGTAGGGGTCAATGTGGGCATTTGGGACAAGGCAATCGTCGGGGTGGTTGTGGCGGATGAGGTCGGCGCGGTCGAAGGCACATCCGTCGGACTGCCCGGCGATGGCGTATCCGTGAGCGTATAGGTGGCGATGGCGACCGTGAATGTCGGAGATCCGCTGGCCGAAGGCCCCGCATACGTCATGGTCGGGGTGATGGACGGCGTGATTGAGGGGCTAGCCGTAACCGTAGGACTGCACAGCACCTGGACCGTGGTGGTCAGTGTATTGCTTGTCCCCAATCCGTCGGCCAAGGGCGCCGACGCGCTGACGCTGAAACCCGTATCGCCGCAGGGACCCAACAGGTACACCCACGAAAAAGACGAACTGGAGCCGGCGGAAACGGCGGCGTTGGCCGGTGAGGGTCCGGAAATAAGGTACGGCGAGGCACCGTTTAAAAAGCCGATGTTCGGGCTCACCTCAACCGTGAACGTGGCGTTGTTGAAGGCCGTCATTTGGAACGTTATGTGCTGTTGTGAAGTCGCAGTATTGGACGAAGCCGTAAAACTCTGAATGGTCAACAATCCGGGATCCGCCGGTGTAGGAGTGGGCGTGGTCGCGACCGTGAGAATGCAACTTTGAGAAGCCGTGGTCGAAGTCCAAGGACCCGAACTTCCGGTGGTGCTGTATGTGACCGTGTCGCAGACCTGACTTGCGCTCGCGCAAGACATGGCGACCACGGACACTTTAACATATCCCGAGACCGTCGTTCCGGCCGGAGCGTCCTCCACATGCCAGGTGACAGTATTGCCCAAAATTATAGAAGGGTTCCCGTCGTAAGGATTGGAACTGGAACTCAGCACCTGAAGGCAAGAAGGGACGACATCCTGTAAATAATTATTGGTTCCGGTACTCGTAAAGCTGTACGCGATTAAATAGTAGCTGTTTACCCCCGGGGCGAGCGCGGGGCTTGTTGCCTGGCCTCCGGGACCATATAAGGTGTTGGTGAGGGTCACGGACGCCGCGGCGAAGGCCGCACCGGACGCCAGCAATCCAAGGGCAGTCGCCAACATCAAGACCCCTGCGCTTCGTGGAAGCGTTCGTTTTGTCGGTTTCATGGCGTTTTCCTTGAAAAAAATCATCGGATTACCAGCACCTTCAAACTCGCGAAGGAATCCTGCGCATGGACCAGGACGGTGTAAGCTCCACTTGCGGAGTTGCCCCCGTCCCAACTTAATTCCACGGATCCAGACGCCGCCGGGGCATCGTAAAGGACGGCCACGGTCCGGCCGCGGCTGTCCAGGACGAGGACGTTCAACGGCTCGGGCTCGGGAACGGCCACGGTGAATCCAAGGCGCTCGCCCAAAGCTGGTTTCAAGAGATTGTTGCGCACCGAGATGATTTTAAGGCCACCGGACGAAGGCATTGGTGTGGCCTTAACATCGCCCCCATCAACGATACGCACGGCGGTATTGGAAAGGGGTTTTTCAACAGATTCTGCGCCCGACGCCGCAGGAGCCGGCAATTGCCGGGACTCCGCCAGAGTGCCCGACGGCCTTACGCCATGCTGGGTCTCCGGGTTCGTCAAGGCGGCCTGAATAGGTTGGACCGTCGAAGCAGGAAGGGCGCGGCGGGCCGGACGGTGCAGCGACATCCGCCGCTTGCCCGTGATCGTGGAACCCTGGGAAGGGCCTTGAACCAGAGGAAGCGTCTGGATCGGAAGTGTGGGCAAAGTGATGGTGGATGGTATCCGGGTCCGTACCAAGGGCAGGATCCAAACCAAAACCAAACCTGCGACCATGGCCGAACCCCAGGCCCATGCGCGCGGTCCTGAACGCGTACGCGACTCCAGTCCCAGACGCTGCAAGGTGGCCAAACGTAACGCCGGCAGTGGTGTCTTCAGTTCTTCGAGGCCATGAATCAAGGACCGCAATTCCGCCAAATCACGCCGACAGGCCGGACAAGCGCCCAGATGCCCGGCATCGCCGGCGGTGGGAAGCAGTCCGCCTGCCAGTGCGGAGATGTGATCCGGCTTGAGGTGCTTCACAGGTCTTGGTCCTTAAGCTGGTCTTTCAAGCGCCGTAGGGCGCGGAAATTTCTTAGCCGGGCCTGGGCCGGACTGGTCTTGGTCAGCCGCGCGATTTCTTCGTAGTCCAGGTCCTGCTGAAAACGGAGCGTCAGGGATTCCCGGTCTTGCGGGGTAAGGCGGACCATGGATGCGGTGACCGCGTCACGCCGGGCCCGCCCCAGCAGGCGGTCCAGCACGCTAGGGCCTTGCTGGACGGGTTCAGGTGCTTGGTCCAGGGGCAGGGTCTGGTGGCGCGCCCCCCGGCGCCAGGCGCGCACTTCATTGAGAGCAATGGCGTAAAGCCAAGTTCCAAAACGACTGCGCCCTTTAAAGGAAGCGCGTCCTCCCCAGGCCCGTAGCCAGACCTGCTGGTAAAGGTCATCCATGGAAGCTTGTTGGCCGCAGAGTCGCCATAAAAGACCGTAAATACGGCGCTCGTAACGCGTCACCAGGACTGTGAAGGCTTCGGGATTCCCATTCAGGGACTCCGCCAGCAGACTTTCGTCGCTTGGGGGATCACTAGGATTTAGAGATGGCATGGAGGCTTTTATTGCACTCGCTCCAAAGATAATTTCTCTTTGTTCCACTTAACGAAACAAGGAGCTCCATTCAATCTTTAGAGTCGTCCGGGAGGCCGATATTTCAGCCCCCGCAAGGATTAATTTGACCCTAAGGGCGCCCCCAAAGCGGTGACGAAGCCGTCAACGCCCAGAACCTCCGCCTGCCTGGGAAAGACCTTATCCATAAGGCAGGCGTGTACCGTTGGGTCGGAATCCAGGCAAGCGTCCTTAAGGACCGCCAAACGAAAATCCAGGTCCGCCGCCTGCCGTAGTGTGGATAGGACCACGCCGCTGGTGGCGATGCCCGCCAAGACCAGGGTGTCGATCCCACCCGCGCGGAGAAGCATGTCCAAGTCCGAACCCGAAAAAGCGCTGACCCGGTGCTTGGTCACGACCAAGTCGCCCGGTTGAGGCGCCAAGTCGGGGTGGATCTCCGTGGCGGGACTGCCCGAAGCGAAACGCCCGCTTTCACGCAAACCTCGGAACGATTTGTTCGCGGGGCTCACCTCAGGGTAGCCCGGCCTGAAGCCGATCACCACGTAGATAACCTTGACTCCCGCGGAGCGGGCGGCTGATAAGGCTGCGGAAACGTTCCGGATCAAGTCCGGGCTTGTGTCCGCCACCATCGCCACGATCGCGTTTTGATAGTCCATCACCAGCAGGGCGGACGTCTTCGCCTCGATTTTAAAATCCATGCAAGCCTCCTTTTTTGGTGGGTATCGCGTCCTACAAGGAATAAAAACTCAATCGCATAGTGACCCGCAATGTTTGATAATCCTACTCCAGTATCATTGTAAAAAAAGGTCGAAAAATGAAACACCGTCCATGCCTGGGGTTCACCCATTTCGGCCGGCCCCAAGTCCCGATAAGAAATGAGAGTCTATGCTCGCCGAAATCATTGAAAACAAACCGCTGGGCCGCGGAAACCGTTGGTTGAAACTGCGCTTCCCGGGGGCGGCCGTGCTGGACCACGAACCGGGGACGGTGGTGGGCTTGGCGCTGCGCCACGGCAAAGAGGTGCTGCGCCACGCCTACACGGTGAGCCGGAGCGACCCGAAAGCGCGCACGCTGGAATTCCTGTACCGGGTCATTCCCACGGGTCGAATGACCCCGCACTTAGCGGCCTTGGCGCCCGGCGATGAGCTTCAAATGACCGGTCGGGGCGGACATCCCATTTCCGGAGAGGTGGATACCGGTCCGCAAGGCATAGTGCTGGTCTCCACCGGCACGGGCATCGGCCCCCTGTATGGCTTCAGCCAGATGGCTATGTCCAAAAAATATGCGCTGCCCATCACCTTGTTCGCCGGATTCAGGGAGGCTCAGGACGCCTGCCTCGATGACGACCTACGCCAGTTGGCGGCGGAACATAAAAATTTCCAATGGCACGTCAGCCTCAGCCGACCGGACCCAACCTGGAAGGGTTCGCGTGGACATGTCACGGAGAACATCGCCCAACACCTGGGACCCGCGGGGAACCTGCACTTCCACTTGATCGGGAACGGGAACATGGTGGTGGAACTCTATACGGTGCTGCTGGCGGCGGGTTTGAAGGATGAGCGCGTAACCTCGGAAATTTACTTCAACTATGCCGAAAACTTGGACCCAGCGCGGACAAAAGAGCTGGCCTCAAAATTCACGCTGTAAAAGCAGGAGCGTCCCCTTCGTTGCCGGCGCCCCTATTTCGGCGGGCGTTTATTCCAACCCTTGGACTTTGCGATGAAGAATAGGCCGCCAAAAATGCCCAAGCAAATTGTGAAATAATCGGCGGGAAATTTAAACGCCTTCAAAACACCGAGCATAATTCCGATGCTAAGCAATGCGACTCCGACCTGAAACGTGGTCACCTTTCCTTTTTGATTTTTTTCGGCTGTTTCCATCTGGATCAACCCCATGTCGAGTGGCGGCGGGTGAACGTCTATTTGAGCAACCTTTTCAGCTCCCTTTCGATCAAACCAGGCAATCTGGAAAAAACCTTCACTGACAGGCGCTGGGACGCTTCGTGGACAAGCCGCTGCGCTTCATCCCGTTTGACGTAGTCCTTGAGCAGACCGCCTTCGGAAGGCGCTCGCCCACGCTCCACCTTGGAAACCGCGACCACAACTTTCCTGGGACGCCCTGCCCGCCCTTTGGGGCGGCCCGGCCCGCGTTTCTGGACTTCAATAGAAGCGGCCTTGGGGGGACGGCCCGGTTTACGTTTCACCGGCAAAGTCCCGGCGGAAACTGGAACCGATGCCCCTAAGACCTTCTTTGGCCTTCCTGGTTTTCGTTTTTGTATTCCATGGGAGGGCCCCCCCGGCACCGGTTCTTTGGGCGTTTCTTCCATTAAACCTTTAGGAGTCACTTCGGATTCAAGCCCCAACCATTTCAAGAGCTCCCGAGGTCTGCCGGCCTTCACATCCAAATCCCCCAGGCTCACGGCGATGGGTTCAATGGTGCCATAGTTGGGACGGCCCGGTTTCTTAGCACCCAATTTGTCCCTGTCTTCCATAGCCGCCTCCTTTTCCGTTCCCTTTTTGGTTCGTTTAGACATCCCTTAAACCCGCTCCAAAACAATTCCTTTGAAATTCGATTATGCCAATATTAGCTATGGGTGCCAACAAAATTTATTTTACGATTTTCTTGCTTTGAAAATAATCCAACACAGCCTTGGCGGCCTTTTCCCTGGATTCGATGCGCACTTCCTCGATCTTCAGTCCTGGAAACCTTTCCAACTCAATATGCCGGAGAAACACGTAAATCATGATGTGGTCAAATTTGGCGTTCTTTTTCGCCGCCAACACCAATTCATGCGCGTAAACATCATATTTGTCCGAACTGGTGGTCTGACCCGCCACTTTAAGCGGATCCCAATATTTAAGCAGGATCGCCCGTATGGCCTGAAAATCCTCCGGATTCACCGTCATGCTGTTGTTGTCGTCCACCTGATGCATTCCTCTTCAAAAAATTCGTGCTGCGTTTAGCCTTTTTTTGCTCCAGCGAAACGATCCCCAATTGTACACGGTTTTACCCAAAAAAAATGTCCTCATCCTCGGCCGCGCGAACTACGGAAAAATACGCTATTTCCGACTTTTTTCCGACGCTCTTCGGGTAAAATAAAAGGGTCCATCCGTACACCCTAATTGTGACGACAAAATGAGGCACGACTTGCATTGTTATGCATTCCGTTTCCGGACAGGCTTGGCTTTGACGCTTCTGTTTTTGGGACCGCCGGCTGCGCGCTTGCGCGCGCTGACCGCCACCTTGAGCATCAATGCCGCCGCAAGCGTCAACACCTTCGTGCCCGTCCAGGCCTTCGGCGTGAACGCAGCCCAGAATAATTACCAAGCCGACGTTCAAGCGGTGCAAGCCCCGCTGCAATCCGCCGGCATCAAGTTCATACGCTATCCCGGCGGATCAGGTTCGGACCACTACCATTGGAACGGCACCGGATCCTATCAAAACAACGTATGGGTCCCCGTCAATAGCAGCGCCACCTCGGGCTTCACCTGCAATCCGCTCAACAACGGAACCTCGGGCGCAGGAGTGTCGAACCTGACGGACGGCTTGACCGGCACGGCATGGGTGTCCGATGCCGACACGGATTTTCCCGACGCACAGTGGGCCTATTTGGACATGGGCAGCCAAAAGACCGTCAACCAAGCGCAAATCTGGTGGGACAAGCCCTACGCGACAAGTTTTGTGGTGCAATACTGGGACCCCACGGCCTCGAACCAGTGGTCGCCCTACCAGGACACCGCGAACCATTGGTTGCCGACTTCCGGGGGAAGCATTACCGGCGCGGGGGGCCGGCAGACGGTCAATTTCACCGCCGTCACGACGGAGTACATCCGAATCCTACTGACCGGCAGCTCCGCGCCCACGGGGGGCTACGCCATAGACGAGATTGAGCTGTTCAACGGGACCACCCAACTGAGCAGCAACACGAACACCGGCACGTCGACGCTGGCCACCGTATCCAGTTGCACGGTCACCAGCGTCTCCACAGGCCCTTCCCAAATGGATTTCGACGCTTTCATGGCCTACTGCAACTCTTTTTCACCCGCCGCAACCCCCTTGATCACGGTGAATTTCGGGACGGGCACACCTCAAGAAGCGGCGGCCTGGGTGTATTACGCCAACGTGGTGAAGGGATACCACGTCCAGTACTGGGAAATCGGCAATGAATTGATGGGCAACTGGGAGGCGGGCGGACCGCTTTCGGCCACGGATTATGGGCGCCGTTTTCTGGAATACTACAACGCCATGACCGCGGCGGACCCGACCGTCAAGCTTCTCGGCCCTCTGAGCGGGCCCGTGGACCCGTCGAACAACCTAAACACCGATACCTTCATCCAAGATTTCGCTCTGCGTCTCTCGTCAGTGGGCGAAGGGAATGCCTTAGGGGGAGTCGACGTACATGTCTACGCCAGCGGCAACAACGATGCGGACGCGGCCCTGCTCGCCACCCCGTCGAACTGGACCGCTTGGGCCACCGCGATCAACAATGCCCTGTCGAGCCTGCCGGGAGGCGGGACCACGCTGCCTGTGGTCTTGTCCGAATACAACGCCAATTCCAGCGGAACGAACATCACCGTACGCCTAGTCAACGGTTTGTGGGTCGTCAACTGGCTGGGGCAATATTTGAAAAACTTCGGCAGCCGAGCCTGGACCACGTTCTTCGCCCTGGTGAACTCAAGCGACGACGAAAACAGCGTCACCGCCGGCTCTTTCTCATTGTTCGAAGGCACGCCGGGACCCTACGAGTACCAGCCCTTTGCCAGCTACTGGGCCTTGCAGATGCTTTCGCAGGATTGGGCCATTGCCGGAGACAATCGGGCCCATACCCTGGTTTCCTGCAACAGCACGGCCGCCAATCTCATCGGCTACGCCGATCTGCGGCCCGACGGAGATCTGTCGCTGATCGTCAGCAACCAGGACAACACGAACACCTATGCCGGCACCATTCAGATCGTGGGCTATAACCCGCTGGCCAACGCCACGACCTACACCCTTAGTTCCGCCCAATATACCTGGCAGACAAGCACCGTGCCCTACCACGTCAGCCCGGACACGGGGCCTGCCCAAGGGCCGCTCGGCGGGGTCAGCGGCAACTTCAATTACAATTTTCCGCCCTACTCATTGACGGTCTTTCAATTTCAACCCCAAGGCAGTCCCACCCCCAGCCCGTCGATGAGCTCCAGCC
>Ga0075522_10003120_pt1 | contig 12105 bp, 8 predicted proteins | sample NGEPerA_FD_74796 | JGI IMG/M metagenome (GOLD analysis project Ga0075522, IMG submission 74796) | Arctic peat soil microbial communities from the Barrow Environmental Observatory site, Barrow, Alaska, USA - NGEE PermafrostL2-A | ecosystem: Environmental > Terrestrial > Soil > Wetlands > Peat ... | reverse complement strand
AGCTGCAGTGGCTGGTGCGCAGGGCCTTCTGCCGGGGGGTGGGAGAACCACAGGTAGACGGGTTGCACGAGCCGCGGGCGCTGGTGTTCGAGCGCAACGGAGAGGCCATGCTGGCGCCGCTGGAGGGCGACGTGATGCGCTGGATGGACGGCTACGTCGAGCATCGCGGCCGCGCGCTGCGGATCGAGTCGGAGACCGGCACGAGCTGGCAGGCACAGCTGGTCGTGGGGGCGCTCCCCGAGCAGGCACAGTTTCCGGGGCCACGCGTGGAGCTGATGTTCGCGCCGCCGGAGAGCCTGTCGTTCGGCATAGATTTATCTCTGAACGCGCGCTTCTTGCCGAACGGTCTGGCATTGAGGATCGCGCGGCGCAGGATTCAGGACGCCGACCAGATCGTGCGGGCGGAGTCCGACGGTGAGCAGGGGGTCACCGATCTCGGCTATCAGCGCACGCAGGAGGCGCGCGATCTGCTCGCCTATCTGCAGTCCTCGAGTCGGCCGCCGTTGCTGCGCGCGACGCTTGCCGTTGCGGTCGGGGCGAGCGACGAGGAGGAGCTGGAGGAGCGCGTGGAGATGGTGCGGCGCGCCTACGGGGAGATCCGTTTGCACCGTCCGTTGGGAGATCAGCTGCCGCTGTTCGTGCAGCACCTGCCCGGGCAGCGTACGAGGGTGGCGGGCTACGACGACACGCTGACGCCCGAGCAGGTGGCGGCGATGATGCCGACAGCGGCCCACGTGGCGGGCTCGCGTGCGGGCTTCTACCTCGGATACACCCTGTCGGGGTCGCGCCAGCCGGTTCGCTTCAACCTGAGAGAGGGATCAGACAGCGATCGCAACGCGACGATCCTCAGCGTCGGCGCCCTCGGCTCGGGTAAGACGACGCTCGACCAGAAGCTCAAGTACGAGGGCTTTCTGTTGGGAGCGCGCGTGATCGACTGCGACCCGAAGGGCGACCACCGCTTTCATCTGCTCGAGGAGGTGGCGCCGCACACGGAGTGTGTGACGCTGAAGCCCGATCCCGCGCTGCGCGGCGTGCTCGACCCGCTGCGCGTGGCGCCCGAGCATCTGCGCCAGGACGCGGCCGTGTCATTCCTGCGCGATCTGCTGCCGGGGAGGGCCGAGCCGGCGTGGGAGACCGCGGTTGTGGGTGCCGTCGATCGCGTGCTCAGGCGTGCGCGCGAGCCCACCTGCCTGGAGGTCGTGCATGCGCTGAGAGCGGGCGACGAGATCGACGCGCAGGTGGGAAAGACGCTCGAGGTGTATGCCCGCTCGGGGCTGACCCAGCTCGGCTTTGCCGACCCCGCGGTGAAGCTGCCGCCGGTCGGGCAGAGCCAGGTGACCTATCTGCCGATTCGCGACCTGCCGGGACCCGAGCCGGGGATGCGCCGCTCGGAGTACTCCCAGGCCGAGCGCGTGGGCGAGCAGATCGTGCGACTGATCGCGATGTTCGCGATGCACCTGATGGGCTCCGAGCGGGAGCGACTGAAGCTTTTCTCATTCGATGAGGGCTGGCGATTGCTGGGAGACCCGGCCGGTCGCAGGCTACTGGCGTCGCTCCAACGGATGGGCCGCTCGGAGCTGGCGGTGCCGATCATCAGCACGCAGCTCGTGACAGACGCGCTGATCGGCGAGCGTGAGTCGCTGGAGAACCTGCTGGGAGCGACGTTCGTGTTCGGGATGCGCTCGGAGGCGGAGGCGGGGCGCGCGCTGCAGTTGCTGGGGCTCGACCCGGAGGACCGGAGGATGCGCCAGAGCCTGCTCGAGTTCGAGGCGGGCCGCTGCCTGTTCCGCGACCACTCGGGCCGGGTGGAGGCGATCCAGGTAGATGTGGTGCTCCCGTCGCTGCTGCGCGCCTTCTCTACGACCCCCGGGGCTGCCTGACGGTGCCGTGGAGGCGCGTTTCAGCGGTGGGTCTGGCGACGCTCGCGGCGACTGTCCCGGCGATGGCGATGTCCGGGGCACAAGCGGCCGCGTCCTACCATGCGATCGCTCGATCCAAGGCCCCTCATACCGCTCCGGCCGCACATTCCACCCCGAGAGGCACACCGGCGCGCGCGCCCAGCGGGCCGCCGCTGAGCTCGGGTTCGACGTCCGTTGCGAATCCCGAAGCGGAAGCCTCCGCCTCGGCGCCGTCGAGCGGAGGCGACCCGCTGGTGGACAACGGGCTGGGCAGCCCTCTGTGCCGCGACGGGGCGGCCGCCGAACTGTCGCAGACGAGCGCACGCAACTGCCGGATCTCGGGGTTCGAGGCCGCGCAGGCGCCGACGGGCGACTTCGCGTTCGACGTGCACGTCAACGCCGGTGTCGCGGATTTGGGCAACTACCTGGTCGTGGCGGTCCAGGACGTGCTCGAGTGGGGCTGGACCGTGCTTGTGGCGGTCGTGCACGGGGTGATCGTGATGCTCGAGTGGTGCTACACGATCGATCTGCTCGACAGCTCCGCGATGAGCGGCGTGACGCGGGCGCTGCGCGAGACGCAGGCGACATTCACCCAGCCCTGGCTGGTGCTCGCGCTGGCGGGAGCGTCGGTGCTCGCGCTCTACCACGGGATCGTGCGCCGGCAGGTGACCGAGACGCTCGGTCAGGCGTTGCTGATGGCGGTGATGATGTTGGGCGGCCTGTGGGTGATCGTCAATCCGACGGGCACCGTGGGGGCGCTCGGCGGGTGGGCCAACCAGGCGAGCCTGGGCACGCTGGGCGCGGTTGCGGGAGGCACGCCGGATCATCCCGATCGCACGCTTGCGGAAAGCATGCAGAGCGTCTTCAGCGGCGCGATCGGCGGTCCGTGGTGCTACCTGGAGTTCGGCAACGTGCGCTGGTGCAGCGATCCCGCGAGGCTGGATCCGCGGCTGCACACGGTGGGCCTGCTGATCGCCGCCAGGGAACGGGCCGCGATCGGCGAGCAGAGCGCGGAACTTCTGCGCGGCGCCCGCACGAACGGCGAACTGTTCCTCGCGTTGCCCGCCAACGCGGCGGCGCGCAACGCGATCAACCCTTATGGCTTGTTGAGGCCGATCGGCGGACTGTTCAACGTGCTGTGTGGCGGCAGCCAGGAACCATGTCGCGGACCGACGGCTGAGCAGGCGACGTTCCGCACCCAGAGCGGGACTTTCTGGCGTATCGCGGGGCTGTTCCTGATCTGGGTCGGGGTGCTGGGGATGGTGCTGCTGCTCGGCTTCATCGCGCTACGCCTGCTCGGCGCGGCGATCGTCGGCCTGTTCTTGTTGATGCTGGCTCCCGCGGCGGTGATCGCCCCGGCACTGGGTGACGGCGGTCGGGCGGCCTTCAGGGGCTGGGCGGCGCGCCTGCTCGGCGCGGTGTGCTCGAAGCTGATCTACTCATTTCTGCTCGGTGTCGTGCTGTTGCTGCAGCGGACATTGATGAGCCTCGATGCATTCGGTTGGTGGGCGCAGTGGCTGCTCGTCTCGACGATGTGGTGGGGAGCGTTCCTGCAGCGCCAACAGGTGCTCGGCTTCGCCCACGGCGAGCATCGTGTGCTGCGTCTGCACCTTCAGCAGAGGTCACTCATGCAGCGGGCGCGCGCGAAGCTGGAGCGACCGCCCGAGGTGGCGCGGGGCGCGCAATGGGTCAAACGCAAGCTGCGCAAACCGCCGCCGAGCATGGAGCAGAGGCGCAAGCTGGCGCGGGCCGGCGGTGAGTGGGCGAAGGGAGCGGCCGACGAGCAGGTGAGGCGCACGCTCGAGCGCGAGCAGGGCGAGGCGCGTGCGCTGGCGCAGGCGGCCCCGGAGACCCAGGCGCGGATCTCCGCAAAACGGGCGCAGCTGGGGCGGGTGGAGGGCGCGCGCGAGCAGGCGCTGGCGGGCGGCGATACCCGGAGGGCGGCAAAGCTGGGAGCTCGCGCGCAGCGGATCGAGGGCGAGGTGGCGCACGAGCAACAGACGCTGAACGCGGCGCGGCAGACGGCGGCCGATGACGAGAAGGCGCGACGTGGGCCGGGGCACGCGCACACACGCGAGCAGGGCGAGCAGCAGGGGCGGTTCCTCGATGCGCAGGCGGCGCTGCCCGCCGGGAGGGCGCGGAGGCGCGGTCATGGTGGCGAGGCATCCGATGCGGGCTCCGCGCCGGGGTCCGGCGGAGCCGACCGATCGCAGAGCGGCCGGCGCGACTACGCCGGGATGGCGGGGCTGGCCGGATATGGGAGCAAGGAGTATGAGGGGCTCGACGCCCGTAAGCAGCGTGCGGCGCGGCTGGAGATCGATCGCGAGCTGGCGCTGCGTAAGGAGCTGAACGCGACCGCGAGGGATGTCGCGGCGGGCGGGAACGGATCGCTGGGACGTCGAGAGAAACGGAAGATGGACAGGAAGTCCGACCGCACGCTCGAGCAGCGGCTGCGGGCAGACGGGCACGAGCTGCCCGCCTCGGCGAAGCCGAAGCCCTCGGCGCTCGATTCCTATCTGCGCGACGGGCGGACCGATCGGAGACCGGCCGCGGCACGGCGGGGCGAGTCGAGCGTGATGCGCGACGCCCGCGAGGTGGCGGCGCGGCGCAAACGTCAGCTCGGCAGGGAGCGACGGCGGTGACGACGGGGCTCGTGCCGAGAACATCGGTGGCGACGGGGGCTCGCCTGTTGGGCGGACCGTTGGGGTTCGGTGCGTTGGCGGCAGGCGTCGTGGCGCTGGGGATCACTCTGCTGATCGTGCTCACGACGGTGATGGCGATGGCCGCGGTGGGCGGTGTCGGCGGAGCGGAGGCGAGCGGGGGAGAGGCAGAAATGGATGGCGTGTCGGCGCGGGCACAGGCGGAAATACCGCCGGAATATCTGCGTTCCTATCAGCAGGCGGCGCAGCGCTATGGCTTGGACTGGGCGATCCTGGCGGGGATCGGCAAGGTGGAGTGCGACCACGGCCGCGACCCCGATCCGTCGTGCACGAGGGAGGGGGCGGTCAACTCGGCGGGCGCCGGTGGACCGATGCAGTTCCTCGCGGGAACCTGGGCGCAATACGGGGTGGACGGCGACGGCGACGGAAGGGTCGATCGCTGGGACCCGACCGATGCGATCTTCGGAGCAGCCAACTACCTGCGGGCCTCGGGCGCGCCGGGCGACTACAGGGGTGCGATCTTCGCGTACAACCACGCGAGCTGGTACGTCGAAGAGGTGGAGCGGTGGGCATCTGTATATCGCGGCTCACCCGCCTCGCAGGCTGGGTCGGTCGAGCAGAGCGTTCAGATGCGCTTCGTGGCCGGCGAACGCGCGGTGCTCGATCCGAGCGACGGCCACCTGGCGCTGATCCCCGAAGGGGCGCCGGCGACGGTGCGGGCGATGGTGGTGGCGGGGAACGAGCTGCAGGAACTGCCATATGGGCCAGCGGGCCATCCGGACCCGCGTGGGGCGTTGAGCGAGGATTGCTCGAGCACGGTCAACTACGTGCTGTATCGCAGCGGCGTGCGGCCGATCGAGGAAATCGTGAGGGACAACCCGCTGGCGCAGGACTACGTCGACTGGGGCTCCCCGGGGCCCGGCAGGTGGGTGACGATCTATGCGACGGACGTGCCGACGCCACACGTGTTCATCGTGATCGCCGGGCTAAGGCTGGACACGAGCCACGACGGCACCGACGAAGGCCCGAACCGTGACGAAGACGGCCCGCGCTGGCGGATACTCGACCACATCCCAACCTGGGCGCACTGGTCGGTCAGGCACCCTCCGGGGCTGTAGTCATGGGTGCAAGGCGAGCTCCCCTGAACCAGAAGTCAGCCAGGAAATTACTCCGGGAGCACGGATGGATAGAGATGCGCGGCGGCAAGCATGCAGTGAAGATGGAGAAGCCGGGTCAGCGGCCAATCACCTTGCCCATGCATAAGGGGCGGGACTACCACCGAGGCCTCACGAGGGCGATACTGAGACAGGCGGGTCTATGATGAGGAGTATCCGAAGAAGGTCGTGTGCTTTGTCAGAGCAAATCGAGATACAGGCACTGGTTCATGAAGAGGATGGTTCTTTCTGGGCGGAGGTGCCCAGTTGCCCGGGACTGTTTGCCACCGGCGATACGCTCGACGAACTGGCCGAGGGACTGCGCGAGGCATGGTTGCTTTACCACGACAGTGACCTGAGCAGCGAAGATGGCGATCCAAGCCTGCCGAATAGGGCAGGAGCCACCTCTGCGCTGACCCTGCGGGTTCCCGCATTCGCGTAGATTGCGGACGATGGCAACCCGGAAGGTTGACTACCTGCTGATCGGCGGTGGATTGGCGAGCGCGAACTGCGCGCGGTGGCTGCGCGAGGAAGGCGCCGAGGGCGAGATCCTGCTCGTGGGTCGCGAGCCCGATGCGCCGTACAACCGGCCGGACTGCTCGAAGGGGTATCTGCGTGGCGAGGAGAGCCGCGAGGAGCCGCTGTTCAGGCCGGCGGAGTGGTGGGGGGAGCAGGCGATCGAGCTGATGACGAGGACGAGCGTGACGGGGCTCGATCTCGATTCACGCACGGCGAAGCTGTCGAGCAAGGAGGAGATCGAGTTCGACAAGGCGCTGATCGCGACCGGCGCGAACGTGCGGCGGCTGAACGTGGAGGGGTGCGAGCTCGAGCAGATCCACTACCTGCGGACGCTGGGCAACGCCGACGCGATCAGGGAGGGAGTGAAGGACGCGGAGAACGTGGTGCTGATCGGGGGCTCCTACATCGGCTGCGAGGTGGCGGCGTCGCTGAGCATGCTGGGCAAGGACTGCACGATCGTGATGCAGGAGGAGCGCACGCTTGAGCGCGGGTTTGGAGCGCTGGCGGGGCGTTTCGTGCAGGAGCTGCTCGAAGCGCACGGCGTGACCGTCCATGGCGGCGACGAGCTGGAGCGCTTCGAGGGGAGCACCCTGACGGGCACACCCTATGGGGCGCACCCTGGGGGGCACACCCTGCAGGGCGCAGGCGGGCAGGCAGGTGGGCGCGTGGCGAGGGTCGTGACGCGGACGGGCCTGAAGCTGGACGCCGAGGCGGTCGTGATCGGCGCCGGGGTGAGCCCCGACATCCAGCTCGCACAGAAGGCGGGCCTCGAGATCGGCGAGCGCGGCGGCGTGCGCTGCTCGTCTCATCTGGAGAGCTCCGTCCCGGGCGTGTTCGCCGCGGGAGACATCTGCGAATACGACTCGCCGATACACGGCGAACACGTGCGGATCGAGCACTGGGACGTTGCCTTCAATCACGGGAAGACAGCGGCGCTGAACATGCTCGGGCGGGATGTTGCGCACGAGGTGGTCCCGTACTTCTACTCGGTGCTGGGCGATTGGGGGGAGCTGGAGTACGTCGGCCCGGCGTATGGCTGGGAGGAGGAGATCCTGCGCGGATCCTTTGCGGAGGGGTCGTTCACGAACTGGTATCTCCAGGACGGCCAGGTGAAGGCGGCGTTGACGTTCGGCCGCTCGGACGATCTGGAGCACGCTCGCCGGCTGATCGCCGGGGCCGGCGCGCTGGACGAGCGCCAGCGGGGCGCGCTGGGCGACCTGGACAGCGATCTTGACGACGTGAGGTAGCTCTCCGCGAGCGCAGGGAGTAGGATGCGCGGACAAGACGGTCGGTGGTGAAGGGAAGCCGGTGAGAATCCGACGCGGACCCGCCACTGTGACCGGGGATGCCCGACGCGGCGCGTAAAAAAGACGCGCAGCCACTGGCTCGGACGACGAGACGGGAAGGCGCGGCGGGAAGGCCCGGGAGCCAGGAGACCTGCCTCCGACCGAAAAGCCCACAAGCCCTCGTGGAAAGGGGTTGGCTCAATGCGTATATCCCGTCGTATATTGCCGGCGCTCGCCGGTGTTCTCGTCCTTCTGCTGCTATCGCTGTCTGCATCGGCATTGGCGGCGCCGGTCACCGTCAACCTGCGCGTGGAGGGTTCATCCAGCACTTTGTTTGAAGGACCTGTGGCGACGCAGGGTGAAACCTTCGAAACGCGCTCGAGCAATGGTCCTCATCCGTGCGATTACAGCGACAACGGGCAGGCAAAAGGAAAATTTAGCAACGGCGGAAACTCCAGCGGCACACCGACTACAGCGCTGCGCGATGCTGCAATTGCCAGTGGTCTTGCCTTCGATGGCAAATGGTTTGGCTCCGGCACAAATGAAAACGAAAACCCCGGAGACTTCTTCGTGACGCAGGTCGGGACGGACATCGAAGGCCCCCCCAACTTCGAATCTTGGGGTTACGCAGTCAACGACACCACCGCACCAGTCGGTGGCTGCCAGATCGCGCTGGCCCCCGGCAATGAAGTGCTGTGGGCTTACAACTACTTCAATCAGAAGCATTTGCTGAGCCTGAGTGGGCCTGCCAATGTCACCGTGGGTACACCCTTTACTGTCCATGTCACCGATGGCCAGACCGGTGAACCACTTGCGGGTGCCTCGATTGGGCAACTCACCGGTGGGGTTACGAGCACCGGTGCGTCGAGCCCGACAACCGACGCGTCCGGTAATGCGACCGTCACGCTAACCCAAGTGGGGACAACGAAGCTCAAGGCCATTCGCAGCGAATCGGTGCGCTCCAACGGGCTGGCGGTGAGCGTGGTCGAACATAGCGCCTGCGCCTGCGTTGGCATCTCCCCAGCGCAGCTCCCACCGCCGCTGATGCTCGATGTAGCCAAGACCGCGGGTGTCAAGAACGGCCACGTCTACTCACGCCACTCAGCCCCCCGAGTGTTGGCGGGAGTCATCGAGATCCCATTCGGAGGCACCCTCAGACAGGTGCGCATCAGCCTCCAACGTCGCTACCACGGCCGTTGCTTCGATTTCAGCGGGTCGAGAGAGAGCTTCGTGCGAACCAAGAAGTGCGGCTCGGCATCGTTCTTCTCGGTGGGTGGGAGCGAGTCCTTCAGCTACCTCCTCCCGGCCCGGCTGCCCGCGGGACGGTACGTGTATGACATCGAGGGGGTTGACAGTGCTGGGCAGTCAACCAAGCTCGTGAGCGGAGTCAGCCACGTTGTTTTCCAGGTCAAGTAGAAGAACAGGCGTAACGGTCATCGTGGCGGCCGCGGTGGCCGCCACGATCGCCGGCTGTGGCCTCGGGGCAGGCCCCGCGCCGGGGGGCGTCCAGTTGACGGTCACGCGCGACTTCGGCGCGCGCGTGCTCGGTCGGAGCACCGCTCCGAAGGTGCGGGGGGCGGAAACAGTGATGAGCCTGCTACTGCGCAACGACAAGGTCACCACCAAGTACGGCGGGGGCTTCGTGGAGAGCATCGCCGGACTGTCGGGCGGGCAGGAAGCGGGGGGAGATCCGCTCGACTGGTTCTACTACGTCAACGGGATCGAGGCGCCCAAGGGCGCGGCGGCGACGAACGTCCATCCGGGGGACCACGTGTGGTGGGATCTCCACGACTGGAGCCAGACCGACGACATTCCCGCGGTCGTCGGCTCGTTTCCCGAGCCGTTCCTGAACGGGGTCGAAGGCAAGCGGCTGCCGGTGCGCGTCGAATGTGCCGCGGCGCAGAGCGGCCCCTGTCGCACTGTGATCGCGCGGCTGCGCGCGCTCGGTGTCCCGGCCGCCGTGGCCGCGATCGGAAGCGGCGCCGAGCCGGACGCGCTGCAGGTTGTCGTGGGGGGCTGGACGGCGGTGCACGGCGACCCGAGCGTGCAGAGCATCGAACAGGGACCGCGCGCAAGTGGGGTCTACGCGCGCTTCGCCACGAACGGGCAGACGTTGACGCTGCTCGACGGACAGGGCCGCACGACCGCCACGCTCACCGCCGGGGCGGGGTTGGTCGCGGCCACACGCGACGTCGAAAAAGCGGTGGTCTGGGTGGTCAGCGGGACCGACGAAGCGGGCGTCGAACGCGCCGCGCGGGCACTCCAGGAAAGCGTCCTGCGCAATCGCTTCGCGCTGGCGGTAACGGCCTCGGGCGCACAGCTTCCGGTCCCGGGGGCGAGCGGATGAGAAACACCGGGCTGCTGTTCTACCGCCGCCTCCCTAGCCCGCTGCACGCGACGCGTGCCGGTGTGGGCGCGCTATGGGCGGCCACGTTGACGGCGGCCGCCCTGATCCTCTACAACCCGCTCCCGCTGGGTTTCCTGACCGTTGCCGTGCTGGGCGCCGGGGTGGGGGCCGGCGTCGGCCGGCGGCTCGCGGGGACGCTCCGCACCGCCGCGATCGTCGGGCTGCCGATCGTCGCGATCAACGTGCTCGCCTCGCGCGAGGGGCTGACCGTGTTCGCCCGGCTCGGCGACCTCGGTCCGTTCGGCCAGGGCAACCTGACGGTCGAGGCGGTCGTCTACGGCGCCGTGATCGCGTTGAAGGTGACGCTCCTGATGCTGATCACGACGCTCGCGAGCCTCGCGGTCGATCCCGACGAGCTGCTACGTGGTTTCCGCCGGCTGTCGTTCCGCTCGGCGCTCACCGCCTCGCTGGCGACGCGCATGATCCCCGTGCTCGGCGCCGACGCACGACGCCTGGCCGAGGCGCAGCGGACCCGCCCGGAGGATCCCGCGCGCGGCGTGCGCGGTCGGGTGGCGTTGCTCAGCGCGATCGTCGGCGGCTCGCTCGAGCGCGCGATGGAGGTGGCGGCCACGCTCGAGCTCCGCGGCTTCGCCGTCGCCGCCGAAGCTAGAGGGCGCCCGCTGCGGTCACGCTCGCGGCGGTCACGGTCAGAGATACGCGTGAAGCGGCCCTGGTCGCGGCACGATCTCGCGTTCACCTGCTCGGCGCTCGTCGTGATCGCGCTCGCCCTCGCGGGGAGGTTGAGCGGAGCGGCCTCGTTCGAAGCGTATCCGCTGCTGAAGCTGCCGATCGACGCGGGCACATGGGTGTTATGCGCCGCGCTCCTCGCGGCCGTGCTCCTACCCTTCGCGGACCGCAGAGGGATCGATCGATGATCCTGGGCACGCAGGGCAAGCTGGTCCAGGACGCAGGGAGCGTGGCGTGCTACGCACGCGAGCGACTGAGGACGCCGATCCAGCGCCGCCATGCGTGGTCAGGATGATCCTCTCTTTCGATCACGTCACCTATCACTACCCGGAGGCCGAGACCCCGGCGCTGGAGGACGTGAGCTTTGGGCTGGAAGCAGGGGAGTTCTGCCTGCTGGCGGGACTCTCCGGCCACGGCAAGTCGACGCTCCTGCGCGCCGCGTCCGGGCTGGTCCCGCATTTTCATGGGGGACGCTTCGCGGGCACCGTGGCTTTGGCCGGTCTCGACACGCGCGAGCACGGCCCCTCGCATCTGGGGGGGCTCGCGGGGGTGCTGTTCCAGGACCCCGAGACACAGCTCGTGATGAGCTCCGTCCGCGCCGAGCTCTCATTGGCGCTTGAGAGTCGCGGCCACAGCGCGGCGGCGGTGGCGCGTGGGGTGGAGGAGGTGGCGCTCGCCCTCGGAATCGACGCGCTGCTGGACCGCTCCACGCACGAGCTCTCCGGGGGCGAGAAGCAGCGGGTCGCGCTCGGCGCGGCGCTGGCGGGAAGGCCGAAGGTGGTGCTGCTGGACGAGCCCACCTCACAGCTCGATCCCGTCGCCGGGGACGAGCTGATCGGCTTGCTCAGGCGGCTGAACGAGGAGTGGGAGACGACGATCGTGTTGGCGGAGCATCGCCTGGAGCGCTGCCTCGGCGCCGCCGATCGCGTGATTGCGCTGGAAGTGGGCCGTGTGGCGCACGACGGCGATCCCAAATCATTCCTGGAATGGTCCGCGCTACACGAGCCCGCACTACAGACGCCGGGCTCGAAGCTTTTCTCCTTGGCCGGGTTGCGGCCGGCGCCGACGGGTGTCAAGCAGGCGCGCGCGACGCTGCGCTCCCATGGCCTGCTGCCCGGGGAGGCGGACCTCCCGGGTGAGCGCTCGATCGCTGCGCAGGCAGCGGCGGAGGAGGCCTCGGTGCCCTCGGGGGCCCGTCGATCGGGACGTTCACGCGGCCTCAGAAGCGTGCTCGCGCGGGGGGAGCCCAGCGCGCCACCGGCATTGCGGATGCGTGGCCTCTGGCACGAGCTGCGCGACGGTCCGGCGATCCTCCGCGGCGTCGACCTGACGCTTGCGCCCGGCGAGAGCGTCGCGCTGATGGGCCGCAACGGGGCGGGTAAGTCGACGCTCCTGCGTCATGCCGCCGGCCTGATGGAGCCCACACGCGGGCGCGTGGAGCGTGGCGGACGGGTTGCGCTGCTGTTGCAGAACCCAGGCGACTACCTGATCCAC
>Ga0075522_10003118_pt1 | contig 12107 bp, 10 predicted proteins | sample NGEPerA_FD_74796 | JGI IMG/M metagenome (GOLD analysis project Ga0075522, IMG submission 74796) | Arctic peat soil microbial communities from the Barrow Environmental Observatory site, Barrow, Alaska, USA - NGEE PermafrostL2-A | ecosystem: Environmental > Terrestrial > Soil > Wetlands > Peat ... | reverse complement strand
TCTCCAGGCCCACACTACCCCTCAGACGACGGCGTCCGCCCAGCTGGACGTCAGCCACTTCTGCCACGGGCTGCTAAGGGTGTTCCGGTTCCCCACATCACCGTCGAATCAAACAGCCAATGATCCGCTAAAGCGCCAATCACTCCGGCTCTCCGGGTGCTCGGAAGCGGATAGACAATATTGGCATCTATGTAGTTTCTTTGGTCACTGGGGTCGAGCCCTGTCCACAGGTTGGCATCGTGGAAGCTACCGTTGTTGAGGTAACTATTGGTGGTTATCCAGTTTGCGTAGGCATAATTGAACACGAAATCCAGACTTTTCAACCTGCGCTCCGCACGAACGTTGAAGGAGTTGAAGCTTGAGCCTCCCGACGGAACGTCGTCTTCCGTGACACCGTTAAAGAGGGGGTACGCTCGCATCAGTTCCCACTCCGGAATGGTTGAGGACGCGCCCAGCGTGGTATTCGTTGCCAATACACCGTAAAAGGGGTTCGCGACGTTCGTGTTGCATACTGCGCCGGTTGCCAGGCATGCCTGCTGCTGAGCTGTGGAGATAACACCCAGCGAGGTGGCTACCGGAATGTGGTGAACATTTGTGCCCATGTATTCCACATCCAGTAAGACTGATCCTGGCATCCTTCGCTGAAAGCCTAAAGACCAATGCTGCGTCATACGAATACGACGGTTCAAGTTAGCGTAGCCTACAGCATTTCCTGCACTAGTTTCGAGACCGCCGGCCTCTCCAGTCGGCACAATTGCTCCGGTGGGATACGGTGTTCCGGAATTGAAGTAATTGTCAGGAGTCAAATTGCCGTCGAGAGAAGCAATAAACGAGGTGCTCTGACTGAAGCCCGTCTGGTTGACGTTCGCGTACGGAACGGTGTCGTATATCCCATAGCCTCCACGTATTACGGTGTTTGGCAAGGCGGCCCAACTGAATCCGAACCGCGGCTGCCAGTCGTTCCAGAAAATTTGGAAGGGTGCTCTGGGAATGCCGTTGACGCCGGCGAACTGATACCCTCCCAGCAGCGGATTCTGCATTCCTGGAGCCACCGCGCAGTTGATTTGGCTAGTGTACGGGTTGGTGCAGGTTAGACAGAAACCGGCGTTCATTCGGTTGTCGCGATCATTCACCGACCCATTGACATCCCAGCGAAGCCCAAGGTTTAACGTTAACTTCGGGAGAAGCTTGAAGTCGTCCTGTAGGAATAGTCCGTAATAGTGAAAAACCTTGAAAACATTTGAGCTCCAAGTGACACTCCCTGAAGTTGGATAGCCAAGAAGGATGTCGGCTGCGCTAAATCCTTGGCCGCTCTTGGCGGTAAGAGGGTTTGCCTGGGTAAAGACAGGACCAAAAGTGAAGGACCCATTCGGAGTTCCTGGAGCGCCTACGGGTGTTGACTGAGTATCCATAAACTCAGCACCGTAATGCAGGTTGTGGCGGCCGATGAGCTGCGTCACGCTTCCGGAAAAATCTGCGTCAGCGGCGGCACCGCCGCCATCTGCGTCAGCGAAAAGAGCCGTCATGCCGGTCATCGTCATGTTCGGAACAAGATTCTGACGCGTCGCGGTCCCAATCATCGGCATATTGAATCCCAGCGCGCTAGCCAGGACGTTATTCTGGTACGAGGCACCCATCGTCGTCGAGACGTAGTGTCCGTAGGATGCCTTGAGATCCAACACCTTTGATGAAGAAAAGACCTGTGTGAAGCCCAGAATTAGGTTGTAATCCCTGATGGGATTGCTAGTAAGCGAAGAACCTGCGGTGGGAAATGCGTTGGTTCCATCAATGAACCCGTCATTCTGAAGTGTGGCCAACGCGAACAAGCGGGAATTTGCTGAGAAGTTCTGATCCACCCGGCCGATGTACTGGTCATATTTGTAGGAAGTCTGCCGCTTTGTGACGTAATTGTTCGTGTTGGCAGATGGGTTAGTCGGTGCAGGGTACATGTTGAGAATCGCCTGTCCGATCGGGCTGATTCGTGACTGCGGAATCGTGTTATTAGGAAATGCGGTCCTCGCATATGTAGTACAACCTCCTCCGGCAGCCTGTTTTGAGCAGTAGGTAGACAGAGGATCGTAGATCGTATAGGGCGATCCGAGGAAATCTCCAGTTCGCCAGGCTGCGAGCGGTACGGTCTCCTGTATGACCGTCGGGTCAGTCTGACGGTATCCTTCGTACGAACCAAAATAGAATGTCTTACCCTTACGAATTGCGCCGCCGCTTTCCCCTCCGAAGACGGTGTGAATATTAATGGCCTTTGAAGCCTTATGTAGGTCCGCAACCCATGTATTTGCGTTCAAAGCCGCATTATCGTAGTAGTCGTAGACCGAGCCATGATAGGCATTGGTGCCGTTTTTTATGTTCACATTGAATACCCCCCACCGGTTCGCCCGTACTGCGCATCATAAGGCATAACATTGGCCTGCACTTGCGATGTAGACTCCTGATTGGGGACGAAGTACCAAGCGCCCACATCGTTCACATCGCTAACCGGCGCCCCATTGACATAGAATGTGCTCTCATCCGTCTGAGATCCAGATACGGCATAAAGATTTGCACTATTTCGAGGGGTATAGCTGAATGTGTTGGCACTGTCGGCGCGGATTCCTTCGGTAAACGAAACATCATCAAAGACCTGCAAGCCGGTCGAGGGCATGTTTTCGACTTTTGTCTGATCTATCACTCCCCCGGTTGACGCTGTGACCGTATCGAGATCTACATTCCCGGCTGTCACCACAACCTCCTGCGTTACGTTGCCTGGCTTCAGGATCACATTTAAGCCCAACTGCTGTGCCGAGTTCAGGACCACGTTGTTGTAGACCATTGTCTGAAAATTGTTCGCCTGAACCGTGACCGTGTACGAACCGGGCAACAGATATAGCAGCGAATAAACGCCTTGCTTCTCAGACTTTGTAGGGTGCGCCAGTCGAGTCTCGACGTTGACCGCCGTGATGGAGGCGCCTGAAATCACAGCTCCGGTGGAGTCCGCCACTTGGCCCGTGATGGATGCGCGGAAATCCTGACCGTAGGCCGGAACGAGCGATACTATGATAGCCAGGCAGTACATTGCAATAAGCTCACTGCAATGCTTTTTTGCCTGAAAGAATGGTCGTGAGGTGCGTTGCATCATGCTGTTCCTTTTCTGTTTTCTTGGCTGCATATGACTTGCAAAGCCTCGCAAAAAGCTGTTGCACTTCATGTTGAGGACTTTTCGCCGATAGGCAATGTTGTCAAGAGACGAAAGCCATCGGCTGTTTATAGATCGGCAGTTTCCTTGTGCTACATGCTGCCCAGAACGAAGGCTATATGCTTCGTCTCAAGACGCTGGCAGAGAGCCCCGTCAACATGACTGGTTCCCATCTGCGCTACCTGGGCTTGACTCGCCCCTCTGCCCGCCGTTATAGGGAGACACACCGTTATCAGAGTGTTGCAGAGAGCCCTATATGCTTCAGCGGAGCTTTCTTCTTTGAAGGCCATATCCACTACGCAGTTCCTCCAACAACCAAACTTAACCTCACAGATTTTGAAACCCGGTATCTAAACGAAGATATTGATCTCGAATACGTCAAATACAAAGCAGTGGCATAACGGACTGATCTTGTGGGTCAAATGCGACGATCATGTGCAAGCACCATCTCGCCACGGACGTACCGGTTACCCCTAGGAACCTGTTGAAATTCAGTGTATTTGCGGGGCTTACTTAGGATTGGCGGTAGTTGTGGGGTGAAATCGGTTCAAATCTCGCGTTGCGCGAGTGTTTACGGGGCTTCTGGCACCTTGTGGAAGGCCGTTTCCGGCGTTCCGGCCGTTTTCAGGCGCACTGCGGCCTGAGTCCTTCCGCCTGTCTTTTCGCGATCAGCTTCGGCAGCCGCAACAGGTTGTGCGCCGCGCAACTGAACACGAAAAGCCAGTCCACTTTGTGCAGGCCGCGCAGCTTCACCTGGCGCATCGGGCCGGTCTGCTTCAACCAGCCGAAGCCCTTTTCCACAAGCCAGCGGCAACTCAGGCTGATGCCGTAGCCGGGGTGGCGCGTGGTCCTGCGGTCCATGTTCGAGCGGCGTCCCTTTTCGTTCTTCGTGACATGCGCGGTGACGTTCAACTTGCGCGCGGCGGCGATGAAGTCCTGCGCGTCGTAGGCCTTGTCCGCGCCCACCGTGAGGCGCCGCTTGCGGCCCTTCTGCTTGGCTTCAAGCAGGATCAGCGCGGCCTCGCGCTCGGCGTATCCGTCCGCCTGGGTGGTTATCGCGGCCGCGATCAGGCCGTTGCGGTTCTCCACCAGAGCGTGGCCCAGATAGGCCAGATGCGACTCCTTGCCATAACTCTTCTTGTACAGCCGCGCGTCCGGGTCGGTGGTCGATTCATGCGTGTCGTTCGAGCGCTTTTGGCCGTGGAAGTTCGCGCCATCGTCGTCCGAACCGTCCTTGGCGCGGAAGCTCTTGTGCGAGGCCCAGGCCTGGATCAGCGTGCCGTCCACGGTAAAGTGGTCGTCGCTCATGAACCGCTTCCCGTGCTTGTTCACTTCCGCGAAGAACAGCTGCGCCAACTCGCTGTTGAGCAGGCGGTCGCGGTTCTTCGAGAACACCGCATGGTTCCACATCGCGTCGTCCATGCCCAGGCCGACGAACCAGCGGAACAGCAGGTTGTAGTCGATCTGCTCGACCAACTGCCGCTCCGAGCGCACCGAGTAAAACGCCTGCAACAACAACGCCCGCAAGATATACTCGGGCGCGATCGAAGGCCGCCCGGAGGCCGCGTACAGCTTGTCGAACTCCCCGCTCAACGCCCGCAGAACCGCGTCCGTCAGCTTGCGAATCTCACGCAAAGGGTGCTCCTGGGGAACACGCTGCTCCAATGTCACGCTGCTGAACATCTCATCCTGAAACCGCTCGTCTCCACGCATACTCCAACAGACGAATCTCACCGCTAAGAAGTTTAAAATCAAAAAATATTCGCTTTTCAACAAGTTCCTAGGAAGAGAGAAGTTGACAAGTGCTACCCGCAAACGAGGGTCACGGGGCCTTCGTTATGGAGGGCGTTAGCTCTACGACTACCTTCTGATTGACAAACATATTCAGTCGGCGACCACGATGAAGTCAAGAGGTACGAGGTTGAAAATTATAAAAGTAATTTGTGTCCTTTTGACCTTGCCCTCAGAATGCGTATTGACCTTGCCCTCAGAATGCGTATCTCATAACGGTTAGGAAATTCGTAGTGGTCGAGGTTGTGGGAAAGTTGGAAAGCGTTCTTTGCTTTCCTGCTTTTCCATAGCCTGCATTTGCAATTCGCTCCGGTCATGACATGGCTTCGATTGCGATCGTGTTCGCAGCAATGACCGGCTTCTGATGCTCTTCCGCGCGTTGGATCGCGCATCGCCCAAGACTCGCCGCTCCGCTCCGACGCGACGGACACCGCATCACACCCTATGTGTTGATTGGACTTAGCTTCTTGATCTTGTACGAAGCCCAAAGTCTCGCGCTCATCGCACTGATTCTCCCACGCCAAAGAATGTTCACTGCTCGCGGTGCTAGGCTGACCGTAGCGAACGGGAGGACTGCATGCACCATCATTAAAACCTCTGGCCCGATCTGCTGAGTTCTCAGTCTTGACTCTGGAGAACACGCCAGGGTTATCGTTGAGTCTGTGGGCAAGCGATTGCCGTGTGTTTGGGCAGTTTCTTCTTTTCTCAGGTGAAAGTCGTCGGCTCATGCGCGAACGACTGAGCGCAAGTAGCTTGGATACCGTGAGTTCCTGGGTAATTGCCAGCCGGCAACACCAGACAAGCGGGTAAAGATGCAGCTTCGGCAAAGATGCAGCTGCATGGAAGGCGCTTCTCTATTCCGCTGACAACACTTTGATTGTGCTCAGCCAGATTTCCACGGCTTGAGGCCACGTGGTTATCGGCAGCGCGGTGCGCCGCAGGCCGAATCCGTGCCCGCCCTGCGCATACACGTGCAGCTCGGCTGAAACTTCGGCGTTCTTAAGCGCCATAAAGTACACGATCGCGTTCTCCACATGCACCGGGTCGTCCTCGGCCTGCACGATGAACGTTGGCGGTGTGTTGGCCGTAGGCTGAATACCGGGACTCAGCGCAAAGTTCTGGTCCGGCAGTGTCAGGCGCCCTGGATAGACGAGAACTGCAAAGTCCGGTCGGCAACTGAGCTTGTCGGCGGCATCCTGGGGAGGGTAAAGCCGCTTTTCATAATTGTTGCTGAGGGCTGCGGACAGGTGGCCTCCCGCCGAGAAGCCAAGCACGCCCAGGCGGTTCGGGTCGATGCCCCAATCGGCAGCATGGAATCGCACCAGCCCCATTGCGCGCTGTGCATCCTGCAAAGCCGCCGCACTCTTTGGGTAAGGACCTGAGTTCGGCACGCGGTATTTGAGCAGAATGCAGGTAGTACCAATCGAGTTCAGCCAACTGCACACTTCCGTGCCTTCCATGTCGATGGCCAGAATCCTGTATCCGCCTCCGGGAAACACCACCACGGCGGCGCCGGTGTTCCTGATCTTCGGGGAGAATACGGTGATCGTCGGCATGGAGACGTTGGTGAGGCGAATCAAAGGCCGTCCCGCCACCAGGCGGTCTTTGGCCATCGTAAGGTTGCTCTCCGCGGGCGGATTTGCGGGGTCGCCCGGCGCAAGGCCGGGCCACACAGGCAAAGTCAGATGCTCGGGTTCAGGCGGCCAACGGGACGCGTGGCTCATCGAGTTTGGCGACAGTGCTACCACGGCGGCCAGAAAAAGAAGTGCAGTCCTGCTCATATCCAAAACCTCCCGACAAATCCAGCCGCAGCGAACCGACCCACCGTTTGGCTGCCGCAGCGTTTCCTGCTTCCTGGACAGTCAGCCTCACCGCAGCCAGCAATCCGGCCAGGGCAGCGGCAAGCAACAGAACAGCGCGTAGATTCCTTCGTATCACCTAGGCAATGTCCATTCTGGCTTTTGTGTGGACCGGCAATCCGCTTTCCGTGCATCGTTCGGTTGCACGCAATCACAATCTCGGCTCTCGTTTCCCTTGCGAAAAACCGAGAACCCCTCACTGCATTGCTGCCGCCGCGACGAGCGCGTCGAGGGCTGAGCTCTGGCGCGTAGCGTCAGCGGAGTCGAACGGCCCCTCCCAGTGAGCGCCGAACTCGTAGCCGGTTGCTTGATCGCTGGTCCAGATGCTGTTGGCATTGGTTTCGGCAAAAGCCTTGTATTGGGAGATTTGCGCGCTTGTACTGGGCAGAGCGCTGTACAGCGCCATCAGATTGCGCATGAAGACGCCTTTGAACTGCGGCGCATCGGTTCCGGAGGTGGTCCACTCCGTCAAAACGCCGCTGGGCTTGGTCAGGTTCGCGATGGCGGCATTGGCGATGGCTTCGGCCTGCGGCAGCAGGGTAGGATCCTTATCGGCCTTGTACAGTTCCACGAGCCCGCCCAGGATGACCCCCTGATTATATGTCCATGTTGTTTTGCCATTGTTGATGCAGGCGTTTCCGGTGCTTGGAGTCAAGCCGTCATTGATCAGATTCCGCGGGTTGATCATGCCGGAAGCCTTGAACCATGTCCACTCTTCCTGCGCCCACGACAGGTATCCTGCCGATGTAGTCCCGGTGGTCCTGTTTGCCAGCTCGGCAGCGACAGCGAGGAAGAGTTCGTTTGCTATGGCGTTCTTGTATTCAGTCACGCTGGGGCTGGGTTTTTTCCACCATACCCCACCGCCGCATGTGGTCGTGTCCCATTCGGCAGCGATGTCCGCGAATATCGTCTTGGCCATTGTCAGGTAGGACTGAGTGCCGGTCAGGTCGTAGGCGTCAATCAACGCGAGCGCCCACCAACCTTCGTCGTCGTCGTAGGAGTTGATAAAGTTGGCGTGAGTGGCTTGCGCCGCGGCGAAGGTGTTGGCAAGTACGGACTCATACGCGGTGTTACCGGTGACCTGTTCATAGTTGGCCAGCGTGGTCATGGAGTTGGCGGTTTCCCACCAACCCGAAGGAGCCTGATAAAGGCCGGAGCTTCGGATGTACCATTTTTGCAGCGTCTGGATGCCATACGCGGCTTTTTGCGCGTAGGTAAGCGCGGTCGAACCGCCGGGGTTCGACGAAGAGCCTGCCTCGCTTCCTCCGCACTCGGCGGGAACAAGGACAACCGGAAGACAGAAAGCCAGGAGAGCAAGCGCCTGAGTCCAGTGTTTTCTATGCATAATCTTCTCTTTCTTGCGCATCATCTTTTCGGGTTACGGCATTCGGTGCGATTCCGATCCAAGGATTTGTTGCAAGAGTGCGGGCCGGGTGTCGGCGAGTTGCAGAATCAGCTCTCCGAAGAGCGTATTGGCCCAGGCAAACCATGGCCGCGTGAACTTGCGCGGATCGTTGCCGTCGAACGACTCGTGGATGAAGCCGGTGCCGGCGGTCGTGTCGCGCAACTCTCGCAGGCAGGCCAAGATCTCACCATCGTCTCTGGAGGTGAGCGCGCGCAGGATGATGGCGAGCGGCCAGATTTGCCCGAGTCCGGTGTGCGGGCTGCCGACCCCCTCGACGGTTTTGCTCGTGAAGAAGTAGGGGTTCGCGCTGCTCAGGACGAACTGCCGAGTGCGCTGATAGAGCGGGTCGCTCGGGCCGCAAAGGCCGAGATAAGGAAGGCTGAGCAGGCTGGGCGCGTTGGCGTCATCCATCATCAGCACATTGCCGTAGCCGTCGGCCTCGTAGGCCCAGATAGCGCCGAATGCCGGGTGGCGGCAGATGCCGTACCGGGCCAGGGCCTGGCGCACCGTGGCAGATAAATCGGCGCACTCCGCGGCCAGTTTGCTGTCGGCGAGCACGTGCGTGGCAATCTGCTGGAGCTGCGTTAACGCCTGAACGGCAAACAAATTCGCCGGAACGAGAAACGGATAGATGCAGGCATCGTCGGAGGGGCGGAACAGGGAGAAGATCATGCCCACGGGCCGGGCAGGATTGCCATAGCCATCCAGAGGAGGATTCTCGCTGGCCGCCATGGACAGGCGGTCAAAGGAATAGGGCCCAGGCCCGTGCAGGCGTTGTTGCTGGCGAAAGGTGGCGACGATCTTCCAGGCGGCGGCCTTCCATTGCTGATCGAAGGGCGCGGTATTGCCGGTGCTGCGCCAATAGCCATGGGCCAGGCGAATCACATAGCACAACGAGTCGACCTCCCACTTGCGCTCCGCGACGCCGGGCAGCATGGTGGTCTTGTCGTGGGCGGCCCAGGTCAGAGGCGGATCCGAAGAGTTGCGCGTGAAAGCGTTGGCGTAGGGATCGATCAGGACCATGCGGGCCTGGCGCCGCACCAGTCCTTCGAGCAGGGCGGAGAGATACGGGTCCTGCCGGGCAAAGCGCAGATAGGGCCGAACCTGCGCAGCGGAGTCGCGCAGCCACATCGCATCGATGTCGCCGGTGACCACGAAGGTATCGGGCTTGCCCTGGAGCGTGCCGGGAAACACGGTGGTGTCGAGGGCATTGGGAAGACAGCGATCGAACATGGAGGCGAGGCTGGGGTCGGCAATCCGGCGCTTGACGGTAGAGAGAACGGATTCGATGGCCGGACTGGTGAATCGCCGATCGGCGGGAGCAGGGCGCTCCTTCAGAAATTCATCCGCGCAGGCCGCGAAAGGCAGCGGCAGGGCGGCGGCCGCAGCGGTGGCCAGGCATCCGCGCAGAACGGAACGGCGCGTGGTCAGGGGCAAAGCGCACCTCCTGGCGAAACCCGGTTCATGGTGAGCTGCGCCTGGTGAACGAAATTCTGGGTGGCGAGCAGGGGGCAGGGGCGCGGTACGCTGCGCCAATGGAGCGAGGAACAGGAGGCCAGGAGGAAACGCAAGAGAGAGAGCAGCATGGGCTTCATGACATCGTTGTCAGGAGGCTACCTGATTTTCCCCCTTCTTGCAATCCGTTTTTCGCCCCTCCCACTCCAGCCGCTACAATGCGGAGGAATCGGCTTGCGCGGTCTACGCGTGCAAGACTCGGCGGGTACCCATGGCTCATCTGGCTGCCCGACCTCCTTGAGGTGTTGCACGTTGCAAAAGCGCTTGATGGTGGCCGCGGGCATCTGTTCGCTCGGGGGACTCATCTTCGGCTATGACCTGGGAGCGCTTTCGGCCGCCTCCCAGAGCCTCCGCGCGCAGTTCAGTTTGGCTCCCGCCCAATTTGGCCTCACGCTCTCCTCCTCTTTGTGGGGCACGGTGTGCGGTTCTCTGCTGGCCGGCATGTACATTGACAAGCTGGGCCGGCGCCGGCTGATCGCGGTCTGCTCGGTGGTTTACGCGCTGGCCGCGCTCTGCTTGGCTATGCGCTTCACGCGAGCGTTGAACCCGGTTCTGGCGATGCGCTTTGTGAGCGGGATGACGATCGGCGGCTTTACGGTCGGCTGTCCGCTCTATCTGGCGGAACTGGCGCCCCGTGCGCTGCGAGGCCGCTTCGTGAGCTTGTTTCAGGTGCAGGTGGGCATCGGAGTGGTGCTGGCCTTTGCCGCGGGAGCGCTGCTGACTCACTCGAGCCAGGGCAGTGACTACTGGCACTGGTGCTTCGGCCTGGGCGCCGCGCCCGCCGTGGCCCTTCTTCTTCTGCTGCCGCTCATCCCCGCGCAACCGCGGCAGCTTGCAGGCGAAGACGGCGAGCAGCGCAAAGATGTCTTTGCCGCACAGAAAGCCGGGCTGGACGAAGCGCCGCGCTGGCCGCGCGAAAGGCTGTTCAGCCGCAAGTACAGGCGGCGTCTCTTGTGGGCCACCAGCATCGCTGTCTTTAATCAGCTCTCCGGCGTCAACATCCTGCTTCTGTACATGCTGGATGTTCTGGCCAGCGCCGGCCTTGGCGATCTCCTGCGGCACACGTACACGGTCTGGATCTCCGGCCTGAGCCTGGCCAGCACGCTGCTGGGCCTGAGCTTCATTGACCGGCTGGGGCGCAAGCCGCTGCTGGTCCTCGGCTCCGCCGGGATGTTCGCCTGCCTGACCGGGCTGGCGCTGGCGATTCCGCGCCACATGCAGCCGGTCTGGTACCTGGTCATCCTGGGGGCTTACAATCTGTGCTTCGCCTTCTCGCAGGGAACCGTGGTGTGGGTTTATCTGAGCGAGCTGTTTCCGCTGGCGGTGCGCGGCGCGGGGCAGGGATACGGCTCCACGGTTCACTGGATCACCAATGCCGTTTTGATCTCGGTGTTCCCGGTCATCGAGCATGCCTCGCCGGCGGGCAGCTTCTATTGGCTGGCAGTGATGATGGTGGTGCAGATTGGCGTGGTTTTGTTCTGGTACCCTGAGACCAAAGGAACCGCGCTGGGCGCCGTAGCGTAAAGAGCGGCGCGACGCACTCATGGATCGCAGTGCGGTGAGCCGGGCAATGAGCCGGGACAACAGGATTCTCGATTGGCTGGTCATGAAGAAGAGTCAAGCACCCACCCTGGTCGATGTTGCCCGCGAAGCGGGTGTCTCACTGAAGACCGCTTCCCGCGTATTGAACGAGTCCTCCAACGTGAACGAGAAGAAAGTGGCCAGGGTTCAGGCCGTCATGGAGCGGCTTGGCTACCGGCCGAATGAACTGGCGCGCGGCCTGAAGGCGCGCAAGTCGGCGGCCTTCGGCATGATTGTGCCCAATCTCTCCGATCCATTCTTCAGCAACGCGGTCAAGGCCGTGCAGGAGGGAGCGCGGGCCAAGGGCCATGTGGTGATTGTCTCCAGCTCCGGCGGCTATCCGGATCTGGAGCGGTCGGAGATCGAGACCATGGTGCGCCGCCAGATCGACGGCCTGGTGATTGCGCCGGCCGACAGCCGCAGGAACAACCTGGTTAGGATTATCCCGGTGGGCTTTCCGGTGGTGACCTTCGACGAGCCGATCCAGGGCGCGCAGTACGATTCGGTGACCGTCACCAACCGTGAAAGCGCGCGCGAAGCTACGCAGCACCTCTTGGATCACGGCGCGCGGAGCATTGTAGCTATCGGCGCGCGGCCCTACCTGCATACCTGCGCGGAGCGCGTCGCCGGCTATCGCGAAGCCATGGACCGGGCCGGGCGTGCGCCCCGAACCTGCCTTGTGGAGCATGAAAACATGCTCACCCCGGAGTGGCTGGAGCCGCACATCTCGGGGGAAAAGCGCGCCGATGCCATCTTTTCCCTGAAC
>Ga0075522_10003113_pt1 | contig 12123 bp, 10 predicted proteins | sample NGEPerA_FD_74796 | JGI IMG/M metagenome (GOLD analysis project Ga0075522, IMG submission 74796) | Arctic peat soil microbial communities from the Barrow Environmental Observatory site, Barrow, Alaska, USA - NGEE PermafrostL2-A | ecosystem: Environmental > Terrestrial > Soil > Wetlands > Peat ... | reverse complement strand
AGCGCTCGTGAACTGCCGCATCCTTCCCGGCGAAACGCCCGCACAGGTAAGCGCGGTGCTCGTGCGCGTCGTGGACGACGATTCGGTACGCGTAACGCCAATCGAAGATAGCAAGCCGGGCACTGCGTCTCCGCTCATGGCCGCGATCATGACACCGGTGGAGAAGGTGACGGCGCGCCTCTGGCCCGGAGTGCCCGTCATTCCGCAGATGGAGACGGGCGCCACGGACGGTTACAGGCTGCGCGACGCCGGAATCCCGACGTACGGGCTCAGCAGCGTCTTCCTCGATGTTGACGACGTCCGCGCGCACGGCCGCGACGAGCGCATTATGGTGAAGTCGTTCTATGAAGGTGTCGACTACATGTATCAGCTCGTTCGCGAAGTCGCCGTCGCGCGGCCATAGCTCCGTCGAAAGAAAAATGTCGGGAGCGAAAACGGTCAAACGTTGATGATTCGAAACACCAACCCAGAAGGAGGATCATCATGAGTGAGTTTCTCTACCTGTACCGCGGTGGCGACTCGAGCGGTACACCCGAGCAGATGCAGAAGCACATGCAGAAGTGGGTCGATTGGCTCAAGGACCTCGGCGCGAAGGGACACATCAAAGATCAGGGCAATCCGCTCGAGCCCACGGGCAGGGTCGTAAAGGGGCGGAAGGCGATCAGCGATGGACCGTTCGCCGAGGCGAAGGACATGATCGGCGGATACACGCTGGTCGAGGCGAAGGACATCGGGCAGGCGGCCGATCTGTCGGCCGGTTGTCCGATCTTCGACGCTGGTGGATTCGTCGAGGTTCGCCCGATCATGAAGATGTAGCGATGGAGCCCGGCGACCATCTCTTCCGACGCGAAGCGGGACGGATGGTCGCCGCGCTCACGCGGCTGTTCGGCGTTCACAACCTCGCTCTCGCGGAGGACGTGGTGCAGGACGCGTTCTGCCGAGCGCTCGAGGTCTGGAAGCTGCGCGGCATACCAGAGAATCCGTCGGCATGGCTGATGGCGACCGCGAAGAATCGCGCGCTCGACATCCTGCGACGCGAGCGCACGGCGCGCCGCTACGCGCCCGAGCTCGGCCGGCTGCTCGAGAGCGAGTGGACGCTCTCGCCGGTGGTGAACGAGGCGTTCGGCGCGCCCGCGATTCGGGACGATCAGCTGCGCATGATGTTCTCGTGCTGTCACCCGCAGCTTCCCGAGGTCGCGCAGGTGGCGCTGATTCTTCACATTCTCTGCGGGTTTGGAGTGAACGAGGTGGCCGCTGCATTTCTCACGCGAACTGCCGCGATGGAGAAGCGCGTTGCGCGCGGGAAGAAGGTGCTCGCCTCATCCACGCGGCTGTTTGATCTCGCGGAGGAGCGGGAGCTGCCCAAGCGACTGTCCTCCGTGCAGCGCGCACTCTACCTGCTGTTCAACGAGGGCTACCACGGCGCGCACGCGCAGTTGGCGGTGCGCGCGGAACTGTGTCGCGAGGCGATGCACCTGTGCGACCTGCTGCTCGAGCATCCGCTCACGGCGACGCCGGAGTCGTACGCGGTTGCGGCGCTCATGTGCCTGGACGCGGCGCGTCTTCCCGCGCGCGTTGATGCATCGGGGAATCTCAGCTCGCTGTACGATCAGGACCGCACCCTCTGGGACGCGGCGCTCATCGCGCGGGGCGAGGGTCTGCTGGACCGGTCAGCGACCGGCACGCACGTGAGCGAGTATCACATCGAGGCAGCGATCGCGTCCGTGCACGCGCGCGCACACACCGCGGCACGCACGCGATGGGACACGATCGTCGGTCTGTACGACACCTTGTTGACCATCCGCCCGTCGCCCATCGTCGCGCTCAATCGCGCGATTGCGATCGCGCAGCTCCAGGGTCCGGCGCGCGGGCTGGAGGAGATCGCCGCGATCGCCGACAGCGCGCGCCTGGCGGACTATCCATTCTATTTTGCCGCGCTCGGCGAGCTCGAATTGCAAAACGGCCGCAAAGCGGTGGCGCACGAACACCTTTTGTCGGCGCGAAGCCTTGCGCGCAATCCAATGGAGCGCAGGTTCTTTCAGCAGCGCGCGGCCGCGTGCGTCGACTGAGCTCAGCGCCACCCACCACCAAGGCACTTCATGCACCGATCCATCGTCTTCACCGTAGCCCTGTTCGCAATCGCGCCGCTGGCCCGCGCGCAGACTTCTCCCAGCGCTCGCATTGATCGATACGTCGCGAAGGAGCTCGCGGCCCAGCACATCCCCGGGCTCGCGGTGGGGATCTATCGCGACGGCAAGATCGTATTCGCGAAGGGTTACGGACTCGCGAACGTGGAGCTAGGCGTCGCGGTGAAGCCGGAGACCATCTTTCAATCCGGCTCGATCGGCAAACAGTTCACGGCGACGGCGATCATGATGCTCGTGGAGGAGGGGAAGATCGACGTCGATGACAGCCTGCCGAAGTATTTTCCAGATGCTCCCGACAGCTGGCGCACGATCACAATCCGCGAGCTGCTGAGCCACACCTCCGGGCTCGCCGATTACACCTCAGACTCGGTGACGAAAGCCGGCGGCCCGATCAATCTACGCGCCGACTACACCGAGGCGCAGCTCGTGAAGATCATCGAGACGCTGCCGAGCGATTTTGCGCCGGGCGAAGGCTGGGAGTACAGCAACACCAACTTCGTTCTCCTCGGCGCCGTCATTCGGCGCGTTACGGGGCAGTTCTACGGTGATTTTCTGCAGGCGCGTATCTTTGGGCCGCTCGGAATGACGAGCACGCGCGTCATCAGCGAAGCCGACATCATCCCGAATCGCGCCGCGGGATACCAGCTGGTGAATGGGCAACTCAAGAATCAGGATTGGGTGTCACCCAGCTTGAACACCACCGCCGACGGCGCTCTCTACTTCAACGTGCTCGATCTCGCCAAGTGGGATGCGGCGCTGTACGGAGAACGACTGCTCAAGAAGTCGAGCCTCGATCAGATGTGGACGATTGCGAAACTGAAAAACGGAAAGCCGAATGCCGGCCGCTACGGCTTCGCATGGTTCGTTGACAGCGTCGGCACCCATCGCGTGATCGAGCATTCCGGATCGTGGCAGGGTTTCGAGGCGTACATCGCACGATACGTCGACGACCATCTTACCGTCGTGACGCTCATGAATCTCGGCGGCGTGGACCCGAAACCCATCGCGCACGCGATTGCCGCACTCTATTCGCCAGCGCTCGCGCATGACGCCGCTCGCTGAGCACACTCCTCCGCCGTGGAGGCGCCTGGTCGCCCGCCTCGACCCACGGGCGTATCTCACTCTGCACGTCATCGTCGGACTGTCCGTGTGCGTGCTCACCTGCTGGCTCTTCGCGGTGATTCTTGATTCGGTTGCAGAGAAAGACGTGCTGGTGCACCGCGATCTCGCGCTCGCCAGCTGGTTTCATCTCAACGGCACGCCGCTCGGCGATCGCTTCTTCGTGATCGTGAGCCTGTGCGGATCGCCGGTGGCGATGGCCATCCTCTTCGTCGCGGTGGTCGCGTTTCTCTGGAAGCGCCATCATCCCACGCTGCTCACGGCGTGGGTGCTCTCGTTCGCGGGCGGCACCCTGCTCGATTTCGCGATGAAGGAGATCATCCGCCGGCCTCGTCCTGAGTTCGCCGCACTTTTTCTGCATGGCAACAGCTGGAGCTTTCCGTCCGGTCACTCGATGGGATCGCTGATCGGCTACAGCATGCTCGCCTACACGATCATTCACCTTCGCCCCGTAAAGAGCACCGGTGCCCGGGTGGCTATCTGGGCCGGTGCTGCGATCATGATCGCGCTGGTCGGTTACAGCAGATTGTACCTCGCCGTGCACTTCCTCAGCGATGTCGTTGCCGGCTACACACTCGGCGTGCTCTGGCTCGCCGTGTGCTTCACCGGCCTGCATCTCGTGAACAGGCGCGCGGAACTTCGCCGCGCGCCCGCGCCCTGACCCGACTCACGCCGCCGAGAGCAGCGCGTGACCGGGGTCGAGCTGGCCCGTGTAGTACGACATCAGTGCCTGCTGAAACACGAGTGAGTATCGCGCGTTGACAACCGCGCTCGCGGCCTGTACCTGCGCCGCCTGCGCCTGCGTTAACTCCACGAGCGTCCCCGCGCCCGCCTGATATCGCTGCTGCGACGTCGTCACCGCGAGATCGCTCGCCTTCTGTTGCGCCTCGGCCGCAGTGAGCTGTTCACCCGCCGACTGGAAGTCGAGGTACGCGCGCTTGACCTCGAGCGCCACCTGCTGCTTTTCGCTCGCCAACGCCAGCTGCGCATTGTCCTCCTGGATCTTCGCCTTCTGCGCATCCACGCTCGTCTGCCCACGGTCGAATATCGGGATCGACACGCCGATCGCGATGCTACCGCCGCGCGCCTGGTCGAGCTGGTTTACGAATGGCGTGGCTGCGGCAGACGAATAGGACGAGTTGTATCCCGCGCTCAGCGACACCGTCGGCCACCAGCTGGCGTTTGCCGCCTTCACTCCTTGCGCACTCGCATCCAGTCGCGCCGACTCCGCCGCCAGATCCGCGCGCTGCGCGTACGCGAGGTTCACGAGACTGTCGAGATCGTAGGTCACGCCGGCGGCAGCAGATTCATCCACCGTTGGCGCCACAAAGTCGTACGTTCCCTTGGGGTCGAGTCGCAGCGTCTGTACGAGATCCACCTTCCCGAGCTCGAGGTCGTGCTGCGCGTTGACCACCGCGAGCCGCGCCCCGGCCGTCTGCGCCTGCTGCGAGTACAGATCCGAGATCGCACGCGCGCCGGCGTCCACCAACTTCTTGATCTCCGCCTCCTGCGCCTCGAGCGACGCGAGATTCTCCTGCTGCACCTTGAGCTGCTCCTGCGCCGTGATGATGGACAGGTAGTTCGATGCCACGGTGAACACGGCCGTCTGCTTCGCGCGCGTCAGGTCGAGGTTGCCCGCATCCTGCGTCTTCTCCGCCTGGTGCAACGCATCGACGTTCTGAAGACCGTTGAACAACGTGACGCTCGACGAGATGCCGGCGTTCAGCGACTGCGTGTTGCGATTGAGCACGTCACCCGTGGTCTCACTGAAGTTGCGGCCGTACGTCTGCGAGCCGCTCGTGCTCAGCTGCAGATTCGGCAGGAAGCTCATCTTCGCCCCACGCACCGACGCTGCGTCGCTCGCCGCCGCATTCTGCGCCTGCGCAATCGTGATGTTCTGCTTGAGCGCGATCTGCACGGCATCATCGAAGGTGATCGGCGTGCCTGCCTGCGCCAGCGACCGTCCTCCAACCATCATCAGCGCGAGCGTCAGCGCCATAATCCTGCCATTGTATGCGCGCATGTAAGCATCCATCCGTGTTGATTGTATTCCTGCCGTGCTGCCTTTCCGTGCACCGATTCGTGCGTCACTCGTAGCGCAACGCCTGGATCGGATCGAGCGCCGCCGCCTTTCGCGCCGGGTAGTAACCGAAGAACACGCCCACGGCCGCCGAGAACCCCACCGCCGCGAACACCGCGATGAGCGGCGTCGATGTGCTCCACCCCATCACGTGGCCGAGTATCGCCGCACCTCCGAATCCGATCGCGAGACCGACCACTCCGCCGAGGAGACTCATCACGACACTCTCGACGAGGAACTGCGTGAGCACATCGGAGCCGCGCGCGCCAACCGCCATCCGGATCCCGATCTCTCGCGTGCGCTCCGTAACCGACACGAGCATGATGTTCATGATCCCGATGCCGCCCACCACCAGAGAGATCGATGCGATCGCGGCCAGCAGACCCGTCATCACGCTCGTCGTGCTCGTCGCCGCCTGCGCGATCGCCGTCTGATCGCGCACGGTGAAGTCGTCCGCGCCGCCGCTGAGCAGGCCGTGCGACTCGCGCATGATCCCGCGAATCTCGTCCTGCGCCGCCACCATGTCCTTCGGCGACTGGGCGCTCGCGAGGATCTGGCCGAGGAACGTCACGCCGCTCAGGCGATCCTGAGCCGTGGTGTAAGGCACGAGCACGACGTCGTCCTGGTCCACTCCGCTCGATGTCTGCCCCTTTGCTGCAAGCACTCCGATCACCGTGAACGGCACGTGTCCTAGCTGGATCTGGCTGCCCACGGGATCCGTGTCGGGAAAGAGGTTGTTCACGATCGTTGCGCCGAGCACCGCGACCTTGCGCTTGGCGTTCACGTCGTCGTCGGAGAAGAGCGCGCCGCTGGTGACGTTCCAGTCGCGGATGGTGAGATAGTCGGTGGACACGCCGTTGATCTCCGTGCGCCAGTTCCCCTTCCCCGTGATCACCTGCGTGCGCGTGACGATCACTGGCGACACCGCCGAAAGCAGCGTCGCATCGCTCTTGATCTTGTCCGCGTCGGCGATCGTGAGGCGGTTGAACGTCTGCGCGCCCTGACTCGCCCCGCCTGCCGCCGTGCTGCCCGGAGTGATGACGATGAGATTCGTGCCGAGGTTCTTTATCTGCGCCTCGATCTGCGTCTGCGCGCCATTCCCCACCGCGACCATGACGATCACCGCGCCCACGCCGATCACGATGCCGAGCATCGTGAGCATCGTGCGCATCTTGTTCTTGAGGATGCTGCCGGTGGCCATCGCCAACAGCGATTTGGTTTTCATGCTGCCTCCTTCGTTTCGCCAGCGGTGAGCTCCGCCGCTTCGGCGTCCAACGCCGCCACATCATCCGCGGCGCGGCGAGGTGCCGCGACCGCGTGATCCTTCATGATCTGACCATCGCGCACATCGATCACCCGGTGCGCGTACCGCGCGATGTCGGGCTCGTGCGTCACGATGATCACCGTGATCCCCTGTTCGTTCAACGCCTGAAAGAGCGCCATCACTTCTATTGATGTCCTGCTGTCGAGATTCCCCGTTGGTTCATCCGCGAGAAGCAGCGTGGGCTGCGTGACGAGCGCCCGCGCGATCGCCACCCGTTGCTGTTGCCCGCCCGATAGCTCGCTCGGCTGATGCTCCAGTCGTGCGCCAAGGCCCACGCGCTCGAGCGCCTGTACGGCGAGCGCGCGCGTGTTTGTCCAGCGACCCGTGCGATCGTAGAGCAGCGGCAGCTCCACGTTCTCCACCGCGCTCGTGCGCGGAAGCAGGTTGAATCCCTGGAAGACGAAGCCAAGCTTCCGGTTTCGCAAATCCGCGAGATCGTTGCGACTCATGCCGTCCACGCGAATGCCGTCGAGCACGTAGCTTCCCGCGGTCGGGATGTCGAGGCAGCCGAGTATGTTCATGAGCGTCGACTTCCCCGACCCCGAGGAGCCCATCACCGCGAGCAGCTCGCCCGCGTTGACGGTGAGGTCCACTCCGCGAAGCGCGAAGACTTCCGTCTCGCCCATGCGATAGACCTTCTTCACGCCGCTGATCTCGATCACTGGTGTGGACATCGTCATTCTCCGGTGAGCAGTTAGAACGCGCCTGGAGGGCCGCCGCCGCGACGCCCCGTACTCTGGGGCTGCAACGGATTCTTCGACGCCGGCGTCGCGACATCGGTGGTCGTTCCCGTGTTCGCGCCAACCACGATCGGCATCCCTTCCTTGACCGCGGTGCCGCTCACCTGCGTGCGCGTTCCATCCGTGAGTCCCGTTTGTACGCGCACCGGCGCGAGCGCTCCCGTCGCATCGAGCTGCCAAATCGTCGAAGTGGAATCCGCCGTGGCGCTCGCCGAGACGTTGCGCACCTTGGTGCGCGTGCTCGGCGCGGCAGCGATCGCGGGCTTGAAACGGAGCGCCGCGTTCGGAACGGTGAGCGCGTCGTTAGCAGAGCCGACGAGGAACTTCACCGTCGCCGTCATGCCGGGGAGCAGCTTGCCGTTTGGATTCTCCACCGCGACCACCGCGGTGTAATTCACGACGTTGTTGACCGTCGTCGAATTGATGCGCACCTGCCGCACCGACCCAGTGAACGACTGTCCGGGATACGCCTGCACGGTGAAGCTCACGGATTGCCCGCTCTTGATCTGCCCGATGTCGCTCTCATCGACGGTCGCCAGGATTTGCATCTGCGAGAGATCCTTCGCGATCACGAAGAGCTGTGGCGCGGAGAGACTTGCGGCGACCGTCTGGCCGACGTCGACGTCGCGCTCGACGACTATGCCGTCCATGGGCGCGTAGATCGACGTGTACGAGAGATTCTGGCGCGCCTTGTCGAGCGCGATCTGTGCCGACGTGCTGTTCGCCTTCGCCACCTGGTAGTTGAGCTGCGCGGTATTGAACTCCGGACCGGTGACGATCTTCTGGTCGTAAAGGAGCTTGTTTCGATCATACTCGGCCTTGGTCTGCACGAGCTGCGCGCTCGCGCGCGCTACGCCGGCCTGCGCATCCTCCACGGCCTGCTGTTGCAGGATCGGGTCGATGCGAGCGACGAGCTCTCCCTTCTTTACCGTGGAGTTGAAGTCGACGTAGATCGCCGAGATCTGGCCGGACACCTGCGTGCCGACCTGCACGGTGGTGACCGCGCCCAGCGTTCCGGTGGCGGCGACCGTGGACTCGAGGTTGCCGCGCTGAACCGCTGCGGTGCGATACGCCGGCGCCGTGTCCGTGTGCGCGTGGCGATAGAGCACGTAGCCGCTGGTGACTCCTGCAATCGCCACGAGTGCGACGGTGATCAGCTTCTTCTTCATACGGTCCTCGCCGTGCGAGATGTTCGTGCACTGCCCGCTCTCACTTCCCACATGTGAATCCTACTCGTTCCAGTGGCGTAAGTTGCTGGTATGTCACGACTTGCACGCTGGCGTTCCGAACCGACGCATAGGCGTCACGAACCGCACCGACCGCGGCGGCCAGGATGGCCGTGCGATTCGTGTACACGGGCGTGCACTCCGTGCCACGGGCCCTCGCGGCCGCGGACAAAGCGCGTATGCTTCCAGCGTGACGAACCCTCCGATTCACTCGGCCGACCGCGCGGTGCGCGACGCGACGCTGAGATCCGTCGCGCCTGCTGAGCGCTTTCCGCTCACGCGGCGTGACATCTCGTTCATCGTGGGCTTCTGGCTGATTTACGCGCTCCTCACGATCGCGAACCACGCGTTCGATCCTGGGCCGCCCGACTCGCGTCCGAGCCTGAATCCGCTCTCCACCTGGATCGCGATCGCGCTCGCGGAGGCGGCGCTATGGGCGCTGCTGACGCCGCTCGTCGTGTCCCTTGCGGTACGCGTCGGAGCGGACAGGCAGAATCGCGTGGCACAGTTTCTCTTTTTCACGGTACTTGGCGTTGCGATCGCATTGGGCGTGAGCGTGATCGGGCACGCGACGCGCGACGCTCTGCTGCAGCGACCCTCGGATTCCATCGGGGGACGCTCGCACGGTCCGCCGCTCTGGTTCGGCATCTTCAATGCGCTCGTGATCTATCTCGGCGTGCTCGCGGCGGGGGTTGCGCGCGCGTACTCGCTTCGATTTCGCGCGAGGCGGGAGCAGGCGACGCAGCTGCAAGCGCAGCTCGCGGAGGCGCGACTCGAGGCACTGCGCAGCCAGCTCGACCCGCACTTTCTCTTCAACACGCTGAACGCCGTCTCGACGCTGGTGGAGCGCGATCCGCGCGGCGTGCGCCGGATGATCACGAGGCTGAGCGAGCTGCTGCGCTACACGATGGAGGGCGCGCGCGAGCCGGAGATCACGCTGCGGCGCGAGCTCGATCTCATCGACCGGTATCTGGACATCATGGAGGTGCGCTTCCCGGGACTCAACGTGATGCGACTTCTGGAAGACCGCTCGCTCGACATGCTCGTGCCGAGCATGGTTCTTCAGCCGCTCGTCGAGAATGCGATCAGGCACGGGGTGGAGAAGATGTCGGAGCCCGGGCGAATCGAGATCGAAACAGTGCTCGAGGGCGACTCGCTCGTGCTCCGGGTGAGCGACAACGGACCGGAGGCTCGCGAGGGCGCGGGTGGGCGTGGCGGAGGTGTGGGGCTGCGCAACACGATCGCTCGGCTACAGCAGCTGTACGGCGACGCGGGCTCGTTCGCGCTCGAGCGCCGCGGCGATGTCACGGTGGCGGAGGTACGCATCCCGGCGCACAACGGGAGCGAGCTGCGCGTGCAAGGTACGGAGACGACGGGCGATGCCGGGGAGTGACGCGCCGCCGCCGGCGCGATCGCTGGCTGTCATTCGGGTGCTGATCGTCGACGACGAGTCGCTCGGGCGGCTTCGCGTTGCGGATCTGCTGCGCGCGAAGACGGACGTGGAGATCGTGGGCGAGGCGGCCGACGGCGATGCCGCAGTGCGCGCGATTCGGGAGCTCGAGCCGGATCTCGTCTTTCTCGATGTGCAGATGCCGAAGAAGAACGGGCTCGATGTCGTGAGGGAGATAGGGGCGCAGCGCATGCCGATGACGGTCTTCGTCACCGCCTACGACCGGTACGCACTCCAGGCGTTCGACGTCGCCGCGGTGGATTATCTCGTGAAGCCGTTCGACGATGATCGGTTCGAGCAGGCGTTCGTGCGCGCGCGGCGTGTGTTGGCGCTCGAAGGTGTGGAGCGAGCGCGCGAGAGCCTGCTGGCGATGTTGAGCGCGAGCGGGACGACGACGGCGGCGGCAGTACCGACGGCGACACCGCAGTACATCGAGCGCATCGCCGTCGAGATGAAGGGGCAGGTGAAGCCAATCCCCGTCGCGCAGATCGACTACATCGCCGCGGCGGGACCGTACGCGGAGCTGCACGTTGGCGACAGGCGCTACATCATCCGCGAAGCGATGCAGACGCTCGAGGACCGGCTCGATCCGAACCGTTTCATGCGCGTACACCGCTCGGTCATCGTACGGCTCGATCTCGTGGAGGCGCTGCACCGCGGTGGCGGCGGGGACTACGAGCTGCAGATGAAGGGGGGAGTGCGGCTACGCGTGAGCCGTTCGCGGCGCGAGGCGCTCGAGCGCTGGCTGGGACTCTCGCCGCACGATTGAACCCGGAAGGGGGCGAGTCCCGTAGGTAGCAAAGCCACCGCACCCTTACCGGACTGTATGACTGCCTCCACCACGATTGACGCTCGTCCGCCGTTCGCCACTCGCGCGATCGCAACGCTGAGCGTCCTCACGTTCGCGTTGCACATCTTCGTTGACTGGCTGTCGCCGTACGGCTTTCAGCGCGACGAATTCCTCTACATGGCGATGGGACGGCATCTGCAGCTCTGGCGGATGGATTTTCCACCGTTCATCGCGATCCTGTCCCAGGTGCAGCGCTTCCTGCTCGGCGACTCCATCGTCGCGATCCGATTCGCGCCCGCGGTCGCCGCAGGGCTCCTTGTGCTGATGGCAGCGTTGATCTCGCGAGAGATGGGAGGCGGAAGGGTCTCGCAGCTGTTCGCGGCGATCGCCGTGGCGACGAGCCCAGTGTTCATTCGCACGGGCGTGCTTTTCCAGCCGGTGGTGTTTGATGAGCTCTGGTGGACGCTGGCGCTCTACGCGCTCGCGCGCCTGGGCGCCGAGTCGACGCGCGACGACATGCTGTCGACACGGCCGCGATGGTGGATCGCGCTGGGCATCGCGTGCGGGATCGGGCTGCTCACGAAATTCAGTCTGCTGTTCTTCGGCGCCGCACTCGTCCTCGCGCTGATCGTCGCGCCGCAACGACGCGTTATGCTCTCGAGGTGGCCATGGATCGCCGCGGCAATCGCGATCGTGCTCGGCAGCCCGAGCATCGTTGGGCAGCTGCGGCTCGGCTTCCCCGTCGTGGGACAGATGCGGACGTTGGAGAGCTCGCAGCTCATGCACGTGTCGTTCAAATCCTTCATCCTCGGGCAGCTCTATATCGGCCCCGCCGTGCTGCTAGCGGTTGCGGGCACGGTATATCTGCTGCTTGCCAAGTCGATGCGTCGGTTCCGCACGATCGGATGGACGTGCGCGGGCGCATTTGTCCTGCTCCTCGTGCTCCATGGGAAGGCGTACTACATCTCGCCCATCTATCCGGCGCTCTTCGCCGCCGGTGCCGTGGCGCTAGAGCGCTGGAGCGACGCGAGGGCGGGCGCATGGAAGACGGCGCTTCGCATCGCGATCATCGTCCTGCTCGTAGGAAATGCCATTGCGGCACTGCCGCTCGAGCTTCCGATTTTCTCCAGGGAGTACACCGCGTGGTTCGTGACGCGATCCGGGCTCGCGCCCGCGGCGCGCACCAATCAGGGGCTTCAGTTGAAGCTCCCGCAGGACTACGCGGACATGCTCGGTTGGCCCGAGGA
>Ga0075522_10003110_pt1 | contig 12132 bp, 10 predicted proteins | sample NGEPerA_FD_74796 | JGI IMG/M metagenome (GOLD analysis project Ga0075522, IMG submission 74796) | Arctic peat soil microbial communities from the Barrow Environmental Observatory site, Barrow, Alaska, USA - NGEE PermafrostL2-A | ecosystem: Environmental > Terrestrial > Soil > Wetlands > Peat ... | reverse complement strand
GTTCAGGATGACATTCATCTTCGTCCGAATCTCAGCCTGAATGTGGGCCTGCGGTACGAAATGGCCAGCGTCATCAACGAAGTCGATAACAAGCTCGCGAATCTGCGCGTTCTTCTTCCCGGAACTCTAGCTACGTCAACCACCCCAGCTACTGGGGTACCCGGCACGCCGCAATATCCGAATTACACGGGCAATCCTTATATTTTAAATCCCACCAAAAAGAATTTCGAACCGCGCATCGGATTTGCGTGGGATCCGTTCAAGGACGGCAAAACCTCGGTGGCGGGCGGCTTTGGAGTGTTTGACGTCCTGCCATTTCCGGTAGAGATGGGCAGCGGTGTCGACAGCACGGCGCCTTTCAACATTGCGGTCAGCGCGACCGGGCTGCAGCCTGCCGGCGGTGCGATGCAGTTTGGCTGCGCAAGCGCGTGCGGGGCTTACGGGGCGGCTCTCGGAGCAAACAGCAATAGCTATTACGTGATGCAATTTAATCCTAAGCGCAACTACGTCATGCAGTTCAACTTCAACGTTCAACGCCAGATTACTCCGAACACTACTCTTATGGTGGGCTACGTTGGCGCGCGCGGAATTCACATGCGTTTCCAGGCGGACGACAACAACATGGTTTATCCGGATGCCAACAACAGCACGCAAGGGCCCTTCACTTTCCCGCTTACGTGGCCATGCGCCGGAGGGAGCGCGGGATTTTCGACCGTTAACCTGAGCGCTGCGCAATCGACCACTGGGTCGCCCTACTCGATTCAACTCTGCCAAAACGGCCCCGGGGTAGGCGTGCTCAATCCGAATATGGGCCGCACGCAGATGGCCCTGTGGGACGGACAGTACTGGTATAACGGGCTTCAGGTGCAACTGAATAAAGCGATGAGCCGCACATTCGAAGTAGGAGGTTCCTATACTTATTCGAAAAACATGGACACGGGCGGCGGATCGGTCGCTTCGGATCCGTTCCGCAACTCTGTTTCGACCTTGCTATGGTTTTGCAAGTCGTGCCGTCGCGGTCTGTCCGATCAGGATCAGCGGCACAACCTGACGGTGCATTACCAGTGGGATATTCCCACACCCTCTTCGTTTGGAAAGCCATTGAAGATGGTCTTGGGCGATTGGGAAACGGGTGGCGTGCTGACCATTGCCTCCGGCACTCCGTTTACCGTATTGCTCGCGGGCGATCCGCTGGGAATGAGCACAACAGACCCGTATCAATATCCGGATAAAGTTTCCGGCGCCGCTTGCAGCAATCCAGTTAACCCCCAGAACGCCGTGGCCTACATTAAGCTGCAATGTTTCGCGGCTCCGGCAATCAGCACGCAACTTGGCAATTCAGGGCGCAATAACGCGATCGGCCCAGGACTCGTGGATCTGGACTTCTCATTGTTCAAAAATATTTCGATTCATGAGAGGCTGAAAGCGCAGTTCCGCGCGGAAATGTTCAACCTGACCAATCGTCCGAATTACAATTCGCCAAACGACAACCGCGCGATTCTGAATGCGGATGGAAGCATTAATGGTTCCACACCTGGGCGCATTTCGCTGTTGAACGTGCCATCGCGGCAGATTCAATTTGCGTTGAAATTTACCTGGTAGATAGCCTTCAGGTGGCCGTCCTATCGAGTATCCGGTAAGTCGATTGCCGACTTAAACGCGGCACAGGCTTCACAGGTTGCGGAAAAACCCGCAGTTTTGTCAGTCTGAGGGAAGCGAAGAATCTCTATTTCTTTTTTTTCCTTGTACTTACAATCGAAGAGAGATTCTTCGCCTCGCTCAGAATGACAGAATAAATACTTTTTTCGCAGCCTGTTCAGCCTGTGGGGTTATGGCCATACCAAGAACCAAATTCCACAGCCTCTGAAGCCTTTGCGACTTAAATCTCATCCAATGTGAGACTGGCTTGCCTGCCTGCAAATTATTTGAATTGGGGAGTGGGCGGGCGTAGAATGCGCGCGTCACTTATACATGAGGGAGAGAAAATTCCATGCTGCGTATTAACGATGAAGCGCCGAATTTCACGGCGGAGACTTCGCAGGGGACAATCAACTTTTACGAATGGATGGGCGACGGCTGGGCGATTTTGTTTTCGCACCCCAAGGACTTTACGCCTGTCTGCACAACGGAACTGGGGTACATGGCTGGACTCGAGCCGGAATTCGAGAAGCGCAATACCAAAATTATCGGGCTGAGCGTGGACCCGGTCACGAGCCATGCAAAATGGGCTTCGGACATCGAAGAGACCCAGGGCCACAAAGTGAATTTTCCGATGATTGGCGACCCGGAACTGAAGATCGCCAAGTTGTATGACATGTTGCCTGCGGACGCGGGCGATTCGTGCGAAGGGCGCACGGCCGCGACGAACGCCACGGTTCGCACCGTGTTTGTCATCGGTCCCGATAAGAAGATCAAGCTGATGCTGAGCTATCCGATGAGCACGGGCCGTAACTTCGATGAAGTTGTGCGTGTGCTGGATTCCATTCAGCTCACCGCAAAACACAAAGTGGCGACGCCCGTAAACTGGAAGCAGGGAGATGACGTCATCATTTTGCCTGCCGTGACCGAAGAGGAAGCGAAGCTGAAGTATCCGGGTGGCTGGAAATCGCCGCGTCCCTATTTGCGGATCGTTCCTCAACCCAAGTAAGTATTTGCGGAAGAGGACAATCCCTGGTGATTTTTAAACAATTCTATCTCCCGTGTCTGGCGCACGCGTCTTATGTGATTGGAGACGAGGCGACGGGCACGGCTGCGGTTGTCGATCCGCAGCGCGATACGGATCAGTACATCGCTTTTGCCTCCGAGCACGGACTGAAAATCAAACACGTTTTCCTTACACACCTGCACGCCGATTTCATCGCCGGCCATCTGGAATTGCGCGACCGCGAAGGCGCCACGATTTATCTGGGCGCGCAAGCCAAGGCGGGCTACGCTTTCACTCCCTTGCATGACGGCGAAATTCTGGAATTTGGGCGCGCGCGCCTGAAAATTCTGGAAACTCCCGGCCACACACCGGAGTCGATTTCCATTATTGTTTTCGATCTGAATGAGAACGAGCAAAAGCCCTACGGAGTGCTGACCGGAGACACGTTGTTCATCGGCGATGTCGGGCGGCCGGATTTGCGCGCGGCACTGGGTTGGTCGGCCGCGCAGCTTGGCTCCATGCTCTTCGATTCGTTGCACAATAAATTGCTGCCGCTGCCGGATGAAACGCTGGTGTACCCCGCGCATGGAGCGGGATCGCTGTGCGGAAAGTCGCTCAGCAAGGAAACGGTTTCCACGATGAGCGAGCAGCGACGCGTTAACTACGCGCTCCAGCCGATGAGCAAGGAAGCGTTTCTGCAAGTGGTGACAGCCGATCAGCCCGACGCGCCCGCGTATTTTACGTACGACGCCGTGATGAACAGCGAAGAGCGGCCGACGCTCGACGAGACGCTCGCGCACGTGTCGACCATGACTCTGGACGACGTGCTCGCGCTGCAGCAGATCGGCGCACAAATTCTCGACACACGCGATCCCGGCGAATTTGCCGCGGCTCACCTGGCCGGCAGCATCAGCATCGGCCTCGGCGGGCAATATGCCACGTGGGCCGGAACGGTGCTCGATCGGGAGCATCCGATTGTGATCATCGCGGATCCAGGCCGGGAAAATGAAGCGGCCACGCGGCTCGGACGAATTGGATTTGACCACGTCGTGGGATATTTGAAAGATGGATTGATGAGCCTGCAGATGCGGCCCGATTTGACGGTGAAGACGGAACGCGTCAGCGCGCCGTTTGCGGCGGAACTTTTGTCGCAGCTCGAACCGCCGGTGGCGATCGATGTGCGCGGGCCCGGCGAGCGCACGCAGAAATTTATTGCGGGCAGCCTCAGCATCCCCCTGAATCACTTGGCGGAAAATCTAACGAAAATTCCGAAGGGGCGGCCTCTGCTGGTTTATTGCGCGGGCGGTTACCGGTCCTCGATTGCCGCAAGTTTGTTGCAGCGTGGTGGGTTTGAGCAGGTCAGTGAAATTGCTGGAGGGATTGTGAGCTGGGAGACGGCAAAGCTGCCGGTTCGGGCTGGAAACGTGGCATAGGCTCACGCGGCATAGGCTTCAGCCTGTGCGGGTTTCGGCCTGCCGGAACTTATAAAATTTCAGAAGTTTAGCTTACGCCTTGCAAGGACTAACCCCGCACAGGCTGAAGCCTATACCACGTAAAGCCTATATCACTTAAAACGGGCAATCCTCGTATAGCGTTCTGCAGAAGCGGTATGTAGACCATTCGTTGGCTTTTCCTTCACGGATGCGCTCCAGGCTCCATTGCGTGCTGGACCGCGCATTGAACGCTACCGCATCCGAAACTTCGGGATGATAAATTTTTGAAATTTGCCACAGGCCACGGCTGGCCTCTCCATCCCCCTTGGCTCGCGGATTGAACTGGGATTCATGCTTGACGATCCACAATGCCAGCCTCGGGCTGACGCCGTGCCTCAGGGCCTGCGCCTGGATATAAGACTGCAGTCGCACGGCGGCGGTGACCGCGCCCTGCGGCCGTTGGGGCCTATCCATGCCGGAAAATATGCTTGCCGCAGATCCGCGCCGGCTCTTATAAATGGTCACTTTTACGGGGCCCACAGCGTCTTCCGGCGTCGACAACGAAGGACCCGGAACGGCGGGTTCCGTGCGCATCGCGGCAAACGTGACGATGGGAAGTGAGTAGAACGCAAGCCAGAGCAGCTTCTTGTTCATCTTGATCATGGACGCCCCCAGGGCAGGGATTATACACAAAGGCGAATAGAAAGCGAACACTAAATCCTTCGTGTCACCCCTAGTCGATCTCGTCCAAAGACGTCCGATTATTTTCCGCCGGCGAGCAGGCCGGAGACATCAGGAGGACACCCGAGTCCCCATTTTTTTAGGCCTTAAGGAATTTACCGTACAGATAAACCTTGCCGGTCGTCTTTTTTGCAGTCGAGGGATGGAAGCAGATTGTTTGCAGGACGAACGAACCTGAAATCGAATGTGTACTCTTGAATAATCAGCCTAATAATATTCGCCAAGGCAGCCCCACACAAAAGTCTGCTCGCCAAAAAAAAATATTTTGCGTTCCTGCTCGGTACTGAGCGGCGAGATTCACAATCACCGTCAGCGTTTTTCCGACTGCGATTTTAGCCCTGCGCAAAACTGTTCAAATGCCAAACTCATGTCAGGAATGGATTTTCCGATCAGGCCGAGCAGTGGCCCGCTATAAACCTCGTGCATCGTGAAATCAACGAGCCCGTCGCTCTGAGGATTCAATATATAGGTCCTCACGCCGGTAAAAAGGCCAAAAGGCATTCCGCCCGTGAATGTCATCTTGCGGTTTGGAGTGAAGTCCGTGACCTTTACCGGAAACGCGCGCCCCGGACTCAGCTTGGTGAAAACTTTCAGCTTGTTCCCGAGCGCCGCCTGTCCTTCGACCTTATTGCAGTTCGGATCCCACTCCGGCCATGCGGAAACGTTGATGAGCACGGTCCAGATTTTTTCCGCCGGGGCCTGAATGCTGGTGCTCGCCTTGAATTCTTTCATCGCCGATTCCTCCGCTCTTTTGTGTGGCCGGCAAATTCAGAGCTTTACATCTATCATTTTTGGCCCGTTTGCGCTAATCCCACGCCGTCCCGTCAGCGCTTTTCGGCAAGGAATAGAAAACGGTTCAGGGAGAAAAAGTAAGCTCCGGCGTCGGCCAGTTCCTGGAATTCTTTCGCCCAGGCATCGGCTTCTTCCCGCGTGACGCCCTGCCAACCCCGAGCAAATCCGCGAACTGTTTTCGTCATATGGACGCTGTAATTTTCCGGTTTGTACGTCACGTCAAGGTACGGAATCACTTTGCACTCTTCGACAGAAAATCCCACATCGCGCAAAAGTGGAGCGAGTGTCCGAGGAAGGACGGGATGCGCGAGATGTTCGTCCCAGATTTTTAGGATGCGAGCCATGCGCGCGGGATCGCTCGAGTGCCACAGGATCGAGTGCCAGTCTGTGTCGATGATCGCCGCACGTCCGCCCGGACGAAGAACACGGCACAGTTCCGAAAGCGCCCGTGAGACGTCGGGAACATATTCATAAACCTGCGTCGATACGGCCATGTCAAAATGTGCGTCACGGTATGGCAGCTGAGTGGCATCGGCCACTTGAACCTGCACATTCGGAAATTGGGCGCAGCGCCGCTGCGTCATCATTACAGAGCTGTCGCTGTTGTCGATGGCATGGACCGCGCCTGCGGATCCCACGGCTCGCGCCAATTCTTCCGTTACAAATCCGGGGCCGCATCCAATATCCAGCGCATGTTCGCCTTCGCGAGGCGCGATCGTTTCGAGCAGCACGCGTCGCTGCGCCGCAACTTCCGGCGCGCGGTAGGTCATCTCCAGATGGAGCAGGGCTTTTTCGTCGAATTGCAATGCCTCAGCCATGGGCGGTATTTGCGAGAAGCCTCGGAATCTGGCGTAGGACGGGCTTCAGCCTGTCCGGTTTTGATGTTTCTCTACCATTGCTAAAGTCAAAAGAAGACAGGCTGAAGCCTGTCCTACTGAAAGAGAGATCTACTACGTTCGGCCGTAATCTACCGTAAAGGTGAAAAGAATGCTTTGGCTGTTCGCGCCGAACAAAGTGCCGACTCGCTTGATGGCCATATCATGGACATAGCCAGTGTCCAGTTTGTAGCGCGAATATTTCAGGGAAATACCGGCTGTGGGAGAAGTTTCGTCCACGCCTCCCCTCAGGACCAGATGTTTGCCGAGCAGCGCCTGTTCAAAGCCCAGATTCGGGTCATAGTAAATGCTGTGCGTTGCGGCCAGCGCGTTGCTGCGCGCGAGGCGCGTTGCGCCTGCGTCGATCAGCGCGCCCTCCCACGGCGATACGGAAGCTCCCAGGCGGAATTCTGTCTTGCTCGAAATGCCTTGCATGGATCCGGCCGGGTCGGTTCGACGCTCCAGATCGCTATTCACCAAGCCGCGAAATCCAAACAGCATCTTTTTATTGGGTTCCCAGGTCAATCCGAAACCGCCGGAGGGCCGCCACGCGGTTTCGTAATGAATGTGCAGGGGATTGGCGGCGGAAACGGTGTTGGCGTCAAATTGCGAGACTTCGTAATTCAACAATCCACCGATGGAAAAACCTCTTCCGAGTGGCATCGCAAATTTTGTGAAAATTCCCTGATCGGTGCCGTTTCCTTCGAGGGGCACGGCGCTCGATCCCAGCCCCGGAGACTTGGCACTGAAACGCACGTCGTTGGCGTTCTGAAACATGGCCACCGCGTAGATCGTCAGGCCATGCCAAAGCGACGGAGTATTCAGCCCGACGGCGACAAAATGAAATTGATTGCCGTTGGTGTAATGCGTGTCGCCGTAGTCGATCAGCGCCGAATCCGAGTCCCGCCATACCAGCGCGTAGTTGCCCCAGGTGGCGCCGTCCCCGCCGAATCCCAGCGAGCGAACGCCTTTCTTAATCTGGCCGGAGGAAAATTCGCGCATGGAAAGCTCCGGCGATTGAGCGTGCGCGCACACTGGAATCATGGCAATACATGCCACGACCGCAACAAGATACACACACGAAACCCATTCCTGCCGGGACACTCGACGGCATGCGCATTTCAACTGGTGTTTCATCAGGGCCTTGGTCTCCGCTTTCGTAGCGAAATATTATATGGGTGCGCCGCCTTCTTCCCCAATGGCCATTTTCCCCGTGAGCGTTGTCAGATTGGAAATTTAGCAGCAGATTCCGCGAAACCGGGTGACGGGGTTCGATATCTTACTTCGTGAAGGTGTGAAGTCCTGACTCCCATGCCAACGACCATACCTTTCAGGAGTTTCGGATTGGATGAATCGATTCAACCTTAAATCTCAAATATTCTGCCACTACTGCGAATCGAAAAATATTTCCAGGTCCAAGCGGAGAGGACTTCTGGAACGAATTTTCCTTTATCCCCTGGGTTTTCTGCCTTACCGGTGCCGCAATTGCGACAACCGGTTCTTCTCTCGAATGAAGTTGCGCCCGAGGCAAGCCTATACTGATTGAGGAACGATGCGGGGCCGGCGATCGCATCGCGGAATGGGCCAAATGGAATGGAGCTTAAGTATGAAGAGAGCGACAGCGCTCGCGATGATTCTGTGGTTGGCATTTCCCGCCTTTGCGGCGGAAAAAACGAGAGAACAAAAGCGACTGGAATCCTGTGGCCAGGTTCCGAAGGAAATTCTGGATATACCGGATGATATTCCGAAAGATTTGCTCAACAAGGCGGAGTGCGTGATCGTCATTCCGTCGGTTTTAAAATTTGCAATTGGCGTGGGCGGCGATTTTGGACGCGGCGCGATTACCTGCCGCACGGGCGAACACTACACGGGGCCGTGGAGCGCTCCCGCCATGTTCGCGCTGGAAGGCGGAAACATTGGATTTCAGCTTGGCGGCCAGGCCACGGATTTTGTTCTGCTGGTGATGAACGCACGAGGTGCCACCTCCATTCTCGGAAGCAAGGTGAAGCTCGGCGCGGATGCCTCCGCTGCGGTAGGGCCGAAGGGGCGTACGGCCGCCGCCGACACGGATGTAGTGATGCGCGCGGAGGTCCTCAGCTATTCGCGGTCGCGTGGACTGTTCGCAGGAATTTCGCTGGAGGGCTCGACGTTGCGCTCCGATGGCAGCGCCAGTCGTAAATTGTACGGTCGGTCGTTGAGCGCCAAGCAAATCGTTCGCGAACATAAAGTCGGCGTCCCGGCGTCCGGCAGGGAATTAGTTTCTCTCTTAGATAAGCAGTCGCCGAAAAATCACTCGGATCCAGTTTCGCTGAAGTAACGTTTTACGTGGCGTGGGCTTCAGCCTGCGGATTTTGGCCCTCACGCGATTAAAACAATTGCTACTGGTGTGAATCCGGGAAGGACCAAATTCCACAGGCGAAAGCCTATGCCACACAAGATCCGATCATTTGCCGTAATAATCCAGCGTTGAGTAGTTGACGGTGATCTCTTCCTGGCTCATGATGCTTCTCAGCGCCACAAATTTCCAGTTTCCGTTTCTGCCGTAACTGCATTTTGCGTTCGGCGTTGAGGAATGATTTACATACCACGCCAGCGACATTCTTTTCGGATCGGCTGGTCCGTAAAATTTATCCCAAGCGTAGATACACCATTTGTCGCACCACTTGAGTTGCTCAAAGTTTCGGGGATTCCATATCTTCCAATCGCCGGGACGCCAAATGCTGATGGCTTCCCCTTTTTTTATGGGGTTATGCGTGATGACTCCGATGCCATGCGGCGACTTGCCTAATTCAAAATAGATGGCCTTCTTTAGTTTGCCCATCGCTCCTCAATGTGAGTGATCGAGAGATTGGAGTCGCCAGTTACCGCGCGAAATAACCCGCGACTTTTTTCTTAAGAATTTCCGGCGGAACTTCCTTCGCCGAACCTGCCGCAAGATCGCCCAATTCAAACGGACCGTAGGAGGTACGGATCAGACGGCTGACTTGCAGTCCGAGATGCGACATGACTTTGCGGATCTCGCGATTTTTTCCCTCTTTCAGGGTGATGGTGACCCACACATTTGCACCTTTCTGCGTGCGATCCAGCTTCGCGTCAATTGGCCCGTAGTTCATGCCGTCGACAGTGACTCCCAGCGCGAGCTTTGCAAACAGCGCAGGGTTTACCATGCCGTTTACACGCACGCGGTAACAACGCCTCCACGCGTTCGCCGGCAACTCAAGATATCGCTCGAGGCCGCCGTCGTTTGTGAGCAGCAGCAGGCCTTCGCTGTTCAGGTCGAGCCGCCCAACGCTGACCACGCGCGGCATCCCCTTGGGCAACAGGTCAAACACAGTTGCGCGATTTTTTTCGTCGCGTGCAGTGGTTACGAGCCCGACAGGTTTGTGATACAGAAACAGCCGCGTCGCCTCGGAAGCGGGCAGCGGCTTTCCGTCCACCAGAATTTTATCTTCAGGCACCACGGTGAACGCCGGAGTGTCCAGAGTTTTTCCGTTGACGCTCACGCGCCCGTCATTAATCCACCGCTCCGCATCGCGTCGCGATCCTAACCCCGCGCGGGCGATGACCTTGGCGATGCGTTCCGCTTCTTCACTTCTATTCAATGTTTGCGTCTCCGGGTCTAGGTCTTCGAGTTTAAGTCCACGAGTTTGAGCCTTCGATGATCGGACTCGAACTGGGGATCGTAACATGTGTTGAAAAGAACGGGTGAAATCCTGCGCAAGCTTCCGGAATCGCCAACGCGTCGGACAGTCAAATGATTAAACTTCGCGGAAAGGCATCCCCAGGCAGCGAAGTTATTTACGCAGAACAGCGCGGATGCGCGCCAGATGGTGCCAGCTGTGGCGCATCGCGTGGTCCTCAATCACAAACTGTGCGGTGACGGGCGCCCCGAAACTCAAGGAGAAGGGAGCCGCCGTATCCAGTTCTTCATCCGTGAATTTGCGGACCGCGTTGGCGGCCTCATGGCTGTTGCGGCGCAAGAGTTCGAGCGCGGCTGCTTTTGTTACGGCGGATTGTTCCTGCGCATGCTTGGCATTTATTCCGGCGACCGCATCCCACGTGACGTCTGTAATAGGCTTGCCACTGGCGATTGTGCGAGCGACATCGACCTCGATCGGGTACATGTTGGCAACGTGGTGCACGATGACTCCGACAGGTCGGCGGTCCGTGCTCGATACCGGTGTATTCCACTCCGCCTCCGAGAGCGCTTCTGCAAAGGCAGCGAGACTGGTGGCGCCTTCCTCGATGCGATCGGCTAACAATTCCGCGCGACGATTTGCGGAGCCCTTGCTTTGGTGTGTAGCGGTGGTTTCTGATCGCATGTTTCCTCTCCTGTTTAAACGAATTGAATATTCAGCCTGCCGGCGATTCGTCTCTTCGCCTGTACCCGTCCAGTTACCTCATCGTGGATTGAAATTCAATACTTATCTCAGAGTCTGACTCGCCTGCGCGCTTCCTACGTGTCGTACTTCGCGCGCAGGCGGGGGCGGGCACCTCACAAAATTGAGCCCTTCCGGCGTTATTTGTCGGAGATTCCCATCGCTTACCTCGCTCGCTGGCGGCTGCAACTCGGCCCACAAATGCTCAAGTCCACGAGCAGCAGGGTCGCGCAGAACGCTTCTGAAGTTGGATATGAATCCGAATCCGCATTCAATCGCGTCTTCAAACGTGAGTTTGGCGCCTCCCGCACGATTTCGCAATCATGCGAAATTAGCGCTCAGCAGGCCGGCCGCCGCGCAACAGTGAAACGCTGCCGCAGCGCCAAGGGATGAAGGGTGCACCGTAGCGGAATTGCGGCGATGCAAGTACAGGCGGGGGGTGGAAAAAGACGATCTATTAAAAAAATAAGTTGCTGATTTTTTGAAATACTCAAAACGCACCGGACTCAGAAATTGCGTTTTTGATGTGCTCGGCTCCGGCCACCATGGCCGGGAATGACACCATTGTAAGGTAGATCCGCCAAAGCTCGGTGGAATCCGGCGCGTGGCTCACGTCGATTAGGTTTATGCCGGATTGCTTCTAGCTTTTGCGCTTGGCTTTCGACTTATGTGGGCGCTCTTCATTATTGCCGGATCGATTTAAACGCTTAGGAATCCCGGTGATCAGGTCTTCATACTCCGTGAGGCGGTCACCGATGATGACCACACCCTTAGAGGTGATTTCATATTCGCGGATATCCTTGCTATGGTTGCCACCGCGCATCTTGATAACAACCATGATCTTGCGAAGCTGGCCGTCGATGCATACGTACCGAAGCCGGATAATGTCATCGGTGAGAAAGGAAATCGAGTAGCTGCTGAAGGCGAATTCGGTGAAAGACTCGTTCACCTCAACCGTGCTTAGAATCGTCACTCCGATTCCGGTCAAGGCGGTTATCATCCGGTAGAGCGATTCGCGAAAGTCCGCGCGGAAGCCGGGTGCTAGTGCCATCTCAAAGCCTGCCAGTGAATCAATCACCAGGCGCTTGGCGCCAATCTTCTGAACCGCCTCGAGAATCTCGTGCATGGTTTCATCTACCGAGAGGTCCAGGGGACGGAGGTAGAGAATTTCGAGTTTGCCCTCATGTCGCGGTGTTTTCAAATCCAGACCAAAACTGCCGGCCCGCTCCGCATACTCTTGCGGTCGTTCTTCAAAAACCACCACGATT
>Ga0075522_10003109_pt1 | contig 12133 bp, 10 predicted proteins | sample NGEPerA_FD_74796 | JGI IMG/M metagenome (GOLD analysis project Ga0075522, IMG submission 74796) | Arctic peat soil microbial communities from the Barrow Environmental Observatory site, Barrow, Alaska, USA - NGEE PermafrostL2-A | ecosystem: Environmental > Terrestrial > Soil > Wetlands > Peat ... | reverse complement strand
GCGGCGTCATGACTATTCCGGAACATCGCAAAGCCATCGACCATCTCGATGCGCAGATCGTCAAGTTGCTCAACGAGCGCACGCGGCACGTTTTGCAAATTGGCGAAATCAAAATCAAGGCGGGCGAAGCCATTTATGTCCCGCACCGCGAGCGGACGGTTTTGCAGCGCATTGGCAAAATGAACCAGGGGCCGATTACCGGCGAGTCGTTGCGCGCCATTTACCGTGAAATCATGTCCAGCGCTCTCTCGCTGGAAAAGTCGATGACCATCGCCTATCTCGGGCCGGAGACGACTTTCTCGCATCAGGCCGCCCTCGAGAAATTTGGTTCGAGCCTGCGCTACTCTGCCCAAAAAACCATTCCGGACATCTTCACCGAGGTCAGCAAAAACCGCGCTGATTACGGAGTCGTGCCGGTGGAGAATTCGACCGAGGGCGTCGTCACGCACACCTTGGATATGTTTGTGGAAAGCTCCCTTAAGATCGTGGCGCAGATTATTTTGCCCATTCAATATTGCCTGGCCGGCCACGCCCATTTGAAAGACCTCCAGCGGCTCTACGCCCATCCGCAGGCCCTGGCCCAATGCCGCATTTGGGTGCAGCGGCACTTGCCCAAAGTGGAAATTTTTGAATCCTCCTCCAACGCGCGCGCGGCGGAATCAGCGGCGGCGGCGGCGGAAAAAGGTTCCAAATTGCTGGGCAAAGTCGCGGCCATCACCGGTTTTTTGCCGGCCGAGAGATACAAGTTGCATGTCATCGAGCGCGACATCCAGGATTTCAATGCCAATGCCACGCGCTTCTTGGTGCTCGGACCCCAATGTGGTCCGCCCACCGGACGCGACCGCACCAGTGTGATGTTCAGCATTGCGGACGAAGTGGGCGCTTTGTATCGCGCCCTGTCGCCGTTTCGCCGCTTCAAGCTGAACATGACCAAAATTGAATCCCGCCCCAGCAAACGCAAAGCCTGGGAGTATTTTTTCTTTGTCGATTGCGATGGGCACATGACGGATCGCAAGGTCGCCAAAGCCATCGCCTGCCTCGAGGAGGTCTGCAATTTTGTCAAAGTTCTGGGGTCGTATCCGAATTGCGATTGAGGCGGACGCCCCATGAACTCGTATCGAACGCGGCGGGCGACGACGGATGATCTCGAGGAGTTGTCCGCCTTATGGCGATCAGCCCACTTGCCGGTGGCGGAACTGGAGAAGCAATTTACCGATTTCCAGATCGCGGAAAGCGATGAAGGAAAATTGCTGGGCGCCATCGGAATGCAGATCGAAGGCAACCAGGGAAGGGTCTATGCCGAAGCGTTTTTGGATTTCGGCTTGACAGATACCTTGCGTCCGCTCTTGTGGCAACGGCTGCAAGTCGTCGCCCAAAATCACGGCTTGTTCCGCCTCTGGACCGTGGAAGCCGCCCCGTATTGGAAGAAGGACGCCGGCTTCGCCGCGCCCGACCCAGACGTGTTGCCCAAACTGCCGCCGATCTTCGGGCCGCCGTCCGCGACATGGCTGGCCTTGCGGCTGCGCGACGAAGGGGCGGACTTGGAACACTTGGAGAAGGCCCTGGCCATGTTCAAGGAAGCAGAGAGAGCCAAGTTGGAAATTCTACTGCGCCGGGGAAAGGCCATGCGCATCTTCGGCACCGTCCTGGCGGGGCTGCTGTTCTTGTTTGCGCTGATCCTGTTGTTTAACGTGCTCCGACATCGGCGGTAGAAATTCAGTCAAACATTTTTCCGGGATTCAGAATGCCATTCGGATCGAGCGCCCGGCGCAATTCCCGGGACACCCGCATTTGCGCGGGCCCGAGAAATTTGGGCAGAAAACTTTTTTTGGCCAGGCCAACGCCGTGCTCTCCGGTGATGGTTCCCCCCAGGCGAATGGCCTCGTCGAAAATTTCCTTAAACGCCTCTTCCACTCGGTGCATTTCTTCCTTGTTTCGTTCGTCGGTCAGAAAAGTCGGATGCAAATTGCCGTCGCCCATGTGCCCAAAGGTGCCGATGCGCAATTGATATTTTTGCGCGATGGCCGCCACGAAGCGGATCATTTTGGCCAGCTCGCTGCGCGGGACGGTGGCGTCCTCCAGGATGGTGGTGGGGGCAACGCGAGCCAAAGCGGAGAAAGCGCTGCGGCGGGCGCTGGCCAGTTGGTTGCCCTCGGCGTCATCCCGCGCCATGCGCACTTCCATGCAACCTTGCGCGCGGCAAATCTGTTCCATCCGCGCTGCTTCGTCTGCGACGGCGGCGGGGTGGCCATCCGTTTCGATCAAGAGCAAAGCTTCGCAATCCAGCGGCAGGCCGATTTTGGCAAAGTCCTCCACGCAATGAATGGTCGTGCGGTCGAGAAATTCGAGAGTGCAGGGGATGATTTGCGCCGCAATAATGGCCGAGACCGCTTCGGCTGCGTGGTCCATTTGCGAAAAGGTGGCGACCATTGTTTTCTTGGCCGCGGGTTTGGGAATCAATTTAAGCAGCACTTTGGTAATGACGCCGAGCGTCCCTTCCGAACCGATAAAAATATCCTTCAATGAATAGCCGGCCACGTCTTTGACACATTTGTTTCCCGTCCACAAAATTTCCCCATCCGGCAAAACAACTTCCAGCCCCATGACATAATTCCGCGTAATCCCATATTTCAAACCTCGCAACCCGCCGGAGTTTTCCGCCACATTGCCGCCGATGGTCGAGATTTTCATCGAGCCGGGATCGGGCGGATAAAAAAGGCCCGCGGCCGCTGCGGCTTCGGCCACTTGCAGAGTTGTTACGCCGGGTTCGACCATCATGGTGAGGTTGGCGCGATCGAGCTCGAGGATTTTTCCCATGCGAACTGTGCAAAGAACAATGCAATCCGGGCTGGGCAAACTGCCGCCGCTCAACCCGGTCCCCGACCCGCGCGTCACCACAGGAAGCCGGGCGGCATTGGCAAACTTGAGGATGCCCGCCACCTCCGCGGTCGAAGAAACAAAAAGAACGCACCCAGGCATCTGCCGCAACGCCGCCGTGCCGTCGAAGGAATAGGAGACAAGGTCCTCCGCTTCCGTCAGGACGTTGGCAGGGCCGACCAATTGCTTCAAATCATCAATGACATTCTGAGCCAGCATGGGCCCAAAGAATGGGCGAGGAAAATTGCCGGGTCAAGTATCGCCCGAGATTTCCGCGACGGGCCTCATTCCCATGACCAGAAAACAGAGGTGAACTCCCAGCACGGCTGCCACAATGGCAAGGAGGTGGAAATGGGTCGATTGACTGGCGGTGAAGTTCCAAGGGCCAAACCAGGCCAGAGTGACAACAATATTTCCTCCAAGGCCCATGAACATTGCGGTACGATCGCCCACTCGGCTGGACCGCTGAAGAGCCCAACATGCGATGAGCCAAACTAAAACGGCCAAACCTCCGAATTCGCGCGAGTCACCTTGCAAATATCTTCCCGTATGTTGCTTGCTCCAGAGCATTCCGAGGAAGAATCCAACCGCGACTAATCCCGCGGAAAGAGGGTTTAAGAAAGAGACCGCTCGCAGGAACGTTTGATGCGGGAGGGACGACAATCCCCCGAACCATCTCCGACAAACGTAATAGATACCAAAGCCGCCAGTCAAAAACACCGCAAGATAACCCGCCGTCACCGTCAAGATATGCGCACAGAGAAGAAGACTACGGAGACTTCCCTTTCCGGCAAAATGGCCTATTCCGTAAAAATGGCCTATTAACAGATCCGCTGCGAGCGCAACGGTTGCACCCGCCCATAATAATGATCCGAGTAACACCGGTCCGCTCATCGGTGATTTAACCTTGTTGAACTCCATTCGGATGAATTTCGGATTTCCCACGCGCGCGCCGGCAAGCCGAAATGCCTCCTCTCCGGCTTTACCGGCGGACAAGAACACGCGAATATCCTCCCGCAAATGACTTTCCAGTTCATCGAGGGTCGCGGGAGCCTTGATTCCGGCAGCGAGCATCCGCCGCCGCCATTGCGAAACAGCTTGTTCGATGTCAAACATAGTATTCCTCGAGCTTGCCAATTATCTTTCCAGAGCGGCCGGCGCTGGAGGATGCCGAATGAAGTACAAACAACTGCCGTAAAACGAAATGGCGGCCGCAGCGAGAAGAATGCAGAAAATCCAGCCTGTCCCGTTGACTTTTGGAATGAAGAACGCCTGGATTAAGGGCGTCACGTAAAAACTTCCCGCCAGAATTGTAAACGCGCTGATCACCGTCTTGCCGCGAGTCCCGCGATGCTTCCGGATGCCATAAATTACCGCGCAAGCTGCGATAATCGCCACGGCACCCCCCGTGACCAAAGGCCCGGCGTGCAGTATTCCTGTGTCGCGCCATCGGCCAAGAGCCGGCAAAACCATGGCGCCGCCGAACACCGTGCCGAAAAGCGCGGCGACAATTCCGGCCGTGCGTTTCATTTGTTTCCTTTTTGTGATTGCGTTGAATTTTTTGAACTCCCGGGTGAGTTTGTTGGCCGGTCCAATTTGTTGCACAGCAACCTTCAATGCGTGTTGCGCTGTGAGGCCTTGCTGCATTCGTCGCGCAATATCCTCGCGCAAGTGACTTTCCAGTTCCTCCAGCGGCACCGGCGTTTTGAGGCCGGCGGCGAGCATTTGTTGGCGCCAATCGGCAATGGATTGTTCAATGTCAAACATATTGTTGCTTTCGCAAGCCCGACAGCACACCGTGAACCAGCGACCATTGTTCGTGGTGCTTTTGCATGGCGTCCTTGCCCTGTTTTTTAAGAGAGTAATATTTCCGTTTTCGTCCGGTGTCGCTTTCCCCCCAGCGGGATTTGATCAAATCGCGCGCTTCCATCCGATGCAACACCGGGTAAAGCATTCCGTCCGTCCAATTAATCTTGTCGCCGGAGAGGCGCTTGACCTCCTGAATCAATTCGTATCCATAGCTCTCGCCCCTGGCCAGCAGGGCAAGAATCAGAGGTTCAGTTGAGGCGGCGACCAATTCTTTATCAATCATGCCGGCATAATACATGGCCACGCTATGTATGTCAAGCCGGAAATTTAATTGATGTGAAATTGCATCGCTTTGATGAAACATAGTCGTCGCTTTAGCCTCGCGGTTGAAGAACATTATGACGACGCGTGAAAATGGTTCGAAACGGCTGGCCATGTTTCTCAAGGCCGGGATGCTTCTGGTGGGAATGGTGGCGTGCCACATGGATGCCGCGATCACGGTGACGCCGGAAGAAATGGCGCAGAAGAACGAATGGGTGCGACAAAATCTGCTGACCGCCACCCTTCCTCCGCCGTTCTCTTTCACGTATGACGGGCGGTCGTCTTCAACAGTATTGCCTTCGTGGGGTCGTGCGAAAACGGACACCCTCCTCGACAAACGCCGGACCCAACATGTGATTGCGTGGGCCAACAAGGTTTTGCAAGTGAGATGCGTGGCTGTGGAATATAAGGACTATCCCATGGTGGAATGGACGGTTTATCTGAAGAACACCAGCACGACCGGCCCAACCCCCATTCTGCAAGAGATTCAGGGACTTGATATCAACGTATCGCGCGCGAACGGCCCGGAATTTGTCCTCAACGGGATCCATGGGGACTATATGGCGGCAGACAGTTATGAACCATTCCAGCGCACCCTCGATCCCTCCACGGTGGCTGATTTTTCTCCCTCCGTTAACTCGGGAAAATCCTGCGATGGCCCAAACGGCTGGCCGTATTACAACTTGCAGGCCCCCGGAGGCGGCATGATTTTGGCGGTTGGCTGGCCGGGGCAATGGGCCAGTTCGTTCACCCGTGACGCTGGCCATAACCTGCGGATTCGGGCCGGCCAGCAATTGACTCACCTCGTTCTAAATCCCGGTGAGGAAATCCGGACTCCGTTGATTGCGATCTTATTTTGGCGGGGAACAAATGTGGCGCGGGCGCAGAATATCTGGCGGCGCTGGTATATCGCCCACGAGATTCCCCGGGTCAAAGGCCAGCCAGCGGCGCCCATGACACAGATGCAGGTCGCTGGAGATGATTTCGCCGCCGTGAGCAATTTTTTTAAGACAGTCGTCAAGCCCGATGTCTGCTGGCGGGACGCGGGGGGTGAATTGACTTGGTATCCGAGCGGCAACGGGCCTGCCAAAGGCGGTAATTCCTGGGTTAACACCGGCACATGGGAGGTGGATCCCGCGAAGTATCCGAAAGGGTTCAAACCGTTCACCGACTGGATTCATGGCCAAGGGGTGAAATTTGTTTTGTGGTTCGAACCGGAGCGGGTGGGGGATCCTAAATCGTGGCTGGGCGCGAATCATCCCGAATGGCTGCTGCCCGCAACCGCCTCGACTGGTGGCGCCATCCTCAACGAGGGCAATCCCGCGGCCTTTAACTGGCTGACCAATCATTTTGAGAGCTTGATCAAGTCCAATGGCATCGACTGGTATCGTGAAGATATGAACGGAGGCGGTCCGCTCCCGGCCTGGCGGAATAATGATGCCACCAACCGGCAAGGCATGACGGAGAATTTTTATGTGCAAGGTCACTTGGCCTATTGGGATGCGCTGCTGGCCATGAATCCGGGGTTAAGAATTGATTCCTGCGCTTCCGGCGGCAGGCGCAATGATTTGGAGACCATGCGCCGGGCCGTGCCACTGTTGCGCAGCGATTTTCAGTTTCCATTCATGGCAAATGTCGTGGCCGGGAATCAGTGTCAAACATACGGGTTGTCGTCCTGGCTGCCGTTCCAGGGCACTGGGTGTTTTTATTCTGATTCGTATTCCCTCCGCAGTTTCTACCTGGCTTCATTTGGCGTGGCGGGCGGCCTTACACGGAAGACCGGTGCGGCTTGGAAACAAGCTTTTGCGGAATGCCAAAAGATCGCGCCGATGCTGCTATATGGTGATTACTACCCGTTGACTCCCTATAGCCTGGCCAGCAACGTCTGGATGGCGTGGCAGTTTGATCGCCCGGAAGAATCCGACGGAGTTGTGCAAGCCTTCCGCCGGGAAAAATCTACTGAGGCAACCAAGCTTCTCCGGCTCAACGGCTTGGATCCGACTGCGCATTACAAAATCACAAACTTCGATTTGAAAGGCTCCGCCAAGGTTTCCGGCCGGGAGCTGATGGAAACCGGATTGACGTTGGAAATCACCAATAAACCCGGCGCGGTGATAATCACTTACCAGCGCGTGAAGTGATGGGCAAACTCATGCCATTTTTTATTTAAGAAATAGTGTTTTTATTGATGGTTTCCGTGTATCGAAGTGATAGTAACGTCGCTCCAAAATTAACTTATCGAAAGGAATAGAAATATGCAAAAGCGCACACTCGGAAAAAGTAATTTGGAAGTCTCGGCTCTCGGGCTGGGCTGCATGGGAATGAGTTTTTCCTACGGTCCGCCCAAGGACAAGCAGGAGATGACGTTGCTTCTTCGCGCAGCCGTGGAGCGCGGTGTCACATTCTTTGATACCGCTGAAGTTTATGGCCCCTTCACGAACGAAGAGCTTGTCGGCCAGGCTCTCGCTCCGTTCCGCAAGCAACTGGTCATCGCCACCAAGTTCGGGTTCGACGTCAGTGGCAGCGATCAGCGGCCGGGGGCGGCGGCCTTGAACAGCCGTCCGGAGAACATCAAGCAAGCCGTCGAAGGTTCGCTCCGGCGGCTCAAGGTGGATGTCATTGATTTGCTCTACCAGCATCGCGTTGACCCGAATGTGCCGATTGAAGACGTCGCCGGCGCGGTGAAGGAATTGATGCAGGCTGGCAAGGTCAGGCATTTCGGCCTGTCGGAAGCTGGAGTGGAAACGATCCGCCGCGCCCACGCGGTCCAGCCCGTCACCGCCCTCCAGAGCGAATACTCACTGTGGACGAGGACTCCAGAGAAGGAGGTGATACCGGCCCTCGAAGAACTCGGCATTGGTTTCGTGCCCTACAGTCCTTTGGGCAAAGGTTTTCTCACCGGCGCAATGAACGAGAACACCAAACTCGACAGCGCCGACTTCCGCACCACCCTTCCGCGCTTCACGCCCGAGGCGATGAAGGCGAATCAGGCCTTGGTGGATCTGCTGGGCCGCATCGCTCAACGCAAGAAGGCCACGCCGGCTCAAATCGCGCTCGCGTGGTTGCTGGCCCAAAAGCCGTGGATTGTTCCCATTCCGGGCACGACGAAGCTGCATCGTCTGGACGAAAACATCGGCGCCGTTACCGTCGAACTCACGCCGGACGACCTTCGTGAAATCGAAAGCGCTGCCGCGAAGATCAAAGTGGAGGGGGCTCGCTATCCGGAAAAGCTCGAGCAAATGACCGGTCGTTGAACAATGGCGAGTCAAAACTATGCGTAATAAGTGAAAGGAATGAAAGTTATGGAAATCAAACGAAGTGGATCACAGCCTTCCAGCAAAGGACCGGCCGATTGGTTTACCGGCACGGTGAGAATCGACCCATTGTTTCAGGCCAAGGACCCGGCTCGCGCGGCGGGCAACAGTGTTACCTTTGAACCCGGCGCCCGGACAGCATGGCACACCCATCCGCTCGGCCAGACCCTGATCGTGACCGCCGGTTGCGGACGTGTCCAGCGCATGGAAGGCCCGATCGAAGAAATTCGGCCGGGCGACGTCATCTGTTTCTTGCCGGGCGACAAACATTGGCACGGCGCTGCCCCCACCACGTCCATGACCCACATTGCCATTCAGGAACAACTCGACGGCAAAGCGGTTGACTGGATGGAAAAGGTCAGCGACGAACAATACCAAGCTTCATGAGGCGGAGAGCCTGATTGTTCTATCGCGTCGAGCAGACCAACCAGTAATCAAGAGAATGGCGGCTGATGACTGATAATCGACCCCTCCAGTTCACGATCACGGAGGCGGGAAGCCGGCCCGTGAAAACGGCAGACGCCTTGCATCGCGAGACGAAGAAGATTTTCCCCGGCAATCGCCGCAAGGTGAATTTCACCGGTTTGATTCGAAAGCTTAAGAAATGAATCTCTACGCGGATTCGAGCTTCATCGCGGCGAGCCGCGTCGCGTTGGCCTGGAAACCGAGCGAAAAACTGCGACACGAAAACCATTGCGCGTCGCAGCGATTATGGCCACATTCGAATTACAGTGGGAGAGGTGGCAGAGTGGTTTAACGCTTGAAAGGGGTCAAACCGTACATTTGCACTATTTTTGATGGGCGCCTTTCATCTCTTGAAGTCTGGTTTTTGATGAAACCATGACAATCCCCCTCATTCAGGAAGATGGCTTCCCGACGATCTCCCCGGATGAGCACATGATAGATTGCGCCGGGATTCTCAATGCGAATTTGACGTGGCATGAAAGACCATCCTACCGCAAAACCCTGTGGCTGCAAGCACGGAATAGTGCAAATGTACGGTTTGACCCCTTTGAATGTACGGTTTGACCCTTGGATGGTATGTTTCCGGGCGCGGATGCTATCTGCTATTTTGCGATCAGTTCGAAAACCGCCAGATCGTATTTAGCCAGCGTGGCCGTTTTTCCGCTCCATTGACCGCCGATCGTGGTCCCGGCCGAGAGTTTCGCTCCATACTGATCATACGACACGATCTCATAACGGCCGGTGCGGGACTCGATCCAGGGTTGGAGATCGATGTTGAAATCCACCGCTCGCGCCTCGTCCTGCGTATTCATGAGCATGAACAATACGCGGTCCGGCAGCACATAGGCGTCGATGTGGGTGCCGCGGCACGGTTTTTGGAGAAGACAGTCGCCGATCAGCGTCCCTTCGGTGAAGCAGGGGAGGAATTGGGCTCTCAAACCGGCGCACTGCTTGAGTACGCGGCTGACTTCGGGGTAGTCCTTGATCGACGCAGTGCCGTTCGCGTCATCGGGGGCGTTCGGCATCACGTTGATATAGCTGTTGTCCATGAAGTAGAATTTTATGTGTTGAGCGTTCCGGTTGATGTTCTTATTCAGTCGCGGGCTCGGAAACGACGCGGTGAACGCGCGATCATCGCGGTAGGCCGCCATGAGATTGTGATGGTAGGAGCCGCCCTCCCAGTTCCATGTGTAGTCGAGGAAGGAGGCGGATTTTTCGGAGCTGCCGATGATCTCCCCGGAGAACGTCGCGCGCGGATCCCGTTCCTTCGCCCAGGGCAGGAATTTCTTGAAGACGCCTTCCAGCGCCGAGTTGGCCTGATCCCAGCAGATCGAATGGGAATACTGATCGTAGATGCTCTTGACGCTGGTCAGGACATCCTGGCGCCACAGCGGGAAGGCCTTGTCGGTCGTCTGCACGCCGCGGGTTCCGCGGGCATTCGCATAGGGTGGATTGAAACGCGGAACAAATTCGGTGTGATATGTCCAACCGCTGCTCCCCACTTTCCATCCGTAGCGCGAGGCGGTAGGCTCGGCGATCGATACGACGGAAATGAACAGCGACACGTTCACGCCGAGCTTATTGCACTCCTTGATCGCGTTGGAAAACTCTTCTGGCGTGCCGAGATGCGAGTAGGGTGGGGGCGTGGGCAGCGTAAACGGCTCCTGCCAGAACCAGAGCACAAGTTCGTCGAGTCCATGGGCCTTGGCTTCGGCCGCGACCTGCGGCAGGTCGGACGCTTTGAAGGCCACATCCCTCGCGCCGTCGGCCGGATAGCCCTTGCACATCCAAATGGTGCGGTAGCCAAGTCCTTCGCGCACATGCTGGGGCACGGGAAATTGGCGCTTGATGTGGTCCCGGACAAATTCGCGATACGGCTCGATGCCCTTGGCCCAGCCGTTGCGATGCGGTGTCAGTACATACTCCGGGCTCTCCCACGTCTGCCCCGGTTTCACCGCGGTATCATGCATGAGCATCAGCCGGACGTTCGGATCTTTCTCCAGCCGGTAAACCCGCACTTTGGTCAGAGGCGCGTCGGCCCATACCTCGGGGAAGAGGCTGATCCCACCGTTCAGACCGCCGAAGTCGAGCCAGCGTCCGATCATGCTGTCGGCGTCGCCGTATTTACCGCCGCCGTAGAACTCAACCATTTCCTTGGTGTCGCTGAGCCGATCGAGCGCATAGAATTCGGGATAGGTCGTGGCTTGCACGTCGACGAAGGGCTTGCGGACAAAGCCCGCCGTGCGCAGGCAGGTTTCCTCTTTTCCGGCGAACGGCAGCAGCCCGTGAAGATCGGGAAACAGCACCTGGCCCACGGGACGTTTCGAGTCGTTCGCAATCTGGCATTTCATCGCGATGGAGCGACCATCGGGCATCGCCTTCAGCCATACTTTCGCGGTCACCTTGCCGTCCGCCTTGAAATACGGCCGGCTCGCGCCGAGATTGGCCCAGGAGATCGTGACCGAGTCGTCGGTCTTTTCGATCTTTGCGCTCGTGGAGAATCGCGACGCGAGTCGCAGCGGCTCGAATTCCGGTATGGGATACGCGACGTCGATTATCCCGGCAACCGCCGGCTTCGCCTCGAGGATCTTCCCAGGCCCGGGATATTCGAGACCCACGATGCTACCGGTCTGCTCGTCGATCGTGATCTTTAGTCCATTCAGAGTCGCCTCGACCAAACCTCCGGTGGCAGCGATGGCTGGCACTGTCAGCGCCAGCGACCAGGCGAGCGCGAAGCCGCGGCTCCAGCGGGTCCGCAGCAAACGAGGAATCGTCGTTCGCTTGAATAATTCAAAATCACCCGCATGCGTTGTGTTCATGTTGTCGAATCAACATGCCTCCATACAATAATAGGGACTGAAATTCAAGCTTTTGGACACTAGAATTGCGGAAAATTTTTCGCTCATGGCTTCCGACGCTCGAGACGAAACAGTGAAATATCTCCGAATGGCTCGTTTTGCAGCCTTTTTCGTTGCGCTGATTTCTCTTGTGAAAGGGGTCAAACCGTACATTTGCACTATTGTTGATGGGTGCCTTTCATCTCTTGAAGTCTGTTTTTTTTGATGAGACCATGACAATCCCCCTTCTCCAGGAAGATGGCTTCCCGACGCCCCCCGCTGAACACATGATCGATTGCGCCGGGATACTCAATGCGAATTTGACCCCTTTGACGCATCGTGCAGACCAGCCAGAAAGTCTGCAACTTGAATCATGTTTTTGCGCAAGCGAGGCGTGTCCGAGACTGCGCTTAAACCCGCCCGCCGAGACGCCAACGGCCCTGCTGCGAATTGGGAGCTACGGAACGAAGACGCTCGGACCTGAGAGCGTCAGAGCAACACGCGCTTCTC
>Ga0075522_10003108_pt1 | contig 12135 bp, 10 predicted proteins | sample NGEPerA_FD_74796 | JGI IMG/M metagenome (GOLD analysis project Ga0075522, IMG submission 74796) | Arctic peat soil microbial communities from the Barrow Environmental Observatory site, Barrow, Alaska, USA - NGEE PermafrostL2-A | ecosystem: Environmental > Terrestrial > Soil > Wetlands > Peat ... | reverse complement strand
GCTTAATATTTTCTATAATACGGGCATTGCTACCTATGTTTGGGTGTTGAGCAATCGCAAGGTCGAGGCCCGCAGGGGCAAGGTTCAACTCATTGACGCAACCAAGCTGTTTCGACCCTTGCGTCGTAACTTGGGCAAACGCAACTGCGAAATGACCACGGAGCAAATCGAGACCGTACTCGCTTCATATACCGCCATGGAGACGAGCGACATATCGATCGTGCTCCCTAACAAGTCTTTTGGCCACTGGAAGATCGTCGTCGAGCGCCCATTGCGGCTCAACTCACGGTTCACCCGCGAGGGGGTTGACGCGTTACGGTTCCAAGGCGGGCATCGCTCGTTGCGTGAGGCACTGTACACCGAATTCGGCGAAGCATTGTTCGATGATTTCCCATCGGTCGCCGATCGGCTGAAGGCACATGTCGACCCTCCAGAAACAGAAGTCGAAGACACGGAAGAGGGTGACGAAGAAGTTGCGGCCGAAGCCGCTGAGGCGGTGGCGCGTATTCCCAAGAAGGCCATCAAGAAGCTACTCGATCCAGCAACCTGGCAGCGGGACCGCCGATTGCAACGCGTTGCTGAGGCGTTGATGGCGGCAGTAGGTGAGGTCGAGTATGACGATTACGCTGTGTTCGAAGCCAAAGTGGCGGGCGCAGCAAAGTCGGCAAAACTATCTGTGACACCGGCAGAGCTGCGGCTCATAGCGCGGGCCGTTAGCTGGCGCTCGCCGAAAGCAAAGCCGATCGTGAAGACCGCTTACAAACCTTCGGCAAAGGCTGCCGATCCGCGTGGCGGCCTTTATGACGCCACGATCAGGGGCAAAGCGGCAGTTGTAGCTTATGAGCCTGACAAGGCGTTGTCGGATACTGAGATTATTGGCTTCGAAGAGCCGGGCGGTATCGAGGCATTCTTCGATCGTGAGGTATTCCCACACGCCGCTGACGCATGGATTGATCGTGCAGCGTCCAAGATCGGCTATGAGATTTCATTCGCACGGCACTTCTACAAGCCCAAACCACCTCGTCCGCTGAGCGAAATCAGGGCCGAAATAGACGCCTTGGAGAGCCAAACCCAAGCCCTGCTTGAGGTCGTGTTGGTTGAGGCTGACACGTGAAATCTAAGCTCCAGCGTTACCCACATTATCGCCACAGCGGTGTCGACTGGCTTGGCCAGGTGCCCGCGCATTGGATTGTTGAGCGCGCAAAGGCCTCTTTCCGGGAAGTCGACGAACGCTCGGTCTCTGGCAACGAAGAGTTGCTTTCTGTTTCCCATAAGACGGGGGTGACGCCCCGCCGGCTTAAGAACGTCAGTATGTTCAAGGCGGAAAGCTATTTGGGCTATAAGCTGTGCCAACCGGGTGACTTGGTCGTGAATACAATGTGGGCCTGGATGGCGGCACTCGGTATTTCCCAGCACGGGGGCATCGTTAGTAACGCCTACGGCGTTTATCGCCCGCGCGAGGGTGTCGAGATGGACGGTCGCTACTACGACTACCTACTACGTACTGAAATATATCGTTCGGAGTATGTTAGAAGATCAACCGGCATCACGACATCTCGGCTGAGGCTTTATCCACCAAAATTGCTTGCGATGCCGCTAATCGAGCCTCCTCTTGATGAGCAGCAAAAAATTGTCGCCTTCCTCGATGCCTACACGGCGCAGGTGCATCGCCTCGTCGCTGCCAAGCGACGGGAAATCGCTATTCTCGTGGAACAACGAGACCAAATCATCGAAGACATCCTCGTGCGCCACAATATCCAAAATGCGTCTGAGATGATGCTGAAGAGAGCCCTCAATGGCATCATAGGTGGTTCGACACCGTCTCCAAACGCGGAAAATTGGGACGGGGAAATCGTGTGGGTCACGCCGCCTGATATTAGCGCGTCGGATAGACTTTCATCTTCTCGAAGAACACTTACTGCTGAGGGCCTGAGAAATTGCGCCGCGAATATCGTTCCGGCAGGTTCGGTCATTTTGACTTCGCGCGCGCCGGTAGGAAATGTAGCAATTGCTGGAGTTCCGCTCGCGACTAACCAGGGCTGCAAGGCGCTTGTGCCTTGCCCTGATAAGATTTCGACGAATTTCCTAGCCTTGACCGTCAGAAGGCTCGTGCCCCTAATGAAGGTGCTTGCGACAGGCACAACGTTTCAAGAAATTTCCACCGCTCGCCTTGGCTCAATGAAGGTGCGTATGCCAACAATCGATCAGCAAAGCGCCATACTGAGTGACGTCGGAGTTGAGATAAGCCCGTTGCAAGTAGCGAAAGAGCGAATTGCTGCGGAGATTGATTTGATCACAGAATATCGCGACGCCATGATTATCGCTACTGTCATGGGACAGCTTGACGTGAGAGAAGCGGAGATCGTCGCGGCTCAAGACATAGACCTGATTGCTGATATGCCGCCCGACGACGAAGAGATGGAGGACGTGCTTGAGCAGGTCGACTGACATCAGCGAAGGCGGTCTGGAAACTCTCATCGTTGCCGCGCTCACGGGCACGTCTCCTGATCACTATATCGAAGGGCATCGAGACGACTACGACCGGGCTCACGCGCTTGATCTCGTCCAGCTCGCGGCATTCCTGCACGCGACCCAACCAGACCTTGTCGACCCGTTGTCGATTGACAACGACACACCGGTGCGGCGCGCCTTCCTGTCCCGGATACGGGACGAGATCACCTCGCGAGGCGTGATCGATGTTTTGCGCTCCGGGGTCCGCCATGGCGCGTATGAGGTAAGGCTATACTTCCCCCTGCCGTCACCAGGCAATACGGTGGCGGCCACACGTTTCGCCTCCAATCGGTTCTCTGTTACCCGACAACTCGGCTATTCGCTCGATACAGCCAGACGCGCGCTAGACTTGGGTCTTTTCATCAATGGCGTGCCGCTCGCCACTTTCGAACTGAAAAACAGCTTAACTGGCCAGACCGTCGCCCATGCCGAGGCGCAGTATAAGACCGACCGTGATCCCAGGGAGCTTATTTTCCGTTCCGGCCGCTGCGCCGTTCATTTCGCGGTCGATGACCGTGAGGTGCGGATGTGCAGCCAGTTAGCTGGGCAGAAAAGTTGGTTTCTGCCGTTTAATCGCGGGTGGAACGCCGGTGCGGGTAATCCGCCCAATCCGGAAGGCATCAAAACCGATTACCTTTGGCGCCAGATACTGACCAAGCGCAGTCTCGCCGACATCATCGAGAATTTCGCCGGCATCGTCGAGGAGCGGGATGCCCGCGGCCGAGTCACCGCCCGGCGTCCGATCTTCCCCCGCTACCACCAGCTCGACGTCGTACGGTCATTGTGCGCCGATGCTATGCAACGAGGAGCGGGGAAGCGTTACCTGATCCAGCACTCCGCAGGCTCCGGTAAATCCAACTCTATCGCGTGGACAGTGCACAAGCTGGTTGGGTTGGAGCGCACAGGCGCCTCGGTTTTTGATACCGTGATTGTGGTGACAGACCGTCAGGTACTCGACAAAAACCTCAAAGACACGATCGGTGGATTTTCTCAGACTGCTCGCCTGATGGGACATGCCGAGCATTCAGGAGACCTTCGCAGCTTCATCGAAAGTGGCAAGAAGATCGTTGTTACGACGGTGCAGAAGTTTCCCTTCATCTTGGACGATATAGGGAGCACCCATCGCGGTCGCCGATTTGCTATTGTGATCGATGAGGCGCATTCCAGCCAGGGCGGACGAGCGGCCGGAGCTCTGAACACAGCGCTCGGCGGGAGCACGGCAGACGACGAGATGACGACAGAGGATCGCATCCTCGCGATCATCGAAGGCCGCCGGATGTTGGACAATGCCAGCTATTTCGCCTTCACCGCGACACCCAAGAATAAAACCTTGGAGCTGTTCGGCGAACGCTACGAGGAAGACGGTGTGGTCAAGCATCGACCGTTCCACCTCTATTCTATGAAGCAGGCGATTGAGGAGGGGTTTATCCTCGATGTGCTGGCGCACTACACTCCCGTCTTGAGCTACTACCGCCTCGCCAAGACGGCGGCAGATGACCCCGAAGTCGACGTAGTCCGTACTTTGAAGACCCTGCGGCACTATGTCGAAGGGCATGATCACGCGATCGCAACCAAGGCCGGCATCGTGGTAGATCATTTTCTCGATCAGGTGATTGCTCGCCGCAAGGTCAGTGGCGAAGCCCGCGCGATCATGGCTACCGACGGCATCGAACGGGCCATCGACTATTGGCGCGCGATCAACGCGGCACTTGCCAAACGGGGCTCACCCTACAAGGCGATCATCGCGTTTTCGGGCTCCGTCGACGACGCCGGCGAGCAACGCACGGAATCGTCGTTCAACGGATTTCCGAGCAGCGAGCTAGAGGACAAGTTCGACGCCGACCCTTACCGGTTCCTCGTCGTCGCGGACAAATATCTAACCGGCTTTGATCAACCTAAGCTATTCGCGATGTACGTAGACAAGACGTTATCCGGCGTGAAGGCAGTGCAGGCTTTGTCACGTCTCAATCGCGCTCGGCCGGGGAAGACGGAGCCGTTCGTTCTGGATTTCCGCAACGACCCCGCGGTCATCGAAGCGGCGTTTTCGGACTTCTACCGCACGACGATCCTGTCCGGTGAGACCGACCCCAACAAGCTGCACGACCTCAAACGGTCGCTCGACGAGGCCGCGGTTTACTCTGAGACTGACGTGGAAAGCGTGGTCTCACTGTTCCTGCAAACGGCGCCGCGCGACCGGATCGACCCCATCCTTGATGCATGCTCGGCGCTATACGAAGAACTCCCCGAGGATGGTCAGATTGCGTTCAAGGGTGCGGCCAAGGCGTTCGTTCGGACCTATGCGTTCCTCGGCGCGATCCTGCGATATGCGGTGCCAGAGTGGGAGAAATTGTCGACTTTCCTGACCTTGCTCATCCCCAAGTTGCCAAGCCCCACCAGCGATGAAACGCCCGCCGACGTGCTCGAAACCATCGATATGGATAGCTACCGTGTCGAGGTCGAGGCAGCAATGGAGATAGCCCTGACAGATGCGGATGCGGAAATTGAACCGGTCCCCACGGGCGCGATGGGAGGGAGTTCGGAGCCCGATACCGACCAACTTAGCAGCGTGATCCGTGACTTCAACGAACGCTTTGGCGCAATTGAATTTCGCGATCAGGATCGCGTCACACGGTTTCTGTTCGAGGAGTTACCGGAGAAGATTGGCGCAAACGATCGCGTACAAAATGCGCTGCGGAACAGTGACAATCAGAACGCGCGGATTGAGCATGACCGGGCCGTCGACGACGAATTGCTCGGCAGTCTAGCCGATCACACAGACCTCTATGCGCTCTATAACACGGACAAGTCTTTCAAAGCGTGGCTGCAAGATCGGCTATTTGACGTTGCGAAGCGGGCGCAGAATCCTCCGTGAAATGAATAGCAGCTGGTGACTTCGTTAAGCGATCGCTCCCAGCTGCGCCACCGCGCCTTCTCAATACTGAGCAGGCGCAAATTCCCGCTATTTAGACGAAGCCACTGCAAAAAATGCATTAAGGCTTATCCCCAACCACACGCCCGCCGCGAGGTGAAGCTCGACGAAACGAGCTATTCTATCTCCAGATCCGCCAACAAATTGCTTTGCCGCTCCTTTCAGATTTTCTGAAAGACTGTCACTTAAATCGACGTGCGCCATAAAGGGAGAAGCGTCGGGGCGCGCGATTTGTTGGCGCAAAAAGATTTCCGCGGCGTTCAGCCGTGCTGTTGTTTGCTGAATATTCCCGTTGATAGGCAATGGCCCCTGCTCCAGGCCACTTCGAACTAGTCACGTAATACGGACTAAAATCTAACAAAAGCGTGCGTGCGCATAGCCGTGGACGCTGTAAGCATTCAGCGCCGCAGCAAAATTGTCGGGATCACTCGAAAAATAACTCATGTCGGCAGCCCCAAAGCTACGCCACAAATGCCGACCAAATTGACCCTAGGATCGTGTGCCTGAACGCCCATGAATTGCAAGTCATAGCCATCGGCGGGCCAACCCATTAAGCGGCGGCAATGGCTTGATGAATGACGGCCGGCGCCTGCGCGGGCGATGAAATGGCCTGGGTATAGAGTGAGACATCACGGGATGGCATGTCTGGATCTGTGCTTGCATATAGTCAATTCCCTGCGCGGCATGTTCCGGAGATCGCGAGAACCGGCGCGTGCTCGCGACATGCTTCATAGAGGCCAGCGACGAGATGGGTGCTGCCGGGCCCGGTTGTGCCGCAACAAACGCCGAGCCGACCAGTGAGCTTTGCTTGGCGCCCTTTCTTGTCGCGGATATGGTCCGGGTTCACGGCAATGAGATGGGTGACCTTCGGGGCACCGTGTATATGAAAACGATCGACCGTATCCTGAACTAGGCGATTACCCTAGATTGGCCTACTGACGCTCCTTCTGAGTTGCCGGCCGCGCGCCGCTGTCTGGTGCGGAGGGTGTTTGCATTGGTTCAAGCGCAGCGAATGTTGCCCCAAGGTTGCCCCAATAGAGTCAAGAACACTTCTCATACCCTAAGCGATCCCGAATTTGCCTCTTACCTGCAGCTGAGTAACCGGTATTCAACCGCCTGCTCGCGATTTTACGAGAGCTTGTTATACTGCCTTGTGGGTAAAATATGCTCGGGGCTTCCCTTACGCATCTCTGTCGCGAAGCTTTATCACCCAAGTGGCCCCAAGGCCGAGTTGCGTTAAACCCAGCTCAGTGAGCTTGCAGTTCGACGAGGAACCATGGCCAAAGCTCCAAAACCACAGCGAATTCGCGATCCTCTTCATAATCTAATACCCTTTGGATCTGATCAGTTTGAGCACTGCCTGTGGAAGGTTGTCCAAACTCGCCCCTTTCAACGGCTCCGACGCGTAAAGCAGTTGGGATTTTCGGAGTTTGTTTATCCAGGCGCTACTCACACCCGCTTCTCACATTGCGTCGGCGTTTTCCACACCGCTCGTCAGCTCATGGAAATTATTGAACGCCACATCAAAAGCGGTGGACAGCAGGTCAAAACCCATCAACTGCAATTGGCCCTTGCCGGTGCACTTGTTCATGATCTTGGCCACGGCATGTTCAGTCATGCGTTTGAAGATGTAGGGCGAGCTTTAGATCTTAAATACGCACGACACGAACACGTCAGCGATGCTCTCATTCGATCCGGCGAGGTGGCGGAAGCTCTTGGGGATTTGGGAACAAGTTTCGCAGATGAGGTCGCGACGCTGATTAATCAGCGTGGACCGGAAACCTTGTACGATGCTGTTGTCTCAAGTCAGTTTGATGCCGATCGTCTAGACTATATGCGACGTGACAGTCTAATGGCTGGTGTCCAGAACGGAGGAATAGATTTCACCTGGCTTGTTGCAAACTTAGAAGTGGGGACGCTTCCAAGGGGCGTAGATGAAAAAAAGCTCGGTGATCTTGAAACATTCGTCCTTGGCCCAAAGGCGATGCAGGCGGCGGAGACCTTCGTATTGTCGCTTTTTCAACTTTACCCGAGCCTCTACTTTCACAAAGCTACGAGGGGCGCTGAGAAGGTCTTTACGGCTCTAATACTTCGCCTGATAAGGCTTGCCCAAGACGGCCAGTCAACCAAAGCAGGCCTTCCCGACTTTCATCCAATCATAAAATTTGCGAGAGACCCCAATAATTTAGAGAATGTTTTGAACCTCGACGATGCGGTTTTTTGGGGAGCACTGCCAATGCTATGCGATTCGGCGGATGAAGGTGTTCGACATCTTGCCTTGTCTCTTCGAGACCGCCGGTTGCTAAAATGCCGCGACGTCAGGAACTTTTTGATTGCTGAATTGGGGGTCAGACCGGCCGATGCTGCAGGAAAGAAGGCCTGGGAAACCAAAATGGCTCGTATCGAAGAATTGATCATAGAGCGATCACGGGAGTGGTCTGACAAACACTCCAAGGCTGCACCTCGCATTTTGATCGACCAGGAAGAGCGCGATCCGTACAAACGGTTCCAGGAGTCCAAGGGGCCGTTAAACCAAATTAGAATGAGGACTAGCAGCGGAAAGATACTGGATGTCGCCGAGTGTTCCCCTGTTGTGGCCGCGCTGGAGACGTTTAAGCTATGCAGGCTTTATGCTGCCGCAGGCGATTCGGAAGCTATGGAGGCAATCGAACAGATTGCTGGCAGCACGTTGAAGGAGAACCAAGGTGCAGACTAACAGATCAGACAGGGAAAGGGCTGCACAAATTGTTCGCGATGCAGGTGGCCGAATTGTTGGTCGCACTCGAATGCAAAAGATCGCGTTTTTGTTAGAACTCACGGGTTTAGGGGAAGGATTTCATTTTGAATATAAACATTATGGCCCCTATAGCGACGAGCTCACAAAGGCGATTCGAGCAGCCGCAGCCTTCGGCCTCGTTAATGTTGATGAACAACAAACGAGCTGGGGTGGGTGGTACTCCACCTATTCAGCTGCCGATCAACGGGGAAAGCTATCATTGAAGGAGCCTGTTTCCTTAGCCATGGAAGCGGCCAAGCTGGACCCGGTGGAGCTGGAGTTAGCAGCAACGGCTGCTTATTTAAAAATATTTGAAGGTTATGACGATCCGTGGTCGGAGACAGCGCGGAGAAAGCCAGAAAAGGCCGCGAATGGGCGCCTGGAAAGCGCCAAGGCGGCGTACCGCCAGCTAATGTCTATCGAGGCACCGAGGCGACTTCCTAACATCGTCTAGGCCACTTGCGAGATCAAACTCGTCCCAGCTGGCATCAGCCACTTCTAGTTCGCGTTGTCCGGTGACAATCAGGAGCTGGAACAGCGGCCCATATTGGTAGCCCAACTGCAAAGTGGCAGCCCAAATCAGTCTCAGTTCTTGATCCGACAAACTTCGGCTTCGAGGCTCACGGCGCATCTCTTTCGCGATTAAAGCTAGCCATTACCTTTTTGAAAAACAATCCGACCTCCTAGTTCACGCCACGTAGAATAACTCTGCAAAACCGACCGGTATTAGGCCGCTTGCTCAGCTATAGGCCTACATATCCGTCGCAAGAGCGGCTGCGACAGCTCGGCAGGCTTCGATGCCAGCGCAAGCGATCGCGGCGGCGATTTTGTCGATGACTGCAGCATTGTCCGTGCTGGTCGCACTGTGGGTCCCGTAGCCCTCGTCTTTCATTTTGCGTTCGGCAAACCAGCGGACCGTGACCATGTCGCCACGCCGGATCGAAGCGGCGATAGCTCCCCGCGCGGCATCCTTCATCTCGTCGATTATCTCAATTTGGACAGATTGCAGCTTCGGTGATCGGGCAATTCGACTGTGGAGGGTTTGCCGCGCGGTCTTAAGCTCCTCAGCAGCGCGGGGCACGACCCCGTTGTGCTTTCGCAGAGCAGCAGCAATAACTCCGTTTGTGAAGCGTTTCGCCGCCATCCGACCGACCGCTGGCCCCGTCTGGGCCCAGTTTCGCGAGTCGGTGCGGCATTCGTCAAGATAGGACGTCGTGTCCACCCGCCGCACGAGTCGAGGCTAGTAACAGTGGAAGCAGGCCTGGACGCCGTTCCACCGTTCGCCGCCAAAATCCCTTTGCTCGCATGAATGTTGGCCACGGGTGGGAAGGCGGTATCGGCTGGTAACGGGAAGGCCATTATTCCAACTGATACGTCAGAAGTGGCATCGTATGCCGTGGCAGTGCCCTTAGTGAAATTGGCAGTAACCTTGGTTCGATAGCCCGGGGGCCAAATTCGTTATTTAAGCGCGGCGCAAATCTAGGCTTGCAGCAAGTTCGCCCTAAAGGAGCGGGGATAGCTCATCTGAATTTCAATCAGCTCATGAACAAAAGCTTCAGCTGCTTCAATACCGCCCTTCTTGCGTTGATTCGCAATTAGTTCCCGATCCGCAATCAAATGCCGCCCGTCCATGGAATCTAAAAAAGCTTTAAACATCGTGGTACTGGCGACGACAAGCCACTCTTCGCACACGTTTGCGGCGACTTTGGACTCACCTGTAGGGTCCCTGCCACGTCCGGCCAGGAACCGATGACCGTTCACTGCGCCCCACAACCAAATGCAACTCTTGTAGAGGTTACCGTAAAACCCACCTAACGACTTTGCGTTGAGAGCTTCTTGCTGAAGCTTTGCTCCTTTTTCCTGCATTACACTGGCGGCAGCTTTGATCCAAGTTACGCCCCTGTTGTCCTCCGCAAATGCAGATAAAAAGTCGCCAACTCGTTGTGCATTGGCAATGGCGAGTCTTTCCAAAATCAGCTCTTCGACAACGAAACGATATTCGGGATGCGCCTGATTTATTATTTCAAGCAAAAGACAACTGTTGGAAGCGGTGCGGCCATCAATCCGAAAGTTGATGAACCCTTGCTCAACGCCAGCAATCAGATCGTCGCACTTCGATTGCTTGATAGTGCGCAATCCGTCGGCGAGCGCCTTCATCAACAGTGAGGCCGAAAAGGCGTTATCCTTAGGCCCGTATAAGAGATCAAGAATATGGCTGCGAGATTTCTGCGCCGCGATAGCCGAGGGATCGGTCAATTTTCCCTCGAGTTGCACCAAGAAATTCCGAAGTGTTGTATTGGTTTCCTTTGGCTCAAATATATGGATGAGATATTCGTCCGAAAGACCTTCGGGCCTTGTCCATCTCGTCTGCCCTGCGTTGTCACCAAATTGCTGATATACGATCCCTCCCTCAAGTTCGTGCGTCGCAAACCAGACATCGGAGCGATTGCCATGCCTGACTTTGATTTCTATTGGATCAGACTTGACTATCGCGACTTCTATCCTAGCGTGCCGCATCTCTTTGGCCACTTGTTGACCGTGCCACCACTTTCGCTCGGCAATCTTAGGAGTGTCGACCAATAGTTTCCGCTGCAGGGCAACGATGCAACCAAGGAGGTCCGTCGGCTCAACCAATTCATATTTCGCGTTTCGGTAATCCGCCACATAAGCTAGGGCGCCTTCCCGCATTTCTTCGGGAAGGCGCGGATCGTCCAGCGACAGGTACTCAAGATGATCGGTCATTCCCGGTAAGCTTCTCTTCGATGATTACGCTGAGTTCCCGCGCAATTCGGTGAGCGTTGGCGGCTGGAAATCGGAGGGCGAGGAGTTCGTGTTCGACATTGCTGCGGATGTTTTCGATAAGAGCCTTGCCTTCGGTCAACGAAAGGACACTGCCCGCTTGCGCCAATGTCACCTCGGTATTTTTGATCGTGTCCAACTGTTTTCTAAGATCGGGATGATCCTCGGGGGTGTCTATTTCCAGCCGCGATAACATCTCATTCCAACCCGCCTTGCCTAAGGATTTTCCGACCTCTTTGAACGCTGCCGTAATTGCAGCTAGGAGCAGCCCTAGCAGCGTACTGAAGACGACAGCATTCGGGTCGAAATGCCGTTCATTCCTCTGCGCATTGAAATACGCATAGTCCGGCCCCAGTGCACGCAACATGCGCTCTCGCGTCTGGCCGGGAGAATTGTGCAACGTGTCGATCATCGCCAGCCTGCAGAATGAACTCGATCGCGCACCATCCTCCGAGGTTTCCGATTGAAGTATTGCCCGCCAGCCCGGCAATCAGCGTCCGCAATTCGGGCATCTGCGCCTAGCGCGATTAATCCAGAACCTAACCCGGCTTCGACCGACGCAGCTTGGCGCCGGTTGCTATCTAGCAGCACCTTCATGAAAGCAGCCCCTAACGCGAACGCACAGCCCCAACGAACGCAATGGGTCGAGGACTACTGTATTCCCATTGTCAATTTTTGTCAGGATTTCGGGCGCCAATTTTCACGTCCAACCGCGGCGGACGGATTGGACCGCTAGAGGCTTTTGCGACGGGTACAGGCCTGTAGATTGGCACGCACCATGATAGTTCACCGTTTCTCCGGTGTGCTTGTCCCCAGACCTTTCCGAACCTTGAAATGCCTGCGGTGAAGGCACACCTCGCCCACCCCGGGCGAAGTGTTTCTGAGCCGAACCTCGAAGCGAGCCCCGTTTCAGACACATTTGCTTTGCGCTTGCCGCAGAATGCGGCGGGTCCGGTCACTCTCTAACCCGTCAGCGCAGCCTCAGAGCAACGGCACCTATTCGAGGCTAAGCAAACAACCCTGATAAGGCTGGAGGACGGCGTACCGCCCCCGTCGGCACTGCTATGGGACATCCTGCGACGCCGGGGCTGTTTTTATCCCGCGGGCGAGTGGGCGCAGA
>Ga0075522_10003107_pt1 | contig 12137 bp, 8 predicted proteins | sample NGEPerA_FD_74796 | JGI IMG/M metagenome (GOLD analysis project Ga0075522, IMG submission 74796) | Arctic peat soil microbial communities from the Barrow Environmental Observatory site, Barrow, Alaska, USA - NGEE PermafrostL2-A | ecosystem: Environmental > Terrestrial > Soil > Wetlands > Peat ... | reverse complement strand
TCAGACGGTAGTGCGGTGCTGCATCATCGGTGCGCACGAAGAATTCGGAGCCGATGTTGCCGATCACGCTGTAGACAGCGGTGGGCTTTGCGATCACGGCCCTGACTGGCGCGGCCGGCACGCGCAAGTCCTGCACCAGAAACGTGTTCTGCACCTCATCGCCATGATTTGCCTCAATGACGAGATAGCGACCGTCATCGCTGACCGTACCGTTGACGAACCAGTCGGGATCGTGGCTGCGCGTATACGCAAGTACGTCCTGCGATTGCGGCGTGCCGAGTTTGTGGAAATAGAGCGTCTGGTACCGATTGGCAGCCTTGAAGACATCGGCCGCGCGAGGTGCATCGTAGAGGGTGTAGTAGAAGCCAGTGCCGTCTCTTAGCCAGCTGCCATCGCCTGCCTTTGACCAGCGCAGTGTGTCGGGCAGATCCTTGCCGGTTGCCACCTCGCGCACATGCCAGATCTGCCAGTCCGACCCGCCTTCGGATAACGCGTAGGCGAGTAGGCGTCCATCGGCACTGATAGCCATCGACCGCAATGAGACTGTGCCATCGCGGGAGAACGTGTTGGGATCCAGGAGCACGCGGCCCTTGGCGGTAGGCTCAGAGGTGACGAACAACACCGCCTGGTTTTGCAGACCGTCGTTGTGGGTATAGAACCAGCTCGCGCCGTACCTCTGCGGCGCACTCCAACGCTCAAAGTTCCAGATCGTCTTCAAGCGCCGCGCAATCTCCGCGCGGTGCGGCAGAACTGCAAGATAGTCGCTCGTTAGTTTAGCCTCGGCGCTGACCCACGCTCGGGTCTGCCGCGAGTCGATGTCTTCCAATGCGCGGTACGGATCGGCAACCGCGATCCCGAAATAATGATCGACATGATCGCCACGGCTTGCCTGCGGGTACTGCAATGCAGCCTGCGCGAGAACTGGCACAGTCAGCAAAATTCCCGCCAACACTGAAAGCACAGCCGTGGCCGTTGGCAGGATTCGATCTGTCATAAATTCATTCCTCGAGGCAGAATTTCCAAACGTCGACGGCAAAATTATGCAAGTAACGCCGCCGCCACGTGTGCCCGAGCGGCAACTAAACATAACGCAATGCGGATTTCTCAGTCCTATCCTTTTTAAAACCCCGGCCGCGATGCAGCGTTTACGCTAGCCAAATAGGCTCTTGGTGCAGGCCCGAGGCCGGCAGAGCCACTACGAAAAATTAATCTACGGCGCCCGCTGGCGACCGTGGCAGCGGGCAGCTTCAGTGCTAAATCGAACAGAAGCCAAAAATTACGATGAGCTCATCGGAGGGCGAGTGCTGGTCTGTACGCTTGCGCACATTCGGGCGGCAAAGGGGCGAAGCGCAGGCACATTTTGCCAAAAGCCGTGATGCCATCCGATGTTCGTGCTGCCGCTCGGGATCGTCAGGATCGATTCGTGCTATTCACACCGGATCCCAGGAGAGTTGCGATGCGCACTGTGATGTTGCCGTCGGGCGAACGTGTGTCGGCCTTTGGCGTTGGAACTTGGCAAATCGGCGATCAAGCCGCGCTTCGCTCTGAGGAGATCGCAACCATCAGGCTTGCACTCGATTTGGGCGCGACTCTCATCGACACGGCTGAAATGTATGGCGATGGCCGCAGCGAGTCACTCATCGGCGAGGCCATTCACGGGCGGCGCGATGAGGTGTTCCTGGTCACCAAGATCTATCCGCACAACGCCTCGCGCAAGGCAACCGCCAGCGCCTGCGAAGACAGCCTGAAGCGCCTGCGCACCGATCGCATTGATCTGTATCTGCTGCACTGGCGCGGCCAGGAGCCGCTCGCCGAGACCATTGAAGCATTCATCGAACTGCAGCGCGCCGGCAAGATCCGCTATTTCGGCGTCAGCAATCTGGATTGCGCCGACATGCAGGAACTTTGGGCGCTGCCCGGCGGCGCGAGCGTCGCGACCGATCAGCTGCTGTATAACCTTGCGCGCCGCGGCATCGAACGGGACCTTTTGCCATGGCTGCGGGAGCGGCGCATTCCCGTGATGGCGTACTCGCCGCTCGAACAGGCCAAGTTGTTGCGCGATCCAAAGCTTGCGCAGTTTGCCAAACGCCATGAAATGAGCGCCGCGCACGCGGCGCTCGGCTGGCTGCTCGCCCATGACGACATCATCGTCATCCCCAAGACCGGCAGCCGCGAGCGCCTGAAGGAAAATCTCGCCGCTCTTGAAGGACCTCTGACGCAGCCTCAGGTTGAGGAGATCGAGAAGCTGTTTCCGGCGCCCGCGCGCGCAACCGCGCTGCAGATGCTGTGAAAAAGTTAAATAAACGCGCGCGTCATCATACTCGTGCCGTGGCCGATGTAATCGGGAACCGTGCCGACCGCGCTTCATTTACCCACTCGCACTTCATGCAGTGTCGCATTCTGTCGACTTTCGCTTTCTTTGAGAGAATCTGAGACCTTTGAAATATATGTTGAATCAAAAACGCCTGAAGCTTGTAAGTATTGCCTTGATGTCCTCGCTCGCGCTGACATTCGCCGCGTGCGGTGGCGGCGGCAGCAGTGCGACCGGCACTGCCGCGATGGCAACGGCACCAGCCATCACGGCGCAGCCCGCGGCCGCATCAGCCGTCGTGGGACAGGTCGCGACATTTACCGTGAGCGCCACGGGTACGGCGCCGATGAGCTATCAATGGCAGAAAAACGCCACGGCCATCAGTGGCGCGACGCAATCAAGCTACACCACTGCGGCAGCCGCAACCGCTGACAACGGCGCGACGTTCAGCGTCGTGATAACAAATGCGGCGGGCAGCGTCACGAGCAGCGCGGCAACGCTTGCAGTCACTGCAACGGGCGGAGTCACGCCGGTTACTCCGGTTGCGACCGACATGCTGACGTTCAAATATGATCAGGCACGCACCGGCCAGAACCGGAATGAATCCACGCTCACGCTCGCAAACGTCAATTCAAGCTCCTTCGGTCTTCTGCGCAGTCTTGCGGTCGACGGCAAAGTTGACGCGCAGCCCCTGTATTTGTCGAAACTTGCAGTCGGTGCCAGCAGTCACAATGTGGTCTATGTCGCGACCGAGAACGATTCGGTCTACGCCTTCGATGCCGACACGGGCGCGAGCCTCTGGCATGCATCGATGCTCGCGGCCGGCGAGAGCACCGGTGGCATGCCAGGCGGCTGCGCGCAAGTGACACCGACGATCGGCGTGACTTCAACCCCGGTCATTGATCGCGCGGCGGGCACGCACGGCGTCATCTACGTCGTGTCCATGTCACTGGACAGCTCGGCCGGGTATCACCAACGCCTGCATGCACTCGACGTCACGACCGGGACCGAACTCTTCGGTGGCCCGAAGGAAATCACAGCCACGTACCCTGCGACCGCTGGCGGGGCGGCGACGACGTTCGCACCGGGCCAGTATGAGGAGCGCGCCGCGCTCCTGCTGGCCAACGGCGTGATCTACACCAGTTGGACGTCGCACTGCGACGATGCCATGTATTACGGCTGGATCATCTCGTACGATGAGAAGACCTTGGCGCAGAAGGCGGCTCTCAACGTCGCTCCCAACAGCGGTGGCGTCGGGCCCTCGATCTGGATGTCGGGCAGCGGCCCAGGCGCGGACGCCGCCGGCAACATTTATCTTTTGACCGCCAATGGCGTATTTGAGACCACGCTTGATGCGAACGGCTTTCCGAACCAGATGGACTTCGCCAATTCCTTCCTGAAACTGACGGCAGGCACTCAAACATTGACGGTGGCTGATTACTTCACGATGTCCAATGAAGTTTCCGAGTCAGTAGCCGACCTCGATCTCGCCTCGGGCGGGGAGATGCTGCTGCCCGACCTCACCGACTCAACCAATACCGTGCGCCATCTCATGGTCGGCGCCGGCAAGGATGGCAACATCTATGTCGTCAATCGCGATTCGATGGGCAAATTCAATGCGTCCGCGAATCAGATCTGGCAGGAGTTGGACGGCGCCGTCCCCGGCGGAATTTTCGCCTCGCCTGCTTATTTCAACAACAACGTGTACTACGGCGACATCAGTGGAACTCTGAAAGCTTTTGGCATCACGAACGCGAAGCTCTCGGCATCACCGACTTCACAGAGCAGCACTCAATTCGGCTACCCCGGCACCTCGCCCGCCGTATCGGCAAATGGCGCGACGAACGGCATCGTCTGGACGGTCGAGAACGCGAGTATCGCCGTGCTGCATGCCTACGATGCGACCAACCTCGCGCATGAGCTCTACAACACCAATCAGGCGGCGAGCGGACGCGATAACTTCGGCGCCGGCAACAAATTCATTACGCCTGCCATCGCCGACGGCAGGGTTTTCGTCGGCACGACCGCAAGCGTCGCCGTGTTCGGCTTATTGCATTGAGTACGCGTCAGGTATGCTCCTTGCGTGCGAGAACCGCCCGTACTTAACCCAAGGAATGTGACCATGGCGAACAAGGTTCAAGGCGAAGGCGACTACGAGTCGGCGCGCCGCTACAACGAGGAGACGAGTAAATTCGTCAAAGACAAAGCCAAGAAGGGCGAGAGCCTCGCAGGGTCGGCAAAAGACGCGGTCGACGGTCTGACGCCGCCCGAAAAGGAAGCGTTGAAGCACGCCAAGAGCGGTAGCCAGGACGCCCGCGACGCTGATCTTCTGAAAAAGCTCGAGAAAGACCGCTAACGACCGCAAGGGGTGGGCGCACTAGCCCTCGGAAGACCATTGTCTGAAAGCCGCGGGAACGAGCGGCCTCCCCCGCGTGTCTACTAAGGAGTAAAATAGCGCTTCCATGGAGGTGCCCTATGTCGAAACTGTCACTGATCGCCGGATGTCTCATAGGCTGCGGTGCATTTGCCGCAAGCGCGGTCTATGCGGACGACGCCAAGCAGGCGACCCCACCCGCTAAGGCTGCGGCGCCCGCTACCGGCTGCACCAAGGACACGGGCACGCGCCTGCGCCGCAATACCGATGGGTGCCCTGGCGTCGGCAGCAGCTTCACCAAGGATGACATGATGCGTACCGGCGAGCCCAACGCGGGCGGCGCCCTGCGGCACCTCGATCCGTCGATCACTGGCGGACACTGACCCGCACAGAGGCGGTGCCGGCACCGCCTAAGGGCTCAAATGCCCGAGTGTCGGCGCGCGCGTGCCGGTAGGATAAGCGGCTCGACTGCGAACGCCGTACGACGTGAGGTCGTACGGCCGCTGCTGCGGCAGCTACTCAATTTCAATTTTGTCCCGCCCGCGGCCTCACGGCTGTCTTGAGGAGGCCCGTAAACATGGCGCCACGCCATCGCGAACGACACCGCACTACGCGCATCGGTTGGCTACGCGCTGCCGTTTTGGGCGCGGACGACGGCATCGTCTCGACCGCAAGCCTGATCCTGGGGGTCGCTGCTGCGCATGCGGACCGCAGCAGCATCCTGCTCGCCGGGTCTGCGGGGCTGGTGGCAGGGGCCATGTCGATGGCGGCGGGTGAATACGTCTCGGTACACTCCCAGTCGGATACCGAAAAAGCGGACATTGAGCGCGAGCGCAAAGAGCTCAAGGCGGACGACGCGGGTGAACGCAAGGAATTGACCGCGATCTACGTGAGCCGCGGTCTTGACCCCGCCCTTGCAAAACAGGTCACCGAGCAGCTGATGGCACATGATGCGCTGGGTGCGCACGTGCGCGATGAACTTGGGATCTCAGGGGTCCTGCACGCACGCCCGACGCAGGCAGCCCTTGCCTCCGCCGCAAGCTTTGCAGTAGGCGCTGCGGCACCGCTCGTGGTGACGCTGTGGAGTCCCGAACAACAGCTCTTCGCCTGGGTTGCCGGCACCTCGCTTGTGTTCCTCGCCATCCTGGGCGCATCCGCCGCACGCGCCGGGGGCGCCAATGCAGCCGTCGGCGCATGGCGAGTCGCCGTCTGGGGCGCGCTTGCGATGGGCGTGACGACGGGGGTCGGCCTTCTCATCCATCTGACCTGACGGCGCAAGCATGCTCAATTTTACAGATGTTGCCATCCGCCGCGGTCCACGGCTTTTATTTGCCGGCGCCACGTTCAGCTTATTTCGTGGCGAGAAGGTCGGCATCACCGGCGAGAACGGCAGCGGCAAATCAAGCCTGCTGAGCCTCGTGCGCGGGGATTTGCAGCCGGATGCGGGTAACTTTGAGATGCCCTCGCAGCTTGAAATTGCGCACGTCTCGCAGGAACTGCTGGCGACCGAGAGGCCTGCCATCGAGTTCGTCCTCGATGGCGATCCGGAGCTTCGCGCCATCGAACGCGAGATCGAGTCGCTGACGGCCGATACGCAAAATCCGGACGATGGCACGCACTTGGGCGAGCTCTACGCGCGCTACGCCGCTGCGGGCGGCTACGACGCCCGCAGCCGTGCCGGCCGACTCATGCATGGACTCGGTTTCGCCTCGAGCGATGAAACGCGTGCGGTAAGGGAATTCTCGGGCGGCTGGCGCGTGCGGCTGAATGTTGCTCAAGCGCTCATGTGCCGTTCGGATCTCTTGCTGCTTGATGAGCCCACGAACCATTTGGACCTCGACGCCATCTTGTGGCTCGAGAACTGGCTGCGCGACTACCCGGGTACGTTGCTCTTGATCGCACATGATCGCGAGTTTCTCGACCGTGTGGTCAATCGGGTGGTGAATCTCGAACACGGCATGGCGCACGCCTATCGCGGCAACTACTCCGCCTTCGAAGACCAGCGCGCGGCGGAACTTGCGGAACAATCGGCGCTGTTCACGCGCCAGCAGCGCGAGATCAAACACATGGAGTCCTTTGTCGAGCGCTTTCGCGCCAAGGCGAGTAAGGCCCGCCAGGCACAAAGCCGCTTAAAGGCGCTCGAGCGCATGCAGCGCATCGCACCGGCACACGTGGACTCACCGTTCGAATTCTCGTTTGCGCAGCCGTTCAAGTTGCCGCGTCCGCTGTTGGCGCTGGAGGACCAAGCAGCGGGCTACGATGGACGCGTGATTCTCGAGCACGTCAAATTGACGCTGGCGCCCGGGGATCGCATCGCACTCTTGGGAAGAAATGGCGCCGGTAAGTCAACTCTGATGAAGCTCTTGGCCGGAGTCCTGACGGGACTGTCCGGCACGCGTACCGAAGCGCGTGACCTGAGCATCGGCTACTTCGCGCAGCATCAGCTCGAGCAACTGCAACCCAAGGAATCGCCGCTTGAGAACCTGCGGCGCGTGGGCGCAGCGCTTGCGGCGCGCGCAACGGAACAGGAACTGCGCGACTTCCTCGCCGGCTTCGGCTTTCGCGGCGGCCGGGTGTTCGAGCCGATCGCACCGTTCTCGGGCGGTGAGAAGGCGCGTCTGGTACTGGCACTCGTCACCTACCTGCGGCCGAATCTGCTGTTGCTCGATGAGCCAACCAATCACCTCGACCTTGAGATGCGCCAGGCATTGGCGGTTGCACTGCAGGAATACGCGGGCGCAGTTGTCCTGGTGTCGCACGATCGACATCTCCTGCGCACCGTGGCCGATGAGTTCTACGTCGTACACGCGGGACGCGCCGTGGCCTTTGACGGCGACCTCGAGGACTACGCGAAATGGCTCGCGGACGCCGACAGTGCGGCCGCCGGCTCTGCCACACGCAAGGTTGAGACGAGCGAGTCGCGCCGCCAGCGCAAACGCGAGGAGGCAGAGCGCCGCAATCGCTTAACGCCGCTGCGCAACGCGATCGCTGCCTGCGACAGCAGCCTCGAACGCCTCGCCGCCGAGCGCGCGCAAGTTCAAGCCGGGCTTGATGCGCCGGACGTCTATGCGGATAGCGCGAAGCCGCGTCTGAAAAAACTTCTGGCCGAACAAGCGCGCCTTACCCGTGAGACGGAGAAAGCCGAAGCGCGCTGGCTCGAAGTCACGGAGGAGCTTGAGGTGCAGACGCGCACGTTAAATACGCTCGAGGCGGTATAAAGAAAGCGCGTGCGGGTGGCGTAGACCGCGCACGAGCTCTCACCAGATGATGACGCGCTGTTCTGGTGCCAGATACATCTTGTCACCGGGATTCAGGCCGAATGCCTCGTAGAACGGCGGTTGGTTCACAACCGTTCCCTGCACGCGAAAGCGCGGTGGCGAATGCGGGTCGGCCTTGATGCGCAGCACTTCAGTGTTCTCGCGCACCTTTGCCTGCCAGGCCTGCGCCCAACCGATATAGAAACGCTGCTCCCCGCTTAAGCCGTCTATGCGCGGTGCGGCTTTCCCCGCCAGCGCTAGCTGATAGGCTTTATAGGCAACCGCAAGCCCGCAGTTGTCGGCGATGTTCTCGCCCAGTGTCAGTTCGCCATTGACTTGATAGCCCGGTACCGGCTCGTAGGCGCCGTACTGCGTGGCAAGCGCCGCCGTCTTCGCGGCAAAGCGGTCGTGATCTTCTTTGGTAAACCAGTCGCGCAGGTTTCCGCGGGCGTCAAACTGGCTGCCCTGATCATCGAAACCGTGGCTGATCTCGTGGCCGATGACCGCACCGATACTGCCGTAGTTGACGGCATCGTCCGCCTCGGGATCAAAGAACGGCGGCTGCAAAATCGCCGCTGGGAACACGATCTCGTTCATCTGCGGATCGTAATAGGCATTGATCGTCTGCGGGGTCATCTCCCACGCTTCGCGATCAATCGGCTGACCGAGTTTGTGGATATGGTATTGATACTCAAAGACAGCAGCGCGCATGACGTTGCCGACCAGGTCACCGCTGTCGATCTGCAGAGCTGAGTAGTCACGCCACTTGTTCGGATAGCCGATCTTCGTGACCAGCTTTGCAAGCTTCGTCTGCGCTTCCTGCTTGGTCTGCGGTCCCATCCAGTCAAGCCTATCAATGCTGGTGCGGTAGGTCGCAAGCAGGTTATTAACGAGCTCCAGCATGCGCGCCTTGCTCTGCGGCGGAAAATATTTCGCGACGTAAAGTTGTCCCAGGCCCTCACCGATGCAGCGGTTGACGAGCGCAACACCGCGCTTCCAGCGTGGCCGGTTGACCGGCACGCCGCTCAACGCCGTGCCGTAGAAGGCAAAATTCGCCTCGGCAAACGGTGTACTCAAATAAGGCGCAAAGGCGAAGAGCAGCTGCCAGCGAAAGTACGCCTGCCAAACGGGCAGCGGCGTCTCATCGAGCATCTTGTTGCAGGCGCTCAAATAGCTTGGCTGGCTGACGATGACACAGTCGATCTTGCCGTCGAGATCTGCCGCCTTGAGGTACGCGTGCCATGCATAGCTCGGCATCAAGGCCGCAAGCTTCGCGACCTCCACCTTGTTATAGGTCTTGACCGGATCGCGATTTGCGACCTTGGTCCATTGCGCCTGCGCCATGCGGGTTTCAAGCTGCAGGATCATCTGTGAGTCCTGCGCCGCCGATGCGCTGCCGCCGAGCGTCAACATGCGCCCGATGTGCTCGCGATACTGACTGCGGATCTGCACCAGTTTGGCGTCGTTTTGCAGGTAGTAATCCCGATCGGGAAGCCCAAGGCCGCCCTGATCGATGCCGACGACATACCGCGCCGAGTCGCGCGCGTCCTGACCGACGCTTGCGACAAACGGAATGCGCACGCCAATGGCGTTGTAGTGCGCGAGCAGCGCCGGAATGTCGGCTTTGCGCTTCAGAGCGTCAATGCGCGCGAATTCAGCATCGAGCGGCTTGCGCCCCACTGTTTGCAGGCGCGCCTCATCCATAAAGCCGCCAAACAGCACGCCAATTTTGCGGCGGTTGGAGTTTTCAGTAACGTCGAAATCGGAGGCGGCATCCTCTACCAAGGCGCGCAGCTGAGCCTGTTCAATATCGTCGAGTCGCGAGAACGAACTCGCCTCGGATTTGTCCGCGGGAATCTGTGTTTGCTGCAACCACTTGCCGTTGACGTAGCCATAAAAGTCGTCCTGCGGGCGCACCGCATGATCCATATTCTGCAGATGGATGCCGGAGCCGAGGGCTGATGTTGCGATCGGGGAGCTGATGTCTTTCATATTCGCGACCGGTTTTGAGCAAACATGCAAACGGCCAAGACACGCCACTAGCGGCAATTGTCCCCGCAAGAATAGATCCCTTTGCGCTCGCCGCGCTATTGCTGCGCGGGCCACACGAGCAGCGCGCCATAATTAGTCTGTGCGTCTCGCCTGAAGGTTCCAGATGCCGGGCGTCTTGCAGGAACGCGTCGGGCGTGGTAACCACGTGACATGATTATTGTCTCCTGCCCCAGGCTCTTAGCAGCCGCACTGCTCGGATCGATAGTGTTGAGCGGCCCGTGCGGCGCGCAAACCGACGAGGTATCGACGCCAGCGGCGTCCACGGCAACGATTGGTGAGGTCGAAGTCACGGGCGAGCGGCCGGGGCCGCGACTGTGGAAGGTCTCAAAGGACAATCATGTGCTGTGGATCATGGGCACGCTTGAGCCGCTGCCGAAGAAGATGACTTGGCGCTCCAAAGCACTCGAGGATGTGCTGGCGCAGTCGCAGGAGGTGCTGCCCTCGCGCCCGACGTTTGGATTCAGCTGGAATCCGATCGCAGCGCTGCGCCTGTACTGGCAATGGCGCGGCATTCAAAAAATCCCCGACCACGGCACGCTTGCGACGACACTGCCGCCGGACCTGTACGCGCGCTTTTCTGCATTGCGTAACAAATATGCGCCGCGCGATCCGCAGATGGAGGAGCTGCGCCCCATGGTCGCGGCGCTGCGCCTCTTCGAGAAGGGCATCGATGCGTCGGGTTTGAGCTTCCACCACGAAGTGCAGAATACGGTATTGAAACTTGCGCAGCGGCGCGGCGTTAAGCAGCACAAAATGACACTCCCGGTCGAAGACCCGCGCGGCTTGCTGAAGGAGATCGGCGCGATTCCGGCGCAAGCACAGATCGGGTGCCTTGAAACGACCGTGACGCGGCTGGAATCGGACCTCGCCGCCATGCGGGCGCGCGCGGATGCCTGGGCGGCGGGCGACGTCGACGCCTTGCGCAAGCTGCCGCTACCCGATCAGCAGGCGGCCTGTCTTGCAACACTGTCCAATTCGGCACGATTTCGAGACCTGAACGATAAGACCTCGCGGGCCTGGATGCAGGGAGCCGAAGCGGCGCTCGCCAGCAACGCATCGACGCTTGCGCTAAAGCCGATCTATGAGCTCCTCGGCGCTAACGGAATTCTCGAGAAATTTCGCGCGTTGGGTTATACCGTCGAAGGGCCGTAAGCGGGCCGTCAACCGCTTATAGGTCAATGCGTTACAGGAAGTGGTGGGAATCTCGCCGACAGGAACTATGCCCGTGTTAAAGCGTTTCTGTCCTACTTAAAGGGGGTCCTATGCGTATCGTCAAGATCCGTTCCATCCTCTCCGCGCTCATCGTCGCAATGACGCTGCCGTTTGCGGCACACGCCCAAGTAGGGATCGGTGTGTCGGTTACGGTCGCACCGCCGGAGATCCCCGTCTATGAGCAGCCGCCTATTCCAGACGACGGCTACATCTGGACGCCAGGGTTTTGGCAATGGGGCCCCGACGGTTACTACTGGGTGCCCGGCACCTGGGTTGAGCCGCCCGACGTGGGCCTGCTCTGGACACCCGGGTATTGGGGCTGGGCGGAGGGTGCGTACCTCTTTCACACCGGTTACTGGGGTCCGCACGTCGGCTTTTATGGCGGCGTAAATTACGGATATGGCTATGGCGGCAACGGATTTGAAGGCGGCTACTGGCAAGGCGGCCACATGTACTACAACCGCTCGGTTATGAACATGACCAATGTGCATGTGAGCAACGTCTATAACAAGACGGTGATCGTCAACAATAATACGCGGGTCAGCTTCAACGGCGGCAATGGTGGCGTGCGCGCGCAGCCAACTCAGACCGAGTTAGCGGCAGTCCATGACCGGCATGTGGCCCCGACTCCGATGCAGACTGAGCACGTGCGTACGGCCAGCAGCAATCGAGCGCTGCTTGCATCCGTCAATCATGGTGCGCCGGCCATTGCCGCCACGTCAAAGCCGGGTGTGTTTGCGGGCAAAGGCGTGATCAGCGCGAGCCACGCGACGACGCACTCGCCAATGCCGGCGCAGCACAGCGAGGCTCATGAGCCAGCAGCGACTCACGCAGCGCCCGTGAATCACGCGCCGCCGGCACATGCAGCTCCGCCGCCGCACCCGGCGGTGACCAATCACGCTGCCCCGCGGCCCGAAGATCACGCGATGAT
>Ga0075522_10003105_pt1 | contig 12139 bp, 11 predicted proteins | sample NGEPerA_FD_74796 | JGI IMG/M metagenome (GOLD analysis project Ga0075522, IMG submission 74796) | Arctic peat soil microbial communities from the Barrow Environmental Observatory site, Barrow, Alaska, USA - NGEE PermafrostL2-A | ecosystem: Environmental > Terrestrial > Soil > Wetlands > Peat ... | reverse complement strand
ACGCAGGAGTGCAGCTCCACTTTGCTTCAGGCGCTGGAATTATTCGTGTCCGGATGTATCGGACGTTTCGATCCATGTGGGAAGGCTGGACAAAAAATCTGTTTCCGTTGATAGGCGGAACGCCGCGCGCAGTGGGGCGGGAACTTTTCAGGGTAATTCCGTGGATACCATTGCTGCTACTTCCTTTGGGGCTGGTGCATCTAATCTGGGGCGTGCTGGGAATTGTGCTTCTCGCGGGCCGGCATGCCGCGTATGCCTCGGAATTGCGGCGGAATGGTTTCCCCGGAATGCTTGCTTTATACTATTTGCCCGGGGTTGCGCTGTATTCGCTGGCTCTCTTGAACTCGGAAAGACGATATGGGCGCGGCAGCGTGGATTGGAAGGGGCGCGAGTATTCCGTGAATCGTGATTCGTGAAAAGCCGCCCGAATCTTCGCCTTGAATTAAAGATAACGATCGCAAAATTTTATGGTCTATCTCACGCGCAAGCTCGAATTTTCGGCGTCGCATCTGTATCACAACCCGGCATTTTCCGCCGAGGAGAACCGTCGCGTCTTCGGAAAATGCAATAACCCGCATGGACATGGGCACAACTACGTGCTGGAAGTCACGGTGGCGGGAGAACCGAATCCCGCGACGGGCATGGTTCTGGACTTGAAAGAATTGAAAGAAATTTTGCAGCGCGAAGTCTCCGACCGCATGGATCACCGGTTTCTGAATTACGAAGTGCCGGAACTCGCCGGACAGATTCCGACGTGTGAGAACATCGCAACCGTTATCTGGCGCCTGTTGGAAAACAAAATCACCAGCGGCCATTTGCACCGCGTGCGCTTGTATGAGACGCCGGACTTGTTTGTCGATTGCTACGGCGAAAGCAAGGGAGCGCATTCGGGCGCACCCTCCGTCTCGAATGGCTCGCGATGAACCTGCACCTGTGGCGGCGGTACAAATTTTGCGCGTCGCACAGGCTGCACAGCGCGCAATTGAGCGATGACGAAAATCGCCGCGTGTACGGCAAGTGCAACAATCCGTACGGGCACGGTCACAATTATGTAGTGGAAGTAGCGGTTTCCGGCCCCGTCGATCCGGCGACCGGGATGATCGCGGATCTGACGGACCTGGACGCGTTTGTGGAAAGAGAAATTCTCGAGCCGTTCGATCACACGTATTTGAACGAAGAGGTTGCGGAATTTCAGAAAAATATTCCGACCACGGAAAATATCTGCATCGAAATTTTTAATCGCCTGCGCCGCTTTTCGCCGGCGAAGTTGGAGCGGGTCAGAGTCGAGGAAACGGGACTGAATAGTTTTGAATACGCGGGCGAACCCGCAGGAGCGGCCCATGAGCGATGATCGGAAGCGAGTGCAGGAATTAATGCTGAACGACGCGGTCGGGACTGAACAGACTGCGTCTATTGCGGATTCCGTGCGGAAAATTATAGAGGAGATCGGCGAAGATCCGAATCGCGACGGGCTTCGCCGCACCCCTGAACGCTTCGAAAAGGCGTTTCGGTTTCTAACCAGCGGCTACCAGCAGGATCCGGAAAAATTGCTGAATGGCGCGATGTTCAGCGTGTGCTATGACCAGATGGTGCTGGTAAAGGACATTGAGTTTTACAGTTTGTGCGAGCATCATCTGCTGCCGTTTTTCGGCAAGTGCCACGTGGCCTATATCCCGGACAAAAAAGTGGTGGGCCTGTCGAAAATTCCGCGCCTCGTGAATATGTTTGCACGCCGGTTGCAGATTCAGGAGCGGCTGACGAACCAGATCGCCAATTCGATCCAGCAGAAAATTGCGCCGCTCGGCGTGGGCGTCGTGATCGAGGGACGTCATTTGTGCATGGCCATGCGCGGCGTGGAGAAGGAAAGTTCGCAGACCGTGACCAGCGCGATGCTGGGATCTTTTAAGGACAATCCAAAGACACGCGAGGAATTTCTGTCCCTGGTGCGGGGAAAATAGGAAAACGTCCGACGCAGTGTGTAGCGCCACCCTTCAGGTTGGCATTTTTGCGGCCAGCACGGACGGACCGGATGCCCGCCCGCACGCGGGCGCTACAAAAGAAAGCCTCCAACTGGCCTCCCAAAAGAAGAAAAATTTTGCATGTCATACAGTGCCTATGGTAGTCTGCTAGGGTCGAAGAGAAGACAAAACGAGAGCAAAATATAGTGGGTAAGGCGGAGAGGGCATTTTGAGAGAAGCGAAGCCAATGTTGATTGAGCAGTATCGCACGCATATGAAAGATACGGGCTCACCGGAAGTACAAATTGCTTTATTGAGCGATCGAATCAACTATCTGACGTCGCATCTGAAGACGCACCTCAAGGACCACGCATCGCGACGCGGGCTGATCATGATGGTCAACAAGCGCCGCCGTCTGTTGGATTATCTTAACCGTCGCAACCCGGACCGGTATCGTTCGATTGTCGAACGCCTAAGTTTGCGCAAGTAAGCATTCCTCAGGGGGAGTGCGCTCGCGCCAACTTCATCGACCGAGGTTCGCGGAGTTCGGTAAGCTTCTGGCGGCCCCAGGCATAGTTGCCCGGCCGCCTTTTTTGTAGGCACGCTCCGGCACGCCGCTCGCAGTCGTTCTGTAATTTCTCTTCCACACAAACGGGAAAAGTTTCTCCCGCACTCGAATGGCTTTCCGCACGCGTGTGGCCCGATGGTTCGGGGCGCGGCGGGAGTCGAAAGGACCACTTCATATGTCGCAATCCGCACCCGCTCCCCATCAGGTGACAGTCGAAGTTGGCGGACGCACGCTAACGCTGGAAACCGGAAAAATTGCAAAGCAGGCCAATGGCGCCGTACTGGCGCGCTATGGCGATACCGTCGTGCTTGTTACTGCCTGCATGGATTCAAAACCGAATGACCGGGATTTCCTTCCCCTCACGGTGGACTACCGCGAATACACGTATTCCGCGGGAAAAATTCCTGGCGGCTTTTTCAAGCGCGAAGGGCGCCCGTCGGAGCGTGAAATTCTGACCTCGCGCATGATTGACCGCCCGCTGCGCCCCCTGTTCCCGGAAGCCTGGCGCAATGAAACGCAAATCGTGGCCATGGTGCTTTCCGCGGACAGCGAAAACGATCCGGACATGATCGGAATTACCGCCGCGTCTGCCGCCGCGTTTATTTCGGACCTGCCATTTACGGAACCTGTCGCAGCAGTACGCGTCGGTCTCGTGGACGGAAAGCTCATTGCCAATCCCACAACAGCCGCGCAGAAAACCAGCCAGCTGAACATCGTTGTGGTGGCCACCGAAAAAGCCATCGTGATGATCGAAGCGGGCGCGATGGAAGTCAGCGAAGACACAGTCGCGGAAGCGCTCGAATTCGCGCACGAACAGATCAAGCTGATCATCAAAGCGATTCGACAACTGCATGACCAGCTCAAGCCCAACAAGGTTACCGTTCCGCCGCTGCCGTTTGACGAGGCGCTGGCCAAGGAAATTGAACAGAAATATGGCGCGCAACTGCACGACGCCATCGACACCAAGAAGCATCCGAAGAAGGAAAGCTATCACCTGATCGACGAAGTAAAGAAAGCGGTCAAGGAGTCGGTTCCCGAAGAGGACGAAGAAAAGCGCACGCTGGCGATTCGTGCATTCGATCGCCTCCGCGAAAATTATTTCCGCGAGGATATTTTGAACCGCAACCGGCGTCCCGATGCCCGCGCGTTTGACGAAATCCGCGACATCACCTGCGAAGTGGGAGTTTTGCCCCGCGCACACGGCTCAGCGCTCTTCACGCGCGGCGAGACGCAAGCCCTGGTGACCACCACGTTGGGCACCAAGGAAGACAAGCAGCGCCTCGATCTGCTCTTCGAGGAAGAATCCTTCAAGCGCTTCATGCTGCACTACAATTTCCCGGCATTCTCCGTCGGCGAAGTGAAATTCCTGCGAGGCCCCGGACGCCGCGAAATCGGCCACGGCGCGCTTGCGGAACGCGCGCTCTTGAACCTGCTTCCACCGGAAAGCGACTTCCCGTACGCGATGCGAATCGTCTCTGACATCATGGAGTCGAATGGATCGTCATCGATGGCCACGGTGTGCGGCGGCTCGCTGTCGCTCATGGATGCCGGTGTGCCGATTACTTCGGCGTGCGCGGGCATCGCGATGGGCCTCGTCGTGGAAGGTGAAAAGCACGCGATTCTCACGGACATCGCCGGCGCGGAAGATCATTACGGCGACATGGATTTCAAGGTTGCCGGAACGCGCAAGGGAATCACGGCCCTGCAGATGGATATCAAGGTCGGCGGCATCAGCGTCGGCTTGATGCGGCAGGCCCTTGAGCAGGCCAAGCGCGGGCGTTTTCACATTCTGGACATCATGGACCAGACGATTTCGACGGCGCGTTCCAAGATGTCTGCGTTTGCGCCCCGCCTGCATCAATTGCAGATTCCTACAGACAAGATTCGCGACCTGATCGGGCCGGGCGGAAAGAAAATCCGTTCGATCATCGAAGCGACAGGCGTGAAGATCGACGTGATGGATGACGGCAAGGTGCACGTGTTTGCCAATAACGGGCCGGCTGCCGAATCCGCTTTGCAGATGATTCGCGACATTACGGCGTCGGCGGAAATCGGCAAGACGTACCTTGGCAAAGTGGTGCGGCTGGCGGAGTTCGGCGCATTCGTGGAAATTTTCCCGGGCACCGACGGATTGCTGCACATCAGCGAAATCGCCGAGCAGCGCTTGCGTGACGTGCGCGATGCGTTGAAGCTGGGCGACCAGGTTCTGGTCAAGGTCCTGGCCATCGAAGGCAACAAAATTCGCTTATCGCGCAAGGCAGTGTTGCGCGAACAGCGCGAAAAACAGGAAAAGGAAGCAGGCGGCACGCCCGTCGCAACCACCGGAAACGATGGCGGCGAGCAGAGCTGAATAAAGCAGTGACTCGTGATTGGTGACTGGTGAACTTTTGCACTCGCAACCTGTCGCATGCGACTTGCGGAAGTTTCACCCGCCTGTTGCCGAAAACAAGATAGCGTGGGAACCGGGGGAGCCGAATTGTGGCTTCCCCGGTTTTTATTTCAGTGTCTTCGTGCAGTTTCCTGTGCAGTGCAATAAAAACACTTTCGACCGAGCCACTTTGCAGATCGGCGCGACGGCGTTGGTTGAGGGACGATCATCTCCTACAGGATTTTATGTATTGGTGTTCCGCCGTGTCTGCTGCTATATGTACGGTGGCGTAACTGCGAGTGCCACGAGTATTTGAACCCCATTTTGCGCGCTCCCTGTTATGTCCAGGCACCATCGATGGAGCTCTGCGGTGCGCCTCCACACCGGATCCTTTTCAGAGTTAGATGGACATAGTTCGTGACACATCATGAACAAGGTCACCTATATACGGGCGGCACAGGACTTGTCTGATCAGCTCCGAGGACTATACGAGCGGGTCGCAAGGGAAGTCGGTGTCGATGCTCTCTACGTGAAACAAGTCGCCCTGGGCGAGAGTGAATCCTCATTGGTGGAGAAGGCATTAACGCAAGAACTCACGAGAATCGCTGGGCAGGGAAGCAAAACTGCCTCAACCCACGAAGCACAATTTTATTTGCAGGATCAGGTTCTTCTAAACCACCTTGTTCCTTTTATAGCCGCCGCTTTGAAGCGTGGAGATCCGGCCGTGATTGTGGCGACCAAGGCCCACCAGGATGCGCTGATCCGAAGATTAAGTGTGGAAGGCCTGGATATGGAAGCGGCGAGTAACGAAGGTAGATATGTTACGGTAGACGCGGCGGGGACACTCTCCATATTCATGGTCAACGGAATGCCGGAATCGTCTCGCTTTTTCAGGATCGTGAGCGGCATGATTGAAGAGGCCCTAAAAACTGCGAAGACAGCGCAACCGCGACTCGCGGTGTTTGGCGAATGGGTTTCCGTTCTCTGCGAAAAAGGCCAAGCGGATGCGGCGATACGGTTGGAAGAACTCGGGAACCAGTTGGCGGCCAAATATGATCTCGATCTCCTGTGTGGGTATGAAATGAGCAGCATGAACGGCGAGGAACACCGGGCCGAGTTCCAGAGCATCTGCGATGAACACTCAGACATTCGCATGCAGAGAAAATTGTCATCGTAATTTTATATAGCTCGTCCCTACTTTGGACCCTTCTGTCTCTGAAACGTTTCTTTTGCCAGCCGCATCGCGGACATGGCCGTGGGCCAGCCGGAATAGAACGCGAGATGCGTGATCAACTCCACTAGTTCGTCCTTCGTTACTCCATTGTCCAGCGCGCGCTGCAAATGATAGGGCAATTGCTCCGTGCGATTCATTGCCACAAGTGCAGTCACCGTAATCACGCTGCGATCGCGCTTGGACAGGCCCGGGCGCTCCCACACATCGCCGAATAAAACCCTCTCGGTTAAATCAACCAGTTTTGGCGCGACATCGCCCAATCGTTCCCGTGTGCTCGGTAAAGATTTCTCGTTTGCCATGGATTCTCCGCATGCGAATAAATTGCAATCATCGAAACAGGTTCGCTGCTCCAAACTTTACCACTACCTGACTCGTAGTAAATATCGAACATCTGATTGACATGCGGGCCGGTCGGTTTTACTCTCTGCGGCAAAGGGTGAGGAGTACCTTCGAATTATGAGCCTGTCCAACGTAAAAAAGTACGCGTGCGTCTGCAAGAATGTATGGCTCTTGCTGGGAATTTCATTCGCGGCCCTGCCGATGATGGCGGCGGACACCGCGCAGGTTTATGTCGCGAACCGAGGCGGCACAACGATTGACATCATTGACACATCGACCAACAAGGTGGTCGATGTGATCAAGGGCATTGAATCGCCGGAAGTGGTGCGATTTTCGCCGGACGGAAACCGTCTCTACATCACCAGCAGAAGCGAAGACGTTCTGGACGTTCGCGATCGCAAGACGGGCAAGCAGATCAAAAAAGTTCCGCTCAGCGGCTGGGCCAATGACGCTGCCGTCACGAATGATGGCAAGCTGATTGTCATTTGCATCCGCAACACAGGCCAGGAGGCGGTCGACGCGGGCGCGCTTGACATCATCGATTCCAAAACACTGGTTAAACTCAAGAGCATTCCGGTGAAGAGGGGGCTGCACGATGTGGCGCTCACCGATGACGGAAAATTTGCGGCGGCCGGCTCACCGGGCGGAAAATTCTTTACCGTGTTCGATCTTCAGAAAATGGAGATTGCCTGGGAAATGGATTATGACCAGGGAGTTCTGCCCTTGATCATCGAGAGCAATCCGGATGGTTCGGGCAAGCGCATTTTTGCGCAGCTCAACGGGACGAATGGATTTTCGGTCGTGGATTTTGAAAGCCACAAGGAAGTGGCCAGGATCAAGAATCCGGACCAGCCCAGCGGTTTTGCTCCGGGCTGCGAAGGCATCAGCCACGGCATCGGCATCGCGCCGGATCACAAGACGTTGTGGACGAACAGCAGACCGGCCAACGCTGTTTTCGTTTACTCACTCCCGGATCTCAAGTTGATGGGGCATGTTTCTTTGCCTGAAACGCCCGTCGCGGGAAAAGCGCCGCGAGGCGGCGGACCGGCGTGGGTGACGTTCACTCCGGACAGCAAAACCGTTTACATTTCCACGTGCGGGACAAAATCGATTACCGCCATCGACGTAGCTGGGATTAAAGAGCTGACGCGCATTCCGGTGGATGAAATGCCGGACCGGATTAGCACGCTGGTGCTGCACTAAACTCGGGTTTCGTCTGTCTGCTGAAGAAGTACGAGGGCGGGTTATTTCATAATTTTTGAAATGGAGCCGAGGCGATGACGATGTCGAAAATGTTTTTGAAAACAGTGTCCGCGGGTTTCCTGATCGCGATGGCCGCGCTGATCCATTCGTCCGTCCCGCCTGCCACGGCGCAGACACCCGCAGCTTCCGACGCGCCGCCGCAACTCGACTACGAATTTTTCAAAACGCGCGTCGAGCCCATTTTTTTAAAAAAGCGCTCGGACGAACACGCCCGCTGCTACGTGTGCCACCAAATGATGCGCCACGGCGGCGGTCCTCTCAGCTTGGAGATGCTTCCTTCCGGAGCAAACTTTTGGACCGAAGAACAATCTCGACGCAATTTTGAAACCGTCTCGAAACTTGTCGTCCCCGGCAATCCATCCTTGAGCCTTTTCTTGCGCATGCCCATGGCGCCCGAAGCGGGCGGCCTCGCCGACACGCACCAGGGCGGCAGGCAATTCGCCAACGAAGACGACCCGGACTGGAAGAATATGAGGGCATGGGTAATGGGGCAAAAAGCAGGCGGTTCCGCTACCCCGTAAGGCGCTGCGAACATACTCACGGAAGTGGTATCACACTCACAGTAGGACAGGCTTCAGCCTGTCTTCTTTTGACTTCTCGAGGCGTCACAAAATTCAAAACCAGACAGGCTGAAGCCTGTCCTACTAAGGGCCATGCCCAGCTTGCAACAGCGCTTTTTGCGGGGGACGTTTGTCTTGGCACTGCGTCCTCGCGTGCGGCGAATCAATAAAATTTGCGAGAGGATGGGCGGGACGGCGACTGCACTTACCCAAACCCGGTTGATGCGGCTGACTTCGATTTGACGGAAGCCGTTATTTAGACACGGCGAATGCTAGCGCCCACAGAGTTTAGTTTTTCTTCGATGCGTTCGTAGCCGCGATCGATGTGATACACGCGGTCGATCATGGTTTCGCCGCTGGCGACGAGCGCGGCCAGCACGAGCGAGGCGCTGGCGCGAAGGTCCGAGGCGATGACGTTGGTGCCGGACAGCGCAGTGGGGCCGTGAACGACGGCGCGGCGCCCCTCGACGGATATGTTGGCGCCCATTCGAACCATTTCGCTCGCGTGCAGAAATCGATTTTCGAAAATGGTTTCGGTGACGGCGGAAGTTCCTTCAGCCTGCGTGGCGAGGGCCATGAACTGGGCCTGCATGTCTGTCGCGAAGCCGGGATACTCTTCGGTGCACACGTCGGCAGCGATCAGCTTTTTCGCGCCGCTCACTTCCAGCGTGCCAGGAGCGGTTTCCCGAATTTCGACCCCCGTTTCGCGCAGCTTGGCGATGATCGATACCATGTGCTCCGGCGCGCAACCGGTGAGCTTCAGATGGCCGTTGGTGATCGCTCCGGCCACTAGAAATGTGCCGGCCTCGATGCGATCCGGAATGATGGTGTGCGTCGCGCCGTGCAATTCTTTTTTTCCGCGCACGCGAATCGTGGAAGTTCCCGCGCCTTCGATGTCCGCGCCCATCTTGATCAGTAACTCCGCGAGATCCCAGATTTCCGGCTCGCGCGCGGCATTTTCAATCACGGTTTCGCCTTCGGCGAGGGACGCGGCCATCAAAATATTTTCCGTGCCGGTGACGGTAATTTTATCGAAGAAAACATGTCCGCCGGGCAGCCGGCCGCTCCGTGGAGCGCGCGCCTCCACATAACCGTGCGACATTCCAATTTCAGCGCCCATCTGCTCCAGCGCCTTTAAATGCAGGTCCACCGGGCGCGCGCCAATCGCGCAGCCACCGGGCAGGGAAACACGCGCGTGCCCGCTGCGGGCGACGAGCGGCCCGAGCGTGAGGATCGAAGCGCGCATGGTCTTTACCAGTTCGTACGGCGCCTCGGCTCCGTTTACCGTATCGGCCTGGATGATCATTTGCGTCGGCGGAATTTCCGGCGCTTCGACCACGGCGCTCAAATGCGCGAGCAGCTTGCCCATGGTAATGATGTCGCGCACGCGCGGAATGTTGTCAAGCGTCACGCGATCGCGCGTCAGTAGTGCCGCGGCCATCGCGGGGAGTGCGGAATTCTTTGCGCCGCTGATGTGCACTGTGCCTTCCAGTGTTTTTCCGCCCTCAATAAGAAGCTTATCCATTTGGTCCCTGGGAACGGCTTGACCGGACTCGACCGGCTCGGTTAATTGCGCTGTGGACATGTCCGTTGGTATCGCGCAACAGGCGCCTGGCCTCTTGCACGCTTGCTCCCGTCTTTAGCATTATGAGGGCTGCGGCTAGATTGTGTCCGGATTGACGCAGGGCGAGTGTCGATTCGGCTACGTCCGCCCCGGACGCCTCCATAAGGATCCGCAAACCTCTTGCCTTTAACTTCTGATTCGTCAACGCCACGCCGATCATCCAGTTATCGTAGACGCGGCCGAGCCGAATCATCGTGGCTGTAGAGAGCATGTTGAGGACCAGTTTTTGAGCCGTGCCCGCCTTCATCCGGGTCGACCCAGTGATCACTTCGGGGCCGGTCGGAGTGACGATGACGATCTGGGCCGCTTTGGTAACGGGGGTATTCGGGTTAGAAGTTACCCCGATTGTGACTGCGCCTACTTGTCGGGCGAATTCGAGCGCGCCAATGACGTAAGGGGTTCCGCCGCTCGCGGCAATTCCCACAACGGCATCTTTCGAACCCAGTTTGCGGGCCTTTAAATCGCGCGCACCCTGCCGTCGATTGTCTTCCGCGCCCTCTACCGCGTGCGTGAGCGCGCGCCGACCTCCTGCAATGATGGCCTGGACCATTGTGGGAGGAGTGCCGTAAGTAGGCGGAAGTTCCGCCGCATCAAGGACGGCGAGCCGGCCGCTGGTTCCTGCGCCCACGTAGAAAACGCGTCCGCCATTTTGAATCGCGCGGGTCATGGCGTCCACAGCGCGGGCGATGGCGGGGATGGCTCGTGATACCGCATGGGCCACCGACGCATTTTCGCGATGGATCGCGCGCAAAATCCCGGTCACGGACTTTGCGTCGATTCCCCGCGTGCGCGGATTTCGCTGTTCGGTAGCTTTGAGCTTTACCATGTTGTGTCGCTGATCGCGCGAGGAACTATCTTCGCACGCACGCGCTCACTAGCAGCCGACCATATCGAACCGAATCGCTCATTCAGTTAGGGGGGAAGTAGCGCGGGCTTCAGCCTGCGGAATTTAGCCCTTGCAGGGACTAACCCCCGCAGGCCGAAGCCCGCGCTACGAAAAGCCACGCAACCACCCGGCATTGCGAAGAACGCAAAAGTATATTTAGCGCGGACTACTTTACAGGGGGAGCCAAACCCAGCGCCTCGACTACCGCGTCATGCACGGCAGGGCGCACGGCAGCAATCTTGTCATTATCGCGCGTGGGATTTACACGATTGGTCAGCAGGATTACAAAAAGTTTGCGGTCCGGGTCGATCCAGATCGACGTGCCGGTGTAGCCGAGATGGCCAAAACTGCGCGGCGAAAAATATTTGCCGCTGGAAGAATTGGGCGTCGGCGACATCCAGCCGAGCGTGCGCGCGTTTCCGGCAATCGTTTGCGGAGCGGTGAACATCGAAATTGTGGCGCGCGTCAGCATGCGGTGATGGCCGTAGATTCCGCCGTTCAGCATCATCTGGCAGAATGCGGCGAGGTCGGAAGCCGTTGTGAACATCCCCGCGTGGCCTGCTACGCCGCCCATCGCGTACGCATTTTCATCGTGCACTTCGCCTTGCACCAGATGCTTGCGAAAGGTTGCATCATTTTCCGTGGGAGCAATCCGCGCTACTAGATTTTTGGGCGGATTAAACGTTGTGCTCGTCATTTGCAACGGCGTGAAAATTTGTTCCTGCGCCAACTGATCGACGGTCTTGCCTGTGGCGCGTTCCAGAATTTCGCCGAGCAGAATAAAACCAAGGTCGGAATAAATTGTCTTCGATCCTGGCGCGTATTCGAGCGGTTCCTTGCAAATCGCGGCGATGAATTCACGCTTGGAGTGCAGCGTCAGGAAATAATCTTTGTGCGCGGGAAGTCCGGAGGTGTGCGTCAACAGATTGCGCACCGTGACGGTCTTGCGCCAATCCGGATTGGGGCCATCATTCCATTCCGGAATGTAGCGCGCCACCGGAAGATCGAGCCCAATATGCCCAGCCTCAGACTGCATCGCGAAGAGCGTTGAGGTGACCACCGGCTTGGTCAACGATGCTGCATCGTAAATCGTGTTGGCGGAGATGGCGGGCGAATTCGCATCGTACGTTTGCGTGCCAAAGGCGCGGAGACTCAGTTCGCCGTTGTAGCCAACCGCGAGAACTGCGCCGGGGAACGCGTGATCTGCAACCGCGCGCGTAAGTACATCGTAGGCTGGTTGTAACTTTGCAGCAGAGATTGGGTCCGCCGCGCGGAGCTTCATCGGCTGCGCAGGCAAGTCGAGTCCCGCGCCGAGCGCCGCAACGCCTGGAATATTTAC
>Ga0075522_10003104_pt1 | contig 12140 bp, 8 predicted proteins | sample NGEPerA_FD_74796 | JGI IMG/M metagenome (GOLD analysis project Ga0075522, IMG submission 74796) | Arctic peat soil microbial communities from the Barrow Environmental Observatory site, Barrow, Alaska, USA - NGEE PermafrostL2-A | ecosystem: Environmental > Terrestrial > Soil > Wetlands > Peat ... | reverse complement strand
CGCCGGGAAACCCCCGGCCCGAAGGAGAAAACAAGTGCCCAATTCAAGTGAATTTCTTCCTGTCGGAGCAACTCGAAAAGTAAGAACTGCCGAACAGCTTACGGCGGCTGCGGCAGTAGGGTTCGACTATCCGGCTACGCAAGTTGGCGTTGTCGGGAAAATCACGGTTGACTACGATCCAGCTCTTGGAGCGCAAGGGTTGACGCTGGCAACGCAATTATTGAATGTGGTCAGCGCGCCCTACCAGCAAATGCAAGAGAACTTTGGAGTCGCCGGTAGCGCAATCACAGTGATCGTCTCTCCTCTGAGCGGAAAGAACGATGGTTCCGGCGGAGCCTACCACGGTGGCTGCGACTTCAAATCCGGTAACGTTCTTTACCTCGATGCAACGTTCGCGGTAACTTCAGGCAACGCGTTGGATTTTGAAGTCGCCCTGTACATAGCCGAGCTCTCGGAATGTTTTATGGGGGCTCAGGGTAAGGGATGGGGATGCGGCTCCAGCAATGGTGAGGGGCTGTCGCGTTATCTGGCGCAGAATTGCGCGCCGGGCACGATGCCGAGTTGGGGCATCACGGGACCTTCGTGGGCCTCGGCCGGCTTCCCCGACTGGGTCAGCAAGACTGAAGCATCCGATCGGAATTACATCTCGACCGGCTGCGCGATCGTTTACATCTACTGGATGCGGTCGCTCGGGTACACCACTTCGCAGATCACCCAGGCGGGCGGCTCCACGCTCTCGGCGAATTATCAAACGCTCACTGGAAAGACGACGGCGTATGCGGATCTGGTTGCAGCGGTCAAGGGGCTGACGATCACCACCGATAACCCGTTCGCTGCGCGCCTTTACCAAATGCACGGCGACGGCACGATCTGGCATTACACCACCCCACCCCTGACGGGATGGCAGATGCTGGACAATAATCCGCGAGCCCGCGCCATTGAGGCGACCGGCAATCAGCTCTATCAGATGCATGGCGACGGCACGATCTGGCTCTACACAGGGCCGCCGCTGACGGGATGGCAGATGCTGGACAACAATCCGCGAGCCCGCTCGATTGCGGCATCCGGCAAGAAGCTGTATCAGTTGCACGACGACGGCACCATCTGGATCTACACCGGTCCACCGTTGACTGGCTGGCAGATGCTTGACAATAACCCGAGAGGCAAGGCGATTGCGGCCGGCGACGATCTGTATCAGCTTCATAACGACGGCACAATCTGGCGTTATACGGGGCCGCCCCTGACTGGATGGCAGATGCTGGATAACAATCCGGCGACGACGGCCATTGCAGCCGCAGGCGGAGCGCTGTATCAGATGCATGGTGACGGCACGATCTGGGTGTACACGGGAACGCCTCTGAGTGGATGGCAGATGCTGGATAACAATCCGGCAGCGGTTGGCATTGCAGCTTCAACGTCGGCGCTCTACCAGATGCACGGCGACGGCACCATCTGGATCTACACCGGTCCGACGATGAGTGGCTGGCAGATGCTGGACAATAACCCGCGAGCCCGCGAGATCGCCGCCGGTGAAGGACTGTACCAGATGCACGGTGACGGCACGATCTGGATCTACACCGGTCCACCGTTATCCGGCTGGCAGATGGTTGACAACAACCCGGCTACGACGGCAATCATGACTGCAACGTAGCCCCTGTGCTTTCGCGGAGCGCTCGAGACTTTTGGGTACTCCGCGAGGCCCTCAATAATTGTGGAACGGCTCTGGTGGGTAAATCCGAATAGGAGGCAATCCCTCTGCGCGGAATTCCCAGGTCGCGGCAATTACCATCGAATTCATGACGCAGCGGTTCGAGACAAAGCAGTGGGTGCCGTATCCGGTGGAGCTGGTGTTTGCGTTCTTTGCCAATCCGTCGAATTTGCCGCACCTGATGCCACGGAATCTGGAGACGCGGATCGAGGATGCGCGGATTGAGCCGCCTCCGCCGCGGCCGGTTGCGGCGGAGGCGGCGCGGCGATTTCTCAGCGTGGCTGCGGGCGTGGGATCGGAGATTCTGATCAGCTTTTATCCAATACCGTGGGTGCCGCGGCGAGTGAGCTGGCTGGCATGCATCACGGAGTTTGAGTGGAACAGCCATTTCTGCGATGCGCAAGTGCGCGGGCCGTTCACGGTGTTCCAGCATCGCCACGGGATTGAAAAGGAGATCCGGGACGGACAGGAGGGGACACTGGTGAGCGATGCAGTCGAGTTCGAATTGCCGTACGGGGTGCTTGGGCGGATTGCTGGAGCGATGGTGCGGAGGCAGTTGGCGCGCTCCTTCGCGTATCGGCAAAAACGGTTGCCGGAGATATTGGCTGCGGCGCGGCGGCAGGCGGCGCGGAGGGGGTAGGGTAGGGGACAGTGAACAGTGAACAGGAAAGGTCCGCGGGTCAAGGTTTGTGCTATCCCACCCTTTCGCCAGGAACAAGGCGAAAGGATGGGGCACGGGGCATTTTGGCTGAATTGACAGGACGGCATGCGCGAGTCCGGGTCAATCGCGTTCGAGATACCAGGGAATGTTGATGACGATGATGCGGCGGTTGCCGCGCATCAGGAGCATGACTTTGAGCAAATCGGCGCGGCGGTTGTGGAGCAGGTTATCCCACCAGTGGCGCACTACCAGTTCCGGTACTATCACGCAAACTTTTTTGAAGTCGGTTTCGCTCTCCACGGACAACACATAATCCACCACCGGCTGCAGGATGTACCGATACGGCGACCTGATGGTAACCAGGCGCGGAACGGGTTTGCCGGTCGCACGCAGCGGTGCGGCAATCTTCTGTTCCCATTCGTCGCAGAATTCGTCGGTCTCATCAGTCAGGAGCACGTGAATGCAGCGGATGTCGCTGGACATGGAGAGCGCGAAGCAGACCGCCTTCTCCGTGATGCGGCTCCAGCGGTCGATGGGCAGCACCACGATGGGCTCGGTGATCTCGGCGGAAACGATCGGCCGATCGAGCGCGGTCTCGCGGGTTACGTCGACGTAGTGGCGGTTGACGGCGTGCATCATCAGGATCATGAGGACGACCAGCAGCGCGGTAATCCACGCGCCCTCGGCGAACTTGGTGACCAGCACCACCACGGTGGTGATGCCCGTGGCCACGGCGCCCAGCCCGTTTACAAAGATGCGCAGCCGCGGCCCATGGTTGCGCTTCCAGTGCACGACCATGCCGGCCTGCGATAGCGTGAAGGCCATGAATGCGCCAATGGCATAGAGCGGAATGAGCCGGTCGGTAACGCCGCGAAATACGATGAGCAGCAATGCAGTCAGCGCGACAAGGACATAAATTCCCCAGGAGTAGAGCAGGCGCCGACCGCGCAGCAGGAAGACGTGGGGCATGTAGTTGTCGAGGGCGATGGCGCGAGTGAGGCGGGGGAAATCGGCGAAAGCCGTATTGGCCGAGAGAGCCAACACCAGAAGCACGGAGCCGATGGTGAGGTAGTAAAACCAGCCGTGGCCCATTACCGCGCGCGTGAGCATGGAGAGCACACTCTCGTAGCCGGGCGCGTCCGGCGTCGTGGCGGCAATGTGATAGGAGCGGCAAAGCAGCGCAATGCCGGCCAACAGCACTGTCAGCAGAACAATGATGATGGTCAGCGTGGTCTTTGCGTTTTTGCGCGTGTCGTCGCGGAAAGCCATGACGCCGTTGCTGACCGCCTCAACGCCGGTCATTGCCGTGCAGCCGGAAGAGAAGACTTTGAGCAGCAGCCACCAACTCACGGCAACGGTCGCTGCGGGCATTGGGGGCAGCGGTGTCACGGGCTGCGGATGTCCCGAGGCGGCGAACACGTGCCATGTGCCTACCGCGATGACGATCAACAGCGTGCCCGTAAACAGATATGTGGGGATCATGAACACCGCGCCGGTGTCATGCACGCCGCGCATATTCACGATGGTGAGAATCAGCAGTACGGCCAGGCACAGTTGCAATGTGTGCGGTTGCAGGCTGGGCACTGCGGAGATGAGCGCGCCCACGCCGGCCGAGATGCCGACGGCAGCAGTGAGAATGTAGTCGATCATCAGCGCCGCAGCGGCCAGCAGCGCCGCGCCCTCGCCCAGGTTCTGGCTGGCCACGGTATAGGAGCCGCCGCCCTGGGGATAAGCTTCGATCGTCTGGCGATAGCTGAAGAAGACGATGACCAACAGCACAACGATGGCCGCGCTTACCGGAACGATATAGTGGACGCCCACGAGGCCGAGCGGAATCAGCAGCGTCAGCGCCGCCTCCGGCCCGTACGCGGCGGAACTCAGAGCGTCGAGGCCAAAGATGGGAATGCCGGCGATGGGACCGATGTGCTCGGCCCGCTCCTCGCTGGTGGCCAGGGGGCGTCCGAAAAGAAAATTCACTGCGCGCGTGGATAAAGCCATGCTTGGTTTTTTCCGGCGGCCGGGAGCGTCAACAAGGGGAAGGCCGTCGATGGCATTGTCTCACGACACGGGGACCGCTCCGTCACCGGATTGCACCCGATCCAATCCACACATGAGTCGCATTATCGGCGATTTATCGGGATAGGAGCTTGCTGCAGGAGGGCCCATCGTACCGGCTGAACTCAATCCCCCTAGCGCGCCTCAGTTCCCGCCGCTGCCGGCAGCGTGAAGTGGAATCGGCTGCCCTGGCCGGGCGTGCTTTCGGCCCAGATGCGTCCGCCGTGCTGCTCCACGATGCTGCGGACCAGCGCAAGGCCGAGGCCTGTGCCGCCCAGCGCGCGCGAATCCGACGCGTCGCCCTGCTGGAAGCGCTCGAAGATCCGCCCTAGTTTTTCCGGCGCAATGCCTCGTCCCTGGTCTTCAACGATGAAGCAGACCTCGCCAGTGGCAAGGAGATTGCCTGTCGAGGTAGTGACGGTACAAGGCTTCGCGGACAGCCGGATGGTCGTGTCCTGGCCGGAGAACTTGATGGCGTTGGTGACCAGTTCGTTAAGCACCTGCAAAACGCGATCCATGTCCGCAAAGACCGTGGCCGCGGCGGCTTCAATGTGAATGGTGATGCGCGCCTGCGCGGATGTATCGTGGGCAATGTCTGCCGCTCGGCGCAACATGTCGATCGCTTCTATGGGCTGTCGGTGCAGGGGCAGCCGCCCTTTCTCCACGCTGTCGAAGTCAAGGATGTCGTTGACCAGGCGAATGAGCCGGTCGCTGTTTCCGATTGCCATCTCGATCATCTGTCGCTGCTTCTCCGGGCGCTTGTCCAGCGAGCCCGACGCGATCAGGCCGAGCGATGCGCGCAGCGAAGTAAGCGGCGTTCGCAATTCGTGGCTTACGGTGGAGATGAATTCGTCCTTCATCTTCTCAAGACGCCGCCGTTCTGAAACATCCTGGAAGGCGATGACCATGCCCGAGATCTGGCCAGCGTCCATGAGCGGGTTGGCGCTGTACTCCACTGGAATCGCGGTGCCATCGTGGCGCCAGAAGACTTCGTCGCGCATGCGGATGGGCTCTGACCTGCGCAGCGCCTGCAGAATTGGGCTGGTGGATTTGGAGTAGGGCGTGCCGTCAGCGTGGCTGTGGTGGATTGCTTCGTGCACGTCGCGGCCGGCCAACTCTTCAGGCTCGTAGCCAAGTGCCTTTGCGCCGGCTTCGTTGATGAAGGTGAGCTTGCCGTCGAGGTCGATGCCGTAAATGCCGTCGTCCACCGACTCCAGGATCAGTTCGCGCTGGCGCGTGGCCATGTGCAGCGCTTCCTCGGCCTCGTATTGCTCGGTCACGTCCATGCCGTGGTTGAGCACAAACGGGCGCTCGCCGGGCAACTTCATGCGCCGGCTGCGGAAAGCGATGCGGCGGTAGACTCCGTCGCTGCGGCGCAGCGGCAAGGCGCCTTGCCATTCTTCCTCGGTTTGCAGAGTCCGCATGCAATCCTGAAACGCCGCGGTTCCGGCCGAGTCCATCAGTTCTGTTACCGAGCGGCCAGTGAGTGCCTCGGCGCGGTAACCCAGCGTCTCCGCGGTGAATGCGTTCAACGAGGTGAGGCGGCCTTCCATCGAGCACGTGAAGACAAAGCCCAGTGAGTTCTCGACGACCTCGCGGTAGCGGGTTTCACTGGACAGCAGAGCCTTCTCCATTTGGCGCTGCTCGGTTACATCCTGGCCGCTGACGATTACATATTGAATTTCGCCGTTCGGTCCCTTCAGTGGCCGCAGCGTCCAACTCACGAGTCGTGTTTTGCGTTCTGCCGCGGCGGCATCCCCGCCAATGAGCCAGACCGTTTCGTGGGGGCCAGATTCCTGTCCGGCTACGGCGCCGCGCAGCTTTCCCATTGCCCAATCGCGTTGCTCTTGTTCGATTACTTCGTCAACAAAAGGGCGGCCCACGGTGTCCGCAAGGCTCAGTCCGGTCAACTGCGCGCAGGGCTGATTCATCCGCACCAGGCGCCCGGCCGTGTCTAGCACTGCCACCAATGCTGGAATCGAATCCAGAGTCACAGCTACAAAGCATCTTTCGACCGCCAGCGCGCGTTCCGTCCGCTGGCGCGACCGCTGCGCTTGCTCCTGCAACCGGATGCGGCTGTAAAGCTCAAGCCGCGTGACTGCCTGGCGGCCCAGAATCTCGAGGAGCGTGAGGTGTTCCGATTTGAACTGATCGGGCTTTATCGACAGCACCGCAAGCGATCCCACTACCTGCTGGGCGCTGGTGATCAGGGGCGTTCCGGCGTAGGAGAGGCAAGGCTTTGCACCCACAAGAGGAATTCCCTGAGGAAGGAACCGCCGGTCTTCTGCCGCATTCGCAATCAGCAGCGGCTCGCCCTTTTCCAGCATCCACTGGCATGCCGTGGTGGTGCGCGACTGCTCCACTCCCTTGAAGCCAAACCGGGCTTTGAACCATAGCCGGTTGAAGTCCATCCACGCTATGTATCCATAGTCTGCACCGCACAACACCGCTGCCAGCTCTGTGAGCTCATCGAGAGCCGGGTCCGGATTGCGGTCGAAGATGTTGAACTCAGGATGCAGTAATGCTTCCTGGCTCTCGAAAACTCTTGAGCCTGACATGGCAGACATCGGTTGTATGCTCTCGAGCTAAGTATCGAGGAATGAACAAAATTTGACACTCACCCAAACAGGCCAATTCTGTGGAAAACGTGATGGCCCACAAGTAATTGGATTTCTGGAGCGTCGTTTCAGTTGCATGTTACCAAGGGCACGTGTTCGGGCTCATTACCCGGCCGCAATTGGGTAGAAAGGCCGGAGAGTCTGGAAATGGGCAGCTCTGCAGGTTGTGAAATTGTGGCTGATTCTGAAGAAAGCTTACGAACGAGCTTACCTCAATGGCTGGGGCCGGCATTGATTTTGTTGTGTTCCTGTGCCAGGAACCCGGTTGAAGGCGAAAGCCGCAATCCGCCAGCCTTGACCTGCCGCCCGGTGGATTTTGCTCTCAATTGCCGGTGGGGAGCTTGCAGCAGTCGCCTGCTCCGGCCGGCTCGTTCGAGCCTGCGTCCAGAACCACCTTCCATTTTCCGTCTGGCTCTCTGCGCCACATGGTGATATAGCGCCCGCTGGTGTTCACGGCATTTCCGTTGGCGTCCTTGCTGTGGCCTTCAAAGTGGCCCCAGGTATATCCCATATCGCCTGAAGGGCCCATTATCGCGTCCGTTGGGGTCCAGGTTAGTTGGTAGTCTTTTGGCGACCATGTGGCTGACTTGGCGATGGCGACATTACCGATGAGCGGCGCTGCGGCGTTGCCCAGCGCGACACCATCCCCGGCAAACCAATCCGCAAACGCTGCGCCGCCGCGTGCGGCCACGTCTTTGGCAAAGCTGGCCTCCAGTTCGAAGAGCAGCACCTTGCCCGGTTTTACCGTGGTATCGGTGAGCGGGTTAGGCACATCCGGGCGCGCTCCCGGTTCCGGCAACTGGCCAAAAGCGGCCCGGGGAGCCACAGCCGCAATCATGCCGGCCACCACCACTCCGCAAAGACTCACTCTCCATCTTCCAGTCACGTTCCCAGCCCTCCCTCTAGAGCAAAAAGCGCTATGGGCCCATCGTACAACCCTGGGTTGGCGTGGGCGCAAACGCCAGCCATCGGAATTGCGCAAACCGCCGGCAGAGCACACCGCTTGACCTCGTGTCACTCGTCACAGACCGGACAGATCGAGCGGGACTAAATTGCGCGCATGGTTGCGCCGGTCCTGTTCGGTGAGGCGCTAGTCCTGGGACTGGCGTCCGGGCCTGCATGTATTGCCGCGTGTGGTCCCGTTCTGGTTCCCGCATTGCTTGCGGAGCGAGCGGGGTTGCGGCCCCACGTCCGCTATCTCTCCGCCTTTCTGGGTGCGCGCCTGCTGGGCTACCTGCTGTTTGGCGCCGTGGCGTGGGAGCTTGGCAAGCTTGCATCGCTGCTGCCCGGGCCGCGCCTGATGCTGATGGGCGCTGTGGATGTTTCACTCGCCTGCGTGCTGCTTTGGTATGCGTATTCCGCGCGGCAAATCTGCGGCCACTCGTGTGGGGATTCGAAGCTGGTGGAGATTGGCGCAAAGAAAAACAGTGGAGCCGTTGGAGCGGCCGCATTGGGTCTGCTGACCGGGCTCAGTCTTTGCCCTCCATTTGTGGCTGCCGGCATCAGGGCGTCTCAACTGGGCAGCGTGGTGGCGGCTCTTCTCTTTTTTGCCTGCTTTTTTGTTGGAACTTCGATCTGGTTTGTGCCCCTTGCCGGCATGGGCTGCATCGTGCGCAACCAGGCCGTGATTACAGTCGCGCGGATGGCGATGGTTCTGATTGCCGTCTATTACCTCCTGATGGGAGCCGGCCTGCTGTTGGGGAGAAAAGCAAATGGCTACTGACATTCAGGCGCGCAGACTCGTCCGCCCGACGCCTCGAAATTTCGCCCGGTCTATTCTGCTGACCTTGCCGATCGCTCTTTGGTCGCTGCTCATGTTCTTTCACCCCGGTGCGAACACGGATTTAGCGTCGCGGCTTGCTGGAGCGATCACCGCAATTTTCATGATTGCGATGTTCTTTACGATGATGCGGACTGGGACTACTTATCGGTGGCGGCGCTGGTTCTTCGTGTCGGTGGGACTCCTGTTTCCGATCGGCTTCATCCATAACGTGATGGTGATGCGCGGCAGCATGGGCATTCCGATTGAAGAGATGATTGCCGGGCGCACTCCATTCTGCTTCATGCCCATTCCGCTGCTCATTTTGCCGGCAGCGCTTACACGGACGGTTGTATTCCCCGGTTCCATCGTGCCGGGCGGAGGCATGTCCGGCCACGGCATTGCGGAAATGGTGGGTCTCTGGCTGGCCATCACGCTTGTGGTCGGCAAAGGCTGGTGCAGTTATGCCTGCTTCTTCGGTGGCATTGAAGAAGGGATGGCTGCGATTCCGAAACGCCCGAAGATTCGCAAGCTGGATCCGCGCTGGCGCTATGGCCCATGGGCGGTTCTGCTGGCAATGGTATTGCTGTCGCTGGCCTTGTTTGAACCGGCCTACTGCAATTGGCTCTGCCCCTTCAAGGCAGTTTCAGAATACGTTGCCGCACGAAACACGGTGGGCCTGATACAGAACGGAATCTTCATCGTGCTGTTTGGGGCCCTGGTGATCGTGCTGCCGTTGCTGACAAAAAAGCGAACGCAATGCTCGTGGTTTTGCCCGTTCGGCGCGTTCCAATCCATCTTTAACAAGATCAGTATTTTTGAAGTGAAGATCGACCAGACGCGCTGCAAGCCCTGCGTGCTTTGCCAGAATGCGTGCCCGAACCTCTCGCTGTCGAAGGAATCGGTTGCGAAGGGCGAGGCACTGATGTCGTGCATGAAGTGCGGAGCGTGCGTAGATGTGTGTCCGCGCCAGGCAGTCGTCTGGCACATCAAGGGAACCGAGGTGGCATGGAAGCCGGAACGCGCACGGCTCCTGTTTCTCTATGGCGCCTGGGCCATGGCGGTAATGTTTGGCGGCAGCATTATCGCCCAGGGGATTTCAACCATATTGCACTATTTCGCTTAAGGGGAATTTATGAAACTGAGGGCGAAACTCGGCTACACTGCGGCGGGACTTACAGTGCTTGCGGCATTGCTGACGCCATTCCTGCTCATGGGCATGTTTGCAAAGGGGATTGTCGCCCTGAGACTGCACGTGGATGAGATGTACTCGGGCGGACCGAAGGTACGCATATTCGAGCACGGCGCTTATTCCATCGCCGTTCATCGGGCTGTCTATCCGCACATGCTGCAGACCGAAAAACCGTTCGTGCAATTGGATTGGAGTCCCGTGAACGCTTTGCCGGCGCACGTATCAGACGTTGTAGACATCGACGGCGACGGGCAGCCCGACATCCGCGTAAGCTTCGACGTGCCGAAGGATCCAAAGGCACAATTGCGAGTTGACGTGGAGCCGATCGATCAGGTGAATCAGGTCAGCGCAAAGTACCAAGCCATGCGGAATGCGGGCAAGGAGAAATATTCCAGGCTCATTGTGCGCGTGGACAATTCAATCCTGGTGCGGGTGCCGCTCAAGAAACCATAGCAATCAAGAGTCGCAGGAGCACTCGGCCGTGTGCGGCGATTGAAGGTGTTCGCTTATTTTTTCGTTGGTTCGGCAGGTGCTGGGCCGGCGGGTGTTTCCGCACCGATGGCGCTGCTTCCAGTCAGAATGCGGGACTCGGTGCGGAACAGGTGGTAGTCGGTGAAGGCAACGTCGTTCAACTGCGTCTGCACGAGCGAGGACTGGGCTTGCTTTCCATCGTCACCGGTGTCGCCCGGCATTTTTGAAAGAGCGACACTCCTGATGGGACAGATATACGAAGTTCCACCGATCAAGGTGGTGGCGTATTCCACGAGGATTGCCGTCATCACCTCTTCATTGGGAGGCGCGAAGTCCGCAACCACGGTGATGCGGAGAATGTCACCACTCGCTGGATCGACTGCAATCTCGCCATGGTAGGCGGGAAAGATCTGCTCAGTCCGCTTGCCGCGTGGAAGCGCCACCATGTAACTCCCTATGCCCGCAGGCACTGTGTAGCGAAAGACAGCTTCAACGCTGCCGGCGCCCTGCTCCCAAAAGCCCCAGGTTCTCTTGCCTCGCACGGAGTCTTGAAGCACGACGGAGAGAATGGGGCCAAACTCCCCTGCGGTGGTGAGCCCCTGCACCGGCTGACTCAGGCTGCTGCGATCGATTTTCTGGGAATTCCTGATTTCGTAGCCATCGCGGTAGCCGACAGATTCGCTCGACTTGCCCGAACTGTGCATCGGTTCGTACTGGGACAATTCGGATGAGACGTTCGGAATGCCGCCGGAGCGGGCTCCCCGGCCGGTGGCGGGCATGTTGAGACCGCCGAGCGTCTGGTGGGGCGGAGTGTCTTCAAAGTGTTGGGTCTTTCGCGTCGCATAAAAATTTGGCAGCCTGGAGAATGTCTTGTTCACATAGTCGATCGCTTTCGCCAACATTGTTTTCTGAGTTTCCCGGTCGGGTTGCGAAAAGGTTGGCATATCAGCCGCGGGAAGTTCGAGGAAAGCAGATGCATCGGCCAACTCGGTGAGCGCCTCGCGGCAGTGGTGTCCGGGAAAATCCGTCTCCCACCGCGCCAGCCGGACGGAGTTGGCCCGCTCTGTCAACTCCAGGTCGGCGATCTGGCCGGCCACTTTGCGATCGGACTGCCCGTGGGCCGCGGCCAACAACTGCTCGAATTGGTCAATGCTGACGCGCTTTGCCGCTGATGCGGGCGATGCGATGCCCACCGTCAACACCAGCAGAAAAATGATTCTGCTCATCCCACACCGCCCCGTTCGATCGCCGCCCAAGTATAGCCCGTTTCAAAACTCCGCCTCAAATGCCGCCCGTTGAAAGGGGAAAAGGTTTTGTGAGCGTCCGGCGTCATTTGCGGCCGAGAAGCGCCCGTGCATATAATTTCATCAGAATAACTGTACTGGATGGTACACAAAAGCATGACTGTCAGGACCAGGCATAGTTCGGCATCCGGGCGGGCGGCGCAGACGCGCGGCCGGCCCCCGCTGGATAACGCCGAGCGCAAACGTATTTTGGACGCGACGACAAAAGTATTTCTGGAGAATGGATTCCGTCGCGCCGGCACCAGTGAAATTGCGCGCCGCGCGCGAACTTCAAAGCAGACACTCTATGCGCTTTTTCCCACCAAGGCCGATCTTTTTGTCGGCGTGATCAGCGCACATACTGAGCAGTTGTTTGCACAGCATGCGTATTAC
>Ga0075522_10003100_pt1 | contig 12149 bp, 14 predicted proteins | sample NGEPerA_FD_74796 | JGI IMG/M metagenome (GOLD analysis project Ga0075522, IMG submission 74796) | Arctic peat soil microbial communities from the Barrow Environmental Observatory site, Barrow, Alaska, USA - NGEE PermafrostL2-A | ecosystem: Environmental > Terrestrial > Soil > Wetlands > Peat ... | reverse complement strand
CGGCACCAACCTCGGACCACGCTCGAAGACGCTCGTGAAGGACGTGAAGGAACAGATTGCCCTGTTGAAAAAAGAGGGGATCACTCCAACGCCTGATCTCGTGACCACCTCGGGCAGTGGTGTCGACCCTGATATAGCCCCCGTCGACGCCTACGCCCAAGTGAACGCCGTGGCGAAAGCCCGCGGCCTATCGGTCGCCGCTGTGCGTCACCTGGTCTCAACGCAAATTCATCCGGCTGAATTTGGGTTCCTGGGGTCGTCGTACATCAACGTGCTCCAACTCAACGAGGCACTCAGAACCCTGCGATGAGCAGCTTCGAGCTCACTGACGCCACGTTCTGGGAGGACTTGCCGGTGGCTCGACGCGTGATCGACGCGCGTCCGCGGGCCCGTGTTGTCGCAACGGGCACCATTATCGCTACCGAGGTCACTAGCCGTGGGAGCAGCCCCGTGTTCTGCTGCACGCTTGATGACGGCAGCGGCGAGATGGACGTTCTCTTCCTCGGCCGATCTTCGGTGCCGGGCTTTAGCGTGGGAACTCGTTGCGGTGTCGAAGGCCTGGCTCTGACTGAAGACAATCGCTTGGCGGTATGGAACCCGCTTTACCGCTTCGAAGCGCCGGTCACTGATCCTGGACCGAGCGACGAATCCTCTGTCGGCGAAGAATTGGCGCCGACCGATGAGCCAGCGTCGGAGAGAGCGTGGCCAGTATCATCACCGGCACGTGAGAGCGACGACGACGTCGAAGTTACTGGCCATTTCCGGATCTACCTCGGAGCGGCGGCGGGTGTGGGCAAGACGATGGCAATGCTCGACGAAGGACATCGACGTCTGGCGCGCGGCGCGGACGTCGTGATCGGGGTGGTCGAGTCTCACGGCCGAGCGCTCACCAAGGAACGAACAATCGGATTAGAAGTCGTGCCGCGACGAGCGGTTGAGTACCGCGGGGTCGTCCTTACCGAGATGGACCTCGAGGCGGTGATAGCACGCCATCCCGACGTGGTGCTCGTTGATGAACTGGCGCACACCAACGTGCTGGGATCAGGCAGCAACCAGAAGCGCTGGCAGGACGTCCTTGAGATACTTCACGCGGGCATCGACGTCATTGCGACGGTCAATATTCAGCACCTGGAGAGCATGGCGGACACGGTCGAGCGCATCACCGAGGTCCCGGTGCGAGAACGGGTTCCCGATTGGGTCGTGCGGCGCGCTGATCAGATCGAGCTGATTGACTCATCTCCCGAGCAGCTTCGCCGTCGGATGCTGCATGGCAACATCTATACGCCCGAGCGGGTGTCCGATGCACTGGCTCACTTCTTTCGAACCGAAAATCTCACCGCACTTCGGGAAATGGCCCTACGGTTCCTCGCTGATGAAACTGACGAGGATCTGCTGGAATATCTCAGTCATTCCCATCCCGAGGTGATCTGGGAGACCGCCGAGCGCATCATGGTTGCCGTCAACACCGCGTCTGGCATGGACGGCATTCTCCGGCGAGCCTCACGGATGGCGATGCGTATCAAAGCCGATCTCCACGCGGTTCACGTGAACAGTTCGGGAGCTTCCCACTCCGTCGAAAGTGCGTCGCTCGAGCAACTTCGCCTGCTCGCGGTTGACATCGGCGCGACTTGGCACCAGCTTGACGCCGACGAAAAGGTGACCGCCCTCATTGACTTCGCCCAAGGCCAACAGATCACTCAGATCGTGATTGGCTCCAGCCAGCGATCTCGTCGCCGCGAGATCTTCGGTGGGGGATCGACGGTTCATGAACTCACGCGCGCGGCGAACACCAAAGGCGTTGATGTTCATATCATCGCTCGACGTGACGACCTCGACGTTCCGCGTGTCGTTACGCGAGGACCGAAGCTGCAGAAGGGCTCGTCACCGGCCTGATTTGGCGGACCAGGCGCCCGTCGTCAGTCCTTTGCGCAAAGACGTATTGACTAGAGGGAGGCGTGCGACGATAAACACCGGAGGTTTGGCGATGAGACGCACTTTTCTTGGCACGGCGTACGCACTGTTCGCCACGGCGGTGGTGACCGCCGGCATGCTCCCACTGCGAAGTCACCTGAGCAGCGCCACGACGGCGCTCATCCTGGTCGTGCCCGTCGTGATTGGCGTAGTCACGGGTGGAGTGCTCGCGGGCACCATCAGCGTCGGAGCCGGGTTTCTCGTGTATGACTTCTTTTTCCTCCGTCCCTATCTCACACTGTGGGTGGGGGCCCCTCAGAACTGGGTCGCGCTCGGTGTCTACGTGGCGGTCATGGTGCCCGTCTCCCAGGTAGTCGCCAGGATGAACTCGGCCAAAGCCGAGGCTCGTCGTCAAGGGCGCGAGATCCGAGAGCTCTTCGAACTTTCTCACCTCCTCGTCGAAGACAAGTCGCTCGAGGTGCTGCTCTCTTCCGTGGTCACGACGCTCGCCGAAGTGTTCAGCGCTGATCAGGTGGCCTTGCTGCTTTCCGAAGAAGAGAAACTGGAGGTAGTCGCCTCCGCTGGTGAGCCGTTGAGCGACGCCCAACGTCGCTGTGTTCTCCCTGCTGCGGGAGAGCTCGCAACTCTCGAGACTCGACCGTTCGAGCGCGAGGGATTGCTCGTGGTGGCACTGACTGCCACCGGTCGGCCGGTCGGCCTGCTCGTGCTCTCCGGCATGGCTGCAGCCCGCCACGAACGCGAGCCACTCCTGCTCTTCGCTAACCAGATCGCTCTCGCAGTTGAACGCGTGCAACTACGCGAGAAGGCCCTCCAGGCACGGCTCGCCGAAGAGGTCGCCCAACTCGCCAAGACTCTCGTCACCGCCGTCTCCCACGACCTCCGAGCGCCGCTGACCTCGATCAAGGCATCATCGTCCACGCTCGTCGATACGGAGTTCGCTATCGATCCGGACACCACGCGAAGCCTCGCGACGCTCATTGACGTGCAGGTTGATCGTCTCGCCGAACTCGTGCAAAATCTGCTCGACATGAGCCGTATTCAAGCTGGCGTTCTTCAGCCCCGCTGCTCCGTTGCGTCGATCGCCGACATCGTGATCGCGGCCGTCGACGACCTCGCCCCGCGTGGTTACAACATACGCACGGAGATCGAGGATGACCTGCCGCCTGTCGACGTTGACCTCGTTCTTATCAGTCGAGTCCTCGCCAACCTGCTGGAAAACGCCATACGCCATGGTCCGAAATCCGAGCCCATTACGGTGTGCGCCACACTGACAAAGGAACATCTCATCGAGGTCACGGTGACGGACAAGGGTCCTGGTGTCAGCCCGCAACGACGTCACGAGATCTTCGAACTGTTTGCCCGCCGAAGTGACGACGCCGGCGCCGGGCTCGGGCTCATGATCGCAAAGACATTCATCGAAGCGCACGATCAGCGAATCTGGGTGGACGACGCGCCCGGGGGCGGCGCCAGATTCTGCTTCACCCTTCCTCTTGCCACCACCCTTCCCGAGGAGCCGACGCATGCCGCACATTCTCATCATTGACGACGACCCCGATCTGCTCAATGTGTGTCGCGTCGGGCTGGAGGCTCTCGGCCACGAGCTTCGTACCGCAGAGACCGGCGACGAGGGACTCGTTGAGGCGGCCGTCTACCCTCCCGACGTCATCGTCCTCGACCTTGGTTTGCCCGACCTCGACGGCCTCGAGGTGTGTAAGAGGATTCGCAGTTGGAGCAGCGTTCCTATTATCGTGCTCTCGGCCGACGGGTCAGAGGACCGTAAAGTGAGCGCCCTGGACGAGGGGGCCGACGACTACATGACCAAGCCGTTCGGGATGCGTGAACTGAACGCACGCCTCAATGTGGCAATGCGCCATCATTCCACCGACAACGGCGATCACCCCCAAGAGATTGAAGTTGGATCGCTTCACCTTGATCTCGTTCACCGTGAAGCAACACTCTCCGACGAGCGTCTCGATCTTACGCCTAAAGAGTTTGATTTTCTCGCTTACCTCGCCCTCAACGTCGGCAAGGTCTGCACCCGTCGGATGATCTTGGAGAACGTCTGGGGACCGGGCTACGGCAGCGAGTTTCACTATCTAAAGGTGTATGCGTACCGGTTGAGACGCAAGCTAAACGACGAGAAGGGTCTCTTCCTGCAGAGCGATCCATCGGTTGGGTACCGACTCGCGCAGGCGCAGTGATTGAATTATTCGCCAGCGAGGTGACCGGTGACATGACTTCAGCGGCCTGCGCTCAACCTGGTCTCCGAGAGAGGTTGTCCCTCGGAGCAACGGCTATCGAATTGTTTAGTTGGTTGGGCTCAGATGTGCCGGACTGACGCGAAGATAGTTTCCGCTTAAGCGGCAGTTGGCTCCAGAGCCACCGTGTAGCCCAAGTTCCGAATTTGGCCTAGCGCACGCCACTTTGCTCTGTCAGGATTGCGTTTGGAGTAGAAGTCGCCATAGGGATCATTGAACGTTTCGTCAGTTTGGAGCATGTTCCAGTTGGCGATGAGCATCGAATGTTCGATGGCGACGAACGCCCTGACGGCCCCGCGACCCCTCGTGGTCAAAGGAGTACCGCTTCTTTGCAGTCTCGTTCACCTATTTTTTACCGCGACGACAACGGTCTCCACCGCGCAGTTACCGTCAGTGGTTCGAAACTGACTTCATGGCTGATTTTCTCGTTTGTCCTGGGCATCGTCACTTTCGTGGCGGCGATGCTGGCGATGATCTGGGGACTGGGGAGAGTATGACGGTGACTAACGAGTTGCTAATTGCGTCGTCCGTCGCCGTGTTTATCTACCTCGGGTTCGCGCTGTTCAAGGCGGAGCGTTTCTTGTGGGGTTTGCGTGGACAATCGTCGCGATGGTCATTCTGATGGCGATCTCCTGGCGGTACCTGGGCGTTTGCAGGGTGTCCGTCAACGAGAACCGCACGCGTTGGCTCTCATTCATAGAGCGGCCGATCTACAAGATTGCGTTCTTCTGATGCGCCAGTTCGCCCGGCCCGGCGCCTCCACCCCCGACAACGACATGCTCGCCGGCGACTCGGGCGGCTCGTTCCGCGGGGCACTGGTCCCGGTCGACTCGTTCGCGGAGTCGATCAACGCACTGGCGATGGCAGTATGCATCAGTCAAACCACGGGCGGCCCTTTACGCCTTGTCCATGTACGGATGTGGGACCCGCCGATTCCCAGGGGTGGCGGGCCGTTCTCTCCCGAGACGAGCGAAGAAGCCACGACGGTGCTCGACAACGCCATGAACTACGCGTGGGCTCGCGGGGTCGAGGCCAGCGGGGTCGTCATGGAAGCGCAACGGTCATGTATGGCCACCGCGATTGTCAGGGAGGCGTCCCGGTGGGGCGCCGATATGATCGTGTTGACGGCCCGGCCTCGACGCTTCGTCACCTTCGGGGTGTGGAACAAGGCCACCCGCCGGGTCATGCAGGTGGCGTCGTGCCCGGTCGTCATCGTGTACCCGAGTCGGCCATGATCGGCGTCGCAGCCCTCAGTCGTCGTCGGGCCGCCGGCAGCAGCCGACACGCCCCCCGGTTCGACCGTCCTAGTTGATCGCGTGAGCAGTCAGATGGCCCGCACCGCCGGGAGCAATCGCCGGTCCTCGCGTTGTGATCGCAGCACTTGCCAGTTCGACGGAAGGGACTGGATGGCCCTGCTCGACACCCTTCCCGGCCCGCCGGTACGGTGAGGACGCGTGGGCTTTCACCGGATCGTCGTTCCTGTCGATGCCGCCGGCCGATCAAGCGACGCGTTGGCAACCGCTCTGCGGGCCGCTGACCCCTTCGAGGGCCGGCTGCGGTTGGTTCATGTGCGGACCTGGCAGCCGCCGCCGCCACCGTCCCGAGAGGACGGGTTCTTCCCGGTCGGCGGCGGGGAACTGTTCACCGAGACGCCCCAGCAGGCCGCCGACTTGATCGAAGATGCCCTTCGCTACGTTCGAGACCGCGGGGTGGTCGCCGATGGCGTGGTGGTTGAAGCGCCGCGGCCGATGGTGGCGTCGGCCATTGTGGACGCCGCTTCGACGTGGGGCGCCGAGGTGATCGTCGTAGTCCGCCGACCGAGGCAGAAGCTCAGCGTCTTGTTGTGGGGCAGCGTGTCCGAGCAGGTAACGCACGACGCGTTCTGCCCGGTGCTCGTCGTTCGACCGAGGCCGGCATGAGCGGCCCGGGCGCTCGGGCCGAACGAGCGTCTCGCACTGTTCTTTCGAGATTGGTTTCTGGCGCAACCCGAAGCAGTCCCCGCCTACGGCACCTTTAAGTCATCTCTCGCAGACATCACAGAAGACACCGGCATCTACGCGGACGTTAAGGATCCGGTCGCAGACCTGGTGATCGCGGTTGCCGAGACATGGGCTGCGCAGACTAACCGGCGGCCGTGACTCGATGGAATCGGTGCCAGATTCAGGTCCGTATCATCCAGTCGAGTCAACTCACGCCGCTGAGTGCTTCGGTAATCGCGGCGAGGAACGAGTCGCTTACGCCGTGACCGGCATCACCGATAACGGCCAGCCTGCTCGTTTTCCAACGCTTAGAGAGTTGTCAGGCAATGTCGAGAGGGCTGCTCACGTCGTAGCGACCGTGGATTAGGGCGCCCGGTATGCCTTCTAGTGAAGAAACGTCACGCATCACTTGATCCTCGCCAAGGAACGAGTCGTGTCGTTCTTTCTTGTCGATTTTCATTTGGCATTCCGTCGATACGTTGATTGCTGAGCGAGCAGGAGAAATGGGCCGACGATGGCTGGCAAGTCATCGAGCAATTGATAGCGACGACCTCGCAATCGCGGCGACCGCGATGATCACCGGATGCGAACTTCTCACTTGCAATGTCAAACACTTTCCGATGTTTGCGGGACTGAAGAAAACCTATTGAGATCAATCACTGAGGAGCCAACTCTTTCGCTTCCTCGAGTCGACCGAATTGCAGAACGAGTTCATTTCTGAATACCGACTCATGTGATTGAGAACGTGCTTCGCGATTAGCGAAGCGCTTTCCAGCGCCATCGCTCGCCCCGGCCCAAGCGTTCTGGGACTGACTGTCGCGACGTGGCGAAGACTGACCCAAGAAGCGTCAGTGACGTCAAGAGGATTGCGTTTCGAGCAACGAAATCACGTATCGCGAGGTACGTAGACGTCTCGAGTGAATTGTGGATGAAGAGCCAGGGAATGAGAAAATTCGCGAGCGCGAGTACGCACGCCCGACCGAGCCAGCTACGCAACCCGACCTCTCGGATGACGAGCACCAGCAATGGCGCGAAGGCGAAGTAGTGGTCCCACGCCACTGGGGAGCCGAGGACGCTGGCGTAGAGGACACAGACCATCGCGGAGATCTCGCAGTCCATCTTCCACAGTTTCTGGGAAGCGCAGAGACCCAGGGCGATGACCAGGACCGAAAATACTCCGTCCCAGGCCCAATTGAGTAGTCCGATGTGGAACGGCGCGCGCATGAAGAACGAGGTGATGCTCGAGCTCGCGTACGTCGCGGCTCCGCCGTTGGCGAATCGTCCGAACTCTTTGTGACCGACGATGAGGACACGCACGAAGGTCGAGAAACTCGTCGGCCAGAGGATCCACGCTATCGACGTCGCGACGGCGGTCGTGACCAATGCCGTGATCGCTTCACGGAACTGTCGACGCCAGAACCACATGATGATGAACACGACCGGGTAGATCTTGAAGGCCGTGGCGAGTCCCACCAATATTCCGCGACCGCGGCCCTTCACGACGAGCGAGTCGAGTACCACGATCAGCAGCAAAATCGTCGACGTCTGTCCCCAGATGAGGCATTCGACCTCGACCGGCATGAGCACAATGGACGCGAGAGCGAACCAACAACCAATAGCGAGCGAGGTGGTCCAGTGTCGAGGCGTCAGTCGGTTGAGACAGACCGCGAGCGACACCGCAAGACAGAGAATGCTCAACCACGTCCACAGGAAGGGAATGGTCGACGTCGGCAGCCAGACCAGGGGCCAGAAGAAGAAAATCGCCTCCGGCGGGTAGGTGAACGCCTCGACTCCGAAGGGAACGTAAATGTTGCCGGTGCGTCGCAGCGTCTGAAGGTTGGTGACACGACCCTTGAGGTCTTGGAACACGTAGGTATAGCGGCCCGCGAAGGTCCACGGGTGAAAGCCGTGCGTCCGTGCTACGAGCATCGACATGACGAGTGTCGCGAGAAGTCCGAGGACGGCAACGCCGATTCCTAACGGCGTCACGCGCCGAGGTCGATCGAGAAGCGTCAAAGTCGCCTCAGCGATCAGCGACGCCGTGACAGCACGGGACGCCAGCCAGCTCCATCGCCCCAGGCCGCGACACCATCAGACTCTCCCCAATCTGCGTCCTGAGTACATTTCTCGCTGCAACAACACGATGCTCGTCCTTCCTAAGGGCTCGAAGAAATCAAAGTGAGTTTTCCGTAATCTTCAATGTGGCGTTGGTTGATACCGCTTTTGTTGGAGCCGAACCGAGTTTGACCGCGATAGCGTGGACTATGTCCTCTCGTCATCGGGCCGAAATGGTCCCCCCGCCGTTCTTTCAATCTACGAGGTACGACCACACCTCTTGGGGCCAGGAACGGTTGGGCGAGGACCTCGAATTAGTCGTCGCCACCGCCAAGAAGAGAGTGAACTATGGCCGCGACCACGGGTAACGCCGCCGAGACGTCGCGACGGGGATTGCTCAAGATCAGTGAGTCGACGATCCTCACCGCCGTCGACGGACTCGATCTCCGTGGCCACGCCAAGATCAGTGCCGTCGTGGGTATACCGCTTCGAAACCTGCAGCAACGACGCGAGGTTGCCACCTTCGCGGCCACCGCGCCCATTGCCGCCGTCACCGCAATGCTCGAGGTGCTCGCCATGGCTCCTCTGGAAAGAGTCATTGCTGCACTGGGCGAACACGCGGACACGCCGAACTTCGAACAACTCAGCGAGGCCATCGACACCGTGAGTCGCGACGGGGCGACGATCGACGACGTCGTCGCGGTGCTCACCTTCGCCATCGCCGAAGAGTTCCCGGCCGCGCCGCATTGTCGCCGACTGCTCGACGAACGCGCGGAATTGGGGCTACCCGATTTGCCCGACGTCGTCGTTACGTCAACGCTGCTCGCCCCGAAAGAGACCGCCCCCGAAATCAAGGAACAGCGACGACGGCGTCGCGAGGAAGAGAAGAAACGGAAACGAGGACCGACGTCGCAGCGCCCCCCTCGACCGACCAAGGTCAAACCGTCTCCGAAAGTGCGCCCGCCGCAAGGTGAGACACGAAGCGTCGTTGATGAGTTGGGCGAACGTCGCCGACCGATGATCTTCACACCGGCGGAGCTCGATCGCTTCGATCCCGAGCACGCCCTGGTGGGTACGGTCGTCATCGCCGAGGTACCGTTCGACGACACTGATCCCTCCGTCCCCGAACAGAAATCGAAAGAACGCCCGGCCCTCGTGGTCGCGGCTAGCGCCGACGCGGTGCTGGTACGTCCTATCTATTCCAGTGGCGCCTCGACGAGGAACGTCCTTCAGGCGTGGCGTCGACTCGGTCTCGATCACGTCTGTTATGTCGATGACATTCGTGTTGCTCTCAACGTCGCTCCTAGTGAGTCACTGGAGCGCGTGGGTCGACTGACGGATCTGGAGTGGAACGCCCAACTCTGATCTGGCGCACGAGCAGCACGACGCCCGAGAGCGCCAGGACGAGACCAGCAATCTGAACGCCGAGGGAACCGCTGTGGGACTCTTGGCCGAGAAGTAAGCGCTCGTCGAGCGAGCGTACGACGCCCCAGACAATTAACGCGACGCCAGTGAGAACGCCGACGCGACGGTTGACGCGAAGGTGCTCGATTGCGAGTAGTGCGAGCCACAAGAGGCCGTCTTCCGCACCCTGGATGAGCGGCACCGGGACTCGTTTGCCGACTTGACCGGCGTAATGGATGCCGAACCATTGGTGCGTGAGGTGACCTCCGCCGTTCACCATGAACTGAGGACCGAGCACGCGTCCGAGCGCCCATCCGGCGATGAGCGCCGGCACGAGCGCGTCGGTGAAACGCGCCAGTGAACTCTCGGGCCACCACCGACGCTGGAGGTAGAGACCGACCGGCAGGGCCAGTGCGATGCCTCCGAAGCTCGCGAGACCACCCTGCCAGACGGCGATCCATCGCGCGGGGTGATCGGAGTAGTAGCTCCAATTGGTCGCGATGTTGGCGAGGCGCGCACCGAGTAAACCAGCCACGATGAGGGAGAACGCGTACTTGCCAAACGGCGCGACGTCGAAGTCAGACTGAGAGAGTCGCTTGCGAGCGTAGAGGAAACAGACGTAGGCCGCGATCGCGAGACCGAAGCCGTAGGTGTGAAAGTTAAGAGGGCCGAGATGAAACGAAGTGGGAACGCCCGACACGGCTAGGCCCGCGGGCGACCAAGACCAAAGAATCCGTAGCCGAGGCGCACCGGCACGACGTGCACCTGCGTGCCGGTCATCTCAGCTTCAATCATCTTGCCGTCACCGACGTACATTGCCACGTGCTCGTCGCCGCCATAACCGTAGAAGAGAAGGTCACCGGGCTCGATGTCGACGAGCGGTACGCGCAGGGTGTCCTGGTACTGCGCCCCGGAGTAATGCGGGAAGTCAATGCCCGCGGCTTGGTAGGCCAACATGATCAGTCCCGAGCAGTCGACGCCGGATTTACTCGCCCCACCCCAGACGTACCAGGTGCCGATGTACCCCATCGCCGCGCGGATCGCGATGTTGGCCCGCGAGTCCGGTGGGGGATTCGTGATGCCGTCGGCGAGGGACTGCGAGTTGAACGACGTCACTACCTTGGCTGACGCGGCCGCCTGGGCCTGGGCGATGAAGGTGGCGATGTTGCCCTTCACCTGCGACAATGCATGGTTGAGCGACGATTGGTACTCGTTCGCTGAATGGAACGACTTCGCCGCGGCCCGAGTAAGACTGGCCGCCCGGCCCACCTCACTCGCCAGGATGCTGCGCTCCTGGGTCAGTTCGATCTTGTAGTTCTTCAGGTTCGAGAGGGTTGCGGCGACGTTGCCCTGGGCCAGCTGGTTGTAGACGTTGGTCGCGCCGATCTTCGAGGCGCTGTTGGAGAAGAGGGGATTGTTGCTCGCGGCCGACCCGTTGGTCACGTAGGCGAAGACGGCTTCGGCGCGCAGCTGCGCGTCACCCTTGGCGACGTTCTTCTTGATCACCTTGACGTCAGCCTTGGTGTTCGTGATCTCGTTGGCGATCTTGTCCAACTTGATCTTGGCGAGGTCGTACTTCTGTCCGAGGTAGTCGACGTGCGCGCCGATTCGATTGATCTGCTTGAGGAGTTGGTTCGCCCTCGCGCGGTCCGTGCTGAGGGTCGAGGCCGACGCGAGATGCGAAGAGGAGGTCACAGTGCCAAGACACACTGCGACCACAGCCAAAATGGAAAATATCCATCGGAAGCGCCTGAGTTCCCTTGCTGGCCGTAGCGTCGGAGGCGCAATGCGCACGACGTCAGTCACGCGACAAGGTTACTGGTTGTGGCCATTCCCGTGCAGGCGCGATTGAGTAGGAAGTTCTCTAAGACCTGATCAACGCTGGTGAATCGCCGCGACATTCGTCGTAATTCTGACGAAGGTTCGGACAGATCGCGACCCGAGAATAGGCTCGTCGCATGTCGAATCGTTCTCGCGTGTTACCGCGTCGTTCATGTCTCTCGACGCCGGGCTCGTCCGAACGCTTTCTCGCTAAGGCACCGACGGCGACGACCGACTTTTCATTTCTCGACCTCGAGGACTCCGTCGCACCGAACGAGAAGGTCGCTGCGCGCTCCAAGGTGGCCCAGGCGATCCGCACCCTCGATTGGGACGACCGGGTGCTGTGCGTGAGGGTGAACGCGTGGGATACGCCGTGGACCTACGGCGACGTGATCGACGTTGTCTCGAGCGCGGGGCCGCGTCTGGATGAGGTCATGCTCCCCAAGGTACAACGGGCCTCGGACGTTGTTGCGCTTGATCTGCTTCTCACGCAGGTGGAGCGAAACGCTGGCCTGGAACCCGGCCACATCGGCATCGAGGCCCAGATCGAAACGGCTGAAGGCCTGATCAACGTGGAAGAGATCTGCGCGTCGTCACGTCGGCTGGAGTCGATCGTCTTCGGACCGGCCGATTTCGCGGCGTCGATCGGCATGCCCGTGACGACGATCGACGAGACGATTCATCACGCCCCGTCGAATCC